>Ga0307410_10000275_pt1 | contig 19831 bp, 17 predicted proteins | sample 322Ometagenome_3_FD_203707 | JGI IMG/M metagenome (GOLD analysis project Ga0307410, IMG submission 203707) | Maize rhizosphere microbial communities from greenhouse at UC Davis, California, United States - 322HYB-O-3 | ecosystem: Host-associated > Plants > Roots > Rhizosphere > Soil | place... | reverse complement strand
CAGCAGGTCGAACTGCAAGCTGCCGTCGAAGAAGCTAGGACATCGGTGGACATAAGGGTTGAGGAGCGGACCTCGGCGCTCGGCGAGGCGAACAAGGTCCTGCGTTTCGAGATGGAGAGGCAAAGGCGGGATGATTATCTTCGCCTGCGGATGCTTCAAAAAATGATGCAGATGCAGGAGGATGAACGGCGAAGGATCTCAAGGGATATCCACGATCATCTCGGACAAGAATTGACCGCTATTCGGATGCACATACAGGCCCTTAATCAAGGCGTCGCGGAAACTCCGGAAATAGCGGTGCAGGTGGCGAAGTTGAAAGATCTTACGGAAAGGCTCGACCAGACCGTCGATTTTATTGCGTGGGAGCTTCGGCCGAACTCGATCCACGAAATTGGGCTTGTAGAAGCATTGACGAAATTCGTAGATGAGTGGGCGAAGCAGTTCAATGTTCCCGCAGAGATCACGACCGCGAACCTTTCGGGGTACAAACTAGATTCGATGACGGAGCTCAACCTTTATCGAATAGCGCAGGAATCATTGAACAACATCGCCAAGCACGCAAAGGCCTCGACGGTGAGTGTCGTCCTGGAGCGCCGCGACGGGCACGTCGCTCTTGTAGTCGAAGATAACGGAAGGGGATTCGATGTGGCGGATAGTGCTAACCGCGAGAATGGGCTCGGTCTGCTCGGCATGGGGGAGCGAGCAGCTCTCTTGCGCGGAAAGGTGGAGATCGAATCTGAACCGGGCAAGGGCACAGCGGTCCATGTCGTAGTGCCGGCGAATTTCGAGTCGGCCGAGCAAGGAAATATATAAAAGGTTGGTGCTTTGCGCTTCAGGTGCGTTTCGGGTGAAACTCTTTCTCGTGCGAAACGAGTTTATAACCGCTCTTAAGGCGAACCAAGACACTTTCGGAATAGAACTTCCGGAAGCTGCGGTTGAGCGCCTTGCAGACCATTACGAACTGGTGCAGGAGCACAATCCGCTGCTGCACCTTGTTGGGCCGTGTTCACCAGAAGAGTTTGCGGTGCGGCATGTGCTGGAATCGCTGACGATTCTGGAATTCCTGCTCCCGGGGGCGAGTTTTACCGATGTCGGCACCGGTGCGGGATTCCCGGCCATTCCCTGCCTGATCGTCCGGAAAGATCTTCGCGGTGTGCTGATCGAATCGAAAGAAAAGAAATCGGCGTTTTTGACGGACGCGGTCCAGCGGCTCGGGATCGAAGAACGGGCGACGGTGTGGAACAAACAGTTCTCGGAGATCCCGGATCCGGCAGCCTCGGTTGTCTGCTGCCGCGCGTTGGACAAATTTACTTCGGTGCTGCCGAAGCTGCTCAGGTGGGCGGGGAAACGAGGATCGCTGCTGTTTGGAGGACCGGGCCTGCGAGAGGCATTAAGGGCTAACGGCACTCTGTTTACCGAAAAATTGATGCCTTTATCCGGGCAGCGCTATTTGTTTATCATCGAGAAATCCAATTAGCAGATTTCCGTGATGCCGATCACCGCCGACAATTTTTCTAATGCGCTTATCGCGACCGCGGTGGCGGGTTTCGGGGCGACGACCATCGGGGCATTGCCGGCTTTTTTCCTCCGCCGGTTAAACGATAAGCTCAATAACAATCTGCTGAGTTTCGCGGCGGGCGTGATGCTCGCGGCGACGATATTTTCGCTGCTCTTGCCCGGGATCGGGCGATCAAAAGCGAGCGGAGCGAGCGTTTCGAGCGCCGTGCTTCAGGCGATCGCGTTTCTATGTCTGGGCGGATTCGTGCTGTGGGCGATAAACGAATTGGTGCCGCACGATCACTTCACGAAAGGGCACGACGGCGTCACCGACCTGGGAAAGCTGCGGAAGATATGGCTTTTCGTGATCGCCATTGCGATACATAACTTCCCGGAAGGGCTGTCGGTCGGCGTTGCGAACGGCACGGGCGAATTCGGGACCAGCTTCGGGGCCACACTTGGTATAGGGCTGCAAAACATTCCGGAAGGGTTGAGCGTCGCGATCGCCCTGCAGTCGCAGGGGTACTCGCGCAGATACGCTTTCGGCGTGACGGCCTTGACCGGTTTGGTTGAGATCTTCGGCGGGCTCGTCGGAGCCTCGGTGCTGCTTGTGTCCGCTGCCGCACTTCCGTGGGCGCTGGCGTTCGCCGGCGGCGCCATGCTGTTCATCGTCAGTGACGAGATCATCCCCGAAACTCACCGGCCCGGGTTCGAGAACGGCGCCACGTTCGCCCTGTTCGTCGGGTTTGCGTTGATGATGTTCCTGGACGCGGTGCTTGCCTGATACGAGCTCAAGAAACAACTTTCACAAGATCATCTGGAAAGACGTGCCTCCAGATCGTATTCACGGAGGCGTCGGTAGAGGGTAGAGGGGGAAATGCCGAGAAGTTCGGCCGTTTTGCCGCGGTGCCAGCCGGTTTTTTCAAGGGCGGTGAGGATCTGTTGCCGCTCTGCGTCGCGGAGGTTAGTAGGAGCGACGTTTTGGAATGATGATGTATTGCTTGGGGCGGTACCGTTGTAGCTAACGGAAACCTGGGGGCGTTCGGTGCGGTAGACGACCTCGGGCGGGAGTTCCTTTGTAGTGATGCGGCCGTTGTCGGAGAGCAGTACAGCGCGTTCAAGGCAATTGCGAAGCTGGCGGACGTTGCCGCTCCAGGAATAATTCCTGAGCGCTTCGAGAACCTGGGTGGAAAGCTGGGGCGGGTTCGATCCGGCGATACGCTGCAGCAGGTGGCGCGCGAGCGGCTCGACGTCTTCGCGGCGTTCGCGAAGCGGTGCGATGTTCACCTCGAAGCTGTTGATGCGGTAGAGCAGGTCGGCGCGGAACACGCCGTCATAGATCGCGCGTTCTGTGTCGCGGTTTGTCGCAGCGATCAGGCGGACGTCCACCTCAACCTTTTTCACTCCGCCGACGCGGAAGAAACTGCGAGTCTCAAGCGCCCGAAGAAGTTTCGATTGCAGCGGTGAGGGCATCTCCATCACCTCGTCGAGGAAAAGGGTGCCGCCGTCGGCGAGTTCGAAAAGGCCGAGCTTACGGTTGCGTGCACCGGAGAATGCTCCAGCCTCGTGGCCGAAGAGTTCAGACTCGAGAAGAGTATCCTGCAGGGCAGCGCAGTTGAGATCTATGAAGGGTTTGTCACGGCGAGGGCTGAGGCGATGTATCGCCTGGGCGACGAGCTCTTTGCCAGTGCCGGATTCGCCGGTGATGAGAACGGATGTGTCGGCGGGGGCGACCCGGCGGACGAGGCGCAGGGCTTCCTTCATCTGAGGCGATTCGGCAATGATATCGGGGAGGCCGCCGTTCGCGCGTTCGATCTGCGCACGCAGGCGTTGATTGTCAACGCGCAGCTGGTATTTCTCAGCGGCGGCCGTGACAAGGGCGGCAAGCTCGGCGATGCGGTACGGTTTGGTGAGGTAATCGTATGCACCGAGCTTCATCGCTTCGATCGCGGTCTCGACAGTTCCTTGGCCGGTCAGCATTATCACTTCCGGTGGGTTCGGGCTGCGCTCGCGCATGCGGCGGAGCAGGTCCATGCCGTCGAGGCGCGGCATATTGATGTCGCAAAGGAGAACGTCGAAATCTTCCGTTTCAAGTTTCGCCCATGCCTCTTCGCCGTCTTCGGCGGTTTCTACGGAGTGGTCCTGACGGGAGAGTTCTTTTTGAACAACGAGCCGGAGGTTTTTTTCGTCATCAACTACAAGTAGTTTTGCCATAAGTAAATTGGGAGCAATAGCGGTTTTTTGCCGTGACGGCGGCGAATATGAGGATCATCTCGCTTCCGTTACGGGGAGGAGAATAGTAAACGTGGTGCCCTTGCCCACATTGGATCGGACGCTGAGCCGCCCTGTATGGTCGGTGATGATGCCGTAGCACACGGCAAGGCCGAGGCCCGTGCCCTTGCCGACCTCTTTGGTCGTGAAGAAGGGCTCGAAGATCTTCGACATATCGTCGGCGGGGACGCCTACGCCGGTGTCCTCGATCTCGATAGCGACGCTGCGGCGCTGTGAAGCGGAGCGGAATGTGAGGGTGCCGCCCTCGGGCATCGCGTCGATCGCATTCGTCGCCAGGGCGATAACGGCCTGCTGTATCTGGCCGCTATCGGCGTGGACGGCGGGTAGATCTTCCCCGAGGTCCAGCTCGATCTTGACCTTATCACCGCGATTTTGATGCGAGATCAAATTCGCGGACGATTTGAGTATCTCGTTGATGTCAAGCGGATGGCGGTCCCCGGCACGGCTGCGGCTGAAATCGAGCAAGCCGGTCGTGATCGATTTGCAGCGGAAGGCTTCGCTTTTGATCAGGCCGAGATATTCGTCGAGGTCCTCTTTGCCTTCGCAGTCGTCGAAGGCCCCCTCGGTGCATCGCTGTTCTAAAGCTTCGGCGCAGGCGGATATGGTGGCGAGCGGGTTGTTTATCTCGTGCACGACGCCCGCGGCGAGACGGCCGACGGCGGCCAGCTTATCGGCGCGCGATACAGCGTGAACAGCCTCTACACGCATTGTGACGTCTTCGCCCACGGTTATCACGTGCGTTACCTCGCCGGTATCTGCGCTTCGCATCGGCACTTTACTGACGACCCAATGCTTTGTTCCGCCGTCTTCGCCGATGGTCTGCTGCTCGATACGCTCGATGCGGCCTGTGCGGAACGCTCGTTCGAACTCGTGGCGGACGCGACCCTCAGGGTAGCGGGCGAGCACCTCGAAAACGTTTCGCCCGATCGCCGAGTCTCTGGGGATGCCTTGCAACCCGATCTCGCGGTGGCGATTCCAGGTGACGATGCGGAAATCCCGGTCAACGACGTAGAGGGAAACGGGCAGAGCGTCGAGGACGGCTTCGGTGAATTTGCGGTGTTCCTGTTTTGCTTGGGTAACCGAATCGTTTATCGCAGATTCGTAATGGGCAGATAAGTTAACGCTCATCGCCGCCATCTGGGTAGCGGCGTCGATTACGCTGCTGCGGGCCTCGCTGAAGTCGTCTTGCGAAGCGAAGCCGACGACGATCGCCCCTTTCACCTCGCCGTTTATGTGCAATGGAGAGATGTATTCGGCGGCGTGCGACTCGCCGGTCAACAGGAAATTGAGCCGGTTCACTTCGAGGTAGCCGATCTGGGGCGGAAGAAGTTCGACCCATTTTTCGAAGCGTCCCTTGTCGAGAAATTCGCAAACGATCTCGCCTTTTGCGTCGAATGCGCAACTGACCACCCCGATGTTTTCGAGTTCCGCGACGAAGGCACATACCACGGCACCGACGCCGTTCTGGATAGCGTCCGCGACGCGACAAGCGACTTTTTTCGGATGCACGGTGAAAAGCAGGCTACGCCCCAGATCCGAAATGAATCTCAATTCCGAAGCCGGTTCGACCCCGGCAGCGGGGGCACGAAGCGGCCTGAATTGTGGCTTGACTGCAGAAGGGAACGACATTCTGATCTTCCGAAAACCGCGTGAAAATTGTGATCAATTACAATACCTGGTGGCAGGACGGAGGCAAGGTGCGTTGGGGGGAAGCTACCGGACTTCCAATTTGATTAAAAAACTTTTTGTGCATTTTGTCAACGGATTTAACACCTTGTCCGGGCCGTGAAACGGTTGACTGAAGATCGGTCAGGAGTCAAGATAACCGCTAAGGGTTTAATTCAGATGCGTTTACGTTTATTCGGATCATTGATTATTGCGATATTGGTCCTTCTTTCGACTTCCGCGGCAAATGCTCAGGTGGTGGTGGATAAAACTGTTGCGACGGTGAGCGACGGAGTGCGGACCGAGCTGATAACTTACTCCGATCTGCTCTGGCAGTTGGCCCTGCAGCCGGGAACGCCTCTCGACCCGCCACGGGAGGATGATCTCAGGCGGGCTCTTCAAAATATGATCGATCAGCGGATTTTCGCCCTGGAAGCTCAAAGGTTGCCAAGGGCCGCGCCGACCGAAAAGGAGATACAGGATAAGATCGCGGACGTTCTAAAATTCTTCCCGTCCGCCGCGGAATTTGAGAGAAGGCTGAAAGCTGTAGGGTTTTCGTCGATCAAGGACGACAATTTCGAGATCATCATCGCTCAGCGTGTCGCGATCGAGAAATACCTTGATTTCAGGTTCAGATCATTTGTTGTGGTGACGGCGGACGACGAGAACAACTACTACCGCGACACTTGGGTTCCCGAATTTCGGCGTCTTAATCCGGACGCCATCGTGCCGACGCTCACCGAAGCGAGGGGGAGGGTGAATAAAGCGCTTGTCGAATCGCGTGTCGAATCGAGCATCGAAGTTTTTCTCGAAGAAGCGAAGCGGCGCGTCGAAGTGGCGATGCTAACGGACGTGACCAGGTAGCAACCCCACCCTGGCAAGTCTTGACGGGGCGGTCCCCAAGTCCTATCATTTGAAATTTCACGCCGGAGTGGCGAAATTGGTATACGCACCAGACTCAAAATCTGGCGGGGGCAACCCCATGTCGGTTCGAGTCCGACCTCCGGCACCAACAATTCTTCAACTTTCCTTTTTTATAATTAGCGAAGCAACGGAGCGATCAGGGAGACGAGCGCGATGATCACTATCGCGCCGACGACGTCGAGGATGACGCCGTAGCGGACCATCTTCATTAGCGGGACGTAGCCGGAGCCGTAGACGATCGCGTTGCACGGCGTGGATACGGGCAGCATGAAGCCGAGGCTTGCTGCCATCGTTGCACCGATGGCGGGCACAAATGGGTCGATCCCTTGAGCCTGCGCAATGGCGATAACTACAGGAACAACCATGTTGGCGGAAGCAGTGTTGGACGTTGTTTCGCTTAGCAGTATTGCGACGATCACAGAGGCAACAAGGAGGCCGAATTCGCCGCTTAGCGGCAACATCAGCGTAAGGTTCTTACCGATACTCTCTGCAAGGCCGGTTTGAAAAGAAAGTACGCCGAGGGCAAACCCGCCACCGTAGAGAAGAACAACGCCCCAATCGATCTTCTGCGCCTCTGGCCACGTGATCGCCTTTTCACCCGTTTTGTTGCCGGGTAGTAGAAAAAGCAACATGGCGCCGGTAAGGGCTCCGACGGCTTCGGGAACACGGGCGTTGACGGTCTTATAGATCTCGCTGTTGTCGCCGGCGAAGAGGGCGATAATGCCCGAAAATATCCATAGTATGACGGCGGTGCCGAACGCAAAAACGGTCGATTTTTGGGCACGGGTCCATTTGCCCAATGCGACACGTTCGCGGGCGATCATTTCCGCGCTCCCCTTGATCTCCTTGACGCCGGCGGGCGCGAGATAATTGAGATATACGTATAGGAACAAATAGAGAATTACCACGACCGGTACACCGATCAGCATCCATTCGAAGAAGGGCACTTCGTTTCCGAGAAGGTTTCTTATAAAGCCGAGCCCGATCACGTTCGGCGGAGTACCGATCGGCGTAGCAAGCCCGCCGATCGAGGCGGCGAAAGACGTGATGAGCATCAGGGCGGTCGCGTAGTTGCGGTTGATCTTCAAGCCGGTTTCCTTTTCTTGTTTAAAAAGGAAATGGATGATGCTGATCCCGATCGCGAACATCATCGCGGTGGTGGCGGTGTTCGATATCCACCCGGAGATGAACGCCGTAACGGCACCGAAGGCAAGGAGGATCCGCGAAGGGCGGGCGCCGATCCACTTTAACGAGAGAACACCATAAGCGAACCGTTTATCGAGGTCGTGAAGAAATATCGCCCTCGCTAAAATGAACGAACCGATAAAGAGAAAGATGAGCGGGTCGGCGAACGGGGCGAGAACCGTCTTGGCATCAGCGACGCGGAGGAAGATGCACAGAGCTGCGCCGATCAAGGCGGTTGCGGGCATCGGCAGCGATTCGCAGATCCACAATATCACGACCGCAGCGATGATCGCGGCGAGGCTATGTGCCTCGGGCTTCAGACTCGCCATCGGCAGCAGCCATATCAGGAAGAATGCCGCGGGTGCGAGAACGAACCCGGCGCGGTTCCGCCACGCGTCGAACTTCGCTTCGGCCTCGCTTACGACCTCCCTTGCATCCGGCTCTTCGTCTGGTTCACTCATTATTTGAACATCTATCGGGGGCGGAAGAACAAGGAACTTTACTCTGCGGAAGGGGTGCTCGGCAAGTAGGTTAATCGTCTAATGCGGGGAGGCCCGAAGTGATGCTTACGCTGTACGTTTTCGCTGGATTTCTGAACGAGAAATATGAGATAATTCAATCACTGGGGGTGATATGTTTATGCATAATTACTTTGGAGATATAACTAAATAACTGAATCGAAAGATTCGATGGAAAAACGGCGTATCCGGAAACGGATACGCCGTTTTGTTTAGGGATGCGGGAACAATCCTTTTCAAATTCAATGTTCCGACGACGGGTGCGGTTGCCGCTCGTGCGCTACGGACCAGATCCGTCCGCGAAACTGAAGATCTCCGAAATAGCATCGATGTCCGACTGAGGGGTCATAGTCTTTTGAACCGGGCGGTTATATTAGAATATCTGCAAGATTCTTTATCTGAATGAATTACTCGCTTGAAGATTACGATTTCGAATTGGCGCCCGGACAGATCGCCGCGCAGGCCCTGCCGGACCGGGCCCGCTCGAGGATGTTGGTGGTGGATCGGGAGAATCCTAACTTCATCGATAGTCAGTTTTCCTCGTTAGGGAAATTTCTTCGAGCGGGCGATGTGCTTGTTTTGAACAACACGAAAGTATTCCCGGCGAGGCTCTTCGGTGGAACGGAAACGGGAGCCCGTATCGAGATCTTTCTCGTTGAGGAGCTCGCTGACAAGACATGGAGCGCACTTGCGAGGCCGGGTAAAAGGCTCCCGATAGGGAAAGTAGTATCGTTCGAAGAAGGTGTTTTCGCAGAGGTTGTTGATAAGCTTGCGGATGGCAAGGTTGTACTTCATTTTCAATACGAAGGCGGCCTTGACGCCGTCATCGACCGCATCGGCCGCACGCCGCTTCCCCCTTACATCAAGCGGGACCCTGCCGCTCTCGATCGTGACCGTGAGCGGTATCAAACGGTTTACGCGAAGGAACGAGGGGCGATCGCGGCCCCGACGGCGGGGCTGCACTTTACCCCAGAGGTCTTCGACGAACTCGGAAAAATTGGCGTGGAGGTCATGGAGATCACGTTACATGTCGGGTACGGTACATTCGAACCGGTGCGAGCGGAGGTATTGTCGGAGCATAAGGTTTCTCCTGAGCGATATTCGATTTCGCAAAAGGCCGCGGAAGCTTTGGGAAGGGCGAAACAAGAGGGGCGGCGGATCATAGCGGTCGGCACCACCACGACACGGACGCTCGAATATGTGCACCGAACGTTCGGGCGTTTCGCTGCGGGATCCGGCTTGGCGGAGCTAACGATCCTTCCCGGTTATGAGTTTGAGGCGATCGATGGGCTGCTGACAAATTTTCATTTGCCGAAAAGTTCCCTGCTCGTTTTGGTTTCAACATTCACGGGACACGAACTTATAATGGGTGCATACAGGCACGCTGTCGAAAGCGGTTACCGCTTTTACAGTTACGGCGACTGCATGCTAATTATTTAGCCAGGATGGCGTTTCTCGATTCCATACGGAGCATCTTCACACCCTCGCCGAAAGTCCGCGAGGATGTCGTGGTGCCCGCCCCGACGACCACCTATACAGTAAAGCCGCTAACGGAGAAACAGTCGAAGGAGGTGCTCAAGCTGAACCTTCGCTGTTTCAAGAACGGTGAGAACTATACCAAATATACTTTCGCGTATCTTTTCAACGAACCGCGGTCGCTGAGCTATCAGGTTGCGACGGCGAAAGGCGAAATGGCAGCGTTTGCTTTCGTGCTGTTGAACAACGATGGTACGGCGCACCTCACCACGATCGGTGTCGCCCCGGAGCACCGGCGCCGCGGGCTCGCGATGAAGCTGCTCGCGCATCTGGACGATGTGCTCAGGGTGAAGGGCGTAAGCACTATCGTACTGGAGATGCGGGTGACCAACGGCGGTGCAAAGGGCCTATACAAAGAGGCCGGTTACTCGCTGGTGAACCGCCTCGCGAAGTATTATTCGGACGGCGAGGATTGCTTCCTGATGGTCAAATCGCTTGTCTAGCGCATCGATCTGTTTGCCGTTTACAATTCCTAAAATTTACCCGATTACGGACATGGAGCTTTCAGGGATGGACCATGTCGAACAGGTGCGCCGGTTTGCGCTTGGGGGGTGCCGGCTCGTGCAGGTCAGAGATAAAAAACTATCAAGTAAGGAATTGTTCAAGGTAGTATCTTCGGCTGTGGCGATCGCCCATGGCTTCGGAATGAAGGTGATCGTGAACGACCGCGTCGATATCGCGATGGCTGCGGGTGCGGCCGGCGTCCATTTGGGGCAGGGCGACCTTCCGCCTGAACACGCGCGACTGCTGCTCGGCAGCGAAGCGATGATCGGGTACTCCACGCATTCCATAGAGCAGGCGATCGAGGCGGCGAAACTGCCCGTCGATTACATAGCGATCGGGCCGATCTTTGCGACACATACGAAGCAAGATCCAGATCCCGTGGTCGGTCTCGATGGGCTGCGCGGCGTTCGGGCTGCGATCGGCCAGTTTCCACTCGTCGCGATCGGCGGGATAAATGAAAGGAATTTGCGAGCTGTACTGACGGCAGGTGCCGACTCTGTGGCCTTGGTAAGCGAGTTGTATAAAGATAGCGCGAATATGACCGCGCAGTTCACCAAACTTTCGAATTTGGCGGATAATGTTTAACAGGTACAAAAAATGTCTTGCATTTCCTTTCTGCGATAGGCGATACTGATTGAGCGTTGCCACCAGGGCGACCATCCGCGTCACTATTTCAACCTCAGCCCGACCCTGCAGTCACTTTCCGGAGTAAGTTCCAACCAAATGAGTTTGCTTGATGTTGCACCGATCATAGAGCAGATGCTGCTTATCTCAGATAACGTCAGCGATCTGAATTTCTCGTGCGGGCAGAAGCCGCAGGTCGAGATTAACGGAACGCTTTATTCGGCGACCCCGCTCGGCATGGGGCGTCTGACGGCGTTTCAAACCGAGATGATAGCGATGTCGATACTTCGCGGAAACTCGGACGCGGCGAAGCAGCTTGCACATACCCGAACGGCCGATTTGAGCTACGCGCTCCCCGGCAAATGCCGCTTCCGCGTGAACATATTCCAGCAGCGCAATTCTTACTCGATCGTGATGCGCGTGATCCCACACGAGATACCGTCGTTCGAGGCTCTGAACATTCCGGAGCAGTTGAAGGACGTTTGCCATATCCGAAACGGAATCGTTTTGTTGACCGGCCCAACGGGTTCGGGAAAAAGCTCGACCCTTGCGGCGATAATCGATCAGATCAACGAGACGAAGAGCTATCACATCGTGACGATCGAGGATCCGATCGAGTTTTTGCACAATCACAAAAAGAGCACGATCAACCAGCGTGAAGTGGGTGCGGATACGAAAGATTTTGCATCGGCCCTTCGTGCGGCGCTTCGCCAGGCGCCAAAGGTAATCCTGGTCGGCGAGATGCGCGATATCGAGACGACGGAGATCGCGCTGGAGGCGGCGGAAACGGGCCACCTGGTTCTTTCCACGCTGCACACGATCGACGCGTCTAAGACCATCGACCGAATTATCGGGCTTTACCCGAAGAATGAAGAGAAGGTCATCCGAACCCGGTTGGCTCAAACATTTCGTTACATCGTTTCGCAGCGGCTGATACCCCGATCCGACGGGAAGGGACGTATTGCCGCCGTCGAGATAATGAAGTCGAACCCGCGAACGCGCGAGTACATCGAGAAGGGCGAAAGCGAGGGCAAGACGCTGCTCGACGCGATCCGCGACGGCGAGATCGACGGGATGCAGGACTTCGACTCGGTGATCCGGAAGATGATCGAGGAGAAGAGGATAACGCTGGAAGACGGACTCTCGTACGCGACCAACCAGAACAATCTGCTGCTGCAGCTCAAAGGTCTGTCTTCGAACGAAGACTACCAAAACAACGATCGAATGAAACGCCCAGCGGTCAACACGATAATGCCGCCGCCCGCCGCGGCGCCGACGCAGGCTTCCGTGCTGGACATGATGGAATGAATTTGATCCTTGTTCGTTGTTGGTTGTTCGTCGCTCGAACAACGAGAATGTCCGGTCCTACCGGCGACAACGAACCACCAAAACCGAACGACGAACCACCAACATGATCATCCGTTGCGATAATTGCTCAGTTTCGCTGCAGCTCGACGAATCGAAGATCCCGAGCGGCAATTTCACGGTCCGCTGCCCGCGGTGCCAGAACATGCTGCGCGCTAACAAGGACCTGAAAGGCCATGGTTCCGCTACAGTTCAGCAGCTCGCGGAAAATAAGCCCGCCGCGCCGGCCGACACGACCGGGAACAGTTTTTCTGAAAAGCAGTCGGATTTTGAGATAAACAACGCACTGAAGGCCCTATTGTCCGCCCTCAAAACGGGAAATGACAAGATGGAATCGGCGGACGATGCGTCGCAAAAGCCCCGTAGAGTTTTGCTTTGCCTCGGGGATAAAAGAGATGACGTCGCACAGCGACTGAGCGATGCCGGGTATCGCGTTTACATCGCCCAAACGCCCGCGCAGGCAAACGAACGACTTCGCGAAGGGAAAACGGAGATCGTAATTTTTTCGCCGGATTTCGCCGCCGAGTTCGGCGGTGCCGCGATCTTACAGCAAAAGGCGAACGCGATGTATTCGAACGAGCGTCGCCGTCTGTTCCTTGTCTCATTAGAAGATGAAGGAACCACGATGAACGCTCACGAAGCGTTCCTCAGAAATCTCAACCTGATCATCAACACCGCCGACATGCCCCAACTGCCGCTAATTCTTAATAGAGCGGTGATGGACTATAACGACCTTTACTACTATTTGAATCGCGGGCTCGGAGCCGAAGCGATATAAGTGTACGACGAACCCTCAGGGTTCGCCGAACAAATTGTAGGGGCACGACCCCGCCCGGCTTTGTCTTCCTTTCCCAGGCAAGACACCCGCCGGCAGCAACAGTTGCTGCCCCTACAATACAAATTTTGATCAGATGTTCGGCCCCCTGTAGGTAATGCCTACCGGGGGCTGTTTATATTCGCGGGAATTTTCTAGGCGGTTGCCAATTCGCAAACGAGCATCTCGAGCTGCAGTCTGGGCCCCTTCGGTGCTGAGCCGCCGACAGAGGTTTTGATGGCGAGATCGGTTTCGGCGAGCCGCGCGACGGCCAGCTTCAGTTTATCGATGTCGGCACGGCGGGCGGATGCCAGGAATGGTTCCTGATCGTTATAGCGGAGCTTGACCACCTTAGCGACCTCGCCGCGGTCGACTCCGCGTTCCATCATATCCTTCACCATCAGCAAACGGCGAAAATTGTAAGAAAGAAGGCCGATCAATGCGATCGGCTCCGCGCCGTCGTCGAGGATCTTTGAAAGGATCTGCAGCGCTTTCTTTTTATTTCCGCCCACGAGGTTGTCGGTAAGATCGAAATTGGAGATTTCCCGGGTGTTCGATACCAACTGGTCGATCAGATCCGCGTCGATGAACTTTTCGGGAAGCGCGGCGGTGGAAAGTTTCTCGATCTCGATGCTCAGCCGCCGCACGTCGGGGCCGATCCGTCCGATCAAATGGCGTAGCGAACGGTTGTCCATGTCGGAGTTGTTTTTCTTGAGTTCTTGGCGCGCCCAATCAGCGAGTTGATCTTCGTCGAGCGGTGTGAAGTCTGCCGAGACTGTTTTCTCGCGGAGAAGTTTTCCCACTTTGCGGGTACCGTTTAGCTCATCCGCGATAAAGATGACCACCGAGGATGGGGACGGGTTTGCGAGATACGCCGACAGTGCATCGAAATGCTCTTCCTTTAGTGTGTCCTTTGCCGCGGAGTTGCTGACGCGGACTTCAGTGATCCTAACGACGCGGCGTGCTGCCATCATCGGCAACTGATCTGCGGCCGCAAGAGCGTTGCGGATGTTGTCGGCGATATTCAGGCTGAATTCGTCGTCGTTGAAATCGCGAAAGTCATCGTTGCCAAACGACAGCTCCGCAATCGTCTTTGCCGCGAGATCGCGCTGGTACGTCTCGGCGCCGTACAACGAGTAAACCGGTGCGATCTCACGCCGTCGAAGCTGTTCTCTAAGTTGTTCGCGCGTTATTGGCATAACGACAGGCGGAAACACGGCCCGTAGGGAGTGTGCCAGGTCTTGGGTCTGATCTGGGTTCGGGCGCCTTCCCTGCTGCCCCCGTTTCCTCCTTTCACTTTTTCTCTTCCTTCACGCCCATGCCGTTGACCAATGTGGAGACTACAGATTCGGCGAAGGCGCGGGCCATGCGTTCGACGGCCGGGTCTTCTTCGTTAAAGAACGAGCGTGGATCTTCGCTGAATTCAAACGAATCGCGGAAGATGAAATTCTGATTGTCGTATAGGATCTTGTTGGCGCGAAGGTCGCGGATCGTGACCGCCGATGTGATGACCACCTCGTAAACGCGGGCGCGGCCTTCGCGATCGAGCAGCACGCCGCTGAATGAGAAATCGCGAATGTTCCCCTCGACGACCGCGTCGGCCCCCTCGAGGGTTCCCTGCACCCTAAGGCCACCTCCGCGACGGATGATCTCGCGCGACACGGCCTCGGTGAATCTGGATTCGACACGGTAGCGGAGCCCCTTTGCTTCAAACTTGAACGCCGGGACAGCGATGGATTTGATGTCGCTGGGCAGGCCGGTGCCGATTACCGGTTTGTAACAATCGGTAAAACCGGTGGCCGAAAGAACCAAAACGGCCAGTGCGGCGATTTGCGCTGATCTAATTCTTCGCATGCGCTTATTATCGCAATTCCTTGTGCAACGGGCACGCTCGGCAATTCGATTGACGGTTTCAGCTCTGTTCGAGTATCGCGGTGGCTACCTTGAGCGCGTCGACAGTTTGCTTGACGTCGTGGGTTCGGATGATCCGGGCACCGCGGGTAACGGCGACGACCGCGGCCGCAAGGCTACCGCTCGACCGATCCCTCGGCTCGGCTCCGTCGAGCAGTTTGCCGATAAACGATTTTCGGGATGCCCCCACCAGCAGAGGGTAGCCGGAAAACTCCGAGCCGATTCTATCAAGTCGGGCTATGAGTTCCAGATTCTGATTCAGTGTTTTGCCGAATCCTATGCCAACATCCAGAACGATACGATCGTGCTCCACGCCGTGACGGATCGCGCCTGCGATCGAACGTTGGAAGTCGCTTTCAACCTCGGCGATGATGTATTCGACTGGCGGCTGGGTATGCATGGCTTCGAATTCGCCGCGCGAGTGCATCAACACCAGACCCGATCTGTGAAGAGCTGCGACCCCTGCGGTTCTTTCGTCGAAACGGAGGCCGGAAATATCGTTGACGATTTCGGCGCCCGCGGCGATGGCGGCTTCGGCGACCGTGGATTTGGTCGTATCGATCGAAACGGGCACGTCGAACCGTGCGGTGATCGCTTCGATAACTGGTGCGGTCCGGTCTATTTCTACTGCCGCTAGGACGCGGCCGCTGCCCGGGCGGGTAGATTCGCCGCCAATGTCGATAATATCAACGCCTTCAGTGATCATCTCCTCCGCCCGACTTATTGCCGCGTCGGGCGAAGCGAATTTTCCGCCGTCGGAGAAGCTATCGGGCGTAAGATTGAGAATACCCATTACGACAGGGCGGCCAAGGTCAATTGTTCGTTTCGAGGTTTTCCAGATCACCGGTGATTTAAGCAAGCTTACAGTTTTAGGTTTCCAGCTTCCAGTAAAAGAAAAGGGGAAAGTCAGCTGACTTTCCCCTTTTCTCATTTTTAACTGCTGTCGCTCCCTACGCTGTCGCAGGATTGTTCGGCGTGATCGGCGGAAGGATCGGTTTCTTGAATGGAGCTGTTGATTCTTCCTGCTTCTCTTCGCTTCCTTTATCGTCGAACGACGTCGACGGCTGATCACCGCTGTTAACCGGGAGGCCTGCGATCACGCGTTTCATCTGAGCCAGATCGAGCGATTCGTGCTCGAGCAGGGCCGCGACGAGGCGATCCATCGCTTCGCGGTTGTTCTCTAGGATCGTGGTCGCCCGGGCGTACTGCTCGGAGATGATCTGCTTGACAGCCTGGTCGATCCTGATCGCCGTGTCTTCGGAGAAATCACGGTGTTGGGCGATCTCGCGGCCGAGGAATATCTGCTCTTCCTTCTTGCCGAAAGCCAGCGGCCCAAGATCCGACATACCGTATTGGCAAACCATGTTGCGGGCCACTTCGGTCGCCTTTTCGATATCGTTGGACGCACCGGTCGTGATCCTGCCTATGAATAGTTCCTCCGCGATGCGGCCGCCCATGGCGTTCGCGATCATGGCGAGAAGCTCTTCCTTAGTGCGGCCGAGAACGTCGGCTTCCGGGAGGAAGAACGTCACGCCGAGGGCCCGTCCGCGGGGAACGATCGTCACCTTATGGACCGGATCGCTTTCCGGAATGTTCATCCCCACCAAAGCGTGGCCGGCCTCATGAACGGCGGTGAGTCGGCGTTCCTTGTCGCTCATCACCATGCTGCGGCGTTCGGGACCCATCAGCACCTTATCTTTGGCGAACTCGAGATCGTAAAGCGTTACGACCTTTTTGTTCTGCCGGGCGGCGATCAACGCGGCCTCGTTGACGAGGTTGGCGAGATCCGCTCCGGTGAAGCCGGGCGTGCCACGGGCGATCACATTCACATCCACGCCCTCGTCTAGCGGGATCTTACGAGTGTGCACCTTCAAGATGCCCTCACGGCCGCGAACGTCCGGGTAACCGACGACCACCTGGCGGTCGAAGCGGCCCGGGCGAAGCAATGCGGGGTCGAGAACGTCAGGGCGGTTCGTCGAGGCCATCAGGATGACGCCGTCGTTCGATTCGAAACCGTCCATTTCGACGAGCAGTTGGTTGAGCGTCTGTTCGCGCTCGTCGTGACCGCCGCCGAGACCCGCGCCGCGATGACGGCCGACGGCGTCGATCTCGTCGATGAAGATTATGCACGGGGCGTTCTTTTTACCCTGCTCAAAGAGGTCACGGACGCGGCTCGCGCCAACACCGACGAACATCTCCACGAAATCGGAACCCGAGATCGAGAAGAACGGGACATTCGCCTCACCAGCGACGGCCTTTGCGAGCAAGGTCTTACCTGTTCCCGGAGGGCCCATCATAAGGACGCCTTTAGGGATCTTGCCGCCGAGCTTCTGGAATTTTTGAGGATCTTTAAGAAATTCGATTATTTCCTGCAGCTCTTCCTTCGCTTCGTCAACCCCGGCGACGTCCTTGAACGTCACACGTTTTTGCTGATTATTGAGAAGCTTTGCCTTCGACTTGCCGAAGCTAAGGGCCTTGTTGCCGCCCGCCTGCATTTGGCGAAGCGTGAAGGCGAGGAAGCCGATCAGGAGAAGAAACGGAAGTGCCTGGATGAGTATCAGCCAGCCGAGGCCGCTTGAGGTGGGCTCTTCGGTGTACTTAATCACCGCGCTGGTCCCTTCGCTAGCCTTGTTGAACTCGTCCATTTTCGTGACGAGCAGTTCACGAGTGGCATCGCTGCCCACCGAGGTCACGAATTTATTTCCGCTCGCATCAGTGAATTCGACGCCCGACTGCTTGATCGCAGCCTCTTTGAAATCTTTATTATTTATTCGTGTGATGGCCTCGTTGATAGCGAGCTCGGTCGGCGCCTTGCCCTGCTTGCTTTGGAGAAACCATACGAACGCCAAGGCGGTCGATATGATAAGAAGCCACAATAAAACCTGTTTTGCTTTAGAACTCAATTTTAAGCCTCCACGCCAACTTTCATCTTTCTATAGAAAGCGGTAACTGCCGTTAGATGAAAGTTACAAAAACGGCGTTGTTCTAATAGCGCTCGCACCGAAATGCGAGGCCAACATTCGATTGTAGGTGCCGAGTGGCGCTTTTTCAACCTTTTTCAACGCTTTCCGGGCGCCATGACAGGCGCCCTCCATGCTTTACCGCCGCCCCGCCAGGAACCTCCGCGATGCGCCCGCTTTTTGTGGAATGGATCAGCTTCTCGATCGCTTCGACATGTTTGTGCCCGATCCCCCTCAAATTTCCGCGGTGTGTCTTGATCCAATCGCGTAAAACCGGGTAAAGGTGAGTAGAATCAAGCGTCCGCAGGTGTTTAAGATCAAGATTGCCCGTTGTCGGGTATTCGCCGGGATCCGAGTTGTTGATATCGGGCTCCGCATTTGACGGTGATCGAAGCATTTCGGCGGTTCGGCAAAGGGTTTCGACGATCTTCGGATTCGCCTCCTGAAGCATCGGAATAACCACTTTACGGACCCAAACACGGCGGAAATTCAGATCCTCATTCATCGGGTCCCGGCGGAAATCGATCTTGTTTTCAAGACAAAAGTTTTCGGTATCTCTGCGTTTCGCCCAATTCAGGAGAGGGCGAGCTAGCTTAACCTCCGAATCCTTAAACGGAAGGTTCGGCTCTTCATCATCTGCAATTGTCTCAGGGGAATCGACCTTGAGCTCTCGGATGGCCTTCATACCGCACAAGCCGGCGCTGCCGCTGCCGCGGATCAGGTTGATCAGGAGAGTTTCCGCCTGGTCGTTCATCGTATGAGCGGTGAGGACGCAGGAGGCGTTAAGGTTATCGGCGGTCTTCTTTAGAAATTCGTATCGCGCGTCGCGAGCGGTCTGTTCGAGATTGCCGCCTGAAGGCTTTTGCCATTCGCCTTTCGCGAGCTCAAATCCACGTTCGCGAGCGAACATCGCGACGAAATCGAGGTCCGAAAAGCTGTCCAATCTCGACTTGTGGTCGAAGTGGGCGGCGACGATGCGCAGATCGAGCTTTTTACGCTTTCGCAGGTCGCCGATTGCGAGCAACAGACTCATGGAATCTGCTCCGCCCGAAACCGCGACGACGATCGTTTCGCCAGCAAAGGGCAATCCCAGCCGTCGCCATTCCGTGATCAAGTTCCGGACAAATCTGTGCACGAGAGGAGTTTAGCCACGAATTACACTAATTGCACGAATTCATTTCTTGCCAATTAGTGTAATTGATGTAATCAGCGGCTAATTTTCCGAGGGAAATGCGGGCCGATTTTGAAGAAGTATCGAAATGCGGCCGGTGCAAACGAGCCTGCCGCGATCGTCGTGGCTCTCAATCTTCCAAACGCTCAACGTCTTGCCGTGGCGGATCGGCGTCGCTGTCACGGTGAGCAACCCTTTGCTGACGGCCCGCATGTGATTTGCGTTGATCTCGATGCCCACCGGCGTCACTCTCGTGAGGTCAGCATTCGCCACCACTCCAATCGACGCCGCAGTTTCGAAGAGGTAAAGTGAAACGCCGCCGTTCATTATCCCGACATACTGGTGCACCTTCGGCGTCACTTCCATCGTCAACACAACCCGCTCGGAGGTCGACTCGACGATCTTCACGCCGAGAAACTGCATAAGTTCGTTTTCGGCGGTGATCTTGATCAATTCAGATTTATCCATTTATCGATACTCGGGCGGTTTTGAGTGCATCGTGCACTCGTTCGGGGGATGTGCCACCGACTGCCGATTTGCTGGCGAGTGTGCTTTCGATCGTCAACGAGCTGAAAACATCCTTGCCGATCTCGGGGGCGATGGCTTGCATGTCGTTCAGATCGAGCTCGTTCAATTCTTTGTTTTGATCGATACCCGTTAATACGATCCTCCCGACCGCATCGTGGGCCGTTCTGAACGGGATGCCCTTTCTAACCAGGTAGTCGGCTAGCTCGGTGGCGTTAAGATAGCCATTTGTCGCCGCCTGGAGCATCCGTTCTTCGTCAACGACCGCGTTCTCCACGACGATCGCGGCCGCTCGAAGCGATATCTTCACCGTATCGACGCAATCGAAGACGGCTTCTTT
>Ga0307410_10000274_pt1 | contig 19850 bp, 14 predicted proteins | sample 322Ometagenome_3_FD_203707 | JGI IMG/M metagenome (GOLD analysis project Ga0307410, IMG submission 203707) | Maize rhizosphere microbial communities from greenhouse at UC Davis, California, United States - 322HYB-O-3 | ecosystem: Host-associated > Plants > Roots > Rhizosphere > Soil | place... | reverse complement strand
CTTGCGATAGACGTTCGTAGGCCTGGTGCCCACCGAGACGACGCTGTTGTAGACGCGCGGCTCCAGCGCGCCTTCGAGCGGCGGCTCGATCAGGAACACGCCGAACAGCAGCTCGCCGTCGCGCGCCCGCGCCACCTCGGCGAGCCCGGCGACGACCGCGGGCGGGACCTCGTCGGCGAACATCGGGAACGTGCTCTCCGGGAAGACGATCAGCTGGCCGCGGCTCGACTGCGCGAGGGCCGTGTACAGCGCATAGGTGCGTTCGCGGAACGAGCGCTCGAACTTGACGTCCTGCGCGACATTGCCCTGCACGAGCGACACGGCGAGCGGTGTTCCGTCGGGTTGCGTCCACTCGATGCGTCGCAGGCCCGCCCCGGCGAGCACGACCGCGACGGCAGTGAACGCACACAACGCGATGCGCCCGCGCGGACCGTCGGCGAGCGCATCCGCCGCAACGGCGGCCGCGGCGGCGACGATGACGAGGGCGAGCGACACGAGCCACACGCCGCCGATCGGCGCGTAACCGGCAAGCGCATTGCCGGGGAGCTGCGAATAGCCGACGGTGAGCCAGGGAAAGCCGGTGAAGAGGTAACCGCGCAGCCATTCCGCGAGGACGAACGCCGCGGCGCCCGCCACGATGCGCGCGGTGCCGGCCGGCCGCGTGAGCCGCGCCGCCATGCCGCCCGCCAGCGCCGGATAGAGCGACAGGAAGGCGACCAGTCCCGCGGTTGCAAGCGCCGCGAGCGGCGGCGCCATGCCGCCGAACGTCTCGAGCGCCACGTAGACCCACGACACGCCGGCACCGAACAGCCCCGCGCCGAACCAGAACCCGATCGCCGCTGCCGCGCGCGCGGTCGGGGCGCGCTGCCACAGCAGGAACAGCGCGGCGAGCGTCACGACCGGCAGCGCCTTCCACCCGAACGGCGCAAATCCGAACACGGTGACCGCGCCGGCGAGCGCGGCCAGCGCGCAGGCGAAACGACTAGGCACTTCGGAAACGGGCTGGCGTCGGGCCGGCGACGGCTCGGCTCATGAAGTCGCCGGTGGCGCCGCGCTGCCGCCGTTCTCCACGCGCTCGACCTGCAGCGTGTGCACGCGGCGGCTGTCGGCGCGGATGACGCGGAAGCGCAGTCCGTCCAGCGTGGTCGCCTCGCCGCGCTTGGGCAGGCGCCCGAACGCCTGGACGACGAGCCCGCCGACGGTGTCGAACTCGTCGTCGGCGAAGTCGCTGCCGAAGTGCTCGTTGAAGTCCTCGATCTCGGTCTGCGCCTTGACGCGCCAGCGGCCGTTGCCCTCGGCGATCACGTTGTCCTCGCTCTCGTCGAAGTCGTATTCGTCGTCGATGTCGCCGACGATCTGCTCCAGCACGTCCTCGATGGTCACGAGCCCCGACACGCCGCCGTACTCGTCGACGACGATGGCGATGTGGTTGCGGTTGGCGCGGAACTCGCGCAGCAGCACGTTGAGGCGCTTGCTCTCCGGGACGAACACCGCGGGGCGCAGCGTGTCGCGCAGGTTGAACGCGTCCGGGTTCTTGTAGAAGTTCAGCAGCTCCTTCGCGAGCAGGATGCCGACGACGTCGTCCTTGCTCTCGCCGATGACCGGAAAGCGCGAGTGCTTGGTCTCGATGACGAACGGGATGAACTCGGCGGGCGCGTCGTCGATCGACACGCAGTCCATCTGTGCGCGCGGGATCATGATGTCGCGCACCGTCATCTCGGACACCGACAGCACGCCCTCGATCATCGACAGCGCGTCGGCGTCGAGCAGTCGGCGCTCGAACGCGCCGCGCATCAGCTCCTTCAGCTCCTCGCGGTCCTCGGGCTCGCGCGTGAGCAGGCTCGACAGCCGCTCGAGGAGCGTCGGCTTCGCGTGCTTGACGTCGGCGTCTTCCATCGGTCAGCGGGACGAGGCGTCGTACGGATCGGGGAAGCCGAGTCGCGCGAGCAGGTCGCGCTCGCGCCGTTCCATCGCCTCGGCGTCGGCGGCGGCCTCGTGGTCGTAGCCCTGAAGGTGCAGCATGCCGTGCACGACGAGATGCGCGCAGTGCGCGCGGAGCGGTCGACGGCCGGCGCGTGCCTCGCGCCGCATCACCGGGACGCAGAGCACGATGTCGCCCGCGAGCGCCTCCCGGCCGTCACGCTGTCTCCCATTGACGACGGCATCGTACACGAACGTCAACACGTTGGTCGCGTAGTCCTTTCCCCGGAAGGCGGCGTTCAGGCGGCGCGCCTCGGCCCGGCCGACGAAGCGCAGCGTGATACGGGCATCGCGCTCGGCGCCGACCGCGGCCCAGCGCCGCAGCGTCGCCGGCGCGGGCAGGCCCGCACGCGAGACCCCGTATTGCACCGAAATGGCGAGCGCCGGCGCGCCCACGCGCCGGGCGCCGCGCGCGGCCGTCATCGCGGGCGCTGCGACTCGCCGTCGTCGGCGCGGTCGGCGCGCTCGTAGGCGTCGATGATCTTCTGCACCAGCGGGTGGCGCACGACGTCGCTGCTGGTGAAGCGCGTGAACGCGATGCCGCGCACGCCCTCGAGGATGCGGGCGGACTCGACGAGCCCCGATTTCTGCCCGCGCGCGAGATCGATCTGCGTCACGTCGCCGGTGATGACCGCCTTCGTTCCGAAGCCGATGCGCGTGAGGAACATCTTCATCTGCTCGGGCGTCGTGTTCTGCGCCTCGTCGAGGATGATGAAGCTGTGGTTCAGCGTGCGGCCGCGCATGTAGGCGAGCGGCGCGATCTCGATCGTCTGGCGCTCGAACAGCTTGCCGACCTTGTCGAAGCCCATCAGGTCATAGAGCGCGTCGTACAGCGGCCGAAGGTACGGATCGACTTTCTGCGCGAGGTCGCCGGGGAGGAAGCCCAGGCGCTCACCGGCCTCCACGGCGGGACGCACGAGGACGATGCGCTTCACGGCATCGCGCTCGAGCGCGTCGACGGCGCACGCGACGGCGAGGTAGGTCTTTCCCGTTCCCGCCGGCCCGATGCCGAACGTGATGTCGTGCGCCTGGATGTCCTTCAGGTACGTCGTCTGGTTGGGCGTCCGCGCGTGCAGGTCGAGGCGCCGCGTGCGCAGGTGCGGCGTCGCGTCGGGATCGGGATCGGCGTCGGCGCGCTGCATGTGCGACGTGATCTCGACCAGCCCGAGCTGGATGTCGTCGACCGACAGCGGCTTTTCCGATTGCGAGTAAAACTTGCGCAGCGCTTCGGCCGCCTGCGCGCTGCGCGCGGGCGCGCCGCTGATCGTGAAATCGCCGCCCCGGTGGGCGATGGCCACGTCGAACGCGGCCTCGATCTGCCGCAGGTTGGCGTCGAGCGGCCCGCAGAGATTGGCGAGCGCGCGGTTGTCGAGGGGCGAAAGCGTCAGTTGGGTGGGGAACACCCGGGGGGTCGCCATGGGATCGTCGTCGGAGCGAGGCGCGGGCCGGCGCGCGGCCGCCCGTCACCCGCTCAAGCAACGATCATACCGCCTGTCGCACCAGCGGGGCCTTCAGCGCCTCGTCGATCTGCGCGAGCGATTCGGCAAGGTGCGCCCGGGCTTCGGCGGACAGCTCCTTGCGGTCCTTCGCCTTCACGATCTCGCCGCGAAGCTGCATCGCGTCGGCGCGCAGCAGCGCACGCGCATCCGCGGGCATCGATCCGGCCGGCCGCAGCAAGACGTTGGCGAGGCGCATCACGTACTCGCGCTGCAGGTTGCGGCGCAGGAGCGGGATGTCCTTCGGCGCCTTGAGTTCGCTCCATACCGCGGCGTGCACGGTGCCGTACAGCTCAGACAGGCGCAGCGCCTGCTTCGGATCGTCGAGCTTGGTCTCGTTGTTCACGAGGCGCTGCGCGACGGTCTCGCCCAGCAACTGCGCGAGCACCGATCGCTGCATCGACAGCACCCGCTGGTCGATCGCGATGTCCATCGACGGCACCGCGTGGCCGAGTTCGACCGCGTCGTCCATGTCGAATGCCGACACCGACATGCGCCGCAGGAACGACGGCGAGAAGCGGAAGCTGTCCGACGAGAACACTTCCGTCGTGATCAGGCGAAGGGCCTCGCGCTGCTTCTCGACCGGCACCGGGGTGAGCGGGTCGCGTCCGGAGCCGGCGCGATCGCGCAGCGTCGTGAGGCCGCCGATGTACTTCGCCGCGTAGATCGCGCCCTGCGTCGCTTCGGCGAGGCCGCGCGTGAAGTTCCGCCGCAGCACCGAATAGCGCTCGCCGTCCTTGAGCTCGCGCGCCTCGGTGCGCTCCCACAGCTCGCGCACCAGCGCGAAGCGCTTCTGCGCGAACGCGAGCGGCTCGCGGCCGAGGTCGAGCTGGTTGATCTGGGGATCGAGCGACAGGAACGAGGCGTCCTCGTCGGTCGCATAGGCGAGCGTCGGCTCGTTGCTTCGCGACGCGATGCGCGACAGTCCCGCGCTCTCGTCGGCGGCCGGGAACTCGCGATAGCCGTACTCGATCGCCCAGTAGTCGTACGGTCCGAGCGTCGACATGTGGTACTCGCCCTGGCGCGCGCCGCGCAGCGCGAGGTTCCACGGGTTGTATTCCATCACCGAGCCGGAGATGCCGTGCTCGCGCGTGAACTCGGCGTCGGCGAGCTGCGACTCGGTATAGATCGTCGAGGCGCGGAAGTTGTGCCGCAGGCCGAGCGTGTGGCCGACCTCGTGCATCACCATTTCCTTGAGGAAGCCGGCGACGAAGCGCTCGACGTCGGGGCTGTCCGGATCGAGCTCGCCGCGCGCCTCCAGCAGCGACATGCCGAACACCGCCTCGCCGGTCGCCACGTCGTCGAAGGCGCAGAACATGCGCTGATCCCTCGACGCGGCGGGTTCGGGCGCAGCCGTCGACTCGCCGCGCGGCAGGAACTCCGCGCGGAGGTTGCGCACGACGCGGACGTTGTTGGCATCGATGCCGATGTCGGCGTCGAGGATCTCGCCGGTGCGTGGATCGATCACGGACGGCCCGATCGCGCCGTACGAGGAGCGCGCGACCGTCTGCCAGCGAACCGACGCATGGAACGTGTCGCTGGTGTCGAAATCCGCGTCGTCCGGCTGCTGCTCGACGCGGATGGCGTCCTTGAAGCCGATTCGGTCGAACGCCTTGTTCCACTCGAGAATCCCGTCGCGGATCGGCGCGCGGTATTTCGCCGGGATCGTGCGGTCCAGCCAGAACACGATCGCCTTCTTCGGCTCGGAGCGCTCGGCGGACGGATCCTTCTTCTCGAGACGCCAGCGCGTCGCGTAGCGCTGCACCGGCACGCGGCCGAGGTCGCTCGTGAAGTCGAGCCGCTCGGTCGTGAAATAGCCGATACGCTCGTCGGCGACGCGCGGGCGCATCGGCTCGTCGGGCAGCTTCGCGATCGTGTAGTGGAAGCCGAGGAACAGGCTGCGCGGATCGGGCAGCGTCGATGGGATCGACGGACCGCCGATGCCCGAGCCCGACGACGAGCTCGGCCGCGACAGCGAGTAGTGCGCGTTCACCTCGAACGTCGCCATCTCGGGGGTCGAGCGCGTCTTCTCGATCGCCGAGTTGCGGCTGTCGAACGCATACGGCTGCCGGTAGGTGCGCTCCAGCACGATCGCCGCGCCCGGCAGATCGGACAGGAAGAGCGCGTTCGCATCGATCAGCACCGACTTGCGGTCGGGGTGCGGTTGCGACACGACCATCGCCGAGGCGAGCAGGCTGTCCGAGAAGCCGGCGGCGACGGCGCGCGCCTCGGGCGTGCCGGGCGCGGCCGTGTACTTCGTGTTCTTGGCGATCAGCTGGACGAGCGAGCCGATCTTGCGGAACTCGACCACCTGCGTCAGTCCCGCCGGGTAGGTCATCATGCCCCCGAACAGCCGGCTCTCGCCGATGCCCTGGTTGAGGCTCGACGTGAGGAAGAACGGCTTGCCGAACTGGTCCGGCTCGATCTCGATCCAGACGCGTTCGTCCTTGGTCCACAGGGTGAAGAGGCCGTCGGCGTCTTTCGCGTCCTTGACGACGTCGGCGAACGTCCGCTGGCTTTGCGCTGCCTGGGCCGCGGCCTGGGCGGCGGCCGCGACGGCGACGGCACCCGCGCCGGGCGAAGGTCGTGCACCGGGCGCCGTGTTCCGGCCGGCGCCGCCCGATGACGGCATCCGCGACTCGTCGATCTCCTTCGCCGCCTCGCGCGCGATCGCTTCGCGCGCCGCCGCCTCGCCGATCACCACCGCTTCACTGCGCGCGGCCCGTTCCGGCCCCCGCGTCGACGTCGTGGCGCAACCCGCGAGCGCGAGCACGACGATGGAAAGGGCGATGGCAGGGCGCGGGCAGCAACGGCGCATAGGACTCTCTCGTAGGACGACGGCAGCGCGCCGCGTAGGACGGACAGGCATCGCCTGACAGACAGCTCCTACGGCGGGCAAGTTCGAATTCTGCCGCGAATCAGACGCGCGTGGGGACGCCGTCGAGCGGTATTTGCGCGCCGCGCAGCGAGTGCGGATGGGCGAGGGCGATGGTCACGTCGACATACTTACCGACGAGATGGCGATCGCCGGCGAAGTTCACCACGCGGTTGTTCGCCGTCCGCGCCGCCAGCTCGCGCGGGTCCTTCGACGAGAAGCCGGTCACGAGGACGCGCTGCACCGAGCCGACCATCGCGTCGCTTCGCGCACGGTACTGCGCGTCGACGAGCGCCTGGAGCCGCTCGAGCCGCGACTGCTTGACGTCGTGCGGAACCGGGTCTTCGAGCTCCGCCGCCGGCGTGCCCGGCCGCGCGCTGTAGAGGAAGCTGAAGCTGCCGTCGAAGCCGACATCGTCGATCAGCTTCAACGTGCGCGCGAAATCGTCCTCGGTCTCGCCGGGGAAGCCGACGATGAAGTCCGAGGACAGCGACAGGTCGGGTCGCGCCGCACGAAGCTTTCGCACGATCGACTTGTATTCGAGCGACGTATAGCCGCGCTTCATCGCGGCGAGGATGCGGTCCGAGCCCGACTGCACGGGCAGGTGCAGCTGCGACACGAGCTTCGGCACGCGCTCGTAGGCGGCGATCAGCCGCGGGGTCATCTCGCGCGGATGCGACGTCGTGTAGCGGATGCGCTCGATGCCCGCGAATTCGGCGACGTGCTCGATCAGCGTCGCGAGATCCGCCACCTCGCCGCGCGGCCGCGCGCCGCGGTAGGCGTTGACGTTCTGGCCGAGCAGCGTCACCTCCTTCACGCCCTGGTCGGCGAGGTCGGCGATCTCGACCAGCACGTCCTCGAACGGGCGCGAGACCTCCTCGCCGCGCGTATACGGGACGACGCAGAACGTGCAGTACTTGCTGCAGCCCTCCATGATCGACACGAACGCGGACGCGCCCTCGACGCGCGGCGGCGGCAGGTGGTCGAACTTCTCGATCTCGGGAAAGCTCGTGTCGACCTGCGCGACGCCGGTCTCGCGGCGCGCACGGATCATCGCGGGCAACCGGTGCAGCGTCTGCGGACCGAACACGACGTCGACGTACGGCGCGCGGCGGACGATGCCCTCGCCTTCCTGCGAGGCGACGCATCCGCCCACGCCGATGACGAGGTCGGGCCTGGCGATCTTGAGCGCGCGCACGCGGCCGAGGTCGTGGAACACGCGCTCCTGCGCCTTTTCGCGCACCGAGCAGGTGTTGAACAGGATCACGTCCGCGTCTTCGGGACGGTCGGTGAGCGCGAGGCCGTCGCTGTCGGCGAGCACGTCGGCCATCTTGTCCGAGTCGTACTCGTTCATCTGGCACCCGAAGGTGCGGATGTAGAGCTTGCGCGTCATGGAAGTCTCCGGGGCCGGTGGTGATCCGGGGGGAGAGGGAAGCGAGGGCCGGAGTCTAGCAGCGCGGCAACGGGCCTTGCAGCGCGCGTGGCTCCAGCAACCCAAGCCACCGGCGCAGCAGTGATTCGCCGGGCGCCGCCCGATACTGCTGGCACCCGCCGCCGTCGCCCTTTAGAATCGGCCTCAGCAGGTGTCCGCCGCCCAGCCGGGCGGCGGGTGAAACGGGAATGCGGTGCGAAGCGCGCGCCTGATCGCGTGCGCTTCCATGCCGCAGCTGCCCCCGCAACGGTAGGCCTCGAGCCGGCCGTCCACATGCCACTGCCGCGTTTCTCGCGGCGGGAAGGCGGACGGTCGATGAGGCGAGCCCGGAGACCGGCCTGCACCTGGAGCGACGTTTCGCATGCTGCGAGCGCCCGCCCCGGCCATGGGCGCGACGCGGGAGGCGTCGTCGCGGTGGATGCGGCCGGGCTCGTTCCAAGCGTCCGGACTCGCTGCCGCGCGTCGTTCCTTCCGCTCGCAATTCGCCACCGCCGTGCGGGGTCGCACGGCTTTGCGGAGCGATCGATGCACCTCTCCATCCGTTCTCGTGCGTGCCGCGCAGGCGCGCTGCTCGTGCTCGCCGTGTCGCTGCCGTTGCAGGCGCAGCGGACGGCGGCGCTTCCCGAAGTGGTCGTGACGGCGGCGCGCGGCCCGCAGACGGTCGAGGAGCTGGTCGCCGATGTCACCGTCATCGACGCCGATGCGATCGCCCGAAGCGGCGCACAGAGTCTCTCCGAAATCCTGCAGCGCCAGCCCGGCGTCGAAGTCCTGCGCAACGGCGGCCCCGCTTCGGTGTCGGCCGCGTTCATCCGGGGCGCCAATCGCGGGCAGACGATCGTGCTCGTCGACGGCCTGCGCGTCGCGTCGTCGAGCGTCGGTGCGCCGACGCTCGAGGCGATTCCCGTGTCGCAGATCGAGCGCATCGAGATCCTTCGCGGGCCGGCGTCCTCGCTCTATGGCGCCGATGCGATCGGCGGCGTCGTGCAGGTGTTCACGCGCCGCCCCGCGGGCGCGTTCGGCGCACACGTCGACGCCGGCTATGGCACGTTCGACACGCGCACCGCATCGGCGGGCGTCGCCGGATCGCTTGGCGCCGTGCGACTCGCGTTGAACGCAGGCCGGCGGCAAAGCGACGGGTTCAATGCAACGACGCCGGATGCCGCGTTCATCTACGACCCCGACCGCGACGGCTACGCGAGCGAGGACATCGCCCTCCGTTCGGTGCTCGCGCTCGCTCCCGGCCATGAGCTGCATGCGCAGGTGCTTCGCAACCGCCTCGACGCGCAATTCGACGGCGGAGCGGGGTTCGACGACCGGACGGTCACGCGTCTCACCGCCTGGCAGGCGGGCAGCCGCAACCGCTGGACCACGCAGTGGATGAGCGCGCTCAACGTCGGCGAGACGACCGACGATTCGGTGTCGACGAGCGCGTTCGGCGCGGCCGCATTCCGGACCCGCCAGCGTCAATACGGCTGGCAGAACGACTTCACCTTTCCCCACGGCAAGCTCGCGCTGGCGTTCGAGCGCCGCGAAGAGCGACTGGACGAGAACGTCGGCTTCGCCGTGCGCGAGCGCGATACCGACGCCGTCGTGGCCGTGTGGCAATTCCAGACGGGCACGCACGCGGTGCAGTCGAACCTGCGCCACGACCACTCGGACCAGTACGGCGGCCGGACGACGGGCTCGGTCGCCTGGGGGTGGCGCTTCGCACCGGGCTGGCGCGCGACCGCCGGCGCTGGGACGGCATTCAAGGCGCCGTCGTTCAACGATCTCTACTATCCCGACTTCTCCAATCCCGCGCTGCGGCCGGAGACGTCGCGCAACGTCGAGGCGGGGGTGTACTGGGACCGTCGCCTTGGCGCGGTGGACGTGCATGCGCAGGCCAACGCCTGGCACAACCGCGTGCGCCGGCTGATCGTGTTCCAGTGCGACGCCTCGTTCGCATGCGCGCCGCAGAACGTCGCGAACGCCACGCTGCAGGGCGTGACGTTGAGCGGCGTGGCCCGCTGGCGCGACACCTCGCTTCGTGCATCGCTCGACGTGCAGGACCCGAAGGACGACGACACCGGGCGACTGCTGCCGCGCCGGGCGAAACGTCACGGTAGCGTTGCGCTGACGCAGGCGATCGGCCGCGCGCGACTCGGCGTCGAAGTGGTCGCGTCGTCGCCACGCTTCGACGACGCCGAGCACCTGCGGCCGCTCGGCGGTTATGCGATCGTGAACGTGACCGCGGAAATGACGCTCGGAAACGGCTGGTCGGTGCTCGTCCGCGGAGACAACGTCACCGATCGCGACTACGTGCTGGCGAGCGGCTATGCCACCGGCGGCGCGCAGGGCTTCGTGGCCGTACGCTGGCAGCCGTGAGGCGAGTGTTCGCGTCGCTCGTGGTGGCGATCGCATCGGCGAATGCCCTTGCCGACATACGGGTTCGAGACGACGCGGGCAACGAGCTGATGCTCGATCGGCCGGCGATGCGCATCGTCACGCTCGCGCCGCACGCGGCCGAGCTCGTCTTCGCCGCGGGCGCCGGAGCGCGCCTCGTCGGCACGGTCCGCCGCTCCGACCATCCTCCGGAAGCGCAGGCGGTAGCAGTGATCGGCGACGTGCACGCGCTGGATCTCGAGCGCATCGTCGCGCTGAGACCGGACCTCGTCGTGACCTGGCCGTACACGACGCCGGCCCAGGTCGCGACGCTGCGGCGCCGGGGCATCGCCGTGTTCACGACCGACCCGCCGACGATCGACGGCATCGCGAGCGACATCGAGCGACTCGGCGTGCTGGCCGGCTCGCGCGACGCCGCGCGGGCGGCGGCGCAGGCCTTTCGCGCGCGGTTCGCACGCATCGCTCGCACGCGATCGTCCGAGCCACCGGTGCGCGTCTTCTACCAGGTGTGGGACAGTCCGCTGTTCACGATCGGCGGGGGGCACCTGATCTCGCAAGGCATCCGCGCGTGCGGCGGGCAGAACGTGTTCGAGTCGATCCGTGTCCCGGCACCGCAGGTGTCGGTCGAGGCGGTCGTCGCCGCGCGCCCGGAGGTGATCGTCGCCGGCGCCGACGGCGCGGTGCGCCCGGCATTCCTCGACGATTGGCGCCGCTGGCGCGACGTGCCGGCGGTGCGCACCGGGCGACTGTACGTCGTGGATGCCGACCGCCTGCATCGTCCCGGACCACGGTTCGTCGAAGGACTCGAAGCGCTCTGCGACGCGATCGCCGGCGCGCCGACGCGTTGACTAGCGCGGCACGAACGTCGCCAGCGACCCGTCGCGTAGCTCCACCAGCTCGCGCCCGAACAGCGACGACAGCGCGCGAACGGACAGCACGTCCGCGACGTTGCCCGCGCGCGCGCTCCCGTTGCCGATGGCGATCGCTCGATCGCAGAAGCGCAGCGCGAGGTGCACGTCGTGCAGCACCATGACGATCGCGTGACCGCGCTCGCGCGCGAGCGCGACGAACACCTCGAGCGCGCCGATCTGCTGCCCGATGTCGAGGTGCGACGATGGCTCGTCGAGCAGCGCGAGCGGCGCGTCCTGCACGAGAAGCGTGGCGAGCGCGACGCGGCGGCGCTCCCCGCCCGACAGCGTGCGCACGTCGCGCTGCGCCAGCGGTTCGAGACCGAAACGCGCGAGCGCCTGCCCGGCGAGCTCCACGTCGCCGTCGCCTTCCCATGCGAAGCGGGACAAATGCGGGTGCCGGCCGATCAGCACCGTTTCGAGCACCGTCGCGGGGAACGCATCGACCGAGTCCTGCGCGAGCACCGCGCGGTGCAGTGCCAGCTCGCGCGCCCGCAGCGCCTCCACCGGGCGATCGCCGTAGCGGATGCTGCCGCGCACCGGCCGCGCGAGGCCTGCGAGCGTTCGCAGCAACGTCGTCTTGCCGGCGCCATTCGGACCGACGATGGCCCAGCGCTCGCCTCTTTGGACGGCGACGTCGAGCCCCTGGCAGAACAGGCGACCGTTCACGCCGATCGCGAGAGCCGTCGCCGCGACGAGCGTGTCGGTGCTCATCGTCCGCGGTTCAACAGCCACAGGAACGCCGGAACGCCGATCAGCGCGGTCAGCACGCCGACGGGCAGCTCGAGCGGCGCGACGACCGTGCGCGCCGCCGTATCGGCGACGAGCAGCAGCGTTCCGCCGACGAATGCCGCGGCGGGCAACAGCAGCCGCTGATCGTTGCCGAGCGCGAGCCGGACCGCATGCGGGACGACGAGCCCGACGAAGCCGATGCTGCCGGCCGTGGTGACCGCGGCTGCCGTGGCGAGCGCCGACAGCGCATAGAGTGCAATCGCGGTGCGCGGCACCTCGACGCCGAGCGACGCCGCTTCGTCGCCGCCGCGGGCGAGCGCGTTCAGGTCGCGCGCGAGCGAGAGCGCGCACGCGAGCACGATGCCGAGCGTCGCGAGCGCGGCCGCCGGCGACGACGTGCCCGACAGGTCGCCCAGCAGCCAGTAGACCATGCCCTTCACCTGTGCCGCCGGCGCGAGTGCGAGGAGCAATGCGATCGCGGCGCCCCACCCGGCCGCGACCACGACGCCGGTCAGGAGCAGCCGCGTCGGCGCCCACGGCGAGCGTTCCGCATCGCTTCGCGCGAGGGCGAAGACGATGAACGTGGACAGGAGCGCTCCGGCGAAAGCGGCCGGCCCGGCGACCGCGGAAGCGCCTGCGAGCAGCGCCCCGAGCGCGCCCACCGCCGCACCGCCCGAGATGCCGAGCACGTACGGATCGGCGAGCGGGTTGCGCAACAGGAGCTGCATCAGCGCGCCGGCCAGCGCGAGAAGACCGCCGACGCCGAACGCGGCGAGCGCGCGCGGCAGGCGCAGGTCGCGCACCACCGCCGTCGCCTCGCTTGCGCCCCGCCCGCGCAATGCGTCGAGCACATCGCGACCGTCGACGCCGACGCTTCCGACCGACAACGCCGCGACGAGCGCCGCGAGCGCGAGTCCGGCGAGCGCACCGAGCGTGACCAGCGTACGGGCGAGCGTGAGCGGCGTGCGCATGGCGGGCGCCGATTATAGGCGGCGCCTATAATTTTCGACTTTCGACCCCATATCCGATCGATGAGCAAGGCCTTCACCCGGGAGAGCGACGCCGACGAGGAGCTCGACGACGACGTCGATCCCTCGCCGCTGCCGCCCGGAAGCCGCAACTACATGACGCCGGGCGGCTTCGCACGGCTCAAGGCGGAGCTCGATCAGCTGACGGCGAGCGAACGGCCGGCGCTGGTGGCCACGGTCGCGTGGGCCGCGAGCAATGGCGATCGTTCCGAGAACGGCGACTACCTGTACGGCAAGAAGCGCCTGCGCGAGATCGATCGCCGGATCCGCTTCCTCGTGAAGCGGCTCGATGCCGCGGAAGTCGTCGATCCCGCGACACCGCGCGACGGCGACAGCGCCGAGCGCGTGTACTTCGGCGCCACGGTCACCGTCCGTGACGGCGCCGGCAGCGATCGCACCGTGTGCATCGTCGGGATCGACGAAGCGGACCCGACGCGCGGCTACATCAGCTGGATCTCGCCGATGGCGCGGGCGCTGATCCGCGCTCGCGAGGGGGACATCGTCCCGGTTCGTACGCCTGCGGGCGTCGAGCAGCTCGAGGTCGTCGACGTCGCCTATCGGCCGCTCGCGACCGGCGGTCCGCCGTCCACGCAGTGACCCGCGCCGGCCGTCCGCATGCGAGTTGACGCCTCGGAATCGCGGCACCTATAGTCGCGTGCCATGGAGGCCGACCTTGCCGTGCTGGAGCACAAGCTCGCGTTGCTGATCGCGCGGGTCGAGGCGCTGCGCGAAGCGAACGCGTCGCTCGAGCGCGACCTCGCGCAGGCGCGCGCACGCAATCGCGAGCTGTCGCAGCGCATCGAGGCGGCATCGATCCGGCTCGACGCGCTCCTCGAGCGCCTTCCGGAAGGCTCGCGATGAGCGCTTCGGATACCGTCCAGCTCGACGTCTCGATCCTCGGTCGCGACTATCGCATCGCGTGCGAGGAAAGCGAGCGCGAGGCGTTGTTGCGCGCCGTCTCGCATCTCGACGCGCGCATGCGCGAGATCCGCGACGCGGGCAAGGTGACCGGCATCGATCGCATCGCCGTCATGGCGGCGCTCAATCTCGCGAACGATTTGTTGCGCGAGCGCACGGAACTCGCGCAACGTGCAGCGGGTCCCATTGACGAGGCCGACCTCCGGCGTAGAATCAGTGACATGCAAGGCGCGATCGACCGCGCGCTCGCCGGACAGGACAAGCTCTTCTAGGAACTCTCAAAGACGACGAATCGATCAATCCCTGCGGTGTTCGACACCTGCCTAGACACTCTCTGAACCAATGCCATTAGGCGAGGTCGCCTCGAGTCCATTCGCGAACCTGTGTGCGTTCCCAAGCGGAAGCGCCTGACGGTTCCGGCTCGGCGACCACCTTGAACCCAGCGTTCAGGGTGAGGGCAGGACGGCACAAGCGGGGACCTTCAACGGCGAGCCGCGTCATCGCGGCGCGCCCGGCGGATGAAACGGCGGCCTCACGGTCGCCGTTTTCTTTGGTGCGCTATGCGCTGTCGCGCTCGACCAGGCGATAGAGGCGCGCAATGCCGAACTGCTTCGCCAGCGGCATCGCGCCGATGTAGTGGCAGGCGTAGCGCGCTTCGCCGCTCGCCATCAGCGAAGCGGCGAACGCCTCGGTCGCGAAGATGTGGCCCGGCTGGACGACCGGCTCGAGGCGCGCCGCACGGTTGACGTGCGTGCCGTAGAACGTGGGCTTGCCCATCACCGGATCGAACGTCTGGAACACGGGGCCCGTATGCAGCCCGACGCGTGCCGAGGTTTCGGCGGGCAGGCCGAGCGAAGTCCAGTCGACGCCGGCGAGCGCCTGCTGCAACCGCACGGCGAATGCCGCGGCATCGCCGGGTCGCTCGAACACGAGGTAGATGCCGTCGCCGCGCGTGTTCGCGTCGGTCGCCGCGCGCTCCAGCGAATCGAGCAGGCGCTTGCAGGTGCCGAGGAACACCTCGGCGAACCGCGGCGTGTACTGCTCGGGCATCTGCGAAAAGCCCTTGATGTCGGCGAACACGAGGCTCTTGAGACTGCGCCGCGCCGCGTCGCGCTGCACCGTGCCCGCGGCCGGAGCGCGCGCGGCCTCGGCCGGCGTGGCGATCGGACCGCGAAGCGCCGACAGGTCGATCGTGTCGACGCGATGACCCGACGCGCGCCACGCCTGCGTCGTGGCGGCCGTGCCGCCCTCGTGCGCGAGCGCGTCCGGCTCGCTCGCGTTCAGCAGCAGCGGCTCGGTCTCGAGCTCGCTCGCGTGCAGTGACGCCATCCCCCGGATCAGGTTCGACGCGTGCACGAACAGCACGGTGTCGCCCAGCAGCGGCTCTTCGGTGGCCAGCACGACGGACGTCGCGCGTTGCATCGCGCGCTCGAAGCGGCCGATCCACGCTTCGCCGGCGAACGCGACGCTGGTCGCGACGAAGTCGGGGATCGCGCAAGGCAGCACGATGTGCGTCGGATTGCCGGCGTCCTGCATCGCTTCGAGGAACAACAGGTCGGCGCCGCAGGCCGCCTGGCAGAAGCCGATCGCGGCCGGGTAGCTCGCGACGCGCCTGCGCAGCGCGTCGGCGACCGCTCCTTCGAGCGACGCCGGGAAGCGCGCGTCGCGCCGATCGGCGGCGTCGATCATGTGACCGGAGAAGGCGATCACGGCAGGCGCGGCCACGACGTCGAGCAGACGCAGCGCCTCGGCGGAGCCGATCAGGCGCAGCTGGCGCCGCATCGTGGCGAGATCGCCGAAGGCATGGCCCGCCAGCGCGCGTGCGCGGTCGTATGCAATGCGCGCCTCGTCGTGCCGCTCCAGCAGCAGCAGCGCTTCGCCGCGCGTGGCGTGCAGCCAGTGCGATTCCTCGTGCTCGTGCGCGCACGCGGCCAGCGCCTCGCCCGCGAGCGCGCGGGCGAGGGCGGGCTGGCCGGTGACGTAGGCGATCGTCGCGGCGTTCACGGCCGGATACGGCGCGCCGCCGAGCGCGAACGCGCGACGATAGTGCTCGATCGCGACGTCGGCCTGCGCGCGCGCCCGGGCAGGATCGCGAACGCGCAGCGCGGCGAACCGGTCCTTGGCAATGCGGCCTGCAAGCGAGAACGCTTCGGTGGCGAGCGCGGGGTCGTCGAGCCGGTCGGGTTCGACCTGGCGCAACCACGCCTCCGCTTCGTTCAACGCGTGCATGCGCGCGCAGGCGAGCGCGGCCAGATACGCGAGCTCCGGCGTCGGCCGGCCGGTCGCCGTGGCGTCGCGCACGAGGTCGAGCGCGTGCGCATTGAGCCCGTCGCGCAGCGCTCGGCGTATCGCCGCGGTCGCCGGCGATGGCGGCAGGCCGGCGCTAGCCGGGGTCACGCTCGGCACGGCGGAGCCGGTCGGTCATCGCGCTGGCGAGCGGCGCCTGCCCGGTCGCTTCGTAGTAGTGCGCCGCGCGCCGCATCGCATCCACGGCAAACAGGCTCGTCTCGCCGAATCGCGACGCCAGCCGGTCGACCGGGTGCACGATCAGCGGCTGCGCTTCCGCCGTCCGGCCGCGCCGGACGAGGATCGCCCCCTCGATGCTCGACAGCAGATCGTAGCGCCATGCCTCGTCCTTGTGCTCGCCGGGGGGAAATGCGCGCTGCAGCGACGCGCGCGCCGCTGCGGCCGCGCGCTCCGCGGCGCCGACGTCGTTGCGACGCAACGCGAGATCGGCGAGATTCGTCTCGATCACGCCGATCATCCAGTGATCGTGCGCGCGCGCGATCGCAACGGCTTCGTCGAACGCTCGCGCCGCGTCGTCGTACTGCCCGATGCCCATGCGTGCGAGGCCGAGGCTGTTGAGCGGCAGGATCAGGTCGTCGTGCGTGGGGTCCTTGTAGCGTCGATCGAGCGCGAGCGCTTCGTCGAGCCGCTCGCGCGCCATGTCGAAGCGGCGCTCGAGCAGCGCGGTGCGGCCGAGATTGTTCAGCACGCCCGCGACCTCGGCGTGCTCGTTGCCGAACACGCGCCGGTACTGCGGCAGCGTCTGCTCCCACAGCTCCCGCGCGCGCGTGTATTCGCCTTTCTGGTAGGCGATCGACGCGAGGTTGTTCGCACACTCGAGGACCTTCGGGTGCGTCGCCCCGAGCGCCTGCTCGCCGAGCGTGCGCGCCTGCGCGAACGTGCGCTGCGCGTCGTCGAGACGTCCGGCGAAGTACAGCGCCGTCGCGAGGCCGGCGAGCGCGAACGTGCGCTCGCGCCGCGTATCGCCGCCGAGGCGATCGAGCTCGCGCAACGCCGTCTCGTACCATCCGCGCGCTTCCTCGGCGCGCCCCGCGGCGGCGAGAACGTCGGCGAGCCCGATGTCGGCTCGCGTGCGTTCCACGTCGCCGGTGGGGAACGCCAGACCGGCCATCGATTGCGCCTGCTTGAACGCCGCTTCGGCCGCGGCATAGTCGCCCGACAGGTACAGCGCCGTCGCATACGCGTTCTGCGAGCGCACCGCATCGGGATGCCCGCGGCCGAGCTCGCGCACCCGCGCGTCGCGCGCCTCGGCGGAGAGCTTGAGCGCCGGGTCGTACAGGCCGAGCCCCGAATAAGCGACGCCCATCGTATTGAGCAGGCCGGCGCGCACCAGCGGCTCGTTGCGAAGCTCGGTGCGGATCTGCGTCGTGCCGCGATCCAGGAGCTCGCGCGCGGTGACCTGGTTGCCGCGACTCTCGCTCGGATCGGCAACCGCGAACAGCGACGCGAGGAAGTCGACGGTGCGGCGCGCCGTCGTCGCTTCGCGTCGCGCGATGTCCGCCTGGCGGACCGCGACGACGGCGGCGACCGAGGCGGCGACGCTGAGGAACGCGAGCGACGCCACGGCCACGCGCCGTATCGAGCGATTGCGCCGGCGCCGGCGATCCGACGCGTCGATGAATTCGCGTTCGACCGGATCGAGGCCGAGCCCGCTGTCGCGGAGCACGACGGCTTCGGCGAACGGCTTGCCCGGCTGCAGCAGGTATTCGCTGCGACGATCCTCCCGCGCCCAGCGCGCTGCCGCCGCGCGCACGCGCTCGCGGATGCGCAGCATCTCGCGATTGGCCGCGAGCCACTGCACGGCCCGCGGCCAGTGCCGCAGCAACGCCTCGTGCGTGACCGAGACGTTGACGCTGCCGTCGCTCGCGAGGTCGCGCACGAGCAGCCGCGCCTCGACGAGCTCGTCGACGAGCTGCCGCGAGCGCGGGTCGTCGAACGCGTCGAGCCGCGCGTGTCGCCGGCCGATCGTCTCGTCGTCCTCGCCGGTGACGACCAGCGGCTCCAGCACCCGCGGCAGCGCTGCCTGCACGTCAGGCGGTTGGGCGGCGAAGATCGCTTCGGCGCGGTGCGCGAGCGCGCCCTCGAGACCGCCGATCTCGTCGTACGCCGCGAACGTCAGCATTCCCTCGGCACTGCGGCGCCGGTAGAGCTCGTCGAGCGTGAACTGCAGCAGCGGAAGGGCGGCGGGACGGTCGAGCATGACGTCGCGCAGGCGCTCGTCGAGCCGCTCGCCCGTGTCTTGGCGCTGCTCGAATCGCAACCCGGCCGCCGCGGCGGGCATGCGGATCATCTGTGCGATCTCCGCCGGTGTCGGCGGCGCGACGTCGAGCTGTGCGTCCTCCTTCAGCCGGACGAGCTCGGGCAATTCGACGCAGCGGGGATAGAAGTCGCTTCGCAGCGTCGCCACCGTCCAGACCCGTCCGCTTTGCGCGAGCACGGCGAGCGCGGCAACGAAGGCTTCGCGCTCGCCGCTGGTGACGGCCGGATCGCTGAACAGCTCCTCCAGCTGATCGACGACGAGGGCGAGATGCGTGCCTTCGCCGAGCGCATCGACGAGCGCATCGGCGGCATCGCCCGGTGCGCTGCGCAGCATCCCGGCGAGGGCGGGCGCTTCGGCGAGCGATGGAACGGCGGAGCGCGAGCGAAGCGCGTGCGCGAGGGCGCCGACGACGTCGCCGCGACCGTCGCCCGGACGCAGGATGGCGAAACGCCAGCCGGCGGCCGACTCGACGACACCCGGCTGCATCAGCATCGCGAGCACGCCCGCCTTGGCGAGCGAGGACTTGCCGCCGCCGCTCATGCCGAGCAGCAGCAGGAACGCCGCGCCGTCGCGGGCGCGCGCTTTCAGCTTGTCGATCGCCGCCGCCGTCGTCGCCGTGCGGCCGAAGAACAGCGGGGCATGCTCGAGCTCGAAGCTCGCGAGTCCGCGAAACGGCGAGCCGAACGTCCATGCCGCGGGCGCTGCGTCGGCGGCGTCGTGTGCATCCGGCGCGAGCTCGCGCACCAGCCGGTGCAGGTGGATCTCGACCAGCTCCTCGAAGTCGGCCGCCGAGGCGAACGGATGGAACGCGCCGGCGAAGCTTCCGTCTCGCGTGTCGCGCAGGTGCTTGCCGAGGAAGTCGGCGAGCGCGTCGCGCTGCTCGGCGGCGTCGCGCGCCTCGTCGGCGTTGGCGAACCAGCGCGGCGGCTCGGCGGTCTTGCGATACAGCACGACGCGGGGACGTCCGGTGCGGCGTGCGGCGTCGAGCGCGTCCTCGATCTCGAACTCGGTGCCGGAACGGTATCGCGTGCCGTCCGCGCGCAGGATCGTCGCCGGCAGCGGCGTGCCGAGCCGGGACCAGAGGATCGCGATGACGATGTCCGCCTGCGACGGCGGCGCGAGCTGCGCCTGGAACGTCGTGTTCGCGACCAGCGGCTGCTGCTCCCACAGCAGCGGCTCGATCGTCAAGCGGCCGGCGTAGGCGGATTGCACGCGGCCGAGCACGCGCCGCGCAACCGCGCGCTCCTGCGCGACGTCGCCTGGCGAAGAGATGAAAACCCTGACGAGCGTCATGGTCGCGCCGATGACGCTACTTTAGCGCGCCCGGCCGCCAGTGGCCGGACGCGCCCGTGGGGGGAGATGCCTACGCGGCGGGACGCCGCGCGAGCCCCCATGCCGCCGCGGCGACGAGCAGCAGCCACGCAGCCACCGGTTCGGGCACGGCATTGCCGCCCACGAGCCGCCCGCCGCGGAAGCGGAAGTCGTAATCCTGCGACGAGAGGAACGGTCCGCCGAAGCTGAACGTGTTGGCG
>Ga0307410_10000273_pt1 | contig 19870 bp, 16 predicted proteins | sample 322Ometagenome_3_FD_203707 | JGI IMG/M metagenome (GOLD analysis project Ga0307410, IMG submission 203707) | Maize rhizosphere microbial communities from greenhouse at UC Davis, California, United States - 322HYB-O-3 | ecosystem: Host-associated > Plants > Roots > Rhizosphere > Soil | place... | reverse complement strand
GGAACTCGGGCGGAGCAAGCCGCCATCGAAGAGGGTGTCAAGAAGATCCTGGACCAGATGAGGCAGACCGGCGGGAAGAACGCCCTGGTATCACCCCAGATTGCGGCGGCTCTGGGCGCAGCCCAGCTGCAAATGAAGGAGGCTCGGGAGGCCATCTCCTCCGCAGCACCCAACACCCGGGAAGCAGCGGAACAGGCGGGCGCCGCCGTCGATGATCTCAACGCGGCGGCGCATCAACTCATTCGCGCGCGGGGCGAGGTTTCGGGGTCCCAGTCCGGCTCCGGGCTCGCTGAGGCGCTCGAGCGCATGGCTCAGCTGGCCCAACAGCAGGGCGGTCTGGGCCGGCAGGGCGCGGGATTGCTGCCGATGCTCGGTCGTGGCGGGATGCAGGACCAGCTGCAGCGGCTCGCAGCCCGACAGCGGGCACTCGCGCAGGAGTTGGAAAAGCTTCGAGGCAAAGGCGAGATCGCCGGGGCAGGGCAGATGGCAGACGAGGCTAAGGAGTTGTCCCGACGCCTCGAGGCCGGGAGACTCGACCGGCAGGTGGTCGAGCGCCAGGAGAGACTCTTCCGGCGGATGCTCGATGCAGGTCGAACCCTCCAGGGACGGGAGGAGGACCAGAAGAAGGAACGCCAGAGCACCACGGCCACGGAAGACAGTGTGCACCTTCCGCCGGCCCTGCAGGCCCGGTTGTTGGGCGACGACCAGCGTCTCCGGGTCCCCTCCTGGGAAGAGCTGCAGGAGCTGTCCCCGGAGGAGCGGCGGCTGGTGGTAGATTACTTCCGCCGCCTGGCTCAGCCCCCGACGAGGTAACTCGATGCGCTCCCCGGCTTGGACACTCATGCTCGCGGCTCTGCTGTGGCCCGGTTCGGTGGGTGCACAGCAACCCGGATTGACCCGGGCGCTCGACCTGGAGCGCCGGGGTGATTACGCCGCAGCTGTAGCCGCTTACCAGGACGTGCTTCGCTCGGTGCCGGCGGACATCTCCGCGCTGCTGGGACTGGAGCGATCGCTGCTGCCGCTCAACCGAAGCCGGGACATGATTCCCATCATCCGCAGCGCTTTAGCCGCATCTCCCCGCAATCCGGCGGTGTACGGGATTGCGCTGCGAGCCTGGGCCGACGTGGGAGAACCGGATTCGGTCCGGACCATTGCGGAGCAGTGGGCCCGCCTAGCCCCAGACGATGAGAGCCCCTATCGAGAGTGGGGTGCCGCGGAGCTGGCCCGGCAGAATCGGGCCGGTGCCCAGGCGGCCTACCTGCGGGGTAGGACCCGCTTGGGAAAGCCGGATGCCCTCGCTGCCGAGCTGGCGCAACTGGCGCTGGCCAACAGCGACTACATCGGAAGCCTGCGGGAGTGGTTGCTCGCGATTCAGCAGCTGCCCGGCTACCGCGCGGCCGCGGTGTCGAACCTGAGTCAGGCGCCAGAGAGGGTACGTCCCGCGCTCCTCCGAATACTGGCCGAGCACTCGGATCCCACCTCGAGGAGGTTGGAGGCCGAGCTGCGTGCGCGCTGGGGCGACCCGGCGGGCGCGCTTCGAATCGTCATGGACGTACTCCCTTCAGACCGGGTTCAGGCGATCGCCATGTTGCGCGGCCTGCTCGACCAGTTGCGTCCCAGTCCCAGCCTGGACGCCAAGCAGACACAGGGCCGCATCCTCGAGGCGCTCGCGGAGCGGTCTCCCCCGGTCCAGGCCTCTCGTTTCCGGCTGGAGGCCGCCCAGGCGTACGCCGCGGCTGGTGATCGAAACGCCGCCCGCCGCATGCTCGGCGGCCTGGCTGACGATCGGGCGGCACCATCCTCCATCTCCTCTGACGCAGGCGCCACGCTGGTGGATGTGTTGATCAGTGAAGGAAAGCTCGACGAGGCTGACAAGCGGCTGGCTGAGTTGAGGCGGCAGGTCTCAGCCGATGAGTACGACCGCCTCAGGAGGAAGTTAGCGTCCGCCTGGATCCGCGCTGGCGACCTGAGCCGAGCCGATTCAGCCGTTGCGGCGGATAGCAGCGTCGAGGGTCTGGCCTTGAGTGGACGGGTTCACCTGTATCGGGGAGACCTTAAAGGTGCGATGGAGCGGTTCAAGGCGGCCGGTCCCTACACCAGCGACCGAACGGAAGCGACCTGGCGGACCACCCTCCTCGCGCTGCTTCAGCCCTTCGAAGCTGATACCAACAGCAACCTGGGACACGCACTCCTGCTGCTGGAGCAGGGCGACACGGCTCAAGCCAGCACTGCCCTGGAGCGGCTGGGCGCGGCACTACCCCCGCAGCACGGGGGTGCCGAGCTCAATCTGCTGGCCGGACGGCTGCTCGCCTCGGCCGGTCGATTGAGCGACGCCGAACGACTTTTCCGGACCGCTGCGTCTCCCGAGGCGCCGGGAACGGCACCCGCCGCGGAACTGGCGTTGGCCGAGCTGCTGGTCGGAACCGGGAAAGCAGGGGAGGCGGTCAGCTTACTGGAACATCTGATCCTCACCTACCCCCAGAGCGCCCTGGTGCCGCAGGCCCGTCGCAAGCTGGATGAAGCGCGGGGAGCCGTTCCGAGGACATGAGGCGTAGAGAATTCGTCCGGCGGACCTGCGCCGGACTGGCTGCGCTGCACCCGTCTCTGCTGCCGTCTCCATTCGCTCCAAGACACTCCTCGTCGCCCTGGCTCCTGGTACCCATGGACGACGCGCAGGCGGACCACCTGAAGGCCTACGGTCTGGCATATCGCGCGCTCAAGCGAGGGACCCGGGCAGAGTGGTTCCTCAATTACCGCAACGGCTCGTTTCTGCTCCCCGGTGACAGCGCAACCTCCCGAGACGCGGCCCTCGTGGGCGTCACCGTCGAACCGATTGACGAGAGCCGGCTGGCCGAGACCCGGGGGCTGCTGCAGGGCGGAAACATGGATGCCGTCCCCCTGGAGAAGCTTCCCAAGGTGGCGGTATATGCTCCCCCGAATGCTCCCCCCTGGGACGACGCCGTCACCATGGCGCTGAACTATGCCGGGATCGATTTTGAAAAGGTGTGGGACGGTGAGGTCTTCGACCAAAAGCTCAAGCAGTACGATTGGCTCCATCTGCACCATGAAGACTTCACCGGCCAGTACTCCAAGTTCTTTCTGAACTACGCCGGCGCTCCCTGGCTGGTCGATATGGTGGAGCGCAACCGTGCCATGGCGCAGTCGCGGGGCTTCACCTCGGTGCCCGCGGAAAAGCAGGCTGTAGCCATTGCGATTGCGAACTTTGTCGAGCGCGGGGGGTTTCTCTTTGCCATGTGCACGGCCACGGAGACGCTGGATCTTGCGCTGGCGGCCGACAAGGTCGACATCGCGGCCTCCTACGCCGACGGCAGTCCAATGGACCCGAACGCCAGCGCGCGGATGAACTGGAAGCGCGCGCTCGCGTTTCAGAACGCGCAGCTGCAGCTGAGCCCTACCATTGCGGTGTACTCTGACATCGACGGACATCAGGTGAACTCGCCGGATCAGCGCCAGCCGCTGGGCTCGTTCAGCTTGTTCAACTTCAGCGCCAAGATCGATCCGGTTGCCACCATGCTGGTCCAGAATCACCGGCAGGTCATTCCGGACTTCTACGGCCTCACGACCTCCTTCACTCGCAAAACCCTGAAGCCGAGTGTGACCGTGCTGGGCGAGGAAACCGGTGCGCCCTGGGTCAAGTACATCCATGGGGAGCATGGGCAGGGCACCTGGACCTTCTTCGGCGGGCACGATCCCGAGGATCCTCAGCATCAAATTGGCGACGCTCCGACCGACCTCTCTCTGCATCCGCACTCGCCGGGATACCGGCTGATCCTGAACAACGTGCTCTTTCCGGCGGCGAAGAAGAAGGAGCTCAAGACGTGAGCGAGCGGATTGCGCCGGGGGTCCGGGCCTATCTGGCGAGCGAGATCTCCGCCGCCGGGGGGCGGGAGGTTTCGTTCGTGGCGGCGGTCGATCGGGATGGGGTGATCACCGGGGCCCGGGCTGTGGCCCGGGGGACGGTCGACATGGTGCTCGCGCTGCCCGCCGGAGCGTCTCGAGGCGAGATCCTTCTGCACAATCATCCCAGCGGCAGGCTCGACCCTTCCGCTGCCGACCTGAACGTAGCGGCGCACCTGCACGACGCCGGCGTTGGCTTCGGGATCCTCAACAACGACGCCACCGAGCTCTACGTCGTGGTCGAGGTGCCTCGGGACCGGGCGGTGGTCCGTATCGATCCCTTCGACGTCGTTGCCGCGTTGGGCGAGAAGGGGCCCGTGGCTTCCCAGCTCACCCGCTACGAGGATCGTCAAAGCCAGCGGGACATGGCTGCCCACATTGCCGACGGCTACAACGATGGCGGCGTGCAGCTGCTGGAAGCTGGCACCGGGGTGGGGAAGTCGTTCGCCTATCTGGTGCCCGCCCTGGCCTGGGCGCGGGCCAACGGCGAGCGAACGGTGGTGAGCACCAACACGATCAACCTGCAGGAACAGCTCGTGGGCAAGGATCTGCCGCTGCTGCGTCGGGCGCTGTCGGAAGAGGATTATTCGCCCACGTTCGCGCTGCTCAAGGGCTGGCGCAATTATCTCTGCCTCGCCCGCATGCATCAGGCCGTCTCGGGCCAGCGGACGCTGCTGGAGCAGGACAAGCTGGACGAGCTGCTGGGAATTGCTGCATGGGCCGGGCACACGGCTGATGGGACGCTCAGTGATTTACCCGTCACTCCCACCGCCGAAGTGTGGGACGAAGTCAGCGCCGAGCCCGATCTCTGCACCCGTCTCAAGTGCCCCCAATTCGATCGCTGCTTTCTGTTCCGCGCCCGCCGCCGGGCGGCAGAGGCCGATGTCGTCGTGGTGAACCACCACCTGCTCGCGGCCGATCTCTCAGTCCGCCAGGCCGCAGACAACTGGCAGGAGGCCGCGGTCCTTCCGCCCTACCGCAGGTTGATTTTGGACGAGGCGCACCACCTCGAGGATGTCGCCGCCAATCATCTCGGCATCCAGGTGAGCAGTCGCGCTGTGCGCCGTCTGCTCGCCCGCTTCGAGCGCAACGGCCGAGGCCTGGCTCCCACTCTCTCTTATGAGCTGCAGAGCCATACCGATCTGTTGAGTAAGGCCAGCCTCGACCTGCTGCACCAGCGGTTGCTCCCGGCCATTACCGACGCACGGAGGTCGAGTGAGGCCCTATTTCTCCGGTTGCTGCAGCGGCTGGAAGATGTGCCCGGAGGACAGTTCCGGCTCGATGACAGCTTTGCCGCTGACTCGATCTGGGGTGAGGGACTGGGGTTCGATCTCGATGCCACCATCGGGTCGTTCCGGGCGCTGCGAGAAACGGTGGAGATCATCGCGGACCGGCTGAGCCAGGCCGACGAGACCGAACGGCGGGAACAACTGCTGCAGGAGCTCCGCGGTGTCATGCGGCGCCTGGAAACCATGTCCGACGGGCTGAATCGCGCGCTCCGGCCGGCCGGCGGCGGTCCCCCCAGTGTTCGATGGATGGAGCGCAGCGCCCGGGGCCAACACGTCAATCTCTCGGTCGTGCCGCTCGACCTGGCGCCGCTGCTGCGCGAGCTGCTGTTTGATCGGCTGGAGACCGTGGTGCTCACCAGTGCCACGCTTGCCGCTGCCGGCGACTTCGAATTCCTCGAGTCCAGGCTGGGTCTGAGCGGAGACTCGTCCCCGGTGCGAGTGCGGGAGATTCTGCCCTCGCCTTTCGATTACCCATCCCAGTGTGTCTTCGGAGTACCCAACGACCTGCCGGAACCGCGTGGAGATGAGCCGGGGCATGGCGCGGCGGTGGTCCAGGTAGTCACCGACCTCGCTTACGCATCGGATGGTGGCATGTTCGTCCTGTTCACCAGCCACAGCGCCCTCCGTCGCGCAGCGCAGGAGCTTCGGAGTGGGCTGGGCAGCCGGTGGCCCATCCTGGTCCAGGGAGAGGCCCCGCGGGACGTGCTGCTGCAGCGTTTCCGGGACGCGGAAAACGCCATCCTGCTGGGCACGGATTCGTTCTGGGAAGGGGTCGACGTGCCTGGCCGCGCGCTCCGCGCCCTGATCCTCAACAAACTACCTTTCAAGGTGCCATCGGAGCCGATTACGGCCGCGCGGCTGGAACGCCTGGCCGAAGAGGGGCTGGACGGCTTCATGCATTATCTGCTGCCCCACGCGGCCCTCAAGCTGAAGCAGGGATTCGGCCGGCTGATCCGGAGCAGGCAAGACACCGGAATTGTGGTGCTGCTGGACAGCCGGGTCGTCACCAAGCGGTACGGACAACTGTTGCTCAGTGGCCTGCCCAGGGCCGACCGCATCGTTGGGAGCTGGTCGCAGGTTCGGATCAAGTGCGAGGATTTCTTCGCGCGGCAGGGGATCGGCGCCGCGGTATGACGCCGCTTAAGCCGTCGAAAATCATTGCAATCGGCCGCAACTACATCGAGCACGCCCGTGAGCTGGGTAACGAGGTGCCGAAAGAGCCGATGGTCTTCTTCAAGCCACCCAGCTCACTGATCGGACCCGGCGAGGCGATTCTGCTGCCGGGGGTCTGCCAACGGGTGGAGTTTGAAGCCGAGATCGGGGTGGTTATTGGCCGGCGGCTCCGGAATGCTGATTCAGCTACCGCCGAACGGGCCATTGGCGGGTACGTTTGTGTCAACGACGTGACCTGTCGCGACCTCCAGAAGGTCGACGGCCAGTGGGGCAGGGCCAAGGGCTTTGATACCTTCTGCCCGGCTGGTCCGCGGATCGCCACCGGACTGGACTGGCGCTCCCTGGAGCTGTCCTGCCGGGTGAACGGGGTCGAACGTCAGCGCGCAAAGGCAACTGACATGCACTTTTCCATCCCCGACCTCGTGTCATTTCTCAGTGGAGTCATGACTCTGGAACCGGGTGATCTGATTGCCACCGGCACTCCCGCGGGGACCGCCCCTCTCCACGACAGGGACACAGTAGAGGTGGAGATCTCGGGAGTGGGGGTACTCTCGAATCCAGTTCGATTGGACGGCAAATGATCGGCTTCAGCCACCGCCTCCAGCGCCTTCCAGGCTACCCTCTGGCCGAGATCCCCAGCATCAAGCGCCGCCTGATGGAAGCCGGCGTGGATGTGATAGATCTGGGAGCCGGGGATAACGACACGCCGCCTCCGCGCATTGCAGTGGACGCCATGACGACGGCGCTGCAGAATCCGGCGTTGAGCAAGTACGGCTTTCAGCAGGGGCTTCCCGAATTCCGCCAGGCCGCCTCCCGGTGGATCGAGCGGCGCTTCGGACAGCGGTTCGATCCCTTTACCGAGATTCTGCCGCTCATCGGCTCCAAGGAGGGGCTGTCGCACCTGCCCCAGGCGGTCATCAATCCGGGCGACGTGGCCATCGTGCCCGAGCCCGGATACCAGGCGTATCTGGGTGGAGCGCTGTTGTCCGGCGCCGAGCCCTGCATCGCCCCGCTCCGGCCGGAGAACGATTTCCTTTTGGAGTTGGACCAGATCCCCCAGGATGTTTTGCGCCGATCCAGGATCGCGTACGTCAACTACCCGAACAATCCAACCGCAGCTATCGCCCCGGCGGCATATCTGGAGCGCACGGTTGCAACCTGCCGCCAGCATGGGATTCTGCTCGCCTACGATAACGCCTATTGCGAGCTGACCTTCGACGGCTACCGCGCGCCGAGCATCTTCGAGACCAGCGGAGCGCGGGACATCGCACTGGAGTTCTTTTCGCTCTCGAAGAGCTACTCCATGACCGGCTGGCGAATCGGCTTTGCCGCGGGGCGGGCGGAATTGATCGGCGCGCTCACCCGGGTGAAGTCCTACGTGGATACCGGCCCCTTTCTAGCTGTACAAAAGGCCGGAGCGGCGGCGCTGGATCACAGCGAGGAGCTGGTCGCGCCCATCCGGAGCGAATTGGAGCGAAGGCGAGATGCCGCCGTTGCTGCGCTCGATCAGGCCGGCTTCAAGGTGGAGCCACCCAAGGCCGCCATGTATCTCTGGATTCCGCTGCCCGAGGGTGTGATCTCGGCGGTGTTTGCCAAGCGAGCGTTGGAAGAGAGCGGTGTGGTCGTTTTGCCGGGCAGCGCGTTCGGTCCGGCGGGTGAGGGCTTCTTCCGAATCGCGCTGACCGTAGGAGCCGACCGGCTTCGGGCCGCAGCCGAGCGGCTGGGTGGAGCCTTGGAACAGATGCGCCGAGGACCCGTTGCGACCTCCGCTTGATCTTCGGCTTCCCCGGCGCCGCCCCTGGCCCTGGGTTGCAATCGCAGGCAGCGTGCTGCTGCACAGCGTGCTGCTTTTCGGCTGGGTCGGGGGACGTAGACCAACGCAACCCCGATTGCCGCAGCAGCTCATCGTCCTCTCCCCTCCCTCGAACGGTCCGGAAGAGGTGCCGATGCGGTACCAGTCACCGGAGGCAGCGGCCAACCGGAGCGGCCGGTCCCTGGCCGATGGAAGACGAACGCCGGGCCGCCGGCCGACTCGTCCCGCGGTCGCCAGTCCGCCAGAGCGGTCGATCGCGGCACTGCCCGAGAAGCCGCCCGAGCGCGCCGCGGCGGACACCGGGAGTGCGCCCCTTCCGGAGCCGTCAGCCCCACTGGGTCGAATCGGCCCCGGCCTGGCACAAGGTCGGCTCTGGGTCCGTCCGCTGCCGCTCCCGCCGAAAGATCTGGCTCAACGGCTCACCCGAAGCCGGGCGGAGCTGATCGACAGTGCCGTCACCAGCATCGTCCAGGCGTATCTGGATTCGATTGCCAGCGATCCTGCGAGCAGAAATCGGGGTCTGCCGAGCTGGACCACTGAAGTTGCGGGGAAGAAGTTCGGGCTGGACTCTAAGAACATCTACATCGCCGGGCTCAAAATTCCGGCCGCGGTATTGGCTCTACTGCCGATTCCGGCGGGTAACATCGATCAGAACCGGGCCTATAACCACCTGATGGATCTGCGGACCGATCTGATGTACGCGGCGCAGCGGGCGCAGAACATGGAAGAGTTCAAGACCATGATTCGAGAGATGCGCGAACGGAAGGAGCGGGAGCGCGAGTTTCAGCGGAACCAGCGCACCGCACCGCCGCCGGAGAACCCGCCTACTCCCTGAGAGGTGGAGTAAAAGGCGTAAACGGTACATGGCAAGCTGGTCCGCCCCGCCTTCGCTGTTTACCGTTCACTGTTCACGCTGTTCCCCATCAAGCCCCAACAGATCCGCCAACGCGCGGTCCACCACCTCCGCCGCTTCGCCTTCAACAATCTTCTTGAGAATGTCCGCCGTCTCGAGCGGAAGGCTCTCGGGGTGGACCCGGTCCCGCTGGTAGCGCACGATGTTGCCCAGCGGTACCGGCGCCACCTCGGGGTCTTCGGCCTCGGCGGCCTCATCCGCCAGCGTGGCCTCATACGAAGAGCTGGGCACGCTGGCACTCCAGGGCTCTTCCGGCTCGTCGGCCTCTTCGGGCAGCGGAACCATGGCAAAGAGCTGACACTGCAGTCCCGGCGGCGCCACCCGAGCGACCAGCACCACCTGCAACGGCTCGTCGAAGAATCCGTGCGCCTGGATTTGCTCCCAGGCCTCAGGTGACATCACGGAACGAGCCACCAGCCGTCCGTTGCGATAGGTCCCCATGCACACCATTTCGGCCGGCACCCGCTCGTCCTCGATCAGCCCGACTTCGAGCTGAACCGGCTCGGCAGTAGCGGCAATCGCCGCCGGAACGGGGACGGCATTGTCGTCCGGCGGCGCGGAATCATCGGAGATCATCTGGAATCAGTAGGCGTGCCGGTGCGCTGAAGCAAGGCGACGCTAGCGTGGAGCTCTGATCTCGCCGCTCTCCGCCACGACGGCGGCATCCGGGCCGAAATCTTCCTGGGAGAGTTGCCGAATTAAAGCGAGCGCCCGGCGCTCCGGGTCGGGCATGGGGCCGCTCCGGGGCACCTGGAACATGGGCACCAGGCGAGCGCGCCGGAGCGGACCCTCGCCGGCAAACTCCAGCTGCAGGACTCCGGTAATGCCCAGGGGTCCCGTCAAATTGAACCCACGATAGGTGACGAAGTTGCCGAGGGAGTAGGCGATGAGACGGCCGCGATAGAACTCCATTCCGCGCAGTACGTGGGGTCCGTGACCCACCACCGCATCCGCTCCGGCATCGATCACCGCACGGGCCCAGCGGCGGAGGTCTCCCCGCGGCTCGGTACCGAGCGACTCGGCGGCCTGGCCCGTGTGCAGGGCCTTCACCCCTTCGGAGCCGCCGTGGAAGGTCACCACCAGGAGATCGACCAGTGGACGAATGGAATCCACCACCGCAGCGCTGCGCTGAATGTCCAGCAGATCGTAGGCGTACGGATAGGTGGTAAATCCGACCAAGCCGACGGTCGTCAGACTGTCTCCCCGACGAACTGTGTCCACGGTAATCCTGCCGAGTGGCCCATAGAGTCGAAGGCCCAGGCTGTCGAGGATCCGCTCGGTCGACGCCCGGCCTGCACCGCCGAGATCATTGGCGTGGTTATTCGCCAGGTTCAGATGGGTAAACCCTGCTTCCAGCAGGCGCGGTGCAAGCCAGGTGGGTGTTCGGAAGGCGTAGCAGTTCGGCCGGGTAGCCAGGGACTCCGCCGGCTGGGGCATGCCCCGCCGCAGCTTGGTGCGGGGCCGCTGCACCTTGCGCAGGCATTTGGTCGAGATCCCCGTGTCGGCCAGAACCCCTTCGAAGTTACCGACCACGATATCACCCCTGAGGCTGGAGCGCGCCTGGGTCAAGAGGCCGCGACCACTGTCGGGCGGCACTCCGTCAGGAAGCGTGGAGGTCCCCAGATTGATGTCGCCTACGAAGGCCAGGCGTACGGGGGCGTAGCGGCGTAGCGGTGGGGGCGGTGAGGGTTCCAGCAGGGGAGAGGGCGGAAGCTCCAGGGTATCCGGACGCTCTGCGGAAGGGACCGGCTGAGGTTGAGGAGGAGGTGGTGCCTTGGCGCAAGCCGCAATGATCAAGAGCAACAGCCGGCCGCTCCACCTTTTCACGCGGCGCCCACTCCTCCGTTCTCCCGTGCCACCTCCTCCAGGCGGCGGAGGCTTCGTTCGCGGCCCACGACTGCCAGCAGCTCGTTGACGGGCTCCGACACGGTGCTGCCGGTCAGCGCCACCCTTACCGGCTGCATGATGTCACCCAGCTTGGCTGTCTGGCTCTCGGCCACCGCTTTCAGTGTTTCCAGCAGACGGTCGGGCTGCCACTGACCGGAGTCGATCTGTTCCAGGGCGGCTGCGGCCAGACCGAGATTTCGCCCGAACGCAGGACCCATCTTCTTCACCAACGACTCCCCCTTGGCATCGATGGTCGAGCGCCCCGGATCGAGCCGCACGGCGACCTGTTCGGCCACGTGCAGAATGGTGCGGGAACGGGCCTTTACCGAATCGATCAACGGGCGGAGGTCTCGGCTTACAGAAATGCCCATCTGCTCCAGCTGACGCCGCACCGGCCCTTCGAGCTGTTCGACCGGTAACGTGGACAGATACTGCCCATTCATCCACTCGAGCTTGGTGGTGTCGAATATGGCCGGCTTCTTTTGAATGCCCTCGAGGGAGAACAGCCGGATCATCTCGTCCTCCGGCAAAATTTCCCGATCTTCTCCGGGCGACCACCCGAGGAGGGCAAGAAAATTTCTCATTGCCGCCGGAAGAATGCCCTGGTCCTGGTAATCGCCCACCGCGGTGGCGCCATGCCGCTTCGAAAGCTTCTTGCCGTCAGGGCCCAGGATCATCGGCACGTGGGCGAATACCGGCGGCTCGTGCCCGAGGGCACGATAAAGCGCGATCTGCTTTGGGGTATTCGAGATGTGATCGTCGCCCCGGATGACGTGGGTGATCCCCATCGCGATGTCATCCGAGACCACCGCCAAATTGTAGATGGCGCTGTTATCGCTCCGCAGAATGACGAAGTCATCGAGGTCGCGGCCCTGAAAGCTGATTCGACCATGGACGGCGTCCTCCCAGGCGATCTCCTCGTCCTCCATCACGAACCGGATGGTGGATGGAGCTCCCGCACGGGCGCGGCGCTCCACTTCGGCCGGCGTCAGACTGCGGCATCGCCGATCGTATCGGAACCCCGCGCCCGAGGCCTCAGCGCTGGCCCGCTGAGCATCGAGCTCCTCCCGGGTGCAGAAGCAGCGATACGCTTTCCCGTCCGCCAGCAGGCGTTCAGCGTCCGCTTGATGCCGGGCAGCGTATTCGCCCTGAAAGAACGGTCCCTCGTCCCAGGTGATACCCAGCCAGGTGAGCCCATCCAGAATGACCCGGGTGTGCTCCTCGGTGCTTCGCTCCCGGTCGGTGTCCTCGATCCGCAGCACGTGAGTGCCGCCGGTGCGGCGGGCATAGAGCCAGTTGAAGAGCGCGGTGCGCGCTCCGCCGACATGGAGGTATCCGGTGGGTGAAGGAGCAAAGCGAACGCGGGGCTGTTTCACAGCGTGAACGGTAAACGGTGAAGGGTGAACGGGGGAGTAGTTGTGGTAGGCGTAAACAGAAACTGAACGTAAACGGGAGCCGCCGGGTCAGCCCGTTCACTGTTTACGGTTCACCGTTTTACGCTTTTCAGGGAGAAGACGGAGCGGGAGGGATTCGAACCCTCGATAGGGGTTGACCCCCTATGCCGGTTTAGCAAACCGGTGCCTTCAGCCACTCGGCCACCACTCCAACGCGCAGGAAATTCGCGGGCTGTTTCCGCTTAAGCAAGCCCTGGCGGATGGCCGGATTCGGGAGGGAGAGCTTAGGAAGTGCTGGCAGACAGCGGCAGGTAGTACTCGCGGGCCCGGGACACAATCTGGTCGACCGAACCGGGGAGGTTGTTTCTGAGCCAGAGCACCTGGGCTTCGGGTCTGGGGATCTGGCCCCAGGCGGGCCGGTGATTGGCCCGGATCAGGTTCTGGATTCCCGGGAGCCGCGGCCCTAGCACTTCTTCCATCGCCCGCGCAAGCGCCTGCTCCAGAGCCGGATTGAGCGGCAGGAGGTGGGTGTGGCTGCAGAGCAGCGCGTCGATCTTTTCAGTGTGGAAATCGGGACCGAACACGTCGATCGGGTAGGCACAGAACAGGCTGACGTCGCTCGCCTTGAGGAGCTCGTTCCACAGCTCCTCCAGCCCGATCGCGGCAGCGTACGCTCCAGTTTTCCAGAGCAAGCCCACCATTTCGCCGTACGCCCGTACGCCGGTGTGCCCTGCACGAGCGGTGACCCCGCGCAGTGCCTCACCCACCACTGAGTCGAACAGCTCCGGATCAGGATCGCCCTTCACTAAGAAGCGACTTAGCGTCACCTCGGCATCCAGGAAAACCAGCCGGCCTTCGAGCACGGCCCTGGAGTACGCCGGATCCTCTCTCAGCTGTCGAGTCAGGGTGGTGCGATGTTCCGGGGTGGCAATGACCAATAGGCCATCGCCACGCCTCAGGCCTTCGCTGAGGAACCGGCCGACATTCGCGGTGAGCAATTGGTCATCCGTGCCGTAGAGCTGAACGACGTGTTCTTCCGACTCCAGTCGATCGAGAAGCTCGGGACAGGACGACGACATGAAAACCTCAGAGTTACCCCTCAGAGACCACAAATCCAGCAAGTGCCTGGCATCAAGCTAAAATGCCGGTCTTCCGGTGGATACCCTGTGCTGTACATCACGTCAAGCGGGAGCTTGCCAGGCCAAGTCGCCGGAGGGTACCTTCGCCCATGCATGCAAGTCAGACCTCCAAGGCGGGCAAGCCTGGTGCCAGCGAGCGTCCGCCTGGAGGTTTCACAATACTTGTGGTCGACGACGAAGAAGCGGTCCGCCGACTCGCCTGTCGGATGCTGACCTGGGCCGGATACCAGGCCATGGAGGCCACCCATGGCCGAGAGGCGATCGCCACCATGGAGCAGCACGCCGGCGGCATCCATCTCGTGCTGACGGACATCAAGATGCCCGGAATGAATGGCCGGGAGCTGGGTCGCCAGGTCGAACAGCGCTGGCCGGGGAAGCCGATCCTCTATATGTCGGGATTTGCCTCGGAGGTGTTCCAGGGGGGACTGATCGAGCCCGGAGCGCCTTTTCTGGCCAAACCCTTCACCCAGGAAGACCTGGTTCAGAAAGTCCGAGCCCTGCTCGGAGGGTAGCGCCCAGGCAGCAGATTTCTGTTGCGGAGATTCGGCAAGTGCTTGGGGCTCCCAACGCTAAGTCCCGTCATGGTATACCCTGCAGGTGGCACAAATGTTGATCTTTGGTGGCTGCTCGTCTAGCCTTTTAGCCCTGTTATCTTCTGAAATGAACGCCATATGACTGCAGGGGGACTGGTGGTCGCAGCACCGCAGAGACCCCCAGAGCATCTGAGGGGGCAGGGAACTCCGTTGCGCATTATCTGTCCCACCTACTGGTATCCTCAGCACGCCAGCGACACTCAGGCCACCTACGTTCACGATATCAACCGGCACCTGGTGCGCCGGGGCCACTCGGTGACCGTGGTGACCCCCGGCCATCGCTCGCTCCCGCGGTCCGACATGTTCGACGGGGTGAAGATCGTCCGCTTCCCCCTGGAGCTTCCCCCCGACCTCACCTATGGCCGGGTCGCGCAGAGTCGGGTGAGCTGGTTGGGGCGCTTCGCCCGCGTGGTCGTCATGGCCCACTACATGGAGGCTCAGCACCGGGCCATCATCGCCGAGGCGGCCGATCACGGCGCAGACGTGGTGCACGCCCACTGGGCCATTCCGACGGGCCCCGCGGCCGTGATGGCGGCGCGAAAACTCCACGTCCCCAGCGTCATCACCATGCACGGCGGGGACGTGTACGTGAATCCGGAGCAGGGGTACGACTTCCCCACCCGCTGGTACGTTCGGCCGGCGCTGCGCTGGACTCTGCGCCACGCCGGAGCGCTGACGGCGATTACCGAGGACTGCCGGCAGCACGCGCTCCGGGCGGGCGCCCCCGCCGAGCACATTCGTCTGGTGTTCAACGGTACCGACCTCCGCCGTTTCAGTCCCGGTGAGAACGGTCGGGGTGACTCCCCGTTCGGGCCGCACATGATCTTCGCCTGCCGGCAGCTGTTTCCCCGGAAGGGCATCCGCTTTCTCCTCGAGGCTGGGGCAGAGCTCAAGCCGGAGTTTCCCGACCTCAAGATCGTCGTGGCTGGAGACGGGTTCGAGCGGCCGGAGCTGGCAAAGCTGGCAATTGACCTGGGCATCGCCGGCGACGTGACCTTCCTGGGCTGGGTGCCCAATGCCGACCTCCCGCCATACTATCGGGCCGCTGCGGTCTCGGTCATCCCCTCACTCGAAGAAGGGTTCGGCATTCCCGCGGCCGAGGCCATGGGCTGCGAGGTCGCCGTGGTGGCGAGTGACGCCGGCGGTCTCCCCGAGGTGGTCGAGAATGGGGTCACTGGCCTGGTGGTGCCACGGGGCAATTCCAAGGCTCTGGCTCAAGCCATTCGGGCGCTCCTGGAGGATCCCCAGCGCCGGCGCCGCATGGGCCAGGCCGGCCGCGCGCGCGCGCTCCGCCTGTTTGATTGGGACCGGTCTGCCGAACAGTTCGAGGAGATCTACCGCGAAATCGCCAGCCGGATGACGCGGTGAGCGAGCGGCTGTTCGCGTTCCGGTGGGATGTCGATCACCGGGTCTGCGCCACTGACGGGCTTCCCCGCATTCAAGCGGCCTGCCGCGATTTTGGAGTGCCCAACACCTTCTTCGTGAACATGGGGCGATCCACCAATCTGGTGGAGTGGATCGGGCAGGGCACCGCCCGCTCCAAAGCCAAGCTCGCCGATCGCGATGCCGTGCATCTGATCAAGAAAACCGGCTGGCCCCGCTTCATTCTGGAGACCGCACTCTCCCGGCCGGTTGGGCTCTCGTTCGTGCCGCTGCTCCAGGCGCTGCAGGCCGAAGGCCACGAGCTCGGGCTGCACGGCGGCATGGATCACGTCATCTGGAGCCGCCGGTTCCACCAGCTCTCGGACGAGGCGCTGCGCGCGGATGTCGAGAAGTCCTACGGGCACTTCGTCCGGCACTTCGGCAAGCCGGCTGGGTTCTCGTCACCCGGGTTCTACTCGGATGATCGAGTCATGGCGCTGCTCGACCAGCTGGGCTTTCTCTACAATGGCGACGGGATCGGCGGCGAGCCCCGCCGCGCAACGGCGAATGGGCGTCAGCTGAGCCACTGGACAATCCCAGTGACCCTCTCGGGACCTCGAACCATTCCCTTCCTGGAGTATCATGGCGCTCGCGACACACCCGAATCCGAGGTGTTCCGTCAGCTCCAGCAGCATCTGGACGAGCACGAGTGGGTGGTGCTCTACGGGCATCCCTGCTACGAAGGTGTTCGCGACCGACTGTTGCGGCAGGTGTTCGCGGCAGTGCTCGAGCGCGGATTCCGCTTCGTCACGATGCACACCATGGCCGAGCAGCTGCGGACGGTCGCGGCCGGACGATGATCCGCGTGCTCAGCGTCTTCGGGACCCGCCCGGAGGCGATCAAGATGGCTCCGGTGGTGCACGCCCTGCAGCGCGCGCCGGAGTTCGAGAGCATCGTCTGCGTGTCGGCTCAGCACCGGGCCATGCTGGATCAGGTGCTTGCGGTATTCGGCCTCCGGGCCGACCACGATCTGGATCTCATGACCTCGGGTCAGTCGCCGGCTGACGTCGTCGCCCGAGTCCTTCAGCGTCTCCCACCCCTGCTGCGCGAGATCCGTCCCGACGTCCTGCTGGTGCAGGGCGACACCATGACGACCTTCGCCGCGGCCTTCGCGGGGTACCTCGAGCGGATACCCTCGGGGCACGTGGAGGCGGGCCTTCGCACCGGTGACCGCTATCAGCCGTTCCCGGAAGAGATGAATCGGGTGATGACCACCCGGCTCGCCTCCATTCACTTTGCTCCCACCGAACAATCGCGCGCGGCACTGCTGGCCGAAGGAGTCCCCCCGGCGGACGTGCATCTGACCGGCAACACGGTCATCGACGCGCTGCTCCAGACGGTCCGCGAGGGCTACGCCTTCCGTTCGCCTCAGCTGGCCTCGCTCGACCCGCGTCGCCGCATGGTCCTGGTCACCACCCACCGACGGGAGAGCTTCGGCGCGCCGCTGGAGTCCACCTGCGCCGCGATCCGGGAGCTGGCCCAGCGCTTCCCGGACTTGCAGTTCGTCTTGCCGGTGCACCCCAACCCTCAGGTCAAGAGCACGGTGGAGCGCCTGCTCTGCGACCTTCCCGGGATGTACCTGATCCCGCCGGTGGACTACGTGGAGTTTGTCCACTTGATGAACCGGTCGTACCTGGTGCTGACCGACAGCGGCGGAGTGCAGGAAGAAGCTCCGTCGCTGGGCAAGCCGGTGCTGGTACTGCGAGAGGTCACCGAGCGGCCCGAAGGCGTGGATGCGGGAACCGCCGTCATCGTCGGGACCGACCGGCAGCGCATCGTCCGGGTTGCCAGTGAGCTGTTGACCTCGACGGCGGCCTACGACCGGATGGCCAACGCGGTAAACCCGTATGGCGATGGCAAGGCGAGCGGCCGGATCGTCCAGGCGCTGGCGGAGCGGTTCGGATGAGGCTGCTGGTCACCGGAGGTACCGGTTTCATCGGCTCGCATCTGGCGGAGGAGGGAAGGCGGCGCGGGGCTGAAGTGGTGGCTCTGGGGTTGACCGAGCGACCCGAGGAGAAGGCCAATGCCGAGCTCCTGACTCGGCTCGGGGTAGAAGTCCTGTCCGGCAGCATCACCGATCCGGAGCTCTGCCGGCGTGCGGCCCGGGGAGCCACCCACATCTTCCACCTGGCCGTGGCCATGAGGGAGGGTGGCAAGAGCGACGAGTTCTTCGAGTCCATCAATCTGGACGGAACTCGCCACCTGCTCGAGGCCGCCAGCACCGGCCGGGTCGAGCGCTTCGTCTACTGCAGCACCATCGGGATCTACGGACACCGGGCTCCCGGGATCACCAACGAAGAATCTCCGCTGGCGCCCGGCAATATTTACGAGCGCACCAAGGTCTCCGCGGAGCGGCTGGTGCAGGAGTTCGCCGAGAAGTGTCAGCTGCCCGCCGTGGTGCTCCGGCCGGCCGACGTGTACGGCCCCCGGGACCAGCGGCTCTTGAAGATGTTCAGAGGCGTGAGCCGGGGCCGCTTCCCCCTGTTTGGGTCGGGGGAGGGGCGGCGGCACATGGTCTACGTCGATGACGTGGTGTCGGCATTCTTCCGGGCCTGCGAGCGGGACGAGGCCCTGCGCCAGGGACTGATCGTAGCCGGTCCCCGGTCCTGCACCTTGCGGGAGCTGCTGGACGAGGTGGTCCGCGCCACCGGCAGCAAGCGGTTCGGTCCCCGTCTGCCGTTGGCGCCGATGCTGGGAGTCGCCGCGGTGGTGGAAGACATCTGTGCCGCCCTGAAAGTGGATCCGCCGATTTACCGGCGGCGCATGGATTTCTTCTACAGTGACTCGGAGTTCGATACTTCCCGGGCTCGGCGGGTACTGGACTGGGAGCCCAAGGTGGACCTGCGCGAGGGGATCCGGCGGACGCTGGAGGACTACCGGAGAACCGGCGCACTGTCACCGTAGCGAGGGGCCGAGAGGTCGGGACCGCAGAAGAGTTCAGACGTGTCGAACGGTTTCGGCTCCCTCGCTTCCGCTCGGGATGACACGAAGAGCGCAGGTTGTCACCCCGAGTGCAACGAGGGGCCGAAGGGACGCTCGGGCGACAATGAACAGGAGATGATCTTGGCTGAACCCTGGCAGTTGCAGCTCTACAAACGCTCGCTCAAGAAAAAGCTCACCGTCGGCGCCCTGATGGAGCGGCTGCCATCCCCTGAGGGACGGCTGTGCCTGGAGGTCGGCTGCGGCACCGGGCTCACCTCCCACTTCCTGCGGCAGCGGGGCGGGACCTGGATCAGTACCGACTTCGAGCGGGATCACGTTCGGTCCGCCAAGCAGCTGGTGGGCGACCGGGTGCTGCAGACCAGCGATGCCGAGCTGCCGTTCCGGAGCGCGTCGTTCGACCTGGTAGCGGCCATCAACTTCCTCGAGCACATCGAGGACGACGCGACCTTCTTTCGGGAGATGGTTCGGGTGCTCAAGCCCGGGGGAGACTTCCTGTTCATGGCTCCCAAGGGGGAGACCGGCCGCCCGGGCTACGCCTTGAAGCGGCTGCTCGGCTTCACCGCGGACCAGGAGGGCTTCGGTCACGCACGCGACGGCTATCCTCCTTCCGCCGCCCGGGCGCTGTTTGAGCGAAATGGTCTGGAGCTGAAGGGCACGGACGATTACTGCCGCTTCTTCACCGAGTCGATCGAGGACCTGCTCAACTTCGCGTATCACCGGAAGTCGATGAAGGCCAAGGATACCGAGCAACAGGATTTCCACGGCGACACCGCGCCAATGTCGGCCGAGGCGCTGAACAAGGTCGGCACGGCCTACAAGCTGTACTCGGCGGTCTACCCCGCGCTGCGGGCCTGGACCATGTTGGACCACCTCATTCCGTTCTCCCCGGGCTACATGCTGGTGGCCTGGGGCAAGAAGAAGGCGGCGTAGATGTGCGGCATTGCCGGGAAGGCCGGAACGATACCGGTTGCTGAATCGGACGTGCTCCGGATGTGCGACGCCATTGCCCATCGCGGCCCCGATGACTGGGGCACCTTTGTGGAGGGCGGAGTCGGCCTGGGCATGCGGCGGCTCAGCATCGTGGATCTGGCTGGCGGACACCAGCCGATGTCGAACGAAGACGGGACCGTCGTCGTGGTCTTCAACGGAGAGCTGTACAACTTTCCGAGCCTGCATGACGAGATTGTCGCCAAGGGCCACCGCTTCAAGACGCGCTGTGACACCGAGGCGCTGGTGCACCTCTACGAGGAGTACGGTGAGGGGATGGTCGCCCGGCTCCGGGGCATGTTCGCCTTTGCCATCTGGGACCGCACCCGCCGCCGCCTGCTCGTGGCCCGCGACCACTTCGGTCAGAAGCCCTTGTTCTATACCGAGCGCAACGGACAG
>Ga0307410_10000272_pt1 | contig 19872 bp, 12 predicted proteins | sample 322Ometagenome_3_FD_203707 | JGI IMG/M metagenome (GOLD analysis project Ga0307410, IMG submission 203707) | Maize rhizosphere microbial communities from greenhouse at UC Davis, California, United States - 322HYB-O-3 | ecosystem: Host-associated > Plants > Roots > Rhizosphere > Soil | place... | reverse complement strand
CCAGGGAGTGCTTCCGCAGGGCCTCGAGCGACGAGGTGGTCACGCGCTTGAGCGGAGGCGTAGCCCGGATGCTGGCGAGCGACTCCCCGATCCGCTCGCGGATCCGCTGCGACAGTCGGTCGACGGTGGGAACGAGCTGCGTGGAGTCGTCGGCCGTCTCGCGGCCGGCGGCGAGCACCTCCCCGGTCTCGGCGGCCAGGAGCTCTGCGGACAGCACGTAGCGCGACCCCACCATGGCAACGTCGCCCGCCACGACGGCCTTGATCCCTTCCCGGACGGCGATCTCCCGAGCCACCGAGTCGTTCAGGGGAGTCGTCGCCGGCCGCTTCATCCGGCCGAGCACATCACGCACGGTGCTGGGTGAAACGACCCGGATCGCTCGCGACTGCGCCAAGTCCACGCGGAGGGCGTGGGTAAGCACCACGCCAAGCGACGAGTCGGCCGTGTGGTTCTCGAAGTCGGCCACGAGGAGACGCTCGCGCGGACCCAGGACACCTGCGGCCACGAGCGACCGGTCAGGTGCGCGATCTGCCCGGCGACTGGCGGTGATGGTGAGGGCGAGCGCCGTGACCACACCGAGGCCGGCGAGCAGATAGGGAGCGGCCGCGGCGAGCCCGCTGTGCCGGATACTACCGCGACCGCCACTTCCCGCGCCCGCCGGCACAGGGACGGCGCCGTCCTCCCCGCTCGGTATGGCGTGCGTCACCACGGGAGCGCCCGCGGTGGCCGTCTCATCCGGTGCCGCCGCCACTGCGGCCGGCGCACTGGGTTCCGCGCTTGCCTCCCCACTCGCCTCGAGTCGCGCCGATATGTCCCGCGCCAGCGCGGTGACGGCCTTGTCAGGGGCCAGCTCGTACTCGCGCTCCAGTCGCGCCTGGATGCGCTCGTACTCGGCGAGCGCGGCGAGGTCCGCCTCGCGCGTACCCGGCGCCTTGAGGGCGTTCAGCCGGTAGAGCGCGGCGTCCGTCGACAGCGGCGCGACCTCCAGCCAGCGCGCGGCGAGCGCGCCACACTCCGGCCAGCGCCGCGCGCGGGCAAGCGCGAGGCACTCCTGCTGGCACGCCTCGAGGAAGAGCGCCTCCAGCCGCTGCCGCTCCCCGTCCACCCAGTGGTCGAAGCGCGGGGAGCCCTCGATGTGGACGCCGTGGAGGAACGTGCCGCCGTAGAGCGCCACCGCGCGACCGTACTCGTGCGCGGCGACCGCCTCAGCGAGCTCCACCGCGTCGACGCTGAGTGGGGCGTCCATGGCCAGCGAGATATCGGCCTGGCGCTTGGCGATGACTTCGCCGCCGAGCACCCGCCGGAGGTGCGACAGCGCGTTGTCCAGCGAGTGGCGCGCCCGCGCCTCGTCCTGGTCCCCCCAGAACATCTCCACGAGCGCGTCGCGCGGCAGCGGCCGCCTGCGAAGCGCGAGCACCGCCAGGAGCGCGAGCCGCCGGCGCTGCTTGCCGAGCGAGTCGTCCTCCTCACCCGCCGGCGTCAGGAGCGCGAGCCGGCCGAGCGTGAGGAGCCGGAAGTGGTTGCGCGACATCGTGGTGAGGAGGGCGACGACCAAGTGAGGACGGGCCCTACGTTGCCCCTGTCGGTCCCAACCTAGCGCGCTGGCCCAGCGGCGCCAGAGCGATCGGGAGGGGAAAGCGCTGCTCCCGCGCGGCGCAGATGGGGCAGCACCGGCGACACCGTCCATCGGCAGGAGCTCACGATGAAGCATCTGAAGCATGTCTCGACCTTGGTGCTCGGCACGCAAATCCGACTGTCGTGCAGCGCGCTCGCTCTCGCCGCCCTGCTCGCCGCCTGTCACGACTCCGCGCCGCCCGCGGCGCCGGAGGGCACGCCCGGCAATCCGCTGGACGCCAGACGCGGCTCGTCCACTCAGGGCCGCCCCACCGGCCAGCTGGGCATTCGCACCGCCACCGTCGACCGCACCTTCGCGAAGGTTCAGTACCACTTGGGCCCGGTGATGACGGGCGCGGTGAACATCTACTTCATCTGGTACGGCAGCTGGACCGGAAGCACCGCGCCAGACCTCCTGATCGAGTTCGCCACCCGGATCGGCAGCTCGTCGTATCACGCCATCAACACGCTCTACCCCGACGGCACCGGCGCCCGCCCGGTGAACAGCGTGACCTTCGGCGGTTCGATCGAGGACCCGTACTCGTTCGGCGCCTCGCTCAACCGTGCGGACGTGGACAGCATCGTCATGCGGGCGATCGAAGACGTCCAGGTGCCGCTGGACCCGAACGGGATCTACTTCGTCCTCGGGGCGGCGGACGTCACCGTCGGCTACGAGTCCTGCAGGGTGTACTGCGGGATCCACGGGTACACGGTGGTGGACGGCACCCCGATCAAGCTCGCGTTCGTCGGGAACCCCGAGCGCTGCCCAACGCAGTGCGCGGCGCAGGCGGTAGGGCCGAACGGCACCCTCGCCGGGGACGCGATGGCCTCGACGGTCGCCGGCCTCATTTCCGCCGCGGTCACCGACCCGGAGCTCTCGTCGTGGTACGACCGGCTGGGGCTGGAGAACGCCGGCAAGTGCGCCTGGGACTTCGGGCCCACGTACACCGCGGCCAACGGCGCGCAGGCCAACATCAGCCTCGGCGGGCGCGACTACCTGCTGCAGCGGAACTGGGTCCCGACCCGCAAGGGCGGCTACTGCGCCCTCGCTGCCCCACCGGCGTAGCTGTGCTCACCCGCGCAGGACGGCAGGCGACCACGAGCCGACCTAGTCCCCGATCAGCGGCCACCGTGTGCCGCTCTCATCGGCACCCGTGCGCGGGGAGCGACAGTGACCCACAGTGCCTAACGGCCACGTCCGCACCACAATCCGTCTACCCGCAGGAGCTCACGATGCACCATCTCTCCACCTTCGCGCCGGCCGCACGCGCATCACTGCGGTGCGCCGCACCTGCCTTCGCCGCCCTGCTCGCCGGCTGCTGGGACGCTCCGCCACCGCCCGTCGCCCCCAGCCTCGAGACCGTGCTCGCCGCACCCGGCACGGGGTTGCAGGGCCAGATCGCCTACGCCTCCGGTCGCAACGGCAGCTTCGACATCTTCGTTCTCGACGTCGCCACCCGCCGCACACGACGGCTCACCCGCGACAGGACGAGAAGTAACTACCCGGCCTGGTCCCCCGATGGGACGAGGATCGCGTTCATGAGCGCGCGGAACGGGAATCCCGAGATCTACATGATGTCAGCCACCGGCGATGCAGTCACCCGCATCACCAACGACCCGGCAGCCGACTTCGAACCGGCGTGGTCGCCGGATGGGACGAAGCTCGCGATCACGTCCACCCGCGCCGGCAACTTCGACATACACGTCATCGATGCCAACGGGAGCGGTCCGGCGACGAATCTCACCAACCATACGGCGTCGGAGGCTGGGGCAGCCTGGTCGCCCGACGGGAGAAAGATCGCGTTCAGCTCCGACCGCGACAACCCGTCCAACGAGATCTACGTAACCAACGCCGACGGCACCGGCGGTGTCACCCGGCTCACCACCCTCGGCGCGCACAGCCCGGCGTGGTCGCCTGACGGGTCGAAGATCGCCTTCACCACGGACGTCAACGGCGGCCCCGACTACGAGATCTTCGTCATGAACGCCGACGGGACGGGTTCGCCGACCAACCTGAGCAACAATCCGGCGAACGACGAGCTGCCAGCATGGTCGTCGGACGGGTCGAGCATCGCCTTCACATCGCGGCGCGACGGCAACTACGAGCTCTACGTCATGAACGCGGACGGGACTGGCGGCGCAACGCGGCTCACGCGGAGCCAAGCCGTCGCCGACCTATCTGCGAGCTGGAAGCCCTGAGGGCGGTGCCGCACTGCACGGCCAGCCTAACGAACACTACGACCGCACTCGCATACTACCCGCAAGAACTCGCGCGGACGCGATGGTGAACACCGTGGCCAACCTGCTCTCCGCCGCGGCCACCGGCCCGACGCTGTCTGCCTGGTACGACCGCCCGCAAGGGTGGCTCCTGCGCCCTCGCCGCGCCGGCGTGAGAAGAATCGGCGGCATCTCTCGTGTCACGCACGCCAACCCACCCAGGGCCACCCACAGGAGCTCACCATGAAATCCCTCTTCGCCTTTGCGGCCGGCACACGTGCCCCGCTGTGGCATGCCGCGCTGACCCTCTCCGTCCTGCTCGCCGGCTGCCAGGACGCGCCGCCACCGCCCGTGGCCCCGCACGCGGAGATCGTGCCCGCCGCACCGAGCACAGGAGGGCAGGGCCAGATCGTCTTCGAGTCGTCCCGCAGCAACGCCGCGCCCGACCTCTACACCCTCGACCTCGCGACCGGCCGCACGCAGCGGCTGACGCGCGATCGCGTCTCGGACATGGATCCCGCGTGGTCTCCGGACGGCCAGAGGATCGCCTTCACCACATCCCGCGGGCTGGGGCGGCATGTGTACGTGATGTCCGCCACAGGCGAAGGGCTCACCCGCGTGAGCACCACGACCGCGCCGAACTCTCAGCCGTCGTGGTCACCCGACGGCACCAAGCTCCTGTACACGACGCAAGGCGGGGGCAGCGGCGACATCGTCCTTGCCCTGGCCGACGGGTCCGGCACGCTGGCCATCCTCGCCGGCAACCCCGCGGCGGACTTCGACCCGGCGTGGTCGCCGACGTCCTACAACGGGGTGAAGTTCGCGTTCACGTCCATGCGCGACAACGGGTCCGGCGACATCTACACCTACGACGACTCGCAGACGCCGAACGTCCGTCGGCTCACCGTCGGAGGTGCTCGGCAGCCGGCGTGGTCGCCCGACGGGACGAAGATCGCCTACGTCGTGTGGCACGGCCGCGGCTTCGACGTCTTCGTCACCAACGCCGACGGCATGGGAACGCCGACGAACCTCACCAAGAGCTCGGCGGACAACGAGATGCCGGCCTGGTCGTCGGACGGGAAGAAGATCGCCTTCGTGTCCAACCGCGACGGCAAGCACCATCTCTACACCATGAACCCGGACGGCAGCGGCGTCGCCCGGCTCACCCGGGGTGGGGACAGCGACTCGGCGCCGAGCTGGAAGCCGTGAACGGCGGACCGCACTGCACTCACAGCCTAACAAGAGTTACTACAGCGCGCGCACCCCGCGCGCAGGAGCTTGCGATGACCATCCTCTCCACGCCGCAGCTCGCGTCGGGCGCCGTCGCGCGCCTCGCGGCCCTTGCGGCCCTCGCGCTGGCAGCCCTGGCACTGGCCGCCTGTGACAACGACCCCGTGCGCCCCGGCGGCGCGGCTCACCCCGCGGCGCCGCGGCCCAGCTTCGCCCTCGCCGCCGGCGCGACCGTCACCGAATTCGGCACGCTGCCCGGCGGCGGGGACGCCGAGGCACACACCATCAACAACCTCGGGCAGGTGGCCGGCTGGAGCACGTTGACGCAGCCGGCGAACGGCCGCTACCACGCCGTCCGATGGCCCGCCGCCGGCGTGCCGCAGGACCTCGGCGTGTTAGGCACGACACCCGAGTCCGACTTCAGCGAGGCGGTCGGGAGCAACGACCAGGGATCCATCGTGGGGACCAGTTCCACCGCCGCCGGCGAGGAGCACGCCTTCCTGTGGACGCCGGCGGCGGGAATGCAGGACCTCGGCACCCTGCCGGGCGGCACCATGAGCCAGGCGTTCGACGTCAACAGGTACGGCCAGGTGGTGGGCCAGAGCCTCACTCCCATCGACGAGAACAACTACGATTTCCACGCCTTCCTCTGGACCGCCGCGGGCGGCATGCAGGACCTGGGCACGTTAGGCGGGCGCTGGAGCCGAGCGCAGGCCATCAACGACGCGGGCCAGGTGGTGGGCCAGAGCGCGCCCCCGGAGGGCGGGCAGCGCGCCTTCCTGTGGACGAGCGCCGGCGGCATGCAGGACCTCGGCACCCTCGGCGGGCCCTACAGCGTCGCCAACGACGTGAACGCCGCGGGGCAGGTCGTCGGCCGAAGCTCGACCGCGTCCGGCCCGGAGCACGCCTTCCTCTGGACGCCCGGTATGGGGATGCAGGACTTGGGCGTGCTGCCGGGCGACGAAGTCAGCATCGCGTACGGCGTCAACGACTACGCGCAGGTCGTCGGCCTGAGCATCGACCAGGACGCCGGCCGCGACCACGCCTTCGTCTGGACGGCGCGCGACGGCATGCGCGAGCTGCCTGGGCTGGGCGGCGAGGACAGCGAGGCCCACGACATCAACAACGGCGGGCAGGTGGCCGGCATGAGCGAGCTCGCGTCGCACGCCTGGCGTGCCGTGCTCTGGACCACGTGGATCCCGGTGCCGGTCCAAGTCCGGCCCGACGTCTTCCGGATCAACGCGTCCGGCAACCTCCGCGCCGCCGTGCTCACGACGCCGGCGCTCGACGCGCGGCTCGTCGTCCCGGCGAGTGCGACGCTCGGCGACGAGGTGGGCACCGACACGCCGGTGGCGCGGAAGCGGGACGGCAGCGTCATCACGTCGCTCGAGGACGTCGACGGAGACGGTGACTTGGACCGCGTGCTGAACTTCGACCTGAAGTCGCTCCGGGACAACGGCGACCTCACCGCACAAACCGGGGAGCTCGTGCTCCGCGCCAACCTGTCCGACGGCCGGAAGGTCCGCGGTGCGGACCGCGTCAAGGTCACGTCTGGCAACAGCGGGCCGCTCCCCTAACGGCCTCCGACCACACCGCGCCAGAGCCGCGTCGCAGCACCCGCTCGAGACGCTCATCAACGCTGGAGGATTCGCCGTGTTCCCGATGCCATCACTTCGCTCCCGCGTAGTACCCGCGGTGCTCGCAGTCGCGCTCGCGGGCGTCGCGGCCTGCGGCGGCGACAAGAGCACGACGGAGCCACCGCCCCCGCCACCGCCCGCGGGCAGCATCTCGGTGGCCGTCTCCGCCCCGTCGCTCACCGTCGCGCCGGGCGGGAGCCAGACCACGACCGTCACCATCACGCGGCTCGACAGTTTCACCGGCGCGGTGAGTCTCGCACTCGACGGGGCGCCAACCGGCGTCACGGCGAGCTTCGACCCGGCGTCGGTCCCTGGCAGTGCGACGACGAGCACGCTGACGGTCACCACCGCCGCGTCGGTTGCCCCAGGGACGTACCAGACCTCCGTGCGCGCCCGCGGGCAAGGCGTCGCGGACCGTACCGCCACGCTCTCCGTGGTCGTCGCCCAGTCGCAGTCGCCGGCGCTCTCGCTCGCCCTCAACGCGGCGGCACTGAGCGTCGCACAGGCCGGGAGCGGCACGGTGGGGCTGACGATATCCCGCAGCGGCGGCTTCACCGGTTCCGTCACCCTCGCGGCCGGCGGCGCGCCGGCCGGCGTGACGGCGAGCTTCGACCCCAACCCGATCCCGGAGGGCGGGTCGGCGAGCACGCTCACCCTCGCCGTCGGCGGCTCGGTCGCCGCGGGAACGCATCAACTGACAGTGACCGCGCAGGGACAGGGCGTCGCCGACCAAAGCGCAACGCTGTCACTCACCGTCACCGCCGCACCCGCCACCGGGTTCCAGGGGACGCTCACGCTGGCACGCGGCGTCGCGAGCACCGTCTACGACCCGGAAGAAGTGGTGGACGTCGACCTGGCGTCGGGCGCAGTCGTCCTGCGCTTCAACGGGATCGAACCGCACCGGACGAGCACCGGTGAGACCGCGTTCCTCGCCCGCCTCGAGCCCGGATTCGTCGCCGACCGTGGCGTCGTCGTGGCCGACGCGCAGGGCGTGACCGGCGCGCCGCTCTTCGTGTGCGTCGACTTCAGTGCGCTCAGCAACCGCATCTGCCACAACCCGAGGCTCTCGCCTAACAAGCAGCTCGTCGCCTTCGGCACTGTGGCCGATGGGGGGAGCGTCTGCAAGACCAGCTTTGACCTGTTCTGGGCCGATTACGTGGTGGTTCGCGATCGGAGCGGCAACGAGGTCGCGCGGTTCGAAGGGTACTACTACCCCGATTGGCTCCCCGACGGGCGGCTGCTGATGCTGGGGTCGCCGTGCCGGAACGCCGGCGTGTGGATCACCGACGCGTCGTTCGGCACGCCCACGCGGGTGGACGGCGGGCAGGTCGGGACGCCGGCCGCCAACCCGGCGGTGAGTCCGGACGGCAGGGGGGTGATCTTCGCGTGGAACGGACAGCTCTGGATGCTCGCCGTCGACGGCCAGGCCCAGCTCACGCAGCTCACCGCGTTCCCGTACTCGGTTGCGTCCGCCACCTGGTCGCCCGACGGCGCCGCGTTCGCCGCGCTCTTATACGACGTCAACCTGCCACTGCAAGCCGTGCTGCTCTTCCGGCCGGGCGACGCGCAGGCCACGGTGGTGAACCTCCCGTTCTACCCGTACGGCCCGATCTCGTGGCACTGACGGCAACTATGCCCAGGGCGAGACTACGCCAGCGTGCGGGGCGCTCGGCACGCGGAACCCGAATGGAGATGACTCCCATGCACCGCACACTGCATCCAGCGAGAGGGACGACCCATGCTCCGCGTTAGGCTCGTAGGCATCGCGACGCTGGTGTTCGCGGCCGCCTGTGGCTCGGACGCCCCCTCCAGCCCCCCCGACCCGGGTGACCCTCCCATCCTCGGCACGGGCCTGCGACTGACCGCCGTCTCGCCCGACCCGCTCGTGGAAGGAGAGCGTGCGACGCTCTCGGGCGGGGGCTTCAGTCCCCAGGCCGCGGCGAATCACGTGACCGTGGACGGTGTGGCGGCCGACGTGGTGAGCGCCACGCCGATGTCGCTGAGCATTACCGTGCCCCGCACCGACTGCCGCCCGGCGCGCACGGTCGAGGTGCGTGTGGAGGTGGGTCGTACCGGCGCGGCGCTGCGGCACCCGCTTCGCCCGGCCGCCTTCGTCGACCTCCCCGTCGGCCAGCAGCTCATCGTCCGCACGCCGGCCGAGTTCTGCCTTCAGTTCGCGCCGAGTGCCGGTGACGAGGCGTACCTCGTCGGCGCGCAATCGGTGGCGGAGGACGTGACGAGCCTCACGCCGGTTGAGGTGGCGGCGGCGACCGCGCCCGGCGCCGTGGCGGCGCTCGACGCGTCCCCACTTCGGGGTGCGCACGCGGGACCTCCGACCGCCGCCTCCGGCACGCCTAACGTTGGAGAACGGCCGTCCGGCGAGGCCGAGGCGAGGGTGCGTGAGGCGGACCGCCGGTTCCTGGCGCGTCACCGCGCCGCCCGGCGCGCGGCCGGCAGGGCTGGCGCGGCCGCCAGCCTCAGCTCCCTACCGCCGACGCTCGACGTCGGGCAGACGGTCACGATTCGAGTACCAGGGTGGGAGGACCAGTGCAATCAGTTCACCGAGATCACCGCCGTCGTAAGAGCGATGACTCCCGCTGCGATCTGGCTCGAGGACGTCGCCAATCCCTCGGGCGGATACACCGCCGCGCAACTCGAGGCGCTCGGCCGGTGGCTGCAGGACGTCATCTACGACACCGACGTCTCGTACCTCGGCGCGCACTCGGACCTGGACGGCAACGGGCGCGTCGCCGTCGTCGTGACGAAGGAGGTGAACCGGATCTCGGCGGCGCTCGGCGGCCTCAGCGTGCTCAACGCGTTCGTGAAGCCCGTGGACTACGTCGCGCGCGAGTCGTGCCCGGCCAGCAACGAGGGGGAAGTCCTCTATCTCTTGGCACCGGACCCCACGGGCGCGTTCGGTAGGCCGTTCGTCGCCGACACCCTCGCCGCGGACCTGCCGAGGGCCATCGCCCACGAGTTCGCGCACGTCATCCAGTTCTCGCGCGAGATCCTCCAGCCAAACCGATCGTCGTACCACTCCAACTGGTTCATCGAGGGGCAGGCGGTGCTCATGGAGGAGGTCGTCGGCCACCACGCCACCGGGCGCACACCCGGACAGAACTACGGCTACGACGTGGTGATCAACCAGCCGCCGGCGGCCGATCAGTTGTGGTACGGCCTAGCCTTCATTGCGCTGCCAATCTACTTCGGCTTCGAGTCTCCGACGACGCGGGTTGCCAACGCGCCCGAGCAGTGCAGTTGGCTCGGTTTGCCCCACGAGGGCAACGACGGCCCGTGCATCGACAATCAGTTCATGCCGTACGGGATCGCGTGGTCGTTCCTCCGCTGGCTCTCCGACCAATTCGGACCCGGCTACCCCGGGGGGGAGGCGGGGTTGCAGCGGGCACTCCTGGACGACTTGACGACGGGCTTCGCCGGCATCACGGCGGTGGTGGGCGTGCCTGTGGACTCGCTGCTCGCCCAGTGGGCCGCGACGCTGTACGTCGACGACCGCGTGCCCGGCGCGGCCCCGCGCCTGACGCTGCCGAGCTGGAATCTCTTTCACATCGACCAGAACCGGCGGTACGACAGCTCGCGAATGCTGCCGCGGGAGCGTTCGTTCGCCGACTTCAGCGACGCCGTGGTGGTGCGCGGCGGCTCGACGGCCTACTTCCGCGTCAGCGGCGCCGGCCGGCCGGCGACCTCGATTCGGGCGCGGGGCACCGGGGGCGCGCCGCTCCCGCCGCACATGCGACTTTGGGTCGTGCGGCTCCAGTAAACCTCGCGCGCTCGCGCCGCCCCGCACTGCTCGCAGCATTCGGAGCACGTCGAGCGGGCGGCGGGGTGGCGCTCCCAGGGGAGCCGGAGGAGCGCGGGCAATCGGCGGCGGGGGCAGCCGGCCGCCTCACGAGCAGGGCGACACGAGGGAAAGGAGGACGACATGACGATCCGCATCTGCAAGCCGGCGCCGGACGTACCGGTGGGCGTCTACGTGCGCGGCGATCCCGACGCCAAGCGGCTCACGCTCGCCGACTACCGCGGCCGGTGGGTGGTGCTCGCCTTCTACCCGCGCGACTTCACGCCCGTCTGCCGCACCGAGCTCCAGCGGCTGGCCGAGCTCGAGCCCGCGTTCGAGGACGAGCAGGCGGCGGTGCTGGCCGCGAGCACCGACAGCGTGCACAGCCACCGGGCGTGGATCGAGGGTGACCCGCACCTAGCGGGTGTGCGCTACCCGGTGCTCGCGGACACCTCGCACAAGCTGGCGCGCGCCTTCGGCGTGCTCACGGCGGGCGGCGCGGCGCTGCACGCGACCTTCATCCTCGACCCGACCGGCGTCGTCCGCCACCTGCTGGTGAACGACGCCGGCGTCGGGCGCAGCGTGGAGGAGACGCTCCGCACGCTGCAGGCGCTGCGCACCGGACAGCCCTGCCCGGCCGGCTGGCATCCCGGCCAGTGCACGCTGTCGGGCGCGTGGGCCGCCGCGCCCGTCGACCGGGTCGCGGTGAATGCCTAACGCCCAGGCTCACGCCCCCGGGGCGGGGGCAGGTCGGCCGGCCGCACTGCGCCCGCCTCGGCACCCCCGCACCGCCGCCGCGGCGCCGATCCCCTGGGTCACTGGTGTGGCGAGCGCCAGCCAGACTCCCTCGTAGCTGTACCCGCGGCCGCCGGCAGCGAAATACGCGCCCACCGGGATCATGCCGGCCAGCCCCCCGGCCAGTGCCCGTGAGATGGCCTGCCCGGCCGGGCATCCGTTCCGGTTCGCCATGATCGCCGCCCCGGCTGTGGCGCCCACGAGAGTGGCGCCGTACCAGCCCTGCCCTGCCCGCTGGTCGAAGAAGAAGTCGCAGGGGCCGAAAATGAATGCCGGGCTCGGGTCGGGGTCGCGCGCCTCCGCTCGCCGGCACGCTCGCTCGTCGAGCATCCACCCCAGGTAAAATCCGGCTTGCCCCAAGGATGCCGCGACCCCGGCCGAGATCATCGTCAGCCGCGTTTGGGACAGCCGGACTGCCCCCCGGGTGAGCGCCGGGGCCGTGGGCTCAGGACGAGTGGGCGGTACGTGCACAGCAACGCGGGTCGAGGCCGCCCACTGCGCCTGCGCGGCGGCCGGGCTCGTGGCGACGAGTGCGGCGAGTCCACAGATCCGCGGAACCGTGCCGCGAGAGAAGGCAGGGCGCATGGTGCAGACGCTCCGTGAGGGGGCGAGTGCCCGCACAGTGCGGCGCAGGCGCGCCGAGGTCGATACGTCGGGCGGCGTAGACGCGTGAGCGCGACGAGGGCGCGACGGCTCTGCTCGCCCGCGACGGTGTTCGGAGCGTTCGGGACTTCAGCCGAGCCGCACGCCGCGCGTGCGAGGGGAAGTACGGAGCGTCAGGCAGGGTTCGCGGACGCACGTGCGTACCCGCGCACCGCCTCCCCATACTCGGCCACCACGCCCGGGGGCGCCTCGACCTCGCGGTCCTCGATCATCGAGCGCAGCATGGACCCGTTGGCGACCGCCTTGCCGCGGAAGTGATTGTTCGTGACGACGAACACTTCGGCGCCCTCGCCGGCCTTCGCGGCCACCGCCTTGGCGCGCTCCGCCCACGGCTCGAGCTCCTTGGCCGAGTACAGGTAGTCGTAGCGCGCCTCCACGCCCGCGCCCTCGCGGAACCAGTCTTCGTAGTTCCGGCCGTGGAGCCGCACGTAGCCCACCGGCGCCGTGGCCCGCGCGCTCGGCTTGATGCTCTTGCCGAACAGCGGCTGGTCGACGTTCACGATGCCGACGCCGCGCTCGGCCAGCCCCTCGAAGAACTCCGGCGCCTCCCACGAGGCGTGGCGCACCTCGAGGACGAGCGGGACGTCCTCGAACGCGGTGGTGAGGTCGTCGAGCCAGGCGCGGCTCTCGTCGGTGCGCTTGAAGCTCCACGGGAACTGCGCGAGCACGGCGCCGAGGCGGCCGGCGTCCTGCAGCGGGTCGAGCGCCTGCCGCGCGGCGGTGACGTCGGCCGGAGACCACGCCTCGTCGCGCTCGTGGGTGAAGCGCCGCCACAGCTTTACCGCGAAGCGGAAGTCGTCGTTGCCGCGCACGCGCCGCGCCCAGCTCTCCGCCGCCCGGCGCGCGGCGGGGCGGTAGAAGGTGGAGTTCACCTCGACGGTGTCGAAGTAGCCGGCCAGGTAGGCGAGCGGGTCGAAGCCCCGCGGCTTCGGGTCGGGGTAGACGACCCCCTCCCAGTCCTCGTACGCCCACCCGGCCGGCCCGACGCGGATCATGCGCTCACGAGATCACAGGATCACAGGATCACAGGATCACAGGATCACAGGATCGCGGCACCGCGGCCGCGTCACGTGGGGTTCGGCGGCACGAGCCCCTCCGGGCCTTCGGGCGCCAGCACCACCGCGCCGAGCGGCGGCAGGTTGAGCCGGACCGACTGCGGATACCCGTGGAAGGGGACCAGCTCGGCCTCCGCATTGCGCACGGTCGGGTACCCGCTCCCGCCGAAGCGCGTGTCGTCGGTCGAGAGCACCTCGACGTACGTGGCCGCCTCGGGCACGCCGACGCGGTACTGCTCGCGCGGCACCGGCGTGAGGTTGAGCACCACCACCAAGTGATCGGCGCCGTCGCGCCGCACGTAGGAGAGCACCGAGTTCGCGTGGTCGGCCGTGTCGATCCACTGAAAGCCGCTCGGGTCGTGGTCGTGCCGCCAGAAGGGGGAGCGGGCGTTGTACAGCCGCCCGAGCTCCGCCATGAACTCGCCGAACGCGGCCCGCTGCGGGTCGTTCCACAGATGCCAGTCGAGGCTCGCGTCGTGGGTCCACTCGGAGTACGAGGCGAGCTCCGTGCCCATGAACAGCAGCTTCTTCCCGGGGCGCGTGTACAGGTACGCGAGCAGGAGGCGCAGGTTGGCGAGGCGCTGCCAGTGGTCGCCCGGCATCTTCTCCAGGAGCGATCCCTTGAGGTGCACGACCTCGTCGTGCGAGAGCGGCATGACGAACCGCTCGTGGTACTCGTAGATCATCGCGAAGGTGAGCTGGTCCTGGTGGTGCCGGCGGTAGATGGGGTCGCGCGCGAAGTAGGTCAGCGTGTCGTGCATCCACCCCATGTTCCACTTGAAGGCGAAGCCCAGTCCCCCCTCGCGCGCCGGCCGCGTCACACCCGGCCACGCCGTGCTCTCCTCGGCCACGGTGAAACAGCCGGGGTGCGTGGTCCGCACCAGCTCGTTGACGTCGCGCAGGAAGTCGATCGCGTCCAGGTTCTCGCGCCCGCCGAGGCGGTTGCGCAGCCACTGACCCGCCTGGCGGCTGTAGTCCAGGTAGAGCATCGACGCCACGGCGTCGACGCGCAGCCCGTCGACGTGGAACTCGTCGAGCCAGTACAGGGCGTTGGCGGTGAGGAAGTTGCGCACCTCGGTGCGCCCGTAGTTGAAGATCAGCGTCCCCCAGTCGGGGTGCTCGCCCAGGCGCGGGTCCTCGTGCTCGTACAGGGCGGTGCCGTCGAAGCGGCGGAGGGCGAAGTCGTCCTTCGGGAAGTGGGCCGGCACCCAGTCGACGATCACGCCCAGGCCCGTCTGGTGCAGGGTGTCGACGAAGTAGCGGAAGTCGTCGGGCGTGCCGTAGCGCGCCGTCGGCGCGTAGTAGCCGGAGACCTGGTACCCCCACGAGCCGTAGAACGGGTGCTCGGCGACGGGCAGGAGCTCGACGTGAGTGAAGCCGAGCCGCTTGACGTGCTCGGCGAGGCGCGGGGCGATCTCGCGGTACGTGAGCGGGCGGTTCCCCTCCTCGGGCACGCGCGCCCACGAGCCGAGGTGGACCTCGTAGACGAGCATCGGCCGGCGCGCGTGATCCCGCCGCTCGCGCTCGGCCATCCAGCCGTCGTCCCCCCAGGTGTAGGTGCCCTCCCGAATGACGCGCGAGGCGGTGTCGGGCGGCAGCTCCATACTCTGCGCGAACGGGTCGGTCTTGATGCGGCGGGCGCCGTCGCGGGTGAGGATCTCGTACTTGTAGAGCGCGCCCGCCGCGACGTCCGGCACGAACAGCTCGAAGACGCCGGAGCCGCCGAGGATGCGCATGGGGAGGAGGCGCCCGTCCCACCCGCAGAAGTCGCCGACCACGCTGACGCGGCGCGCGTTCGGCGCCCAGACCGCGAACGCCACGCCGGCGACACCGTCGACGACCCTGGGGTGCGCGCCGAGCTTCTCCCACAGCCGCCGGTGCGTCCCCTCGTTGAACAGGTGCAGGTCGACGTCACCTAACGTGGGCAGGAAGGCGTACGGGTCGCCGCGGTCCCACACGCCGCCGCCCGGGAAGCGGAAGCGGAGGCGGTAGCGGAGCGGGAGCGTCTCGCCGGGCAGGAAGGCGGCGAACAGCCCGGGCGCGACGGGCGCCAGCGCGTGCGTCTCGCCGTCGGCCAGCACGCACTCGGCCCGCTCGGCGTCCGGGTGGTAGGCGCGCACGACGACGCCCGCCAGTTGGTCGACGACCGCCGGGTGGGCGCCCAGCACCGAGTGCGGGCTGGAGTGGTCGCCGGCGAGCAGGCGCGCCAGGTCCACCGGGGCGACCGGCGGAGGCGGCAGCGGCGCCGCGGGCGCGCCGGCGGGATCGGCCGTTGGGGCCACGGACTGCGCGCTCGGCGGGGTTTTGGTCCGCATGGCGACCGTTCGGTTGCGCCGCCGCGCGGCCGCCGACTCATCTTGATGTTGGGGGGGGGGCCCCGGCTCGAGGATCCCCGCGCCGTCGGCGGTACCGGCGGTACCGGCGGCGTCGGCGGCGCCGGCCGCACCGGTCTCCGGCGCGCCAGTCGCCGGCCGGTCCGTCTTCGGGGTGCTCGTCTCGGGCGCCCTCATGCCGTCGGCGCCTAGTCCGGCGTCGTCGGCCTGTGTCGCGCGCGGCCCCTCGCCCCCCTTCCTTCCCCGCGGGCCCTTCATGCTCCCATCCCGGCGGCCGCAGCCACCACCGTGGTGTTCACCGCGCCAGGATGCCCGAGGGCGTCGGCGCCGGTCGTGATCCGCCGGTCGGCCGAGTGGCGCAGCAGGACGAGCGAGTACGGCGCCACGTCCATCGCCGACTCCTCGATGACTCGCGGTCGATCGGCCGCCGTGTCCACGAGCGCCACCCACGCGCCGGGGCTCGCCATCACCGGCAGGGAAAACGCGGTGTCCTCGTCGCCGGCGTTCACCACCATCAACATCGTGTCGCCACGCACGGGGCGACCCCGCTCGTCGGTCTCGTCCGATGCCTCGCCGCTGATCAGCATGCCGAGGGCACGGCGCTCCGGGTCCTGCCAGTCCTCGATGGCCATCTCGTCTCCCTCTGGGGTGAGCCAGGTCACGTCCTTCGCTCCGGCGTGCGACAGCGGGCGGCCCCGGAAGAAGGAGCGCCGGCGGAGGACCGGGTTCGTGTGGCGGATGGCCAAGATCTTCCGCGTGAAGGCGAGGAGATCCTCCTGCCACGGCTCCAGCGACCAGTCCACCCACGTCGTCTCGTTGTCCTGCGCGTAGGCGTTGTTGTTCCCCCGCTGCGTGCGCCCGATCTCGTCGCCGTGCGAGAGCATCGGCACCCCCTGCGAGAAGGCGAGGCTGGCGAGGAAGTTCTTCATGGTGCGGAGGCGGATCGCGTTCACCGCCGGGTCGCTGGTCTCCCCCTCCACGCCCCAATTCCGGCTGAAGTTCGGCTCGTGCCCGTCGCGGTTGTTCTCGCCGTTGGCCTCGTTGTGCTTCCCCTCGTAGCTCACGAGGTCGCGCAGGGTGAACCCGTCGTGCGCCGTGACGAAGTTGATGCTCGCGTACGCCTGCCGGTCGCTCCACTGGTAGATGTCGCTCGACCCGGACAGGCGGCTGGCGAGCTCCGGCACCACGCCCGGGTCGCCACGCCAGAACTGGCGCACGCAGTCGCGGTACTTCCCGTTCCACTCGGCCCACCCGAGCGGGAAGTTCCCCACTTGGTAGCCGCCCGGCCCCACGTCCCACGGCTCGGCGATGAGCTTCACGCGCGACAGGACCGGGTCCTGGTGGATGATGTCGAAGAACGCGCTCAGGCGGTTGACCTCGAACAGCTCGCGGGCCAGCACGGGCGCGAGGTCGAAGCGGAAGCCGTCGACGTGCATCTCGGTCACCCAGTAGCGGAGCGAGTCCATGATGAGCTGGACGGTCCGCGGGTGCATCATGTTCAGGCTGTTCCCCGTGCCCGTAAAGTCCATGTAGAAGCGCGGGTCCTCGGGGTTGAGCAGATAGTAGGCCTTGTTGTCGACGCCGCGCAGCGACAGCGTCGGCCCCAGGTGGTTCCCCTCGCCGGTGTGGTTGTAGACCACGTCGAGGATCACCTCGATGCCGGCCGAGTGGAGCTTCTTCACCATGCTCTTGAACTCGTACACCTGCGAGCCGATCCCGCCGGTCGAGTAGCGGATGTCGGGGGCGAAGAAGGCGATCGAGTTGTAACCCCAATAGTTGGTGAGGCCGCGCTCGGCGAGCTGGCGGTCCACGGCGAAGTGGTGCACCGGGAGCAGCTCGAGGGCGGTCACGCCGAGCGACGAGAAGTAGTCGACCATCGCGTCGGACGCGAGCCCGAGGTAGGTGCCCCGCCACCGCTCGTCCACGTCGGGGTGCATGACGGTCATCCCCTTGACGTGGCACTCGTAGATCACCGTGCGGTTCCACGCCGTTCGCGGCGGGCGGTCGTTCCCCCAGGTGAAGGCGTTGTCGACGACGACTGACTTCGGCAGGCCGGCCGCGCTGTCCTTCGTCACCGGCTCCAGGTCCTCGCGGCGCCCGCCCACCTTGTAGGCGAAGAGCGCGTCGCTCCACTTGATCGGCCCGCTGACCGCCTTCGCGTACGGGTCGATGAGGAGCTTGGCCGGGTTGAAGCGCAGCCCGCGCTTCGGGTCGTACGGACCGTGCACGCGGTAGCCGTAGAGCTGCCCTGGGCGCACGTCGGGAAGGTAGCAGTGCCAGACCTGGTCGTTCCGCTCGCGCAGCGGAATCCGCACTCGCTCCTTCGCGTCGTCGCCGTGCTCGAACAGGCAGAGGTCGACGCCAGTCGCGTCCTCGGAGAAGAGGGCGAAGTTCACGCCCTCACCGTCCCACGTCGCTCCCAGCGGGTAAGACTGCCCGGGCCACACGCGCATCAGTGTCCGTCCTCCCCTTCGCCGAGGTTGTCGAGTGCGTCAAGCGCGTAGAGCGCCGCCGCGTGCGCGGGCACCCGCACGGTGCCACCACGACGGCCCGCGTCGACCGCCGCCGGCACCTCGCCCGCGCCCCCAAAGCACACGTCGTCCGTGGAGAGTATGCACCGCCACCGCCCTGACGCCACTCCCGCCACCACACCCCCCGCACCCCCAAATGGTGCGACGGGCACTTCGCGCGCCGCGGCGGCGAAGTTGAGCACGACGGCGAGTGAGGCGCTCCCCCCGCCCGAGGAGCCCGCCGAGGACCCGGCCGAGTAGGCGGCGACGATCCACTCCGCCTCCGCGTCGTAGGCGACTTCCACCTGGGCGGCGCCGGGCCGGAGCAAGGGCTCGCTTCGGCGCCGGGCGAGGAGGGTGCGGTACAGGCGAAGGGTCTCGGCGTGGCGAGGCTCCGCCCGCCGGGAGCGGTCGAGCTTCGAGCGGAGGAACGTCTCCTCGGCTTGCGGGTCGGGCACGACGTCGGCCCAGCCGAACGCCTTGAACTCGTTGCGGCGCCCCGCGCGCACCGCCTCGACCAGCGCCGAGTCGCCGTGCTCGACGAAGTAGAGGAACGGGTTCCGCTCGCCGTACTCCTCCCCCATGAAGAGGAGCGGGACGTACGGCGAGAGGAGGAGCGTGGCCGCGGCGAGCTTGCACTGCGCGAACGTCGCGAGCTCGGTGAGCCGCTCGCCCTCGGCGCGGTTCCCCACTTGGTCGTGGTTCTGGATGCAGGTGACGAAGCGTTCGCGCGGGAAGGCGTCCGCGTTGCCGCCGCGGCGCCTCCGCCGGTACGCGGAGTAGTTGCCGTTGTAGGCGAAGCGGTGGCGGAGCACCTTGGCGATCGACCGCACGCCGTCGAAATCGGCGTAGTAGCCCTTGGCATCGCCGGTGAGGGCGACGCGCACGGCGTGGTGGAAGTCGTCGTTCCACTGCCCGTCGAAGCCGAAGCCGCCGCAATCGCGACCGCGCAGCCACCGCGGATCGTTCGCGTCCGACTCGGCGACGCACAGCACGCGGCGGCCGAGGGCGCCAGCCTGCGCGTGCACGGCCGCGGTGATCTCGGCGAGCACGTGCTCGGGGCTGAAGTCGTAGATCTGGTCGGTGGCGTCGAAGCGGAGCCCGTCCAGGCGGTAGTCAGTGATCCAGTGGAGCGCGTTGTCCACGAAGTAGCGGCGCACCTCGTCGCTGTCCGGCCCGTCGGTGTTGAACCCGCACCCCCAAGGCGTGTGGTACTTCTCCGTGTAGTAGGGGCCGTACCGGTGCAGGACACTCCCCTCGGGCCCCGTGTGGTTGTAGACGACGTCGAGGAAGACGGCCAGTCCCTCGCCGTGCGCCGCGTCCACGAGGCGGCGCAACCCGTCCGGGCCGCCGTAGCTGCTCTGCGGCGCGTAGGGGTGCACGCCGTCGTACCCCCAGTTGCGCCGCCCGGGGAATTCGGCCACGGGCATGACCTCGATTGCGGTCACGCCCAGCTCGCGCAGCTCGCGCAGGTGCGGGACGACGCCGTCGAACGTGCCCTCGGGACTGAAGGTGCCGACGTGCAGCTCGTACAGCACGAGGTCCGCCATCTCCGGCCCGCGCCAGTCGTCGTGCGCCCAGCGAAACGCGCCCGGATCGAGCACGCGCGAGGGCCCGTGAACGCCGCGCGGCTGCCATCGGGAGACGGGGTCGGCCGCGGCATGACCAGGGGTGCCCTCGGAGCCCGTGAGCACGAAGGCGTAGTCCGCGCCCGCGACAAGGCCGGGCACCGTCACCTCGTACACGCCCGTGCCGTGGTGCTCGAGCGCGTGCTCGCCCGCGGCGCGGCCGGCCACGTCGAACAGCCGCACGGCGACGGCGCTCGCGTTCGGGGCCCACACGCTGAAGCGCACCCCACCGTCCACCGCCACCGCCCCGCGCCGGAGCGACCACACCGCGTCAGTCATCTACACGAGCCAGGTTAGCCATCACAGCGAAGTGGGCCGCGGATGCACGCGGATGACGCGGCGTGCATCCGCGTGCATCCGCGTGCATCCGCGTGCATCCGCGGCTGCTCCGGCA
>Ga0307410_10000271_pt1 | contig 19907 bp, 13 predicted proteins | sample 322Ometagenome_3_FD_203707 | JGI IMG/M metagenome (GOLD analysis project Ga0307410, IMG submission 203707) | Maize rhizosphere microbial communities from greenhouse at UC Davis, California, United States - 322HYB-O-3 | ecosystem: Host-associated > Plants > Roots > Rhizosphere > Soil | place... | reverse complement strand
CGAAGTTGAAGACCTGATCGCCAATCGGCTAAATCAGGAGGCGGCGTTGATCCCGGTCGAAGGTCGTACATCCGAGATCGGTGACACGGTCATTGCCGATCTTGAGGGCATTTTCGACGACGATCCGGAGGGAGAACCTATAAAGGCCGATGATCTGGAAGTGGTACTGGGCGACGAGGTGATCGAGAAGGCATTTACCGAAAATCTTGTAGGCGTCAATGAAGAAGAGGAAAAAGAATTCACCGTCGCATATCCTGAAGAATTCTCCTCAGCGGCCCTCGCGGGCAAAACCGTACACTATAAAGCTAGAGTCAAGTCCGTCGGCCGGTCAGAGACGCCGGAACTCAACGACGACTGGGCCAGAAGCCTGGACGAAGGATACGAGTCGCTCGAAGACTTGAGAAAGAAACTTCGGACGGACCTTGAAACATACGCCAAGGCGGACGCTGACGCTCGGCTTCGCAACAACGCCATCGCGAAACTGATCGAAGAGAATTCGTTCGAAGTGCCGAATGCGTTGATCGAGAATCAGGCAAGAAACCTGCTCAACAATTTTGCACGGGACCTTCAACAGCGCGGCGTTGACCTGAATCAGGTTGAGAGCAACTTTGCGGAGATGGCGTACCACCAGATGAGGACGCAGGCGGAGCGCGACGTTCGCGGAGCGATGCTGTTGGATAAGATTGCGGAAGCGGAAAAGGTGGAAATAGCGCAGGAAGAGGTCGATGAGGAGATCGGCAAACTTGCCGAATATTATCGTTCGACGCCGGAAGAGGTAAAAGAATCACTGACCAAACAAGGCGGGACCGGGACGATTGAGAATAACTTAAAGACCCGGAAATCGATCGAAGCGTTGGTCGCGAAAGCGAAAGTGACCGACGGCCCATGGGTTGAAGAATCACTTGAGGGCTCGGGCGACGGGGCGGAAGCCGCCGAGGAAAAGCCGAAGAAGACTGCAAAGCCGAAACCGGCCAAAGCGAAATCTGACGAGCCGAAGGAAACTAAAAAGAAATCGGCAAAGTCTAAATCCGCCGAGTGAAGGGACTTGGGCGAGCCGCTTGCAAAAATTGCATCAAGTTGTAAAATTTGCAATCGGTCGTTCGTTCATCGATCCTACGCGGTCAGTTCACTAAACATTTAAGTAAGGTCATTAGAGAGAACAGTTATGGCATTAGTCCCAATGGTTGTCGAGCAGACCTCGCGAGGCGAGCGTGCTTTCGATATTTATTCACGGCTTCTGAAAGACAGCATTATTTTTATCGGTACGCCGATCGATGATCAGATCGCTAACTTATTGGTCGCTCAGCTCTTGTTCCTCGAGGCGGAAGATCCGGAACGCGACATCAATCTTTACATCAACTCGCCGGGTGGATCCATAACGGCGGGGATGGCGATCTACGATACGATGCAGTTCATCAAGAACGACGTGACGACGATCTGCGTCGGGCAGTGCGCGTCGATGGGAGCTTTGCTACTGTGCGCCGGCTCACCAGGCAAAAGGTTCGCTCTGCCGCACGCCAGGATACTCATTCACCAGCCCTCGGGTGGGGCCAGCGGTCAAGCGACCGACGTTCGGATCATGGCGGAAGAAATTTTGCGAATGCGCGAGTTGACGTCGCGGATAATCGCAAATCACAGCGGCCAGTCGTTCGATCAAGTTGAAAAGGATGTCGAACGTGACCGCATTCTGACGCCGATACAAGCAAAGGAGTATGGGTTGATCGACGAGGTGATCGAACACAGAGATAAGTAAGAGATAAGTAGTTGATAGATGTTGGGGGGCCGGTGGGAAAACTGATGCCCGTTCAACGCCCACCGACCACTGCTTTATGGCCAATTTTCGCAGACCTGAAGAATTGCTCAACTGTTCGTTTTGCGGGAAGTCGCAGAATGACGTCAAGAAACTCATCGCGGGGCCGGGTGTGTATGTGTGCAATGAGTGCATCGACATCTGCAACGAGATCATCAACGACGATGAGCAGCAAGAGCAGGCGACCTCACGTACTGCGTTGCCTAAGCCGCAGGAGATCAAAACCTTTCTGGATGAGTACGTCATCGGTCAGGAAGAATCGAAAAAGCGGTTGGCGGTGGCGGTTTATCAGCATTATAAGCGGCTAGAGTTGAACAAACGCCGCTCCGATATTGAACTTCAGAAATCGAATATTCTTTTGATCGGGCCGACAGGCACAGGAAAGACGCTTCTTGCTCAAACGTTAGCGCGAATATTAAGTGTGCCGTTCTGCATAGTTGACGCAACGAGCTTGACTGAGGCGGGATACGTCGGCGAGGACGTTGAGAATATTCTGCTTCGGCTGCTGCAGTCAGCGGGCAATGACGTCGAAAAGGCCCAGCAGGGAATTATCTACATCGACGAGATCGACAAGATTTGCCGAAAGGACGACAACCCTTCGATCACGCGCGACGTTTCTGGTGAGGGCGTTCAGCAAGCGCTTTTGAAGATCCTCGAGGGCACCGTAGCGAACATCCCGACCGGCGGAGGCCGGAAGCACCCACAGCAGGAATTCACGCAGCTCGATACGACGAATATTCTATTCGTATGCGGCGGTGCGTTTATCGGATTGGAGAAAGTCGTTGAGAAACGGCTGCGGAACAAATCGCTGGGTTTCCAAGCGGATATCAAGTCGAGCCGTTTGAGGCAGTCAGAAGCATTAACCAAACTCGAACCTGAGGATCTAATGCATTATGGGCTGATTCCCGAGTTCGTTGGGCGTCTCCCAGTGGTCGGCACTCTTCAGCCATTAGATGAAGCCGCATTGATTCAGATATTGACGGAACCGAAGAACTCGCTTGTGAAGCAATACCAGCGCAAATTCGAGTTCGATAACATCGGATTAAAATTTACCGACGATGCATTGAGAGCGATCGCATTTGAGGCCCACAAGCGAAAGGTCGGCGCCCGCGGGCTGATGATGATAATGGAAGAAATACTCCTCGATTCGATGTACGTTCTGCCCTCGGATTCGCAGGTGAAGGAACTCGTGATCACTCGCGACATGATCGAGCGAAAAACCCCTGTGTTCGACGTGATCGGGCCTCGGGTAGAAGAAGCAGCCTGACCTTGGGACAAATTCATGTAGAGAATGAGCTCCGGATTCCGGGGCTTTTATTTTCTAGAAGACCTACCTCAATCGACGTTTATCTATGCAAACGGTGCGAAACAAATCCTCGCGATCGAGCCGCAGTTTTTGATGTTGCTTTTCGCATATTATTTTGCGTAAATAAGCTTATCTGAACTCAACTGTGCCCAATTGAAGTTCGCGACTCCGGCTATCCCTCTTATTTATGCAAGAATTCAGCGATCAGATGCCATCGGACATTAGGCGTTACGCGATGGTGCCCATCCGCGACGTAGTGATATTCCCCTTCACTAAAGTCGCGTTTAAAATCGGTCGGCCTAGCTCGGTGAAAGCACTCGAGGAAGCGATGGCCGGCGAGCGCGATATTTTCCTCGCCACCCAGCACGACGCGACGATTGATGAGCCGAACTCGGAACAGATATTCGCGATCGGCACGATCGGGCGCATACTGCAGGCGCAGCGGCAAGAGAACGGGCAGATCAAGGTGGTCGTCGAGGGTCGCGAACGCGGGCAGTCCGTTCGAATCGAACAGGATCCGGAAGGCGTCTTTCACGCTCACGTTCGAAAAGTGATTTCCAGCGAGGAATCGGGTTACAAGACCGACGGTTTGCTGCAGAAGATCCACGGGTTGGTGGAACAACTTCTCCGTGTCTCCCCTGACGCTTATACGGACGCACTGCATGCCTCGCTTCGCGGAATCTCGGCAGCTCAGATAGCCGATTCGATGTCCTCGCATCTGCGCATCAGCGTTGAGGAAAAGCAAGTATTGCTCGAAATGGTTTCCGTGCCCGACCGGCTTCAGAAGCTGATCGACGTTCTTGAGGCCGAGATCGAAAAGCGCCAGCTAGATCGTGCGATCCACGCCCGAACGAAGAAGCAGATGGACAAGCACCAGCGTGAGTATTATCTGAACGAGCAAATAAAGGCAATTCACAAGGAACTGGGGCGGAAAGACGACAAGGCCGAACTCGAAGATCTCAAGAAGAAGATCGAGGAGGTCGGGATGACCGTTGAGGCGAAGGAGAAAGCTCTACAAGAGCTGTCGCGATTGGAGGCGATGCCTCCAATGTCCGCCGAGAGCACCGTTTCGCGGACGTATATTGATTGGCTCGTAAACGTACCGTGGAAAAATCGCTCCGAGGAGCTGAACGACCTTAACGAGGCCGAAGATACCCTAAATGAGGATCATTATGGTCTGGACAAGATAAAAGAACGCATCCTCGAGTTTCTGGCTGTCAGGCAGCTGGTCAAAAATCCGAAAGGAACGATCCTCTGCTTTGTGGGGGCTCCGGGAGTGGGTAAAACGTCGCTTGGCAAGTCCATCGCAAATGCGACGGGGAGGAAGTTCGTACGGCTTGCACTTGGCGGTGTGCACGATGAAGCGGAGATCAGGGGCCACCGGCGCACTTACATCGGTGCTTTGCCCGGACAAATAGTTCAATTGATGAAGCGGGCAGGGACGGTTAACCCGGTTATACTTCTTGACGAGGTGGACAAACTTGGGCGCGATTTCCGGGGCGACCCGTCAGCGGCGCTTTTAGAGGTCCTAGATCCGGAGCAGAACCATACATTCCGAGATCATTATTTGGACGTCGATTACGATCTCTCACACGTTTTCTTCATTGCAACGGCGAACGTCCTGCACACGATACCTCCGCCGCTGCAGGACAGGCTAGAGATCTTGAACCTTTCGGGTTACACGGAGCGTGAAAAGGTGGAGATCGCAAAGCGTCACCTGATTGCAAAACAGTGTGAGAACACCGGCATAGACACTGAGAAAGTAACGATCACGGATGACGGGATCCTTGAGGTCATTCGGCACTATACCCGTGAAGCCGGAGTGCGCAACCTGGAGCGTGAAATAGGCTCGTGTCTACGGAAGATCGCCCGTAAATTTGTTGCGTCGGAAGAGAAAGATAGCTTTAAGGTGATCATAGACGCCGAAAAGGTTCGTGAACTTCTCGGGACAATTCGCTTCCGCAAACAGGACATCGCCCGAAAGAGCGAGATTGGCCTGGTGAATGGTCTGGCTTGGACCGAGGTCGGAGGGGACGTTCTTCAGGTAGAAGCTACGCTAGTCGCAGGAAAGGGCGAAGTGACGCTGACCGGCAAACTGGGCGAGGTCATGCAGGAATCGGCTCGGGCCGCACTCACATGCGTTCGATCACGAGCCGAAGAGCTGGGGATAGATCCTAAGGATTTTCGCGAGAAGGACCTACATATCCACGTCCCCGAGGGGGCAATACCGAAGGACGGACCCAGCGCGGGGATCACGATCGCAACGGCGATGGTCTCGGCTCTGACGCAGCACCGGGCACGGCACGACGTGGCCATGACCGGCGAGATCACCCTTCGCGGAAAGATTCTGCCCATAGGGGGCGTTAAGGAAAAGCTGCTCGCCGCCCACCGCTTCGGGCTTAAAACGCTTATCCTTTCCAAAGAGAATGAAAAAGATCTCGCCGATGTTCCAGATGAGGTTAAGCTCGATCTTACGATTCACGTGGTCGACACGATAGATGAGGTCCTGAAAATCGCCATCGAGCAAGATGAACCAGACCTTTCACTTGACGCTCCGGTGATCTGGAACCCGGACCAGCGACCGCCGGACTTGGTGACGGGTGTAGAGTAATTTTTCGACTTTAGAGATCATGGCCCTTATTTAGGGCCTTTTCAATTTCTTGGCCGGCGTATATCGGCTATTAAGTATGCGTAGGTTTCTGATGGTCACCGGCCCGAAGGTGGACCTTTGGCTTGTAAAGACGGTTGGTATTTTGATCGTAGTGATCGGAGTGGTGCTGTTCTGTTCCGGCTTTTCTGGGGATGTCTCTCTGACGATACTATTGCTAGCCGCGTGTAGTTCCGCATGTTTGACGGCCGTTGGCATCAATTGCGTGTCGAATGAAGTTATTTCAAAAGTTTATTTATTGGATGTGGCTGCCGAACTTTTGTTGATCGCGGGCTGAATGTGAACTGCATGGTTCTCGAAAGTGTTCTAACCTGTCATCTTTCAATATCTTATACTGTTAACTGTGAAGATCGTCTCAGCTGAGTTCGTAAAAAGTGCGTTCAATCGTGAGCATTGGATCGACGACCGAAAGCCCGAGATCGCTTTTGTCGGCCGGTCGAACGTTGGAAAGTCTTCATTAATAAACTCACTTCTACAGAGGAAAGGGCTCGCGCGGACCTCGAACACTCCGGGGAGAACCCAGAGCATCAACTATTTCCTGATCAATGATGATTTCTATTTCGTCGACCTGCCCGGTTACGGTTACGCCAAGGTGTCGAAGGCAATGCGTTCTGACTGGGGGAAAATGGCTGAGGAATACCTCTCGGATCGCGGACAGCTTGTCCTTTGCATCCAATTGATCGACGCCCGACACGAACCGACCCGGCTTGATCTTCAATTGAATGAATGGCTTAACTTCCACGGGAAGCCGCACATAGTTGTGGCCACTAAAGCGGACAAATTGTCCAAGACGCAATTGGCTAAACAGATCAGCGCAATTCGGTTATCGCTTTCAGATAGCCACATAGAGACATATTCTTCAGAAAAAGGAACAGGGAAGGAAGAAGTGTGGTCTGTCATACAATCCGCGATCGGGCAGTGGCCTTAAAATCTTGAAAAACTAGTTGCTTTAATCGTTTTTTTATAGTAGAAATTAATCATCCCTAAAACTTCAAGGGTTCTTGAGGCGACTCAAGGCTTGTTTCATTTGTAATTACTACAAATTAATCCATACGATTAACTCCACCTTTCTTTTTCAAACCTACTAAGCAACGCTTGCCGATTATTTGAAACTGCAAAACGTGGAATCAACACACAAAAGACGGTACAAAACCGCATAAACATGGCAACGAAAACCACATCAACCCGCAAGCCGAAAGTAGTAAAGTCTGACGACGGCCTACCCGCGGAAGAAATAGAAAACAACGATAACGGCGAAGAAACCGCAGCCGTTGAAACTGAAGTGTCAGAGACTCCGATAGTTGAATCGAACAACGGAAAGGATACGCAGCGATCCGATAACAATCGCCGCGATCAAAAACAGCAAGGCGGCGACAAACAAGAGTTATTGAACTTGGCCGGTCTCAAAGACATGTCTATTAGCGAACTGACCCATATCGCTAAGGAAATGGGAATCGAGGGCGCAACCGGGCTTCGCAAGCAGGAACTGATCTTCAAGGTCCTTGCCGCCCAGACTGAGAAAAGCGGCCTGATCTTCTCCGAGGGGGTTCTCGAAACGCTGCCGGACGGTTTCGGTTTCCTGAGGGCCCCGGAATATAACTACCTGCCCGGCCCCGATGACATTTATGTTAGTCCTTCCCAGATCCGCAAATTCGACCTTAGAACCGGTGATACGGTTTCCGGCCAAATCCGACCCCCTAAGGAAGGCGAGCGATACTTTGCGCTGATCAAGGTCGAGGCGATCAATTTTGAGGCCCCCGAACAATCACGAGAGAAGGTATTTTTCGACAATTTGACACCGCTCTATCCCGACGAACAGTTGAAGATGGAGATTGGGCCCGATAATATCGCCGCCCGTGTGATGGATCTTGTTACCCCGATCGGTAAAGGGCAGCGTGCGTTGATCGTCGCCCCGCCGAGGACCGGTAAGACGATGCTCCTGCAAACGATCGCGAACTCCATCACTGAAAACCATCCTGAAACGACGTTGATAGTCCTTCTTATTGACGAACGGCCTGAGGAGGTTACGGACATGCAGCGGTCGGTGCGCGGTGAGGTGATCTCATCCACCTTCGACGAGCCGCCGACCCGGCATGTGCAGGTGGCAGATATGGTTATCGAAAAGGCGAAACGTCTTGTGGAGCACAAGCGGGACGTCGTTATTCTGCTTGACTCGATCACCAGGCTCGCTCGGGCACATAACGCGGTCGTTCCACCATCAGGCAAGATCCTTTCGGGTGGTATAGATTCCAACGCCCTGCAGCGTCCGAAGCGTTTCTTCGGGGCGGCGCGGAATATCGAGGAAGGGGGATCGTTAACCATCATCGCAACCGCCCTGATCGACACAGGCTCACGTATGGACGACGTTATCTTCGAAGAGTTTAAGGGAACTGGTAACTCCGAAATTCACCTTGATCGTCGTCTCTCCGACAAGCGTCTTTTCCCTGCGATCGACCTGCAGAGGTCCGGCACCCGCAAAGAGGAACTACTTATCAGCAAAGAAGACCTCAATCGCATCTGGGTCATGCGCCGCGTGCTTAATCCATTATCGCCCGTTGAACAGATGGAAGTTGTTTTGGAACGCCTCGGCAAAACCAAGGCCAACGCTGAGTTCCTTGCTTCGATGCAGACTTAGAAGCAGTTCGAGCTGATCCCAAAAGGCTGCACAAATTAGTGCAGCCTTTTTTCCCTCCAGAAAATTCAAAATTCCGTATCAATATTCGAATTGTCGGATAGCATTCCCGTGAAAAGTGTGTAAACATACCGATGTTCTCACCAACTAACGCCTTTTAAAGTTTCATTTCTTTCGGCACAGCGGTTGCTAAGAACTTATATAGTTCCCAATTATATAAGAAATACCAGTTCATTTGGTTGCTCCAATAATACGAATCGCAAACGATCGGGCTTTATTCATTCATTGAATTTTGATTGGTAGTTACACCTACATTTTTGGAGGACACAAATGAAAAGACTTGTTAAGGGTCTGGTTGGAGCGCTTTTCGTGCTTTTATTTAGCCAGGCCATTGCTTTCTCCCAGACAACGGGGGCCATTGCGGGAACTGTCGTCGACGCTAATGGAGCAGCGGTTCCTAACGCCACTGTCGTCATACGCGGCGAATCGGGACAGGAATTTACAGTTGTTACGAATGATAACGGTACCTACCGAGTTCCTTCCGTAGCAGCTGGAATATACGTCGTCACTACGACCGCGCCAAGTTTTAAACGGTATGTGGTCGAACAAGTAAAGGTCGACATCGGTCTGCCAACAACGGTGAATGTGGCATTGCAGACAGGTGAGATAAGTGAAACTGTGGTGGTGACCGGGGGTGGTGAGGTCCTTCAGACGCAGACCGCTACCGTCGGGACTACGATCACAGGCCGGCAAATACAGGAAACCCCCATCGCGTCGCGCGATGCTCTGGATCTTATTTTAAGACTCCCGGGCGTTGCCTCGGTCGGAGCGCCTCGAAGGTCGTCGATAAACGGATTGCCCAAAGGCGCGATACAAATGACCTTGGACGGCGTTGATAATCAGGATAACGTCCTGCGTTCGAGCGACGGATTTTTCACATTTGTTAGGCCGCGAGTTGACGCGATTGACGAAGTAACGGTTTCGACCTCTAACCCAGGGGCTGAGAGTTCGGGAGATGGCGCGATCAACGTCCGATTTGTAACAAAACGCGGCACCAACGATTACACAGGGACGGTATACTGGCAGCACAGAAACACCGCCCTAAACTCAAATTACTGGTACAACAACCGAGACTTGAAGGCCGATCCGGAAACGGGAAAAGCTCCACGGGATCGGATCCTGCTTAATCAGCCGGGCTTTGCGGTCGGTGGCCCGCTCCCGTATCCGCATTTCGGAGAGGGCGGACCGATCTTCCATTCCGGAAAAGACCGAGCGTTCTTTTTCGTTAACTACGAACAATACCGGATCCCGGGGTCGATCTCTCGCGACCGCACCATTGTCGCACCCCACGTTCTTGACGGGACCTATAAGTACATAAATAATGCAGGCGTTGAACAAAGTGTCAATCTTTTTGACATCGCGCTGCAAGCAGGTCAGGTTTCAACGATAGACCCCACAGTTCAGTCAATGTTAACTGAGATCCAGAGCGCCACGTCGGGGGGGAACGTTGCCGCGATTCAGAACGACCCTAATCGCCGATCGTTCATTTTCCAGAATCCGACCAACGGTTACCGTGAGTTCTTAGCGCTGCGTTTTGACGTCAACATAACCAAGGATCACAGCTTCGAGTACGTTCAGAACCGACAAAACTTCCACCCCTCGATCGACACGATCAATGGCTTTGATATGTCGTTCCCGGGCGGCGTGTCGTACGGGCAGGGCGGTATTCGCAAGTCCTGGGTCGGGGCGGTTCGATCAACGCTGACTAAAACCTTAGTTAACGAAGGGCGGTATGCTATCAGCGGCGGCGGAACGGCGTTCCAGGGCGGTTCGAGCTCTGCCGATTTTGCCAGTCAGGGCGGATTCAACCTCGGTACTTTGGGTTTTACTTGTCCGCTTACGACTTGTCGGGCTCAAACGCCTTTGCGTACTGTGAATAGTTTCTCCGACCGATCAACGCCAACCCACGATTTCACGGATAACGTGACTTGGATAAAGGGTAATCATTCCATCGGTTTCGGCGGGCAGTACAAGATCATCAAGACGAGCAATGACTCTATAGGTCGTCACGTGCCGTCGGTAGGGTTTGGATTTAGCTCGAACGAATCTTCGACTGTTGCTTATACCATGTTCAACGATATCCCGGGTGCAAACAACAATCAAATCAACGAAGCTCGAGCCCTTTACGCAGGACTGGTGGGCCGGGTTCTTTCCTATACGAACACCGGTTATTTGACGGCAGCGGGAGTTTACGAACCTGCGGGCCTGCAGACCACCGGGGTCGAACAAACCATCGCCGGGTTGTACGTGCAAGACACATGGCGAATGTTTCCGAACCTTACAGTAAATTATGGCGTCAGATGGCAGCCCGATCTGGGAGTTGTCAATCTCACGAAAAACCAGTCACGTCTGGTGGATCCCGAAATGGTATGGGGAACGTCCGGTGAGGCTGGCCTTTTTAACCCTGGCTCAACCGGTGGAATTGCTCCGAAAACTGTACTTCTCGAAGTCGGGGAACGTATATTTCCGAATGACTACAACAATTTCGCACCGTCGGTCGGTGTTGTTTGGAGTCCTAATCTCAACAAAGGTTCATTTTTAGGGAAGGTTCTTGGCGGCGAAGGTACTACCGTATTGAGAGGCGGTTACTCGATGTCGTTCGTGCGGGAAGGCCTGAACGTAGCAAGCCAGGTCGTCGCCATGCCAGGAGGCACTGTTAACATCAGCAGGAGCACGGCCATTTCGCAACCGGTCGTTGGTGGTCCTAGTATTCCGAGTATCACATTGGGTACTTTGTTCCGCACACCCGGAAACGTGAACCTTACACCGTTCAACTTTAATCCAACCCCCGCTTTCCCCCTAACCTTGACCGGTACGAACCAGGCGTTCGGGGTAGATCCGAACTTAAAGACTGGCATAGTACATTCGTTTAGTTTCGGCATTCAGCGGGAGCTTGACCGAAATACGGTTATCGAAGCTCGATACGTGGGCAACCGGGGAGTGGACGGGTGGCGCTTTTACGGCATTAACGAGCGGAATGTCATAGAGAGTGGTCTTGCAGCGGAGTATAAGCTGGCTCAAGATAATCTTTACGCGAACATCAAGGCAAATCGGTGCCAAGCCGGAGTTACCACTGCGAATTGTCAGTATAATTTCGCCTATTTCGGTCCCGGGACTGGTACATCGCCGCTGCCCCTAAGCTTGGCTTATATTCGGGGCGCAACAGGAGGTCTGGTAACCTTTACACCGGGGTCGAACGGCACAAGCGGGTCTGCAAGCTCAGTCCCCAGCATGAGCGCTGCGAGTTACTCCAGTTCATTGTTCCGAGACATGTCGACGTTCTCGAGCCTTAACCGCGCAAGTGCCAGCCCGATCAACTTTGCCGCGAATCTCGAAGGCACACAGGCTCGACGAGACCTTGCGTTTGCCGCCGGATTACCGCGAAATCTGCAGTACGTCAACGGCGAACTGCCAAGCGGAGCTTTCATTCTGGGCAATACCTCGAGCAGCTGGTACGACTCGTTGGTAGTGGAGTTCCGCCGCCGCCTTTCGGATGGGCTGCGGGTGAATGCGAGCTACGTGTTTTCGAAGGCACAGACCAATTTCTTCGGCGTGAGTTCGATCGTTAACGTAAGCACCTCGCTTCGCGAAGGGGGCCTTGAACTGGCAAAGACGGTACAGCCGTACGACCTTACACACAATTTCAAAGTCGATTCGACGTACGATCTTCCTTTTGGACGCGGACGGACATATTTTTCCAGCTCGAACTGGTTCGTTAACGCCCTGGTCGGAGGATTTTCAATTCTCCCGGTGGTTACGTGGACCAGCGGGTCTCCGATACAGATCGGAAACGTTCAATTGGTCGGGATGACCGCTAAGGACCTTCAGAAAGCCGTTAAGGTAAGAAAAGAGGCAAACGCCGTCTACTGGCTGCCCGATGACATCATCGAGAATTCAGTTAAGGCTTTCAACACCTCAATCATTCCGGTATCGGGTCAACCCCAGACCGGCTATGGATCCGGAGCACCGACGGGCAGATTCATCGCCCCATCCGGCTTCGGTAACTGCCAGCAGGAAATTGCCGGAACTTGTGGTTTTAACAATCTGGTCATTTATGGCCCAACGTTCTTCAAACTCGATCTGGGTTTGACGAAACGGTTCGCCATAGGGGAACGGAGGAGCGTTCAACTTACGGCAAACGTACTTAACCTCACCAACAACCCGAATTTCAGGGTAGGCGGTGCCGGTGCTGACGTTGCGGGTTCGAGTTGTTGCGGTTCAACTTTTGGCACCTTGCCGAGTGGGTCGGCCTATCGTGACAACAATACGACAAACGATCCGGGTGGCCGGGTAATCGATATGCTGTTGAGAATTAACTTTTAGTTAATCTGGATATTATCGCTTGCGGCCGGGAAAGCTAGAATTCCCGGCCCTTTTTGTGTCTGCCGGCGAGATAACTGTAAACTGTTTTGGTTTCCGATACTTATGCGTGTAGCCGTTATTTCAGCCGAGGCTGTGCCTTATTCCAAGACGGGGGGGTTGGGCGATGTGGCCGGCGCTTTGCCGAAGGCCTTGAAGGCTGTCGGCATGGATCCGGTTCTGATCACGCCTTGTTACTGGCAGACGAAAGGGGAACATCTTTGGAAGACGGCCGTAGATGATCTGAATGTGGATTGGAAGGGCGGCGTTTATCCGGCCAAGGCGTTTTACAGCGAGGCGAACGGGTCGCCAACATTTCTGATCGACGCGCCCTCGTTATTCCATCGGGATTCGATCTACGGATATTCTGAGGATCATGAGCGGTTCGCGTTCTTCAATCGCGCGGCGTTAGTGCTGCTGCAAAGGATCGGGCGGGCACCGGATATCGTCCATTTGAACGATTGGCACTGCGGCTTTGCTGCGGTGGAGATAGCGGAGAGGCGACGTTGGGATGATTATTGGCGAAATACGCGCACGGTTTTTTCGATCCACAACATGGCGTATCAGGGCGAATTCAGTTCCGGCGAATTGTGGAAGTTGGGATTTGGCTCCGAGTTTGCCCGGAACGCATTTGCCCTTAACGGATACGCTTCCGCGATGAAGGCCGGTTTAGAAGTATCGGACGTCCTGTCTACCGTTTCGCGCCGTTACGGCTACGAGATACAAACTCCTGAAAACGGCTACGGTTTAGACTGGCTTATCCGAAAGCGCGCGGACCGGCTGGTGGGTATAACGAACGGTGTCGATTATGACGTATGGAACCCCGCCACCGACCCGGAGATCCCGGCGCATTTCGATATCGAAGACCTTTCCGGAAAGCGCGAATGTAAGCGAAGCATGCTCGAATATTTCTCGTTGCCGATCGATCTTGACCGGCCTGTGATAGCGAATATCACACGCCTGACCGCACAGAAAGGGATCGACCTTATGATGAAAGTGGTTGGGGAAGTACTGGCGGCAGGGGCGTACATCGTTTCTTTGGGATCGGGCGAAAAGAAGTACGAGGATTTCTGGCAGTCGTTAAGAGATTTCGCACCGCAACAGGTTGGTATCTATCGCGGCTACAGTGAACCACTCGCTCATGTTATCGAAGCGGGAGCGGACATTTTCATGATGCCGTCTAAATTCGAGCCGTGCGGGCTCAATCAAATGTACAGTCTTCGTTACGGTACCGTGCCGATCGTGCGAGCGGTGGGTGGTCTCGACGATACGGTTCAAAATTGGGATCCGGTGAACGATAGCGGTAACGGATTCAAATTCGGCCCGTATGAGTCTGGCCCTTTTCTCGAGAAGATCTACGAGGCATTGTTCGCCTACGGCGACAAGAATTCGTGGCGGAGCATTCAGCGAAACGGTATGTCGATCGATAATTCCTGGGAGAATGCCGCCCGAAAATACGGCGAATTATACGAATGGGCCCGGAGCTGAAAGCTTCGTTTAAATTAGACGACGAAGTTATCCTCAGAACGTTTCGGCAGGGTGATGCGGAAGAAGTCTTCCGCACCGTCGATAGAAATCGCTTGCACCTCCAGACGTATATGCATTGGATGACGGCCGAATATTCGCGCGCCTCTGCTGCCGAGTTCATCACGAACAGCATTGCAACGGTTAGAGCCCGAGAAGGTCTAAGTTTAGGCATTTTCCGCTCTGAAACACTGATAGGCTCGATCGGCTTTGTTCATTTTGACTGGAAGGCCCGGAAAACGGAGATCGGATATTGGATCGACCGGGCGGAAGAAGGTAAGGGTATCGTTTCAGCAGGGTGCAAGTTGTTGATAGAATATGCGTTTGGCGTTTTGGACCTGAACCGTATAGAAATTCGCTGTTCGTCGGAAAACATCCGCAGCGCGGCGATCCCGGAAAGGTTCGGTTTTAAAAGGGAAGGTGTCCTCCGTCAGGCCGAATTTCGGAACGGCAAGCTGCACGATTTCAATATTTACGGGTTGCTCGCGGCCGAATGGCGAAACAGAGAAATATGATCATAGTCATCATAGGAGCCCAATGGGGCGACGAAGGCAAGGGAAAAGTGGTCGACCTTTTGGCCGACCGCTTCGATATCGTTTCGCGTTACCAGGGAGGCCACAACGCAGGCCACAGCGTTTATGTTGGTGATAAGGCATTTGTGCTGCGGCTATTGCCATCAGGAATAATTCACCCGGACAAAACGTGCGTACTCGGGAACGGGATGGTGATCGACCCGAAGGCGTTTTTCGAAGAGGTCGACCAGATCGCGCATCAGGGAATCGAGGTGACGCCGGAGCGTCTTAAAGTTTCGTCACGCGCCCATCTTATAATGCCCTATCACCGTGCCTTGGATCATACATCTGAGGAACGGCTGGGTAACGAAAAGATCGGTACGACGCTGAGGGGGATCGGGCCAGCGTACGAAGACAAGGCCGGCCGCCGGGGGATTCGGGTTTCGGATGCACTTTCACCAGAGTTACTGAAACTGCGCATCGAGCGTAACCTTGAGGAAGCCAACCGCATTATCGTTTTGTTCGGAAATCAGCCGCTGCGCGCGGACGAAATTCTTGAAGAGATCACGCCTCTGATCGAACGCCTTCGTCCTTTTGTTACGGAGACTTCGCATTATTTTGCCGAAGCGAAGAAGGCTAATAAAAAGATCCTATTAGAGGGCGCTCAGGCGACCCTGCTGGACGTGGACCACGGAACCTACCCGTACGTTACTTCTTCAAATCCTACGGCGGGCGGAGCCTCGGTAGGGGCGGGAATTCCGCCGCATCATATCACCGGGGTTTTAGGGATCGTTCGAACCTATGCTACTCGAGTTGGTGAAGGGCCGTTTCCTACCGAAATGCTCGATGCGGAAGAGGACATGGCGAACCTGATCAGGGAACGCGGCAATGAATATGGCTCCGTTACTCGGCGTCCCAGGCGGTGCGGTTGGTTCGACGCCGTAGCGACGCGTTACGCGGCCGAACTAAACGGGTTTGACTCGATCGCGCTGACAAAACTGGATGTGCTCGACGCACTTGAGGAAATCAAAATTTGCATTGGATACGAGATAGACGGGAGGCGAGTCGACACATTTCCGGCGGTTTCGCATGACCTGCGGAAAATAAAGCCCGTCTACGAAACGCTGGAAGGATGGAAGTCGGATACGGTCGGCACCACGATATTTGACGAACTTCCCGATCCTGCACAGAAGTACGTAAGATTCCTTTCCGGCCAGATCGGGGTCGAGATCGGACTTATTTCGACCGGGCCGGAACGCGATCAAACGATAATCCTCAAAGAATCCGTCATGGAGGGCTGGTTCAATAAGTGAGGACAAGGCCCGCTGAGATCAAGGTGATACCGTTCGATTCGAAGTTTGCGAATGCCTTCGCTGATCTTAACTATCCTTGGATAGAGGAATCATATGGGGTCGAGCCGCACGACCACGAGGTTCTGGACCATCCGGCCGAAAGCGTGATCGAGCCGGGAGGTGAAATATTCTTCGCGTTGGCCGGCGGTGAAGCGGTCGGCACGGTGGCTATGATTCGGATGAATGAAAAGCATTTTGAACTGGCCAAGATGGCGGTATCGCCAAAATCGAGAGGTCGCGGCGTCGGGGACAAACTGATGCAGGCGTGTATCGAGCATGGAGTAAAACATAGAGCGGAAAGCATTATTTTGGAATCGAACACAAAACAGGAAGCAGCGATCAGGCTCTACCGCCGCTTCGGATTCGTTGAAATACCGCTTGACCCCGATTCGCATTTTGTCAGAGCCAACATCAGAATGGAACTTGCCTTAAACTCGCCTAAATTGTAGAATTTTCAATTCGGTTGGGCTTGTCCCGTCCGTGTGGTCCGATAGCTCAGTCGGTAGAGCAAATGGCTTTTAACCATTGGGTCCCAGGTTCGAGTCCTGGTCGGATCACCAGTTTTAGCAAATGAAATGGCACTTTTCTGAGTGCCATTTTTGTTTTTTCGGGTGAGGGGGACTACAGATATCCATTGCGTACCCGTATTTTAAGGGGCCGCCAATTCCTTAATACCCGTTCTAGCAATCTCACCTTACTCAAATCAGTGTTTCGCAAACCAAATCGTCTGCAGCAGTGAGAAGCGGTTTTCCTGTCGGATGCGAAGTATAACATTCACAATATTTACGACTGTGGCACGTGGTTTGTATGGTGTAGGGCAGGACGGCCGGAAAGGGCCGTAGAGAACGAGGTAGAAAATACAAGGGGAATCATGAAGATTATTAACATCAAATCGCTTCTTTCGGTCGGCTTACTTTCAGTGGTCGGACTTTTGGGGATGAACACGGAAGTGAGCGCACAAGGCAATAGTCAATGGGCGCACGAGAAGAACCGGATCAAGAAGCAGCAGAAACAGGAGTTGAAGGCGGCGAAACGACAGTATAGGTTGTATCGCAATGGCGGATATTACCAGACGGATCAGCGTGGCGCGGACCTTCTGAGACAGGCGGTGAACGCCGGTTACCAACAGGGATACCGACAGGGACAGCAGGATCGACAGTATCGTCGAAATGGCGGTTACTATGGAGCGAATGTTTACCGCAATGGTTCATACGGTTACCAGTCATACGTTGACAGGCAGCAGTATCAGTACTACTTCCAGCAGGGTTTCCAACGCGGATATCAGGATGGTTTCAACAGCCAGTCACGATATGGGGTCCGGTCGGGTAATGGGATGAGCATTCTCGGTTCGATCCTGGGTTCGATACTAAATATTCGGGAATTCTAGTCCAAGATCCTAAAGTTGAAATTGGTGCAGGGTATAAGCTCTGCACCTTTTTTAGTTTGATTTAGACGGTTGCTGAGCGGCCGGGCCTGGGGCTGGCTGTTCCCCTACGATGTAGCTGTCGCGGGACCTGATGACGAGATTAGGACGGCCGACCCGCACTTTTATCTGTTTTCGCTGACCCGTTTTTCCGTCCTCGGGCGGGACATAGCCTAACTGGTATTGACGTCTCAATTCTTCCGCGATTCCTTCGAAAGCGTTTGTAAGACCTCCGGGAGTCGACTCGGGGCGGAAAACGCGTCCGCCAGTGTAATCGGCGAGTTCTTCCAAATACCTGCGGCCGAGCGCGTAATCTTCTGAAGAGGGCATTTGCGGCTGGGGCGGGCCGAAGATCGACGGCGGGAAATTCGAACCAGCGCGCATGTTGTCAAAATAAGTGTTGTAGTAGATCGGGAAGATCATCGAATCGGATTCTTCCGCTATAGCAAGAGTTTTGTCGTAGCTAGATTTGCTGGAAGTCGTATCTACTCCGTCGGTGAACAGCACGATCGCTTTGCGGCCCTCGATCTTGTTGAGACGTTTTTTAAGCGAAAAGTCTACAGCATCGTACAGCGAAGTCCCGCCGCCGAAATCCGCTCGTTTGATGCCTTTATAAATGAGCTGACGATCACCTGTTGCCTCGGTGAGGACGTGGACGTTCGCGTCGAACTCGATCACCATCACCTGGTCTTGGGGTTTAAGTTGATCGACAAAGGCTACGGCAGCGGAACGGATATCGTCGATCTTGTATTCGGTCGAGGGGCTGGTGTCGATTAGCAGGATCACCGTGAACGGCTTTTCGGACGTCCCGAAATAGGCGATCTGCTGTTCCTTGCCGTCCTCGAAAACCTTAAAGTCGTCCTGGTCGAGACCGGGAACGTAGAGGCCGTTGCGATCGAAAACCGAGACCGGGATGGTTACCAGGGTGGTCTCAACTTTTACCTCGCCGTCTTCGCCGTCGGCCGTTGTGTCGGCGATCGGTTTTACCGCCGAGGTCGTCTTGTTTTGGTTTATACGCTGGGAAGGCGGAATCCAGACGGGCCGTTTCGGTTTCGGAGTGGATTCAGAGTACGTCGGGACATCGGGCCTCACTACTGCCGGCGTCGGGGTCGCCTGAATCCGTCGGCCAGACTGAGCGTATGAGGCCGCGGCGATCAGCAAAATCGTTAAAATCGTTATAAATGGACGCATAGCTGCAGGATTTACAGCGTTTGATGCCTGAGAGAGGGAAAAAGCTTGCCTTTTTTCTATAAGGACGAGATGACCGTCTGAATGCTGAAGACGGACATGACGGCCACCACGAACCAACCCGCTAGCTGAAGCCATAAAGGGTGTGCATATTTTCCCACGATCGACTTTTTACGGGACGCGAGAAGGACAATCGAAAGCCCGATGGGAAGGATGAAGCCGTTCATCGTCCCGGCCCATACGAGGATCAAGACGGGGCTTCGGCCGAGTAATAGAAAGATCGCGGTTGAGACGACAATGAACAGAACGATCGCGTAATTCGATCGTGTCTCGATCCTGGAACTGAAGGTCTTTATAAATGAGACGCTGGTGAAGGCGGCACCGATAACAGAGGTGATCGCGGCGGACCACATCACTATGCCGAAGATCTTATAACCGACCGGCCCGGCGGCGTTTTGAAAAACCGACGCGGGCGGGTTCGCATCGTCGATAGCGAGGCCCATCGAAACCACGCCGAGGGCCGCGAGAAAGAGGAAGAATCTGATGCAAGCGGTCAGTACGATCCCCGTGACGGCGCTGCGTCTCACTTCCGGAAGAGAATCGGGGCCGGATATTCCGGCATCGATGAGACGATGAGCGCCGGCGAAGGTGATATAGCCGCCGACAGTTCCGCCGACGAGGGTGACGATCGCCCGGGCGTCGATCTCGAGTGGGACGAACGTGCGCGTCGCCGCCTCCGCGAGCGGCGGATGGGACGCGACGACCACGTAAACGATCAGCAGGATCATCATCACGCCGAGGGCCTTTACGAACAGATCCATCGCGGCGCCCGCTTCCTTTATTAAAAAGATACCGATCGCGATGAATGCACTGATCACGGCTCCCGTCTCAACGGAAATCCCGAACAACACATTGAGACCCAGACCGCAGCCGGCGATATTGCCGATGTTGAAAACGAGACCCCCGGCCGCAACCAAAGCGGCGAGCAGGTATCCACTGCCGGGGATCGTCTCATTCGCTAATTCCTGGCCGCGTTTCCCACTAACGGTCAGAACCTGCCAGATGTTCAACTG
>Ga0307410_10000270_pt1 | contig 19955 bp, 19 predicted proteins | sample 322Ometagenome_3_FD_203707 | JGI IMG/M metagenome (GOLD analysis project Ga0307410, IMG submission 203707) | Maize rhizosphere microbial communities from greenhouse at UC Davis, California, United States - 322HYB-O-3 | ecosystem: Host-associated > Plants > Roots > Rhizosphere > Soil | place... | reverse complement strand
CATTTCGTCGAAGAACTTGCGACTCTTCTCGGCGGTGTTCGGCGCGGGGACCGCGCGCACAACCGCGCCTTTCTCGACGAGCCCGGCAAACAGGCCGAACCCGGAGCCCTTGAAGTGCTCCGACACGTCCGTGATCAGCAAGGGGTTGCGAAGGTCCGGCTTGTCGGTGCCGTACCTGAGCATCGCCTCGCGATACGGGATGCGTGGATATTCGCCGGCCGGAGTCACGGTGCGCCCGTTGGCGAACTCCTCGAACACGCCCGACAGGACCGGCTCGATCGCGTTGAACACGTCATCCTGGGTGACGAAGCTCATCTCGAAGTCGAGCTGATAGAACTCGCCCGGACTGCGGTCGGCTCGTGCATCCTCGTCGCGGAAACAGGGCGCGATCTGGAAGTAGCGGTCGAATCCCGCGACCATGATCAGCTGCTTGAACATCTGCGGCGCCTGCGGAAGCGCGTAGAACTTCCCGGGATGGACGCGGCTCGGGACAAGATAGTCGCGCGCTCCTTCCGGAGAGCTGGCAGTCAGGATCGGCGTCTGGAACTCGGTGAAGCCCTGGTCGATCATACGGCGGCGGATCGACGCGATCACGGCCGAACGCAGCATGATGTTGGCGTGCACCTGTTCCCGGCGAAGATCGAGGTAGCGGTACTTCAGACGGATCTCTTCCGGATAATCCTGCTCGGCGGCGACCGGCATCGGAAGCTCGGCGGCGGCGGACTGGACCGTGACCTCACGCGCGCGGACCTCGATCTCGCCCGTCGCGAGATTTGGGTTCACCGTATCCTTGGAGCGGGCGACGACCTCGCCCTCGACCGTGACGACCGATTCGACGCGAAGGCGGTCGAGCGTCTTGAACGCCGGCGAGTCCGTATCGGCAACGATCTGGGTAATTCCGTAATGGTCGCGCAGGTCGACGAAGAGCAGGTGCCCGTGGTCGCGCCTGCGGTGAACCCAGCCCGAAAGGCGGACGGTCGTGCCGACGTCGGAAGCGCGGAGCTGGCCGCAATGATGGGTGCGATAAAGGTGCATTTGCCTGCCGATAGCGATGTGCGGAAATTCGCCGCGGCACTCACTGGCGCAAAGCCTTTTGTCAACCCGCCGACAGGCCGCTAATGCCGCCGCAGACTCATGCATATTCATCCATTGATCACCAAGTCCGAAGACCTGGTTCCCCTCATAGAGCGCCTCTCCAAGCAGCCATTCGTCGCAGTGGACACCGAGTTCATGCGCGAGAATACCTACTGGCCGGACCTCTGCCTCATCCAGATCGCCAGTTCCGACGAGGCGGCCGCGATCGATCCGAAGGCAGAAATCGACCTGTCCCCTTTGCTCTCGCTGATGGTGGACAATCCGGAAGTGCTGAAAGTCTTCCATGCAGGCGGGCAGGATCTCGAGATCATCTACAACCTGACCGGCAAGACGCCTCAGCCGCTGTTCGATACCCAGATTGCGGCCATGGCGCTCGGGCACGGCGAGCAGGTCGGCTATTCGAATCTCATCGAATCGATGCTGGGTCACAACATCGACAAGGGCGCGCGCTTCACCGACTGGAGCCGGCGACCGCTCGACAAACGCCAGATCGACTATGCGATAGCCGACGTTACCCATCTTGCGACGGTATTTCCGAAACTGCTGAACCGGCTGAAGAAAACGGGTCGCGGCGGCTGGCTCGACGAGGAAATGGAGCGGCTCGCCAATCCGATGACCTTCGCCTTCGAACCGGAAGATGCGTGGAAGCGGCTGAAGCTGCCGAGCCGCAACCCGGTGGTGCTTGGCCGACTAAAGGCGCTCGCCGGCTGGCGCGAGACCGAAGCGCGGACGAAGAACATTCCGCGCGGGCGGATCGTGAAGGACGATACGCTCGGCGAGCTCGCCGCCCACCCGCCGAAGACGCAAGACGATCTGGGCCGAGTACGTGGGCTATCGGCGGGTTGGCGGACGAACGACATCGGCGCCCGGCTCATGGCCGCGATCGAGCCGGCCAAGCCGCTGGAACCGGACGAGATGCCCGACCGAGAGCCGCGGCGTCCCGGACTCACGAAGGATGCGGTGCTGGTGAGCGACCTGTTGAAGCTGCTCCTGAAGATCCGCGCGAAGGAAGCGGGCGTTGCCCCACGCCTTATAGCTCGGTCGGATGACCTGGAAGCTCTCGCTGCCGGGGTTCGGAAGAATCTCAACATCCTCCAGGGGTGGCGATTCGACGAATTCGGCCGTGATGCGTTGGACCTGGTGGAGGGTCGGCTCGCCTTCGCGATCGAGAACGGAAAGCTGAAGATGAGCCGCGTCGTCGATGAGGTGGTCGATGCGTAAGCTTATCGCTCTGAGTTCCGTCGTGCTCGCGGCGTGCAGCACCGTTCCGGCCGAAGGGTCCGAGCCGGCAAACAGTAAATGCCGCGCCGAGGGGCTCGAGCGTTATGTCGGGCAGGCCGGCTCCGCCGACAATGGCTCTGCCATCCTCCGCGAATCGGGTGCGAGAATCCTGCGCTGGATTCCGCGCGGTTCCGCCGTCACGATGGATTACAGCGATCAGCGGGTGAACGTGAAGCTGGATCCGCAGAGCCGGATCGAGACCGTGACCTGCGGCTGACCTAGGCCGCGTCGCCGATCATCCGCGCGTTCGAAAGTGCGCGCCGAATCGTCGGCATCGTCACCCGCGCCCGTTCCGAGATCGCATAGCGGTCGACCTCCTCGACCGCGCGTTCTGCCGTCCAATATTCACGGTTCAGCCGCTCGGTCATGAAGCGGAGCGCTTCGCGCGGCACGTGGAGCCCACGGTCGGCGAACAGCAACTGAATCAGAGCTTCGAACAAGGCGTCGTCGGGCTGGATGATGGTCGCCACCGGAGTGATCGCCAGCCTTGTGCGGAGATCCGGGAGCTTTGGGGACCAGGCCGGCGGCGCCTCGTCGGCAACCAGCACGAGCGGAAGGCCACTGTCCTGAGCATCGTTCCAGGCGTGAAAGACCTCTTCGTCGTCGCGGCTTTCAGCCTGGTCGATGACGCGGCCATGAACTCTTTCGGCGAAAGTCCGGGCAAGCAGCGTCCGCCCTGAGCGGCGCGGTCCGGTCAGAACCGTAGCCCTCACCGGCCACAGGCTCCAGTTGCGGAAATGATCGAACGCCGAGCGGTTTGCGTCCGACACGATGAACCGTGATTCGCCTTCCGTTTGCGGCCAGTCGAGCGGAAGCGCGATCTGGTCCGCGGCCCTCTTCATTCTTCGCCCCTCGGCGGCTGCGTCTGGGGCGTCTGCGGTTGAGCCGGCTGCGGCTGAGGTTGTGCGGGCTGCGGCCGAGGCTGCGCCGGAGACGGAGGCGGAAGCGTCGGCGGCCCACCGGAGGCGGACGACATCCGCAGCACGTAACCGTTTTGCTCGACGCTCCAGCCGCGGGAAGCGAGGAGCGCGCGAAGGACCGAGAGATCGCCGCGATAGGTGACGTTAACGTAGCTGACGCCGCCTGGATTGATGCTGACCGGCACGGCCTGCTCGACCCCGCTTGTCGTGCGCAGGTGAGCCATGGCGAAGTTGTAGATGTTCACGTCGGGCGAGACGATCTGCACCTGATACGTCCAGGTTCGCGCCTGCACCTGCTGTGGCGCCTCTTCGACGACTTCCGGCGGAGGCGGTGGCTCCGGGATGTCGAGGCTCGGATCGCGCACCAGCCTGCCTTCCGCGAGTGCAGCCGCGAACAGCCGGTCCATGCGCTGAACGCCGACCCGCATAATCTGCAGCGTGCTCGCGCCCGGAGGTCCGGAGATGGTGAAGGTGCCGATCGGCTGCTTGTCAGGCCCATGGAAACCCACGAAGCGGGCCATGGAGGGACCGCCCGGATAGAGCCGCTGAAACTGAACTTGCGCAACGAGAATGTCTGCGGCGCCGTAGAGGTCGATGATGTTGCGCCACCAGCCGCGTCCGGGGCGGTCGGCCTGTGCCGCATTGACGAGGAGCGGATCGATCCCCTGCCCGCTGACGCGCACATAGTCGATCGGGCTCTGGGACGTCCTGAACTCCGCCCAGGCGCGCTGCCATGGATTGCGCAGCTCGACCGTTGTGTCCGTGCCCGCCGTTATGATCACCGGGATCAGGAGCATCGGCACGGATCGGCGAATGTCGCCGCCGACTCCGAGCAGCTCGGCGGAGCGCGACCGGTCGAAGAGGATGCCAAGGTCGGCGATATAGCGGTTGGGACCGATCTGCTCGCGCTCGACTACGATCGAGCTGACGAGCTGGTCGAGGGTCGAATCCGGCACCGTCGGAGCCTCTGACACTGGCCTATTATGGGTCTTCGCCCAGAACGCCTTGAACCCCAGACGTTGGGCCTGACGCCAGCCTTCGTAGCGCGCGGACTGCGCATCCTTGCCGGTTGCGTCGACGTGGATGCCGGTGATCTCGAGCGTGCCGGAGCTGTCGATCGGCGCAATACCCCGGTCGCCAGACTCCATCTGTGCGTAGACGACCCCCGAAAGACCGAGGACCACGCACAGCAACGTCAGGAGAGAAACAAGGCGACGGCGAAGCATTCGCGGCGTCTTTTGGCGACAACGGCGTGGAAATCCAAGCGGCATGTGGCTACGCGGCCCCTGATGCCTCAGAAGCCACTGACCTATGCGGACGCCGGCGTATCGATCGACGCCGGGAACGCGCTCGTAAAAACCATCGGTCCGCTCGCCCGGTCCACGGCCCGGCCCGGGGCCGATGCCGAGCTCGGGGGCTTCGGCGGCTTCTTCGATTTGAAGGCAGCTGGCTACAGCGATCCGTTGCTCGTTGCTGCAAACGACGGCGTCGGCACCAAGCTCAAACTGGCGATCGAGGCCGGAAGGCACGACGGCGTCGGCATCGATCTTGTCGCCATGTGCGCGAACGATCTGATCGTGCAGGGTGCCGAGCCTTTGTTCTTCCTCGATTATTACGCGACCGGGAAGCTTGACGGCGATGTTGCGGCCGAGGTCGTCGCCTCGATCGCCAAGGGCTGCCGTCAGGCGGGTTGCGCCCTGATTGGGGGCGAGACCGCCGAAATGCCCGGCATGTACGCCAACGGCGACTATGACCTCGCCGGCTTTTGCGTCGGCGCCGTTGAGCGGGAGAGCGTACTCACCGGAAGCGAAATCGAAGCGGGTGACGTGCTCCTCGGCCTGGCAAGCTCGGGCATTCACAGCAACGGCTTCTCGCTCGTGCGGCGGATCATCGCCGAACGCGGATGGGATCTCGGAGAGCGCTATCCTTGGGCGGATGGCCGGACCCTCAGTGAGGTCCTGCTCGAGCCGACGCGCATCTACGTGAGATCGCTGCTTCCGCTGGTCCAGGAAGGCAGGATCAAGGGCTTGGCGCACATCACCGGCGGGGGCCTGCTGGAGAACGTCCCTCGGGTCCTTCCCCCCGATCGCCATGCATTCGTCGACAGCGGCGCTTGGCAACTCCCCGCCATATTCGAGCTTCTCCGCGAGGGCGGCGCTCTCGAGCCTCAAGAGATGCTCCGGACGTTCAATTGCGGCATCGGCATGGTTGTCGTGGTCGGCTCCGGCCAAGCGGAAGATGTCACCAGAGCACTCGAGACCGCAGGCGAGACTGTATTCCGCATCGGGCAAATCGAAGAAGGCCCACGGGGCTGCACGGTGAACGGCCCGAACGACAGCTGGACAGCAACGCATAATGCGTGACCCGAAGCGTGTTGCCGTGCTCATATCGGGTCGCGGCAGCAACATGCGGGCGCTTATCGAGAAAGCGCGCGACTACGAAGTGTCGCTTGTCGCTTCGAACAAGCCCCAGGCGGCAGGGCTCGACTGGGCGCGGGAGCGCGGCGTCCCGACCTGGACCTGGGACAGCAAAGGCGTCGACAAGGAGACGTTCGACCGAACGATGAGCAGCGCGCTCGACGACCATCGCATCGGAACGGTCGCCCTCGCCGGCTTCATGCGAATCCTGACGCCCTGGTTCATCGAAGAGTGGCGCGGGCGGATCCTGAACATCCATCCTTCTCTGCTGCCCAAATATCGCGGCCTCGATACCCATGCCCGGGCCATCGAAGCCGGCGACGCGGTCGCCGGCTGTTCGGTGCACATCGTCACCGAAGAGCTCGATGCCGGAGAGGTGCTGGGACAGGCCGAAGCGTTGATCGAGCCAGGCGACACGCCGTCGACTCTTGAAGAACGCGTGCTGAGCGTCGAGCATGAACTCTATCCGAAGGTCCTGAGCGAGTTCGTGCGGCGATGAATGACACACCTACCGAAGCGAAGCGTAGAGCCCGCCTCCGTTGGCTCAGCCTGGGCGAGGCCATCGCCATCATGGCTCTGGTCATCTCCGGCGTCGGCGTTTGGCTCAGCTGGAAGGACAGCAGCGAGGACAAGGGCCCGACGACTATCGTCGAGAAGCGTCAGTCCATCCCCCTGGTGCTTCGCGGGCGCGTCCAATCAGACGGGCGTTCTTTGGAGATCATGCCTGTCGAGAATAGTCATGCACTCCAATCCCTGACTTTAACGGCTCAAGGCGCAAAGCCGATTGAGCTGGGCAGCGACGGCGAGCTGGGCGCTCGCGACCTTCAAAACGCGCTTGGGAAAAGCGCGGCCGAGGGCGAAGGCACCCACCGCGTCCGCGTCCGGATTGTCGCCAAATATGTCGAAGCCGGCGCCGACAAGTCGGCCACCAGCTCCTACGTGATCAGATATCGTTGGGAAGGTGGCGGCCTGTTCGGCGGCCGCTCCCTTCGTCTGGTCGGCCTCAGCCGTTAGCCGACGATTTCTTCCGGCTTGAAGAAGAAGTCGATTTCGATCTTCGCATTCTCGTCGCTGTCGGAGCCGTGGACCGAGTTGGCCTCGATCGATTCAGCGAAGAGCTTGCGGATCGTGCCTTCGGCGGCCTGCTCCGGGTTAGTGGCGCCCATCACTTCACGATTGCGAGCGACGGCGTTTTCGCCCTCGAGGACCTGAACGACGACCGGCCCCGAGGTCATGAAGGTGCAGAGATCGTTGAAAAACGGACGCTCGCGATGGACGCCGTAGAAGCCTTCGGCCTGATCGCGCGTCATGCGAATGCGCTTCGAAGCGACGACGCGGAGGCCCGCATCCTCGATCGTCTTGGTGATCGCACCGGTCAGGTTGCGGCGGGTGGCATCGGGCTTGATGATCGAAAAGGTGCGCGTAGCGGCCATGGCCGTGCGGTCTCCTGTAACAATGGCTGGAATTGGCCGCAGCGCCTAGCCGCGACTGGCTTCCGCGGCAAGGGTCAGCTCTTCTGAACCCAGCGTCCCTGCTCGTCCTGTGCCCAGTAGCGGCGCTCCACGCCCTCGCGTCCGGCGAGAAGCTTCCAGGCCAGTCGTGCGCCTTCCAGGGTGGCTGCATCGAACAAGTGAAAGGCGCGGTCAAAGGTCAGTGCTGCCTCGCGCCACTCACCATCGGCAATCAGGATGTTCCGGGCGAGGTTCGGGGCATCGGTGCTCCTGGAAAGGAGCACAGGCTGCCGCGCATCGTCGGACCCTCCGCTGGGTCCATGTGGAAGGAAGCTGCTGGCACCTCGGTCCCAGAGCATGCGGTCAAGCCTGGACAACAGGCCTTCGTCTGCGGCCACGATCAGCAGCCTTTTCCTTTCGGAAAGAAGCTTTTGAGCGATGCTGTAGGTCACCTGCTCGAGCGGGCTGCTTCCGAGCTGATAGAAATCGACCTGCATCCAGGCGTCAGCGTGCCTCCACCGACGCTTCGACGAAGCGGTCGATGAGCCTCACGCCAAAGCCGGTCGCACCCTTGTCGTAGGTCGTGTCCGGCTTGTCGGACCAGACCATCCCGGCGATGTCGAGGTGCGCCCAGCGCGTTCCGTTCTCGACGAAGCGGTTGATGAATTGCGCCGCCGTGATCGAACCGCCTTCACGTGGACCGACGTTCTTCATGTCGGCGATGGGCGAATCGATCAGCTTGTCGAACGAGTCCGCCATCGGCTGGCGCCACAATTTATCACCGGTGGCCTGTGCGGCGCCGAGCAGCTGGTTCGCGAGCTCGTCGTCGGGCGTGAACAACCCGCCGAATTCGTGGCCCAGGCTGATCAGGATCGCACCCGTCAGAGTGGCGAGATCGATGACGATCTTCGGCTTGTAGTTGCGCTGAACATAAGTGATGGCGTCGGCCAGCACGAGCCGACCTTCGGCATCCGTGTTGATCACCTCGATCGTCTGTCCGGACATGCTGGTGACGACGTCGCCCGGCCGCTGCGCATTGCCGTCCGGCATGTTCTCCACCAGGCCGCAGATGGCGACAATGTTCGCCTTCGCCTTGCGCCTGGCGAGAGCGATCATCGCTCCTGCGACCGCGCCGGCGCCGCCCATGTCCCACTTCATGGCTTCCATGCCGGCTGCCGGCTTGATCGAGATGCCGCCCGTGTCGAACGTCACGCCCTTGCCGACGAACGCGACCGGCACCTCGCCGTCATTGCCACCGTTCCAGCGCATGATCAGAAGGCGGGGGTCGCGGACCGAGCCCTGCGCAACGCCGAGCAGCGCGCCCATACCGAGCTTGCCCATCGCGTCGCCGTCCAGAACCTCGACTTCAAGGCCGGTTCCCTTGACGGCACTCTGCACGCGCTCGACGAATGTCTCGGGGTAGATGATGTTCGCCGGCTCCGTCACCAGTTCGCGCGTGAAGGCCACGCCTTCGTAGACCGGTTGCCAGCGCTCTTCCCATCGGCTCGCAGCATCAGCCGGAGCGCCGACGATCGTCAGCCTCGCGAGTGTGGGCTTCTGCTTGTCCTTCAGCTTCGTCCGGTAACGGTCGTAGCGCCAGGCCCTCAGAGAAGCGGCCAGGGCGACACGGGCAGCAGCGTCCGCGTCATAGTCGAGTCCGGTCAGGTCGATGACTGCCTGCGTTTCGCCCGAGGTCAGGAGCCTGCCGACCAGCGCCCCGCCGAGCTTCTCCGCTGCATCCGCAGCGCTGGTTCCGTCGCCCGTGCCGATCACGAGGAGGCGCCGAACGCCGCCTTCCGCCGGAACGAATAGCTCCGCCACACTCCCGGAATCCCCTTCGAACCGCTGGCGACTGAGCGCTGCGTCGACCACCGCGCGGTCTGACCCGAGGCTGTCGAGGGCGATCCGGTTCTTGCCGGCAGCCGGGAGCACAAGCGCAAAGTCCCCCGTGGGACGACTGTCGACGAAGCTGATCTGCATTGAGGGAAATCCTGGAAAGTACTGTCTCGCGCCGCCTCTTAGGACCCACCCGCCGCAATGGCAAAGGCCTCGCGAGGCAAGGCGGATTGTGGAGCGCCCGCCAAGGTGCAATAGGCTTGGGCCTTCGAAGCAGGGTCAGCGGCGGGACGGATTTTTGCGTAAGGGATTTGTCTGGTGGACCGCGCTGCCGCTCGCGCTGGTACCCGCAGTCGCTTGGGCGCAAACGCCCACGCTTGGGCAAGCTGAGACGCCTGCGCCGCCGGAACCTCGTCCCACCATTGGCGGGCCGCCTGCACCGGCGGAGACCGATGAAGTCGTAGAGTTCAGCGCCGAGCAGGTGACCTACGACAGCCAGGCCGACGTGGTGACCGCATCGGGTGCTGTGCGCATGGAGCGGGACGGCAACCATGTCGCCTCGGACCAGGTCGTCTGGAACCGCAAAACGGGCGAGGTTCGCGCACTCGGCAACGTCGTCGTGATGAACCCGCAGGGCGACAAGTTCATCGGCGACAATGTCGTCCTCACCGACACCCTGCGCGATGGGACGGTCGACAACCTGCTTGTCGTGCTGGAGAGCGGAGGACGGATCGCGGCCAATCGCGGTCGACGGGTCGGCGATCTCACGATCCTCGAAAACGCAATTTATTCTCCCTGCCCCGTCACCACCGAAACCGGCTGTCCGCGCAACCCGAGCTGGGCGGTCACGGCCGCTCGCGTCACTTACGACCTCAAGGGGCAGCGCGTCCGCTTTCACGGCGGACGAATGCAGATCTTCGGCGTCACCTTGCCGCTGCTGCCGATCTTCAGCCTTGCCACCGGCGGCGAGGGTGGTGGAATCAGCGGGGTCCTGGTTCCTGACATCAGCTTGTCGGAAAGAAGAGGCTTCGAAATTGCCCTGCCCTACTATCATCGGGTCGGGCCGAATCGCGACTTAACCGTCACGCCGCACGTCTACACCAAGCTCTTCCCTGCAATGGAAGCGCGATACCGTGAGCTGAACCGGATTGGCGCTTATCAGGTCGGCGGTTTCCTGACCTACGGCCGCATCGAGCGGCTGACCGAGCTCGGCGAGCCTGAGGAGACAGGCGAGAAAGGCATCCGCGCCTATTTCGAAGCCAACGGCAAGTTCCAGCTTGATCCGCTGTGGAGCATCACCGGCTCGACCCGGATCGCGAGCGACAAGACAGTGACCCGGCGCTACGACATCACCCAGGACGACCGTCTGCGCAGCGTGATCAACGCGGAGCGGATCAGCCCCAACAGCTATGTCTCGATTGCCGGCTGGGCTTTCGAAGGCTTGCGGGTGACCGATGTCCAGAAGCGAACACCCATAGCCTTGCCGGCGATCGATGCACGTTTCCGGCTCGATCCGCCGATCCTTGGAGGGACTGTAGAGCTTCAAGCCAACAGCCTTGCGATCCTGCGCATCGAGGGCCAGGACACGCAGCGCGCATTCGCCAGTGCACAATGGAACATGCGCCGGCTGACCAACTGGGGCCAGGAGGTGACGTTCACGGGCTATGCCCGGGGCGACATCTACCACACTGACGATTCCGCCAGCACGGTCGTGCCCCTCTACCGCGGAGAGGACGGATGGCACAAGCGGGGCATCGCGGCGCTTGCCGCCGACGTGAAATGGCCCTTTGTCGGACCGCTGTTCGGAGGAACCCAGCGACTCACACCGCGCGTCCAGCTGGTGCTGACGCCGCCGACCACCAACCTCGACATCCCGAACGAGGATGCGCGGTCCGTCGACTTGGAAGACAGCAATCTGTTCGCGCTTAACCGCTTCCCTGGATACGACCGCTGGGAAGACGGCTCGCGCATCACCTACGGTCTGGACTGGGCCTACGAGCAGCCAAACCTGTCGATCACGTCCACGATCGGGCAGAGCTATCGCATCGTGGAGCGAGGCGGGATATTCCCTGAGGGCACCGGCCTCGCCGATCGCGCTTCGGACTTCGTAGGGCGAACACGCATTCGCTACGGCCGCTTCATCGACCTCACGCATCGCTATCGTGTCGACAAGGACACTCTCGCCGTCCGTCGGAACGAGCTCGACGTGACGGTCGGTGGCGAGGAGACCTACGCGCAAATAGGCTATCTGCGCCTCAACCGGGATATCGACGAGACCATCGAGGACCTTCGCGACAAGGAAGAGCTACGGGCGGCCGCTCGCATCAAATTCGCGAAGAACTGGTCCGTGTTCGGCGCGACAGTCATCGACCTGTCCGATCAGGAGGAGGATCCGCTGGCCGTTTCCGATGGGTTCGAGCCGGTGCGGCACCGCCTCAGCATCGACTATGAAGACGAATGCATTGCCCTTGGCGTCTCGTGGCGGCGCGACTATGAACGTGTCGGCGGGTTCGACGAAGGCAACACCTTCTCGTTCCGGGTGTCTCTCAAGGGGCTCGGCCGCTAAGCCTGCGTTCAGCGGGGCTGAATCATTGCTAATCTGCCCAATGGTTTGAACAACAAGGGAATTCCGCACGTGTCAGCAGCATTCGACCTCTTCCCGGCGCGCGCCCGATTTGTGGCGGCGGCACTCGTGCTTGCCGTAGCAACCGGAGCAGCGGCCCAGAATGCGGCACAACCTAGTGCGCCGGCCGGCAACAGCACGGGCGCGCTGCGCCTTCCGAAGAACCCGCAGTTCTTTGGGCAGGCCCTCCCGTCGGTCGTCAAGGCGACGGCGATCGTGAATGGCGCCGTCATAACGCAAACCGACATCGACCAGCGGCTGGCGCTGCTCGCAATCGCGAATGAGGGCGGAATTCCGGCGGACGAGCTCGATGCATTGCGCCAGCAGGTGCTTCGGAACCTGATCGACGAGACGCTTCAGATTCAGGCCGCCACTCAGGCTGAAATTACTGTCACTCCCAAGGACATCGATCGTACGATTCAGAGGGTCGCAGAGGGTCAGAAGATGACTGTCGACCAGCTGTCCGAATATTTGCGCAGGGCCGGCTCTTCGATGCGCACGCTTCGCCGGCAGGTCGAAGGGGAGACGGCTTGGCGCCGCCTGCAGCAGGCGAAGATCGAGAATTCCGTCAGCGTCGGCGACGACGAGGTGAAGGCCGTCCTAGATCGCATGAACGCGTCGAAGGGAAGCCAGGAATATCGCGTCGGCGAGATTTTCCTGTCGTCGACCAGCGACAACATTCCACAAACGCTGCAAAAGGCCAGCCAGATCATCGCGCAGATTCGGCAGGGGGGTTCCTTCCCCGGCTATGCTCGCCAATACTCGGAAGCATCCACGGCTGCCGTCGGCGGTGACCTCGGCTGGGTCCGCCCCGCGCAGCTTCCGGAACGGCTTGCGGCCGCGGTGCAGGGCCTGGGCCCGGGCCAGATCAGCCAGCCAATCGTAATCCCGGGAGGCGTATCGATCATCGCGGTCCAAGATGCCCGCAAGATCCTGTCGGCGGATCCACGAAGCGCCGTGCTCAGCCTCAAGCAGGTCTCGATCACTTTCCCGGCAGGAACGACTCGCCAGCAGGCCGAAGCGACGGTCGCCCGTTTCGCGCAGGCAGCACAGAACGTCGGCGGCTGCGGCGGCGCCGATAAGATCGCTGCCGACTTCAACGGCGAGGTCGTGCAGAGCGACCAGATTCGCCTCCGCGAGCTTCCGCCCGCTCTCCAGGAGATCATGCTTCCGCTTCAGGTCGGCCAGGCGACTCGTCCCTTCGGCTCCATCGAGGAAGGCGTTCGCACCTTGGTCATTTGCGGCCGGGACGAGGCCGACCCGACCGCGCCGACGTTCGACCAGGTTATGAACCAGATGACGGAAGAGCGTGTGAACACGCGCGCTCGCCGGTACCTGCGCGACCTCCGCCGCGATGCGGTGATCGAGTTCCGTTAATCGCTGAACTCCTATAGGCGGGCGGCAATGACTCGCATTCCCGCCCGGCCCTTGGCCATTTCGCTGGGTGATCCTGCCGGCATCGGTCCGGAAGTGGTGGCCAAGTGCTGGGATCGTCGGTCCGAGTTTAATCTTCCGCCGTTCGTCGCTATCGGAGATCCGCGCTCGGTCGCGGGCGTCTGGGACGGACCGCTCGAACTAATAGACGATCCCCGCCAGGCGGATGCGGTGTTCGATTACGCCCTTCCCATGTTCCAGATCGCGGCGGCGGATGGCAATGTTCCCGGCCACCCGACCGTCGCGGGCGCGCATTGTTCGCTCGACTCGCTCGAAATTGCAGTGGGTCTCGCGCGCTCGGGTTCCGCCGCGGCGGTGGTCACCGGACCTGTGTCCAAGGAACAGCTTTATTCGATCGGCTTCGCGCATCCGGGACAGACCGAATTCGTCGCGGAGCGCTGCGGTGTGTCGAGCGGAAATGTCGCGATGATGTTGGCCGGTCCGACGCTGCGCACCGTACCGGTCACCACGCACCTCCCCCTTTCGGAGGTCTCCGAGAGTCTGTCCGCTTCGCTGATCGAAGCGCGAGGACGAACGACCCTTCGTGGGCTGCAAAGGAACTTCGGAATCGCCGAGCCGACCCTGGCCGTCTCAGGCCTCAACCCGCATGCCGGTGAAGGGGGGATGCTCGGTCGCGAAGAGCTCGAGCTGATCCAGCCCGCAATCGCCGCGCTACGCGCCGAGGGCTGGCGCGTGACGGGCCCCCACCCCGCCGACACCATGTTCCACGAAAGCGCAAGGGCCCGCTACGACGCCGCGCTCTGCATGTACCATGACCAGGCATTGATCCCGCTTAAGGCACTCCACTTCCAGGACGGCGTCAACGTGACGCTGGGGCTTCCGATCATCCGCACGGCCCCGGACCACGGAACGGCGTTCGACATCGCGGGCCAGGATCTGGCCGATCCCCGGCCCATGGTGTCGGCGATTCAGATGGCGACCATGTGCTCAGCGAACCGGGAACTGGCGGAGTGACGTCAGCAACGGAGCCGCTGCGCGAGATCATCGCGCGGCACGGGCTCCACGCAAGCAAGGCTCTCGGCCAGAACTTCATCCTGGACAGGCAATTGCTGGCCCGCATTGCAGCGGTACCTGGTCCGCTCCACGGCCAGACCGCCTATGAGGTCGGACCCGGTCCCGGCGGTTTGACAAACGCCTTGCTCGAGGCCGGGGGTAATGTCGTTGCAGTCGAGCGGGACCGGCGCTGCATACCCGCGCTCGCCGAGTTGCAGACTCGCTATCCGGACAAGCTGCGAGTGCTCGATGCCGATGCTCTAAGCGTGGATGAGCGCGTCGAGGTTGGTGATGGAGCGCATATCGTCTCCAACCTTCCCTACAATGTCGGAACGGCGCTGCTCTTGCGCTGGCTCAGCGGTCCCTGGCCGCCGTGGTGGCGATCGCTGACGCTGATGTTTCAGCGCGAGGTTGCCGAACGGATCGTCGCTGCCCCGGGCAGCAAGGATTACGGCCGGCTGTCAATCCTCTCTCAATGGCGATCCAAATCTCGCATTGTCATGAACGTGCACAGGTCGGCCTTCGTCCCCTCGCCGAAAGTGATGTCCGCGGTCGTGCACATCGTTCCCCGGGAGATGCCCGATGGCGTAACGCCGGCTGTGCTTGAACGTCTGACCGAAGCAGCCTTCGGTCAGCGCCGGAAGATGCTGCGCTCGAGCCTGAAGGAACTGCCGGGCTCGTTGGACACTCTAGCGGCGCTCGGCATCGACAGCGCACGTCGTGCCGAGACGGTCAGCGTTCCAGAGTTCGTGGCGATCGCGCGCGAGCTGTCGGCCCGCGCAGAGGCCTAATTGGTTTTCGGAGTCGCGGGCGGCTTGGCTGCTGCAACCGTCGGGCCGCGAGTGATCGTCGCCGAAAGCTCTGCGAGCTGCGCGCAGCCGCTCGGACATAGCTTCTGCAGCTTGGCGAGGTTTTCCCTCGCGCGGGCGACCGCTCCTAGCTCCACCATGGCCTCACCCTGGATGGCGATTGCGTCGCGATCGTTCGGTTCGAGCAGAAGCGCCTTCTTGGCGTAGCGAATCGACTGACCGAACAGGCGTTCGCGCTGGGCAACCCGGGCAAGCGCGAGATAAGCTGCGCGGTTCCTCGGATCGACGGCGAGCGAGGTTTCGAACGCCTCGTCAGCCTCGATGAATCTGCCCGCTGCGAGGTGCGCATTGCCCTGTTTCAGAAGCTCGATGGACCGCGGAAGGATCTGGTCGTCAGGCCGCTGGCCGATGGCGGAAGTGGTCGCCAGCGCAGCTGCGACGCCAGCAATCAGAACAGGGGCAAGAAAGCGCATTCTCATCTCCTCGGGCCCGGAGGTTCTATCAAATGCGAACCAGCCGCGCGACGAAAAAGCCGTCGGTGCCGTCGTGACCTGGCGTCAGAATCCGTCCGACGCCATCCAAACGCCCCGCGGCGATGGCCGTTTCCTCGACAATCCATGATGAATGGCGGCTGAGGAAGCAGTCAATTTGCCCTGCCCCCTCGCGGGACAGCAGTGAACAAACTGCATAGACGATGCGCCCGCCCGGCCGGACCAGCTCCGCCGCCATGTCCAAGAGCCGCGCTTGCAGCTCGACCACTCGGTCCAGGCGTTCCGGTGTCAGCCGCCAACGACCTTCCGGGCTCCGGCGCCAGGTCCCGCTCCCGGAGCAGGGCGCGTCGACCAGGACGAGATCCGCTTCGCCTTGCAAGTCCGCGAGTTCGGCACGCTCGTTCGGCGGGTTCAGGAGCCGCGTGTCGATCGCTGCTCCGGCGCGTTCCGCCCGGGGGGGGAGCTTCGAAAGCCGCGAACGGTTGCTGTCGGTCGCGAGGATGCGGGCCGACGGAGCAGCCGCGGCCAGGGCCAGGGACTTACCCCCAGCCCCCGCGCACAGGTCCAAAACCTTCGATTCGTCGAGCGGCAAGCACGCCAACGCGATGAGCTGGCTTCCTTCGTCCTGAACCTCGACGAGGCCGCTCTCGACAGCGGGATGATCATCGAGCCGGCTGTCGATCGCCAGCCGGACGCCCCAAGGGCTGAGACGCGTGGGTTGTGCGGCTTCGAACTCTGTCAATGCGGCATCACGGCTCGTGCGCGCGACATTGACGCGAAGATCGAGCGGAGCGCGCTCGAGCAGAGCCGGCCATTCACTTGACGTCACATGCGGCGAAAGCTCCGGTACAAGCCATCCCGGCACTTCGCCATGAGGTGCGGCGGGCTCGCCATCCGCTATCGGCTCGGGTCCGCGCGGCTCGCCGAAGAGATCGAGCAGCGCTGGTTCAAACTTAGCGAGCGCAAGGACCGCCGACCGACCGCTTGGCGGCCGTTCCGCCACTGTCCGGATCGCACGGAAGACGAGCTCGCGGACCGCGCGGCGGTCCTTCGACCCGGCGTAGCGCCGGGTCTTGAAGTATCTCGTGACGATCGTGTCTGCGGGTGGACCATCGTCGCGAGCCGATACGATCACCTCGTCCAGTATCTCGATCGCCGCCTGAAGCCGCGCGGCCGGGGTCATCGACCGCCGCTCCCGCTTCGAATGGCAGCCACTATACTATCGCGTCGGATAGTTCGGCGCCTCGCGGGTGATCGCGACGTCATGAACATGGCTCTCCGACAGACCCGCGCCCGTGATGCGGATGAAGCGCGCGCGCTGCTGCAGGTCCTTGATGGTCTGTGAGCCCGTGTAGCCCATCGCCGCCTTCACGCCGCCGACCAGTTGGTGGACGATCTCGCGTACGGGCCCCTTGTATGGGACCTGCCCCTCGATCCCTTCCGGAACGAGCTTCAGCTGGTCGCGGATGTCCTGCTGGAAATAGCGGTCCGCCGAACCGCGGGCCATTGCTCCGACCGAGCCCATGCCGCGATAGCTCTTGTAGGCCCGACCCTGGTACAGGAACGTCTCGCCTGGGGCTTCCTCGGTTCCCGCGAGCAACGATCCGACCATGACGGTCGACGCCCCCGCGGCCAGCGCCTTCGCGATGTCGCCGCTGGTGCGGATGCCACCGTCGGCAATCACGGGCACGCGCGATTTTGAAGCGGCCTTGGCGGTCTCCATAATAGCGGTCAGCTGCGGGACCCCAACGCCAGCGACGATCCGGGTCGTGCAGATCGACCCGGGCCCGATCCCGACTTTGATCGCGTCCGCGCCAGCGTCGATGAGCGCACGTGCGGCGTCGCCAGTCGCTACGTTGCCGGCAACCACCTGGACCGAGTTCGACAGCGTCTTCACGCGCTCGACGGCGCGCGCCACGTCCGTGTTGTGGCCATGGGCCGTGTCGATGACCACGCAGTCGCAGCCTGCCTCGATCAGAGCCTGCGATCGGGCGAAGCCGGCATCCCCGACGGTGGTCGCTGCCGCGATCCGCAGCCGGCCTTCCGCGTCCTTGGTGGCGTTGGGAGCGGCAACGGCCTTCTCGATGTCCTTCACCGTGATCAATCCGACCAGATGGTCGCGATCATCGACGACGAGCAGCTTCTCGATGCGGCGCTGGTGCAGGATTCGGCGAGCGACTTCCTGGCTGGTGCCGAGACCGACGACCGCCAGGTTCTCCTTCGTCATCAGCTCGGACACGGCCTGGCCCGGGTGCTCGGCGAAGCGAACGTCGCGGTTGGTGAGGATACCGCACAGTTTGCCGGACTTCTCGACGATCGGGATGCCACTAATCCTGTTCGCCTCCATCATTTCCAAGGCTTCGGCGAGGGTCTGGTCCGGCGTCATGGTGATCGGGTTGACGATCATCCCGCTCTCGAAGCGCTTCACGGCACGGACGGCGGCCGCTTGTTCTTCGACACCCATATTGCGGTGAAGCACGCCGATCCCGCCTAGCTGAGCGAGTGCAATAGCCATGTCGGCTTCGGTCACAGTGTCCATTGCCGAGGACATGAGCGGAATGTTGAGCGGAATTTCGCGCGTCAGTTGGGTGCGCGTGTCGGCCTGGCTCGGCAGGACGGAAGATTGGAGAGGTTGAAGGAGAACGTCGTCGAACGTCAGTCCGAGCGCGATTTCAGAGGCATCGTTGTGGAGGGCCATATCGGCCCATGCCAAGGTTCTCTCGATTCGCCAAGGGGCGGCTAGAGACGCGCACCCACCTCCTTAAGCCAGCGCCGGGTCTGGAGCGACACATCAGGAGGAAGCTCGTCGAGCGAGGCCTCGCTCACCGCCTCGACCTCCCAATTCCAGCGCCTGGGCCGATATTCGACGTCGCGAACGATGATCAGCGAGCAGGTGTCGCGCTTGAAGTCGACTTCCTCTTCGAGCTCGCAAGCCGGCTCGACGGCGCCGTGTGACGTCATGCCAATCTCCTCGCGCAGCTCACGCAGAGCGGCATCTGCCGGAGGCTCGCTCTCGTCCCGCCCCCCACCCGGTAGCCGCCATCCGGGCGCGTACCAGAGCTTCACGAGCACCAGTCGCCCTTCGCGGGTCAGTGCGACCGAATGCGCGCCATACGTTTTGGGGCGGCGGAAGAACCATCCGACTGTCAGCAGCTTATGAAAGGCCGTCGCACCGGTCCGAAGCAGTGGATTGAGCACCGAATCAGGGCCGAGCCGCTCGGGCGAGGGTGCGCCGGGCGGCTTCGACATGCATCCGCTCGATCATCTGATCCTCGAACCGCTCGGCGCCTCCGCTGAAGGCGTCCACGAGCCTGCGCGCCCTCTCAATCTCAGTTTTGCTTGCGCCGAATCCGTGATTGCACGGGGCAATCTGGTCCGGATGGATCAGGGACTTGCCGTCGAAGCCGAGCCGGCGCCCCTCGGCAGCTTCAGCGGCGAAGCCATCAGCGTCCGCCAGGCGATTGAAGACGCCGTCGAAGGCCGCGATCCCGGCAGCCCGCGCGGACAGCACGATCGTCTGCAGCGCCATCTGAAGCGGAGCGCGGCCGGCGTCGGCTGGCACCCGCAAATCGGCGGAGAGATCGTTCGTGCCCGCAATGAGCGCGGCCGCTTCATGGGCGATCGACGGAGCGGCCAAGACGCCGGCGGCCGTCTCGATCATGGCCAGCAGCGGCTTGCCGATCGCCTCACGCACCTCCCGCACCAGATGGGCGGAGGCCGCGCGCGGGACCACGGCGACATCGGTCTTCGACCTCGCGACGGCATCGAGGTCGAGCGAATGCCATTCCGTCCCGATCCCGTTGATCCGGATCGCGACAGGCATTCGCCAGTGGGACGTTACGGCGTCCACCGCCGCCTCCCGGGCCGCCGCCTTGTCCGCCGGTTTCACGGCATCCTCCAAGTCGAGAACGACCAGGTCCGCCGCGCTCTCGCGCGCCTTGGCGATGGCCCGCGGCTTGGACGCCGGCAGGAACAGGATCGAGCGGACTTCGAACAGGTCGAAACTCACCGCGAATTTCCTTTCGTTCCTGCTGCCTTCACCCCAATATGGCTGATGTGACGCATTTGGGGGATTAGATGCTGACGACATTCATGATCGCGGTTGCGGTCCTCGTGTTCCTCTACGTGATGCTTGGTGTGAAGATCGTCCACCAGGGACATCGCTATACGATCGAGCATTTCGGCCGCTTCGTCCGGGTCGCCCAACCGGGTTTCAACTACGTCCCGCCATTCTTCTATCGCGTCGGTCACAAGATCAACATGATGGAACAGGTGGTCGACATTCCCGGCCAGGAGATCATCACCAAGGACAATGCGATGGTGGCGGTCGACGGGGTCGTTTTCTTCCAGGTAATGGACGCCGCGAAAGCCGCCTATGAAGTCAGCGACCTCTACCTCGCCCTTATGGCGCTCTCGACTACCAACTTGCGCACGGTGATGGGATCGATGGATCTCGACGAGACCTTGTCTAAACGTGACGAGATCAATGCCCGCCTTCTCGCGGTGGTCGACCATGCGACGGAGCCGTGGGGCGTCAAAATCACGCGCGTCGAGCTCAAGGACATTCGCCCGCCGCGCGACATC
>Ga0307410_10000269_pt1 | contig 19960 bp, 14 predicted proteins | sample 322Ometagenome_3_FD_203707 | JGI IMG/M metagenome (GOLD analysis project Ga0307410, IMG submission 203707) | Maize rhizosphere microbial communities from greenhouse at UC Davis, California, United States - 322HYB-O-3 | ecosystem: Host-associated > Plants > Roots > Rhizosphere > Soil | place... | reverse complement strand
TCGCCTTGTTTAGGCCTTCCAAGATATGCGCACGGGCCTGAGCCTTGCGAAGTTCGAACTCGGTGCGGCGTCGAACTACCTCGCGTCTGAACTCAACGAAATGCTCGAGGATCTCCTTAAGATTCAGAACGCGCGGCTGGCCCCGGACGATCGCGATGTTGATGATGCCGAACGAAGCCTGCATCGGGGTCAGTTTGAACAGTTTGTTCAAGACTACTTGCGGGACAGCGTCGCGCTTGAGTTCAATAACCAAACGCATCCCCTCGCGATTCGATTCGTCGCGGATGTCGGAGATGCCGTCGAGCCGTTTCTCGTGGACAAGCTCGGCGATCTTTTCGTGAAGCTTCGCCTTGTTGATCTGGTAAGGGATCTCGGTGACAACGATAGCGTCGCGTTCGCGTTCCCCACGGCCGATGCGGTCGATCGCCGCCTTCGCACGCATCTGGATTACTCCGCGGCCTGTGCGGTATGCACGATGAATTTCTTCGCGGCCGTAGATGAAACCGCCGGTCGGAAAATCGGGCCCGGGGACGATTTTGATCAGTTGATCGATCGAGATCTCCGGGTTCTTAAGCACGGCGACCGTCGCGTCGAGGATTTCGGTTAAATTATGCGGCGGGATCTTCGTCGCCATGCCGACGGCAATGCCCTCGGAGCCGTTCACTAATAGGAGCGGGACCCTGGTCGGTAAAACGCTCGGCTCGGATAAGGAATCGTCGTAGTTGGGGACGAAATCGACCGTTTCCTTTTCGATGTCCGCGAGCACCTCGTTGGTCAACTTCTGCAAGCGAACCTCGGTGTAGCGCATCGCCGCGGGGTTGTCGCCGTCGACGGAGCCGAAATTACCCTGCCCATCGACCAGCATGTACCGCATCGAGAAGTCCTGCGCCATTCGGACGATCGAATCATAGATCGCGGAGTCGCCGTGAGGGTGATATTTACCCATCACGTCGCCCACCGCGCGGGCGGACTTTTTGTAAGGTTTGCCGGCGGTATTCCCCGCCTCATACATACCGTAAAGAATGCGGCGGTGGACCGGTTTCAGCCCGTCGCGAACGTCCGGCAATGCACGGCCGATAATAACCGACATCGCGTAATCGAGATACGAACGACGCATCTCGTCTTCAATGTTTATTTGATTGCGCTCGAGTGAAGAATCCATTGTAAAATCAATAACTTATCGTTATACTTTGTAAGTCTGCGGGCGGTTCGTTCTAGCAATTGCAGTAAAAAAAGCTGGAAAAATTCTGCCGTTGATGTTATTGTCTATTTTACAGGCTTTGAGCCTGTTTCGCAACTCGTCTGACAGGCGAAAACCCTCGCCTAAATTCCAGGAAAACACCTTTCATATCTCGTCGGAAATGCGGCCATAACCGTCCGTTTTACCTCATAAATGTCATCAACCGTCGTAGACAAAGACAACCGAAGAATCCAACGCTACTCACTGTCCCTTCCCGCCCGCGTTGAGGTTCAGGTCGACCCGAAATTCGCATGGAACGAGGTGACCCGCCTGGAAGACATTTCAGCTTTCGGGGCCGCTTTCAACCTTAAGCGTCCAGTAAAGCGTGGGCGGCTGCTGGTGGTGAATGTGCCGATGCCGCGGCAGCTTCGCTGTTACGATTATCTTGAGCCGCAATACCGAATCTGGGGGCTCGTTCGACGCTGCATGCCGCTCGGGGATAACCCCGCTGCGGAAAGCTACGCTGTCGGGGTGGCGTTTGTTGGGAAAAACCCGCCATCGGCATATCTGGAAAATCCCGCAAAGCTTTTTGACCTTTCGGAACGGGAGGACGGCGGCCTTTGGCAGCTAATGGATGCCGATCCGAACCCGGATGAAAGTGATCTTCCCGCTTATCTAAGGCGTCACACTCGCTTTGCGATCCCTGAATCGCTGCTGATAGAGATGCTCGATGAGAACGGAGATGTCGCGGCCAGCGAGATCAGCGTTACGGAGAACATAAGCGTCGGCGGTGCCGCCGTGTTCACGTCATTTGACGTTTCGAACGGGGCATTTCTGCGAGTGAAAAGCCAGCGTCACGATCTGAGCATCATCTCGATCGTTCGCGGGCGACATTTGGGAGCCGATGGAATAGTCCGGCTTCATCTAGAGTTTATCGACCACCTTTACCCGCTTGAAGGCATAGGCAACTAGAAAGCGCCACGAGCCCCAGCAATGAATTACCCTATCTCGGAGGATATAATGTCAGCGACCCCTGAAGTGCTTCGAACCAAAGCAGATGTTACGCAATTGACCATGCAGGCCGTGGTCAAGGGGAAGGAAACTCCCGACAGTACATGGAAAGAGGTCGCCGATGTCGCTAGTGTTTCGGCGACGGGCGCAGGATTCTTCGTCCCAAGGGAATGCCAGGTGGGAACGATCGTGGCGGTGATGCTGCCGCTGGCAGCACACCTTCGTTGTTACGATCACGAAAAGGAACTTTATCGCGTACTCGGGCTTGTGCAACACTGTCAGCCGGTAACAAATGACGAAACCGTCGGGTATCACGTCGGCGTCGCTTTTGTTGGTAAGCACGCTCCGGAAAGCTACAAGGAAAACCCGAACCAGAACTATAAGATCTGCGGGATGAACGAAAACGGCCTATGGAAGATCACTGAATCCCGTTCCCAGTTCAAGGTCCGCCGCCATTTGCGATATTGGACCAATGTGGATCTGTATTTGGCTCTCGTTGATGCACACCGCGATTCGCTTGGTGGCGAAAAAACCACTACGGAAAATATCAGCAAAAGCGGAGCGGCTGTTTTCTCAAACCTAGATGTGAACGTCGGGGATCGGGTCAAGTTCATTTCGGAACGATACGATTTTTCGGGCCTCGCGGTGGTATGCAACCGACAAAATGGCAGCGACGGCAAGCAGCGGCTGCATTTGCAGTTCGTGGAAAATTCGTTCCCGGTCGAAAAACTGGATCACTCGACGGTGAAGACGTCGAAGAAATAGAGGTTAAATATCTAAAATGTTAAAGCCGCCGAGAAGTTCGGCGGCTTTTTTATTGCTGAGGCTTTGGGGTGACCATGGGAAAGGCCCCAGGGAATCTATCCCTTATCGCTCTAAGCTTTCGCCGCTGTTCGGGGGTCATCCGCTGCATTTGCTCTTCCGTAAGCCTAACCGGCGGAATATGTATGCCGGGCGGTTTCGGCGACTTGGGGGTGACATAAACGGAGCCGTCCGGCATGTATATCTTCCCGTCCTTCATTTTCATATTCCCGACATAAATGTCATCGCCTTTGAAGACGATCGCTTCGTCCGGGTCCACGTCCGTCTCCGAATCGTCATTGGCTGCAGATTTAGAAGTTCGGGCCTGTTCGGATCGTCTGGGGGCCGGGGGTGTTTCTGGGCGAGGCTGCTGGGCAACGACGTTTGAGTTGGCGGCGGCCGCCGCGGCGTCGGCGAGAGCCGGAACTTCGTCGCTGGCGGCTGGAGCTTCCGGTACCGCGGAGCTTTGAGTGTCGACGACCTGGACCGGGATCGGATCCCGATCGCTGACGTGATCGTCGAAGGCGTTTTGGTACCCGAGCACGCCCGCGATCGTCGCGCCGACAAGTATGAGCGCACCCGCGCCGGCTGCCAACACTTTTCGACGGGGCTTGCCGTTTCGGTCGCCCGCAAAACCTTGCGGCGAGGTGTCCGCTTTCTGCACAAGCGGCCTGATCGCCGTCACCTGCGAGAGGCCATCATCAACTACGAAGGTCTTCGCGTTTGTTGCCCTAAGCTGGCCGCCCATCGTCCGCCCGGGCATCAGTTGGGTTGGCTGTGAATGGATATCGACGCTGTCGCCGCGGGCCACGGAGACTGTGTTGATGGCAAGGTCAGCATAATCTTCGTGGGAACGAAGCATTTGCCGCATTTCATCCGCGGTCGCGGGCCGTTCCGCGGCGTCCAAGTCGAGCGCCTTATGAAGTATGGCTGCCACACCTGCGGGAATTGCGGGCTTGATCTGATTTGCGGGAACTAGCGGGTCTGGCTTTTGGCTGAGCACGCTCATCGCACGCGTCAATGCGTCCTCGGGTGCCACTTTTGTGAGCAGGTGGTAAAGCGTCGCGGCGAGCGAGTAAAGGTCGCTTCGCGGATCGGTCCCGGTTCCCTGTATCTGTTCAAGCGACGCGTAATTGCGCGAATATCCAAAAATGCTTTTAGCGTTCGTCTGGTTGCCGGCGCCGGTGACGTTTCCCTTCGCGAGGCCGAAGTCGAGAAGGATGATCCTCCCCTTCGGCGTCACCTTCAAATTTTGCGGTTTGATGTCGCGATGGACCACCGGATTTTCCTGGTTGTGAAGAAAATCCAGGGCCTCGAGCAGTTGATCGGCCCAATCGAGGACCTCTTCGACCGGGAATGCCACTTCCCTTTCGTCGAGCTGGCACGCGAGATCCTCGCCGGGGATGTATTCCATCACCAGAAACTGCCCCTCTGACTCCAAAAAATGGTCGGTCACGCGCGGAAGGGCGTTGTGTTTCAGGCTGTTGAGAAGGCGGGCCTCGCGTTCGATCGCACGGCGATAGTTATCGTCCATGCACAGCGTTTCCTTGATCGCGACCGTGCTGTTGAAACGCTCATCGGTCGCTACGTAGACCGCACCCATCCCGCCTTGCCCGATCTGGCGGTCAATGCGGTAACGATCCTGAAGTAGTTGGCCGGCTTCGATCATCTATGCAATTCGAAAGGACAAGCGTCCGCAGCTCAATTAATATCTACGCGTAAAGAGCACGGATAGTTTACAACAATCGTCCAGGCGGTCGAACCGGTGTACGATGCACGAAACGACCCTATTGTTGACCCTTTTTCTCGGAAAACCAATCTTCGGTCATATCGCACCAGATCATCAGCCCTTGCCATTTGCCGAATTTTCCGTAGTGTTTAAGGATCTTTTTGTCCGGGCAAGTCTTTTTTCGGTTGTGTTTATCGTAAAAGCGCGAACGCAGCCATGAATCAAGGGCGAGCCCGTCGTATCGGCCCAAAAGCTTTAGCAAATTGTCCGCCGCGTAATCGCCGAAACCCTTTATATTTTTTATTTCCTTCTTCAGCTCATCTGTCGGCAGATCGGAATGAAGGAAATTTTCGGGATCGATCTCCCCGCCGGCGACTTTCCGGGCAAGCTCCAAAAAGAAAGGAGATCTGTAACCCGCCTTGATCTCGTTTCGGTAGAAATCTTCATCGACGGAGGCCATTGCTTCGGCTGTGGGGAACGCCTTGGCTTTCCCGCCTGCGGGCGTTCCGAGTTTTGCTACAAGGTTCTCGACCATTTTGCGGGTCAGCGCCCACGAGCAATTCGTGGTGCACATCGTCTTGACCATATCTTCGAACACGGTTGCTGAACGGAGCATTCTTCCGGCGCCGATCGCTGATACCCAACGTGTCCCGGCCACATCCGCCGCGATGCCGTAAAATTCGCCCATATCCTCGTCCATCCGTAGGATATGCCGCACATCGCGTTCGATCTTTTCTTTGTTTATGACTGCCTTATCTATGGCGATTGTAAGATTTCCCTCGTCGTCGGTTATCGAACCCGATGCTGCCTTTTTCCCGTTGGAGCTTTGAAACACGTACGCGAGGCTGCGCAGTTCCGGATTCCACCGAAAAGGCAGCAGATCATACCAGCCGTGCCCACACACGACTGTCTCCAGCACGAAATTCGGCGGCGTTTCAAGGATGAATTCCAATGGCATTGCTGAATAATATCCGAGTCCTGCGATCTGAACAAGTTGTAGCAGTCGCGGCCCGTCATCTTACCCTTTCACATACGTGAACCTAAACTTTGGGTTACACTAAGCCTGAGTGAATTTACCGAATTACATAACTCTTGCCAGAATCCTGTTGGTGCCGCTTCTTGTGGTTGCGCTGCTGACGCCGGTGGCGGATAAGTGGTTCGGGATAAGCGGATATGTGCTCGCGATAATTTTGTTCCTGGCGGCGTCGTTTACCGATATTCTCGACGGGCATCTGGCGAGGAGCCGAAACCAGGTATCGACCTTGGGTAAGTTTCTAGATCCAATCGCGGACAAGTTGTTGGTCTCGGCGGCATTGATCGTTCTGGTTGAAAAGCAATTAGCCCCGTCGTGGGCCGTGGTGATCATTCTGGGGCGGGAATTCATCGTCACGGGATTAAGATCCGTCGCCGCGTCGGAGGGCATAATAATGCAGGCCCAGACGAGCGGGAAGATCAAAATGTGGGCCCAATGCGTCGCGATCGTGGCTCTGCTGGTGGCGGCCGCGGCCGGTAATCCGCCGGTGTCGAATTTCGGCGAAGAACTTCCCGCGCTAAGGTTTTGGGAAGTGACGGAGGTGCACACCGCTTTCGAGCACCTCAAATCGCTTTCGCTCACCCTCAACGATTGGAAGGTATTCGGGTACCTCGTCGGCCGCGGTGCTTTGTGGATGTCGGTCGGGCTGGCGGTTTGGTCAATGTACGATTACTTGAAATTTTTCTTCCGCGCCAAACAGAGAAACGAGACGCCGGCGGCGGCTTCGACGGAAACGACGTAGGACCCATTTTTTCGAGCGGACTGAATAAACGATCGGTGTCGTAAATATTGAAGGAAGGGCGTTGAAACGCCCTTTTTGAATTTGGATTTGGGACCATGCCCTAAAGGGAGTGGCTATGTTAAGACTAATTCAATCTGGCTCAGTGCCAGCTACTTCTTGTTGAAATAGCTGAACGCCATTGAGGCAATATCGTCGAGCGAGCTGCCGTCTCCGTCGCGGTCAAGCATAGAGGAGGCCATGTCCGTCATCGCGTTTCCTGACGACCGAGGTGCCGCCGCTGCTTGTCCGCCCAGCAATCCGCCGAGCAGGCCGCCGAGGCCGTCCGCACCCACATTCTGCTCGCGTTTCTGTCGGCCCAAATAACCCATCACGATCGGGGCGAGCATCATAAGTATTTGCGCTACCTGACCGCCTTGAAGGCCGGATTGCTGACTTACTTCTTCGACGACCGGCGCCTGATTGTTGCCGAAGATGTGGCCGAGAATTCCGCCCGCGTCGGCTTGACGTGGCGTCGGCGTATTTTGGTCGAATATCAAACTGCCGAGGCCGCCGAGATTTCCAAGAATGCCGCCGTCGTGGTCCTGCTCGAGTGCCTGATCGAGGCTCTGAGCACCCTGCGGGTCGGAAGCGTTGTTCGCAAGGCCGCCGAGTATCGCCGGAAGTGCCGCCTGTATTGCCGAATTCACCGCCGACGGTTCCGCTCCGACCTGGCCGCTGATCTGTTCGATCGCCTGATTACCCTGCTGCGGGCCTAATAGGTCCTGTAAAGAAAGCATCCCTTTATTCTCCTTGTTTGTTGGATTTGGAAATTGTGTAGGAAGATATTAACAGAGAAACTATTTTCAACCTACGCTTTTTCGCTCGTTCGTTCGCCTGTTCAATGCGTCAAATTCGAATATTTTTAATCTCAGTTGTCATTTTTGTTTTGCTCGTATTCTTGTCGGGGTGCAGAAAGAGTGACGACGAAATCCGCAATTTTCAAAGGGTTCAGACGCTCGGAACGTCAAATGATCACTTCGGCGAACCGTTCGGCATCGCGACGCGGGACGGAGAAATATATGTCTCGGATGGTGAGCGTGGACGGATCGCGAAATTCGGAAGCGAAGGAGAAATCACAGAATTCGCAGCCGGACTGGAAACACCCTCGGGAATCGCCTTTGGCCTGGATGGAACCTTGTTAGTGGTGGATTCGGGCAGTCACGGGATTTACAAATTCGACACTTCTTTGTCGCTCCTGGCGGGTGGCGAACGACAGAGCGGATATCTAGACGGCGCGGCTTCGAACGCGCGGTTCAATGGGCCAACCGGAATAGCCGCGGGGCCTGACGGGAAGATTTACGTTTCCGACACTTACAACGACCGCATCCGCGTGATCGAGAACGGCAGGGTTGCGACGCTTGCAGGCAGCACTCAGGGGTTCGCGGACGGTGTCGGCGCGGGTGCGAAGTTCGATACGCCGTTGGGCCTGGCGATGTGGGGCGAACGGCTGTTGGTTGCGGATGCGGGGAATCGGAGGATCAGGGTTGTTGAAGCGGACGGTCGCGTGTGGACGCTGGCGGGTGACGGTGAGGATAACCTAGTCGACGGCTTCCCGTTGACGGCGAGCTTGGTCAGTCCATCGGCCGTAACCGTCTCGCCGCAAGGTGCGATCTATGTTGCGGACGGGAACGCGATAAGGGCGATCGGGCGACGCGGATTCGCGTTTGTCGAAACCATTTCGCACGACCGACGCGGGTTTCGCGACGGCTCCCCGCTGACGGCGCAATTCAGCCGGCCTTCGGGGCTTGCCTTCGACGCGGACGGGCGGCTTCTCGTCGCTGACAGCGATAACGGGCTTGTGAGGGCATTTGATGCGGAATTGCCCTCCGGCAAGGAATCGATCAAGCCTCGCGAATACACCGCTGAACATTTCCGAACGCTGCAGCCCGCACGCTGGCCGTACGACCCGCCGCAAGCGAAACGTGATGTAGCGGGCACGCTGGGCGAGGTTAGGGGGGAGATGGCGGGTGACAATTCCCGAGTGTGGTTTCACAACGGCCTCGACATCGCCGGGGCCTACGGTGAAACGGCCCGTTTCATTCGCAAAGAGAAGGTTCTTGATCCGATATCGGCGGACAATTTTGGCACGTCGCGCGAGTTGGTCCGGTTGCCCACGATCGGGTATATCCATATTCGTTTGGGTAGGGACGCCGGTAACCGGCCTTTCAATGATCCGAGATTCATTTTCTCGAACGGTGTTGACGGAAAGTTGAACGGCGTACGCGTTCCGCGCGGAGCGGCGTTCGACGCGGGCGAGCCCATTGGCACGCTCAACGCGTTGAACCACGTTCATTTGATCGCCGGCCCCTCCGGAGCCGAGATGAACGCCCTTGCGGCTCTGACCTGGCCTGGAGTTTCCGATTCCATTCAACCAACTATCGAAGCAACTGCGGTTTACGACGACTCTTGGAACGAAATTGAAACCCCTGGGGGCCCGTCACGTATCAAAGTTACCGGGAAGACCAGGATCGTGGTTCGTGCGTTCGACCGGATGGACGGAAACCCCGAGCGGAGAAAGCTAGGAGTTTACAGGGTGGGGTACCAACTGATCCTACCGAGCGGAACGCCGACCGGCGATATAAACTGGTCGATCGTTTTTGATAGAAATCCGCCCCCCGACGCCGTCAACACGGTTTATGCAAACGGCAGCAAATCGGGTCCAACGGGCGAGACGGTGTTCAACTACATCGTGACGAATCGTCTTAACGCAAGTGGCATAGGCGAGCAGTTTTTTAACGCCGAGCTGTTGGACGCGGGGCTTTACACGATACGCGTTTTCGCGGCGGATTTTTTCGGCAATCAAACATATAAAGATATTCAGATCGAGGTGATCAAGTAATGAAAATCGCAGCATCGTTTGTACTATTATTCGCATTGTGCTCCGCGGCTATTCCGGCCGTGATGGCCGTAGATCCGGCCGTCATTCCCGTAACGCCGCCCGCGCCGAAATTCACCATCGCGGAGCGCCACGCGGAGCTCGCAAAGAGGCGAGCGGCGGTCGCGGCTAAAATGGAAGACAAGAGCGTGCTCGTGATGTTCTCCGCCGAACCGAAGCTTTACACAAACGATGTCGATTACGTTTACCGACAGGAGAACAATCTTTATTACCTGACCGGCCTCAAGCAGGACGGAGCGACATTGGTTATCACGAAAGACGGAACCAATATCACGGAAACTCTCTTCGTCCCGAAACGCGTGCCGATGCGCGAGGCGTGGGAGGGTCGGATGTATTCGACAGAGGATGTGACGCGTCTTTCGGGAATCAAGACGATCGTCGATTCGGCCGACCGGGACAAGTATCTTGAGGCTTTGAAAGGCAAAAAGGATTGGACCTCGACCGAAGGGAAGGCATCGATCATGTCGAATCCGGCAACCGTTTATCTTCTATTGCCGATGTCGGCGCAGGACAAGGATGGGGCCAGGGAGTTCAGACAGGAAGCCGATTTTTCTACGGGCTTCGACACGAGCGTCAAGAATGCGCAGCCGATCTTCGCGGAACTTCGTCATATCAAGTCGCCGTACGAGATCAAGATGCTGCAGCACGCGATCGACATCACCGGCGAGGCACATATGCGCTCGATGGCGGTGGTCGGCCGTGCAGAATGGGAGTATCAGGTGCACGCGGAAGTGGAGTATACCTTCCGGCGGCGGAACGCCGATTCCTGGGGTTACCCGTCGATCGTGGGGTGCGGTGCGAACGCGACGACGCTGCACTACGTCGAATCGCAGAGCCCCGTGACGAAGGGCCAGCTGCTACTTCTCGATGTCGGAGCCGAGTACGAACACTATACGGCGGATGTGACTCGCACTTTCCCGGTGAACGGTAAATTTTCGAAGGAACAGGCCGAGATCTATCAGATCGTCTACGACGCTCAAGAGGCGGTAGCAAAAGCCACAAAACCGGGCGTGACATTCGGGCAGCTCAACATGATCGCCCGCAACAAGATCGCCGAAGGCCTATTTAAGCTCGGCCTCATCAACGATTTCAAACCGGCGACGACCCCGGAAGAGGAGTTGACCCCGCGTTCGCGTCAGGTCGGCATCTGGTTCATCCACGGCCTGGGGCACTGGCTGGGCATGAACGTTCACGATGTCGGAAACTACGGCTCGCCTGACAAACCCGCGCCGCTGAAAGCCGGAATGGTCTACACGAACGAACCGGGCATTTACATCCGTGAAGATGCCCTGGACAATCTGCCGAAAACTCCGGAGCTAACCGCTTTCAAAGAAAAGGTACGGCCCGTTTACGAGAAATACAAGAATATCGGCGTACGCATCGAAGACGATATGCTGGTGACCGAAACGGGCGTTACATGGATGACCGGCAAGATCCCGCGTTCGATCGCGGATATCGAAGCCTTCATGGCAAAGGCGTCGAAAGAAGTGCCTTACACGGCCTCTAACATTGATCCGAGCGGAAGGTTAATCAAGTCATTCAACAGCTCATCGCGTAGTGGATCTTCCGGTTTTGTTAGGCGACACGGGATGGCGGCGGGTGATCGATCGTCGAGGGCGTTTCATTCACACGGCGATTAATTGGAGAAGTGCGGGGGCATGCCCGCCTTCAGGACTAAGACTCGTTGATTCGGCGGCGTTACGGAATCAATGTAACCAATGACAGTCGGGAGGAGCGGCTTACCCCCGCTCTTTTTTGCATTTTGACTAAAAGCATCAAAAGCTGTAATCCTTTCTAGGTTTTGCAGTTTTTTTATGTCTCGCATTTTTTGTCTCTACTTAATCACAGGGCTTGTGATGTTGGGTGCGTGCAGCGTTCGCACCGGGGATCAGACGTTTAATAAACCGCTGCCGTCACCGGCAGTGGCAGGCTCAACTACACCCTCTCCGACGCCGGACGCGACTCCGGAAGAAACAGCCGGACAGTCAGCGACATTGCAATGTCAGAATATTAAAGCCGGCGAGCGGAAGGTATATAAGAAACAGACTTTCGCGATCGACTTTGAACCTTTCAAGGGTTCGTGTTTTGTTTCTACTTACGATCCCGAACACGGCAGCGACCCGCCGGTACAATCGGAGTACGCGATCTACAAAAATGGCAAAAAGGTGTTCGATTTCCCCGGCCAATTTAATGGTGCTAATTTCGGCTGCTGGGTTGACGCGGTTTCGTTTCAGGACCTAAACGCCGACAAGCGAAACGACGTGATCGTCATAGGAAAATGCAGCGGAAAATCGGACACATATAACGAGAATTCGGTCTTCATCAATGACGGAAATGGTTTCACTACCCGCGATGATGCGAACATGCAGCTTAACGAGCTCACCACGATCAAGCAGGTTGCCGGTTTTGTGGAAGATAACCGGTCGATGTTCTTTTGATCAAGATGCTTCCTCTCGTAATTGTTAATCCAAAATCAGCTTCGGGCGCGACGCGCGGAAATTGGTCGGCCATCGCCAGTGATTTGCGCACGCACTTCGGGCCGTTCCAGGTGGCGTTCACGAAAGGACCGGGCGACGGGATCGCGCTCGCGCAAAGATCCGCATTGGAAGGAAGAAAACTGATCATCGCTTGCGGCGGCGACGGCACGATAAATGAGATCGCGAACGGAATTCTACTATCCGAGACCGACTGCGAGCTCGGTATCTTTCCTTCCGGGACCGGAGGCGACTTTCGCAGAACGATTGGCATACCGACCGAACTACGCGAGGCCGCCCGGGCAATTAAAAATGGACGAACTGAGCCGATGGACGTGGGCAAGGTTACGTTTCATAACTTTGACGGCGAGGCCGTCAGCCGTTACTTTTTGAACGTTTCGTCATTTGGCCTCGCCGCTTCGATCATCGGGCGCGTTAAGGGTTCAACTGCCCTTAACTGGCTGCCGCTCGACTCGGTTCGCGGGCGCGCTAGTTTCGCTTTGTCAACGCTTCAGGAAGTGGTCGCAATCGGGACGACGCGTGTGCGCGTCAAGATCGACAATAAGGAAGAGAGGTCGTTCTCAACCGTGAACTTTTGCATTGCAAACGCGCGCTATTTCGGCGGCGGGATGATGATCGCCCCAGCCGCGAAGGTGAACGACGGTTTCCTCGACGTGATCAACATCGGCGACATCAAGACCGCAAAGATAATACTCAACGCATATACCCTGTACCGCGGTACGCATCTCGATCTTCCAGAGGTCGCCGACACTTTAGCAAAACGTGTCGAGGCTCGACCGCACGACGGCGAGGAAGTTCATATCGAGGTGGACGGCGAACTGCTCGGGAAACTTCCTGCTGTCTACGAACTGATTCCTAATGCCCTTCGTATTCGTGTGCCCTAGCGCCCGACATAGACGAAACCGGACAAACAATTTCCTTGCTATTTCGCGTTTAATTTTCGTAAACTCTTCAAAACTCAATTGCCGAAGTTGTTTTACACAACGCGGGGGATCCAATCGGTTTCCGTATAGTTCGGAACAGGGGCTAATCTGAATTTCAGAAGAAGACTTCTTCGCTTCCAGCCCGTCAGCTAACCTCGCAGGCAAACACGAAGAAGGACACGGAAATTCGATCAATCTTTGAGGTCGTGAAGTGTTTGCTTCACGACCTCTTTGTGTATCGACTGTTCTTCGACCGCAACCTTTGAACACTTTTGGAGGCTCGATCGAATGAAGCGAATTACAATTATCGGCGGCGGGGCGAGCGGGACGCTGCTAGCGTTGAATCTCTTGAAGTACGAGGGCGAAGAGCGGCTGGAGGTAAACCTGGTCGAAAAGCGTTCGAGCGTCGGTCGGGGCGTGGCTTTCTCGACTGAGCAGGATGTGCATCTGCTCAACGTTCCGGCGGCAAAAATGGGGGCATTCGCGGACGACGTTGAACATTTTCACAGGTGGCTGACAGATAACGGCTACGATTATGCTCGGAACGCCTTCGTCCCCCGCCGCATCTTTGGCGAATATCTTCGTGATTGTTTGGAAAAAGCAAACGAGGCTAAGAAGCAGAACGTGTCGCTGAACATCTTCGACGATGAGGCAGTTGATATTGAGATCGACACGCCGGGCATCGGCGCGAATGTGAACGAGCGCGGCGATGAATTGGACGAGATGAGGAAGACGGACCATGAGGGAGGGCGTAACGGTCAACTTGAGGGCTACGCTCTCCCTCATGGTCCGTCTTCCGATTTGAAGGCTCAGGTGCGTCTGGCCTCGGGCGACATTCTCTATTCCGAAAAGGTGGCGCTGGCATTTGGCAATTTTCTGCCGCCGCACCCGAGCGTCGCTGACCAATCGTTCGTTTCGTCGCCCAGGTATCTTCAGGACCCATGGAGCCCCGAGGTGTTCAAAAGTATCGGTCAAGACGACGCGGTGCTTATTGTCGGGACGGGCCTGTCGATGGTTGACGTGACGATGCAGCTAAATAGATCAGGGCATCGAGGGATCGTCAACGCGATCTCGACGCGTGGTCTTTTACCAGCGGTGCACAAACTCGGATTCAGTTACCCCTCGTTCTTCGAAGAGGTAAAAGGAAAGGACCGCGTCACCGAGGTAGTAAAAGTCGTGCGTGGTCACGCAAAAAGAGCGGACGGAAACGGCAGCGACTGGAGGGCGGTGATCGACAGCTTGCGGCCGGTCACACAAGAGATCTGGCTGGGATTGCCGCTGGCGGAAAAGAAATATTTCATGCAGCATTTGAGCCGATACTGGAACGTCGCCCGGCACCGGATGCCGCCGGAAGCCGCACAGGTCATCGACGAACTCCGCGGCACCGGGCAATTGCAGATATTGAAAGGGCGGCTGCAGAAGATCACGTGGGAGGACGGCATCGGGTTCGATGTGCGATACACCACCATCGGGCTCGAGCAATACGTTCATGCGGACGTGATCGTCAATTGCATTGGCTCGGAGAGCAAGTTTGATGAGCTGGACTCACCGCTAGTCAAGAATCTTCTCGCCCGCGGAAGCATAAAATGCGACGATCTGAGGTTCGGCTTAGACGCCACGCCTGACGGACACCTCAATAGCGCGAATGGAGAACAGAGCGAACTGTTGTACACTTTGGGAACCGCGTTAAAGGGGGTTTTATGGGAATCGACGGCGATCCCCGAGATCCGCACGCAGGCGCGAGATCTTGCCCGAAAGCTTATCGCGGAATAACGGCACGCATGTCCGAATCATTTTGCAAACGCGTGATCGATTCGTTCGAATCGCGAAAAGACAAGATAGCGATGCGGATCGTCGGTGACGACGATCACGTTTACACTTTCGGCGAAACGCTCGCGCAGGTACGTTCCGTTTCTTACCGGCTCGGCCAGGAAAACATCGAATTCGGCGATCGGGTCGCGCTGATCGGCGAAAACCACCCGAACTGGGCTATAGCTTACCTCGCCACTCTTTTCAATGGATCGATCTGCGTGCCAATGGACCCGCATGGCGAGATCGAAACGATCACCAATTTCCTCCAAAATTCCGAAGCGAAACTCGCCTTTATCGGGCCGGACGTCGTCGATAAATTCAAAGAGATCGAGGAGCGGCTGGGGCGGGGCATCACCGCCGTGGTGTGGGAAACTTCCCCGTCGGAATCCGACGGATACGCCAGCAGCAACGGCTTTCAGAATTTCAAAGATTGGGCCGCCACCGACTACCCGGACAGCTTTGCGGCCCAGATCCCGACCCCCGCTGGCGACGACACGGCACTTCTCATCTACACGAGCGGTACCACCGGCACGCCCAAGGGTGTTCCCCTCACGCACGGCAACATTGTCGCGGAACTCGACGGCATCAACGAAGTATTGAAACTCGACGATACGGAAAAGATCCTGAGCCTTTTGCCGCTTTTCCACGCATATCTGCAGATCGTCAATCTTTGGGTAGCGACGACGTATGGGTGCGAGGTGGGCTACCTCAAAGAACTTTCGCCCGCGGAACTCGGCAACGCAATGAAGGAGTTTAAGCCGACGATCCTGACGACGGTTCCGCGGCTTTGGTATCTGTTCCACAAGAAGATTTTCGATGCCGTCGAGGCGAAACCGGCGGCGGTGCAGAGCCTGTTCAAAGCGATGCTTGCCGTGAACGGCGCTCTTCGAAACACTATCGGAGCTAATCTCGGGCCGAAGCTTTTCAGTCAGGTGCATGAATCGTTCGGGGGTAATTTACGGATCGCTATCACCGCTGGTTCGCGCTTCGACGAAGAAGTCGCCATCGACTTTCACAAGCTCGGTTTTACGATCATTCAGGGATACGGCCTAACCGAAACCAGCGGTGCGGCGACCGCTACTTACGAGGCTGACAACCGTATCGGCTCCGTCGGCAAGCCGATGTACAACGCCGAGGTCAAGATCGCCGATCCGGACAAGGACGGCGTGGGCGAGGTTCTGATACGCGGCGAAATGGTCTTTAGCGGTTATTACCGCAACCCGGAAGCAACCGCCGAGGCTTTCACCGAAGACGGATGGTTCCGTTCGGGCGACCTTGGCCGCTTGGATCGTGACGGGCATCTCTTCATCGTGGGCCGGGCGAAGGATGTGATCGTGCTGCCATCGGGCAAGAATGTTCACCCGGAAGATATTGAGGTCCATTATCTGAAGGCTCCCGAGGTGGAAGAACTCGCGATCATCGGCGTGGCGGACGAAAAGGAGGGACGCGCCGGCGCCGAGAAACTGATCGCGGTCGTCGTTCCGGACTTTGAATATCTCAGAACGGCGAAAGTCGCAAATTCTAAGGAAGCTGTCCGTTACGCTTTGGACAACCTGGGCCGCGAGCTGCCCGAATATCAGCGCGTTCGCGACTACATCGTCCGGACGGAACCGCTGCCGCGCACCGCCACCCGGAAGATTAAGCGATTCGAGCTGAAAAAACAGATCGAGACCGGCGCGATAGCCGAAACGTCTCAGGAAAAAGCCGTCTGGAAGCTAACCGACGAAGAGAGCGCGATCCTCGATTCCACCGCCGCGAAAACGGTACTATCCGCGATCAAGCAAAATGCGAGGGATGTTGATGTTATCCATCCGCGGATGAATCTGGAGATAGACCTAGGCCTCGATTCCCTCTCGCGGGCGGAGGTTTTTGCCGCTCTCGAGCAGGCCTTCGAAACGGATTTTACCGCAGAACAGGTCGCCGGGGCTCTGACCGTGGCTCAGGTAATAGAACTGGTGAATTCGACCCCGATGGGCGCCAAGCTGGCGGGGCAGAATGCTCAGACTGCGATCGCACTATCAGCGGAGCTGAACTGGTCCAAGATAATCAAGGAAGCCGACGAGGACCTGCCCGAAGTGACCGCAGTGCTGCAAGAACGCACCGTCTTTGTGGCATTCGCCTTTTTCGTCTATCGCTGCTTCAACCTTTTTTGCCGGCTGTTCATGCGGCTGGAGGTTACGGGCGTGGAGAATCTCAGGAAAGCCGATGAGCTATCCGAAGGCCGCTCGTTCCTCATCTGTCCGAACCACCAAAGTTTCCTCGACCCATTCGTGCTTTCGTCGAACTATCCCTATTCGATCTTCAGGCGCATATTTCATGTCGGGGCCAGCATGTTTTTCCAGGGGCGGTTGATGAAATTCGTGGGCGAGATGCTGAGAGTGGTGCCGATCGATCAGGACACTCAGCTTCTGAGAGCGATGAAAGCCGGGGCCATAGGCCTGAAGAATGGAATGGTGCTGAATATATATCCCGAAGGCGAGCGAGCGTTCGACGGCAGGCTGCACGAGTTCAAAAAAGGGGCCGCCATCCTCGCCACGGAGTTGGATCTGCCAATCGTGCCTGTTGCGCTGGATGGCCTTCATAAGGTTTGGGCTCGCCGTTCATTAAAGATCCGGCCCGCAAAAGTGAAGATCCGAATCGGCGAACCCTTTTTTGCAAAAGATGTACTTGCCGCCCGCCCGCGCGTCGAGCAGGGCGATGTTTACGAAATCGTAATTGATCATCTCAAGGGCAATATAGAGGAGATGATAGGCGAACTTCGGGGCGATAAACGTCCCAGGATTTCCGGAGCTGTTGAATAGAAATTCTCACCGACCTCGGGCCGAACTGTATTAAAATCATCTTTGAAGATCCACCGACCGATTCCACAGTTAATGACTTTGATTTAATGCGATTTCGAAATTCACTTCTTGCGATATTTCTTTTTATCTTCTCTCCGGCTTTGGCATTAGGACAGGACTGGCAAGCCTCATTTAATCGAGGCCTCGAGGAGATAAAGGCTGGCCGCCATGTCGAAGCGGCTGAGTCGTTTCGCCGCGCAAACGCGCTTCGTCCGGATGTCCCGGAGGGCCACTTCAACCTCGGGCTGGCGCTGTTCAATCTGAAGCGATACACCGAATCGGTAACGGCCTTCAGGGAGGCAGTTCGGCTCAAGCCCAATTACACCAAGGCACACATTCAGCTGGGTAATGCACTTGACCTCGCCGGCAATTACATCGACGCACTCGCCGCTTACGCATCCGCCGAAAAGCTTGAGCCGGAGAACGCGGTCCTCTATTACGATCGGGCCGTCGCACATCAAAACGCCGGTAAAACGAAAGAAGCGACGGAGCAGTTCAAAAAAGCGATCGAACTCGATGCAAATTACAAAGCGGCGTATGACGGACTCGCGAGATTGTTGGACAGAACCGACTCGAGCGACCAAGCTGCGAACTACTTTCAAAAGGTCGTCGAGCTTGATCCGAAACATTCATATGCTCACCGCCGAATAGGCGATTTTCTTTTGCGTCATAAGCGAAATGCCGAAGCGGCGATCTCGTTTAAGATCGCCATCGCCCTCGACCCGCAGGACAAGAACGCACTACTCGGCCTTGGGGCGGCGTATTTCAACGACGGTAATTACGCCGACGCCGCTCAGCTATACCAAAAGGCATCTGCACTCGATGCTAAATGGGTGCAGCCGGTAGTCTACCTCGCCGACGCATACCGAATGCAAAAGAACTATCCAGACGCAAAATCGACTTATCTGAAGGCTTTGGCGATCGACGTTAGATCAGCGGACGCTCTTTATTGGCTCGGGGCGATCTCGGTTACGGAAAAGAATTTAAACCTGGCTAGAAATTACTACGAAAAACTCAAACCCGTTGACGCGGCGAGGGCCGCCAAGTTATTAGAATTCATAACCCCGGCCAAAGCCGGATAGATTTCTTCGGGCGTTTCCTCACGAACTGAATCGTCTGTTAAATTTGTGAGTATGCCAACAACAGCCATTTTTTGCGGAGTGATCCTGATCTTGCTGGGGATCGTAGGGTATGTGGGCGGTGTGATGTCGGATCGGGCGAGCCTCACGGCGTTGATTCCCGCGTTTTTCGGGATAGTGCTCGCGGCCATCGGCCTGGCGGCTCGAGCAAAAGAAAGTCTGCGAAAACATCTTATGCACGCCGCCGTTATTGTCGCTCTCCTCGGCTTTATCGCGACGGCCGGCAGATTGTTGTTCAAGTCGGGCGACCTTACAGCGTCGCCGGCGGTAATTTCACAGGCTATTATGGCCGCGGTCTGCCTTGTCTTCGTCGTGCTGGCGATAAGATCTTTCGCAGCCGCAAGACGCGAAAGGGCGTGATCTCAAGCGTGCTTTCCGTTCTGGGCGACACAATTGAGAACGATCTCGACCGACAGACCATCACCCTCGTTCTTTGCCGTGATTTTTCCGTTGTGCGCCAGGATAGCCTGCTCGGCTATAGCGAGCCCCAGCCCCGTGCCGCCGGAACCGCGATCTCGGGCTTCCCCCACGCGATAGAAGGGGCGAAATAGATTAGAAAGTTCTGAATCCGGCACGCCATCGCCGTGATCAACGATCTGAACCGTTGCCTTTCCGCCCGAACTCACTAACGAAACATCCACCGACGTGCCTTCCTTGGTATATCGTACGGCGTTCCTCAAAACATTTTCCACCGCGCTTCTGATCAATGAATCCCCGCCGATGATTCGGCAATCATCCGCTCGAACTACGCGCACCGAGCGACCTTTACCGCTCGCCTCGTAATCAGCGTCAGCGGCGATCTGCTCGACGAGCGACTTGAGATTCAGCTCGCGGCGGTCGAAATCTTTCGAGCCTGTTTCCAGCTTCGAAAGCGTCAACAGACGCGAGATCATATCGTTCAGCCGCTGCGATTCGGTCTCTATTCGTTGGAACACCGGCGAAGCCTCGCCGTTGGACTTTTGCTTCGCGATCTCGAGGGCGACGTTCATTCGGGCCAGGGGCGAGCGCAGCTCGTGAGAGACGTCCCTGGAAAGGCGTTTCTGCGACGTGATTAGCGTTTCGATCCGCTCCGCCATCACGTCGAAATCTTTGGCCAGTGAAGCCAGCTCGTCACGACGCCATCCCATCTGCGGCGCCACGCGAGTGGAAAGATCGCCATCCGCGAGTTTTTGCGTAGCGCGGCGCAGCTTCCCGATCGGCGAAGAAAGATATTTCGCGAGCAGCCAGCAAAGCACAAGCGCGGCGAGAAGCAGGCCACCGTAACGCAGATAGCGCCAGGGTGAATCGCCAAAGAATGGGGTGAATCTCGGCCGTTCCCAC
>Ga0307410_10000268_pt1 | contig 19964 bp, 11 predicted proteins | sample 322Ometagenome_3_FD_203707 | JGI IMG/M metagenome (GOLD analysis project Ga0307410, IMG submission 203707) | Maize rhizosphere microbial communities from greenhouse at UC Davis, California, United States - 322HYB-O-3 | ecosystem: Host-associated > Plants > Roots > Rhizosphere > Soil | place... | reverse complement strand
TGGGGCACGAGCCCTACACCATCATGGTGAGCCACTGCGGCGCGGGATACAGCCGCTACGAGGAGCTGGCGGTGAGCCGCTGGCAGTCCGACGGCACCCGCGACCACACCGGGCAGTTCTGCTACCTCAAGGACCTCTCCACCGGGCGGGTCTGGTCGGCGGCACATCAACCGGTGTGCGCGCCGGCCGATATCTACCAGGCGCTGCTGGCCACCGATCGGGTGACCTTCCACCGGATCGACGGCCCCATCGAGACCAGCACCGAGATTGCGGTGGTGCCGGAGGACTGGGCCGAGGTGCGGCGGGTGACCGTCACCAACATCAGTGACGAGAGCCGCGACGTGGAGCTGACCAGCTACGGCGAGATTGTGCTGGCGCCGCCCGAGTCGGACCGGGCCCACCCGGCGTTCGGCAACCTGTTCGTCGAGACCGAGTGGCACGACTGGTGTACCGCGATCACCGCAACCAGACGGGCCCGCTCCTCCAAGGAGAGGCCGCTCTGGTGCGTGCACGTGATGGCCGACGGAGGAGAGAATGTGGGGCCGGTGAGCTGGGAGACCGACCGCTCCCGTTTCATCGGACGGGGACACACCACCCGCGATCCGATCGCGCTGCAGGAAGACGGCCCGCTCTCGGGTACCACGGGATCGGTGCTGGATCCAATATTCGCTCTGCGCACCCGGGTTCACCTCCGGCCGGGACGCTCGATCTCGGTGGCGTTCACCACCCTCGTTGCCGCCAGCAGCGATCGGGCCTTCGAGCTGGCCGACCGCTACCGCGATCCTCACGCCGCGCAGCGGGCGCTGGACCTGGCCTGGGCCTCGAGCCAGGTGGAGCTCCGCGAGTTCAACCTCACGCCGGGCGATGCCGCCGTGTTCCAGGAGCTGGCGGCGCATCTGCTCTACGGCAGTCCCGCGCTCCGGCCGCCCCAGCCCGAGCTGCGGCGGAACCGCGGCTCCCAGCAGCTGCTCTGGGGCCTGGGCGTCAGCGGCGACTGGCCCATCCTGCTGGCCACCATCGACTCTGCGGAGGGACTGCCGACGCTGCGTCAGGTGCTGGCGGCGCATCGCTACTGGCGGCGGCGGGGGATGATGATCGACCTGGTGGTGCTGAACGCGCATCCGCCGAGCTATCTGCAGGATATGGCCGACCGGATCACCGGCGCGGTCTTCGGCGTCAGCGATCCCGGCTTCGTGGACGCGCCGGGTGGCGTGTTCGTGCGGCGGCAGGACCTGCTCAACCCTGAGCAGCTGCTGATGCTCAAGGCGACGGCGCGGGTGCACGTCGCCTGCCTGGGCCAGCCGCTGGGCCGGGTGCTGGCCACCGCGCTGCCCGACGAGTCGCTGGACGACGAGCTGGAGGATGTCTCACCCCTGCTCCGGGCACCGGCCCGCAGCGACTCCCGCATGGCCCGTGTGGTGCGGAGGATCGGCGCCAATCTGCCGTCGCTCCTCGCGCCGCTCTCCTCCACTCCCAGACTCCGCATCTCCGGACCTCAGGACGTCCGCGGCAACGGAAAGCTGGCGCTGGACAACGGCTACGGTGGCATCGCACCGGAGGGCGACTACCTGATCCGGGTGGGACCCGACCGGGTGCCGCCGGCTCCCTGGGCCAACGTCATAGCCAACCCGCACGGCGGCTTTATCGTCACCGAGCGAGGCGGCGGATGCACCTGGGCCGAGAACAGCTACTTCTTCCGGCTCACCCCGTGGCACAACGATCCGGTGGGCGACCCGGTGAGCGAGGTGATCTACCTGCAGGACCAGGAAACCGGCGAGCTGTGGTGCGCCACACCGGGACCGATCGGGGGTGACGCCTTCACCGTCCGGCACGCACCGGGCACCAGCTCGTTCGCTCACGTGCACGACGACATCGCGAGCCATCTGATCCTCGGTCTGGCGCCGGATGCCCCGGTGAAGCTGTGGGTGTTGCGGGTAACCAACCGGGGCTCCGAGACCCGCCGCCTCCGGCTCACCACATATATGGAATGGACCCTGGGCGTGTTGCGGGAGCACACCCAGCACCAGCTGCACACCCGGTTCGACCGGGAGCGGGAAACCCTGCTGGCCACCAACTACTTCGATCCGCAGTTCACCGGCTGGACCGCGTTCCACGCCATCAGTGAGCCGGTCAGCGCGTATACCGCGGGCCGGCGCGACTTCATCGGGCGAAACCGCTCGGTGGCCGATCCCGAGGCGCTGCTCGACGACGGCAACCTCTCGGGCATTATCGGCGCGGCCCACGATCCCTGCGCCGCGCTGCAGTGCGCCATCGAGCTGGCGCCGGGTGAGACCCGGGAGATCGCCATAATCCTCGGCGCCGGCCCCACCGAACGGCGGGCGATCGAATTGGCCGACCGGTACCGGAAGGTGAGCCATGCTCGCTCGGCGATTGACGCGACCATCGCGGGCTGGTCCGAACGGCTCTCGGTGATCACGGTGCAGACGCCGGAGCCCACTTTCGACGTCATGATCAACCGCTGGTCGCTATACCAGGCGCTGGCCTGCCGGATGTGGGGCCGCTCGGCGCTGTACCAGAGCAGCGGCGCCTACGGATTCCGCGACCAGCTGCAGGACGTGATGGCATTCGTGTACGCCGAGCCGCCGCTGGCGCGGGAGCACATCATCCGGGCGGCCGGCCGGCAGTTCGTCGAGGGCGACGTACAGCACTGGTGGCATCCCCACAGCGGACGCGGAGTCCGCACCCGGTTCTCCGACGACCTCGCCTGGCTGCCCTACGTGGTGGACCACTACGTGAAGGTCACCGGCGATGGATCGGTGCTGGACGAGCTGGCTCCCTTCCTCACCATGCGCCAGCTCGAGCCCAACGAGCACGAGATCTACGATCTGCCCGAAGTCAGCACCGAGATGGCGACGGTATACCAGCACTGCGTTCGCGCGCTGCGCCGGGCCTGCACCAGCGGCGAGCACGGGCTCCCGCTGATCGGCATCGGCGACTGGAACGATGGAATGAACCGGGTGGGGATCGAGGGCAAGGGCGAGAGCGTGTGGCTGGCCTGGTTCCTGACTGCGACGCTGCGCGGCTTTGCCGAGCACGCCGAGTCGCGGGGCGACGACACGGTAGCCGCCGAATTCCGCCAGCAGGCCAACGCATACATCGCCGCGCTCGATCAGTACGGCTGGGATGGAGAGTGGTACCGCCGGGCCTACTTCGATGACGGCACCCCGTTGGGATCGAGCAAGAATGAGGAGTGCCGGATCGACTCCATCGCCCAGAGCTGGAGCGTGATCGCGGACGGGCAGAGCTCGTCCCGAGCAAAGCGACGGGCGCAGCGGCGGACGACGGCCATGGAATCGCTGTATCGGCATCTGGTCCGGGAAGATGCCCGTCTCTTGATGCTGCTGACGCCGCCGTTCGACAAGACCGAAAAGGACCCGGGGTACATCAAGGGCTACCTGCCCGGCGTCCGGGAGAACGGCGCGCAATACACCCACGCGGCGCTCTGGGCGGTGCTGGCCACCGCGCTCCAGGGTGATGGGGACCGCGCGTTCGAGCTGTACCAGATGATCAATCCGCTCACCCACGCCCGCACGCCGGAGGAGGTCGAGACCTACAAGGTGGAGCCCTACGTGGTGGCGGCCGACGTGTACACCGCGGAAGGCCAGCTGGGACGAGGCGGCTGGACCTGGTACACCGGCTCGGCGAGCTGGATGTACCGGGTGGGACTGGAGGGGATCCTCGGCTTCACCAAGCGCGGCGACCGGTTGTTCATCGAGCCGCGGACCCCGATCTCATGGCGGGAATACACGATCGTGTATCGCTATGGAAAGAGTGTCTACGAGATCGTGGTGCGGAATGAGGATGGAGCTGCCTGGGAGAGAGCCGAGGTCGCCCTCGACGGACAGCCGCTCAACGGGGCCGGTATTCCGCTGGTGGATGACGGCGAGCGGCACCGGGTGATGGTCACCCCGGTAACCGAGTCCGCGCCGGTTACCTCATCGCCGAGCGAAGAGCTGTCACCCTGAGCGCAGCGAGTTGTCACCTGAGTGCAGCGAGGAGTTGTCACCCTGAGCGCAGCGAGGGGGCCTAAGCGTCGCGGCCGCAGATAAGCTGGCGGCGTCAAACGGTTCGGCTCCCTGGCTGCGCTCGGGATGACGTATGATGTTGCAGTGCTCCGCTTACTTGCCTGCTGATTTGACCGACTGCTCATTCTGGAAGAGCGCGGCGTACTGGCCGTACCCCTCCGCCTCCAGCTTATCGGCTGGGATGAACCGGAGCGACGCCGAGTTCATGCAGTAGCGGAGACCGGTAGGCGCCGGCCCATCGTCAAATACGTGGCCCAGGTGGGAGTCCGCGTGCTTCGACCGCACCTCGGTCCGCTCAGTGAAGAGCTTGTGGTCGGTTTTGGTCTTGACGTTCTCCGGCTCCAGGGCCTTGCTGAAGCTGGGCCACCCCGTGCCCGAATCGTACTTGTCCAGCGAGCTGAACAACGGCTCGCCTGACACAACGTCCACGTAAATCCCCGCCTCGTGGTTGTCCCAATAGGCATTGCTGAACGGCCGCTCGGTGCCCTCGTGCTGGGTCACCTGGTACTGCTCCGAACTGAGCTTCTGCTTAAGCTCGGTGTCACTAGGCTTCTTGAAGTTCACTGGGTTCCCTCCTTTTGGTGTGAGCTGTTTGTCCCTCCACAGCTCTGCAATGCGCTTGTCTCGCCCACAGCCGATCACATACGCCTGATACCGCTCCGGGTTCTTCTTATAGTACTGCTGGTGATACTCCTCCGCGGGATAAAACTTCGTCGCCGGCTCGATCGTGGTCACCACCGGGGTCTTGAACCGGTGCGACTGGTCCAGCGCACGCTTCGAGGCCTCCGCCGCGCGCTGCTGCGCCGAGTCGCGGTAGAAGATGATGGAGCGGTACTGGGGGCCGCGGTCACAGAAGGCTCGGTCCGCCGTCGTGGGATCGATGTGGTGCCAGTAGATGTTCAGCAGCCGGTCATAGGAGATCGCCGCCGGATCGTAGATCACCTGCACCGACTCGGCGTACCCGGTCTTGCCGGTCTCGACCACCTCGTAGCTGGGGTCCGACTGGGAGCCTCCGGCATAACCCGCGGTGACGCTGGCAACCCCGGGCACCCCCTCGAACGCCTTCTGCATCGACCAGAAGCAACCACCGGCAAAGATGGCGACTTGCTGAGTGGCGCCAGGAACCGGCAGGACGGCGAAACGGGTATTCCGGACGTCGCGCTCCGGCGCGGCGCCGGCCAGGTTCAGTGCCATAAAAGCCAAAGCCAGCAAGAGCATGGTGATAAGACCTGCGGATCGGATTGGGGAGCGGGTCATGCTGCGGAACTCCGGTAGGTGACATCTCCATAACGTTCGGCGGTTCCCGTTTGATACTGGGAGCTCGGAGCCAGGAGCCCGAGGTCCCACCCAGGTGACCGGAAGCACATGCCAGACCGGGGCCGATCACTGTATTTAGCGACATGAAAATCTCCTTTATCGGCCTCGGCAGCATGGGCCTCCCCATGGCCCGGAACCTCCTCGGCGCCGGCCACGAGCTTACAGTCTACAACCGCACCCGGAGCCGGGCCGACGAGCTGGGCCGGCAGGGCGCCCGAGTCGCGGCATCTCCCCGGGAAACGGCCCAGGGCACCGACATCCTGATCACCATGCTGGCCGACGACGCCGCGGTCGAAGGGGTGATGTTCGGCGACGAGGGCGTGTTCGCGGGACTCAAGGCCGGCGCGACCCACGCCTCCATGAGCACCATCGGCCACCTGCTCTCCCGCCGGCTGGCTGACGAGCACGGCGCCCGGAAACAGAGCTACGTCTCGGCCCCGGTGTTCGGGCGGCCCGAGGCCGCCGAGGGGGCAAAGCTCTGGATCATCGCCGCGGGTCCGGCCGAGGCGATCGAGCGCTGCCGGCCAGTGTTCGAGGTGATGGGTCAGGGAACCGAGATCGTGGGCGACGATCCGCCGATGGCGAACGTGCTTAAGCTGGCGGGCAACTTCCTCCTCGCCTCGGCGATCGAGGCGATGGGCGAGGCGTTCACGCTGGTGCAGAAGTATGGGATCGAGCCCGGACGCTTCCTCGAGATCCTGAACGGGCGGCTGTTCCGCTCGCCGATCTACGAGAACTACGGCAAGCTGATCGCTGAGCGGCGCTGGGAGCCGGCCGGATTCAAGCTGCGGCACGGGCTCAAGGACGTGCGACTCGCCCTCTCCTCCGCGGAGGAGGTGGCCACGCCCATGCCGCTGGCGAGCCTGATCCGGGACCACTACCTGTCAGGGATGGCGAAGGGCTGGGGCGACATCGATTGGGCGGCGCTGGCGCGGGTGGTGGAGGAGAACGCGGGCGTAGAGCTGGGAGCCAGAAGCTAAGAGCTTACCTCGGTTGTCTCCGATACGGTACGTACTGGGTGTCCAGCGCCCCACCCGGCAACATTACGGTCATTCCAGCGTAGGCAGTCCTGGCAACTTGCTCGAGGAGCACCGTGAACGGTGGCGACCTGACGGTCTGCGCCGAGAGCACGGCCTTCGTCGAGTCAGCCAAAAAGAATGCGACCTGTTTCGCACCGACGCCGTTGTCGCGCCAAGTCAGCCGCACCATTGGCTTGTTGCCGACGAGAATCGATGAAACCTGCAGCGGGCCAACCGGCGGGACGGTGTCATAGACCGGCGAGACCTCGCGGGCCGGTTGCACCGGCACTCGCTGGGTCTCGGGAGAGTAGGACTCTCCGGCGGAATCGTCCGGATACTGGTAGTTCTCTGAGCCGCCGTAATAGCCGCCAAACGGCCAATAGTAAGGAAAGAAAGAACGGACGTGGCGGTCGCTGCCGGATGTAATGGGAGCCGTGGCCGTGAGTCGAGGGGGTCGGACCCTCGTGCGATAACCGGGGGCGCCTTGGGCGAGGGCGTCAGGCGCTGTAGTTAGCGACGCTGCCAACCAAAAGGAGAGCCCGACGGCGGCAATGCCCGTGTGCCACATGGAGTGTGCCTCAATGCGCTTTGATGCCGGTCCTTACTTCTTTGATATCAGGCTATCGAACCGGGGGATTCCCTTGAGACGGGCCCAGAAGGGATCCACCCGCACTGCGGCAAGCGTCACATACGGGTAGGTGCTGTCAGCCAGCGCCGCGGCAAGCGAGTCAGCGGCGGCAGGCCGCTCCCCCAGGAGCGCGAGGTTCACCGCCCACTGTACCTGCATCTGCGGCGTGATCCAGGCCGTGTCGCCCTGAGCCCGGTACAACTGCTCCGCCTGGTCCATCGCCCGCTTGACCACGGGCGCTCGCCCCAGCCCTGCATTGATGAAGCCCAGAAGGTCCTGGCTGAACGGACTCTCGGGCTCGGCACGGGCCATGCCCTCGGTGACCACCCGCGCCGAGTCCCAGTAGATCCGCTCGAGCCTGGTCCGGTCATGCATGTTAGCCCGCAGGGCTCGGGCGATGTAATAGTTGGCCGAGTCCCGCGGCGAAAACCCTGTGAGCGTGAGCTGGTCGAGCACCCGCTCGTAGTCGGCGCCCAGCGGTCCCCCCCAGTCGAAGCAGGCCAGGCACATCTTGCGGACGAACTCCTCTCGGCCAATCCGTGCCTCCGCTTCCTGCATGACCCGTCTTGCCCCCTGCACGTCTCCTCGCCACCCAATCAGGTTACGTCCCTTCTCGAAGTAGGCGTGGTACTGGTCCGGCGCCAGCGCTATGGCCCGGTCATACGTAGTGTCAGCGTCCGCAAACCGGCGCAGCCCGGAATACGCGCGCGCGAGCCCTAACGCCCGTTCAGCAGAACGAGGGTCCAGAGCACTGGCTCGACGCATGTTGGCCAGCGCCGAGTCCCTGGCTCCGCGCCACCACTGGCTGTAAGCGATCGCGTTGAGTACCTCGGCATTGCTCGGCTGGAGCCGGAGCGCGGTCTCGTATTCGGCGGTGGCCCGCGCGTTATCATGGTCGATGTCAGAGGCGTAGTCGCCTCGCGCGATGTGAGCTTCCGCCGATTGGGGCGCCAGCGCCAGCGCTCGAGACATCGCGAGCTTGGCCAGGGCCCGGGTTGCACTATCGGCCGGATCGCGAAAGAGCTGGTAGAGGCTGGCCTGTGCCAACCGGGCCCACGCAACCCCGAACCCGGAATCAGCGGCAATGGCCCGCTCATAGAGCTGCCGGGCTATAACCATCTTCTGCGGCTCCACATTGAGCCGGGCGCGCAGCTCGTACTCCCGCGCCTTCAGGTAATCGTCGTACGCCTCGACGCTGGAGGTAGGCTTGTCGTTCAACTGCGCTCGTGCCGGTTGAGTCAGGGCGACGTTTAGCGCCTGGGCAACTCTGCCGGCGACATCGGCCTGAACTTCAAAGACATCGGAGAGAGGGGCGTCGAAGGACTGCTGCCACTTGGCCGACCCGGAGGAGACCACGATCAATTCCGGGCTCACCTTCACCCGGCCGGTACTGTCGCTATTGCCCTTGTCCCAGCGCACTGTACCGGTGAGCAGATAGTCCACCCCCAGCTCGCGGCCCAGCTCCTGGGGGGACTTGCGGGTGTGCTTGTATTGGCTGGAGCTGCTGCGGGCGGTGACCCGGAGTGCCGGCAGGGCGGTGAGCCGACCACGGATCTCGTCGGTCACTCCGTCAACAAAGTAGTCCTGGTCAGCCGGACCGACGTTCTCGAAAGGAAGGACGGCCAGGAGCTTGCCACCACCGGCATCGACGGGTGCGTGCCTGTCCCGCCAGGCGAACAGCACGCCGCTCCCGATTGCAATTCCCAGGAGCAGAACGGCGAAGAGGGGATGTCCCAGTATCATCCGGCGGAGCCCGGAAACGGTTCCGGCCCGAGTTTGCCGCCGGTCTGGAACTGGGGCAGGAGGCAAGACCGCCGGCAGCTGATGCGGAGTCAACACCTCGGGCGCGAGCGCGTGGGCAAACTGCGCGGCAGTGGCGTACCGATCCGCCGGCGCTTTGGCGAGCGCGGTGGCGACGACCTGGTCTATCGCCGCGGGAATGGTATCCCGGATCTGGTGCAGCGGGCGGGGAGCCTCGGAGATGGTTCGGGCTATCACGGCCATCGGCGTGGGGCCGCTGAACGGCGGCTCGCCCGCCAGCATCTCATACAAAACGCAGCCCAGTGCGTAGATGTCGCTTCGGGCATCTACGTTGGAGGATCCGGCGGCCTGTTCGGGACTCATGTACGCCGGTGTGCCGAGGGCGAGCCCCGTGCTGGTGAGCCGATCCGTGTCGGCGCCCAGAGCCCGGGCAATGCCGAAATCCGCCACCAGGGCGTGCTCGCTGGTCAGGAGGATGTTTTCCGGCTTGAGGTCGCGGTGCACCACGCCGTGGCTGTGGGCATACCCCAGGGCGTCGGCAGCCTCGCGAATGATGCGGACCGCGTCGACAACCGGCAGCTGTCCCTCCCGAACCAGCCGGGTCCGGAGCGTCTCACCTTCCACGAACGGCATGGTGAACCAGAGGATGGCAGGGCCGCCCGCTTCGCCGGAGATCTCGCCTGAATCGTGAACGGTCAGGATGTGAGGGTGCTGAAGCCGGGCGGCGAGCCGGATCTCGCGCTGGAACCGATCCGCGCCGAGACTGGCCGCGAGCTCCGGGTGGAGCACCTTGAGGGCTACGGATCGATCATGCCGGAGATCGTGCGCCAGATAGACGGTCGCCATCCCCCCGCGGCCAAGCTCGCGCTCGAGGCGATACCGGTCGGCCAGCCTCGCCTGGAGAATTTCTGGTGGAGTGAGCACCGGAGCGCCTGGATGGGTTAGAACGAACATAGCGGCTGAGAGTTGTTTCGGCCATCTGGAAGTAGCCTCGCTGGCGCGATCAACTCCGAAGCGGCACATTGGAGTCGCCATGACCACCCCCACCACCCCCACCCTCGCAGGCCCGCATCGCAAGCCATACGATGAGGAAATCGATGTCTACGGCCTCACCCACCCGGGAAGGGTCCGCAAGGAGAACCAGGACCACTTCCTCATCTGTGCCCTGAAGAAGCAGCTGGTAGTCCGCCAGACCAGCCTGCCCGAGCTCCACAGCGTCTCCGCGGAGCCCGAGCGGCTCGCCTTCTTAATGATGGTGGCCGATGGGGTCGGCGGTGGGGCAAAGGGCGAAGCGGCGAGCCGCACCGCAGTCGAGGCGGTCACTCAGTACGTCGAGCACGGCATGCGTTGCTATTATGCCACCGGCGCGGACGACCGCGAGTTCTACCAGTCGCTGCAGGAAGGGGCATTCCTGACCCATGTGGAGCTGTTGCGGCGGGGCGAGATCGACCCGGAGTACCGCGGCATGGCCACCACGCTCACGCTCTATCTCGGCGTGTGGCCCCGGGCCTACCTGCTCCAGGTGGGCGACAGCCGCTGCTACCTGCTCCAGCAGGGCGAGCTGTCCCAGATCACCCGCGACCAGACGATGGCGCAGGAGCTGGTCGACCTCGGCGTCATGTCTCAGTCGGATGCGTCCACCACCAAGCTGGCGCACACGCTCTCGAGCTCGATCGGCGGACGCCAGAGCGCGCCGGTGGTGACCCGGCTGGACGCGAAGTGGGGCAACGTCGCCCTGCTCTGCAGCGATGGGCTGACCAACCACGTCTCCGACGAGCGGATCGGCGAGCGGCTCCGCTCGATGACCTCGGCTAAGCAGGTCTGCGAGGATCTGCTGGAGGAGGCGCTCGCCGGCGGAGGAACCGACAACATCACCCTGATCGTTGGGCGGGCGTTGCCTGGGGAGAGCTGAGACTGGGCAGGCATGTCATTTCGAGCGTAGCGAGAAATCGCTCAGCCGTCCGCCTGAGATAGGAGCGGAAACGTCAGACGGGCCGATCCCTCGCTACGCTCGGGATGACATCGTTCGCAACCGGCCCTACTAAGTCCACCTTACTTCACCCCAGCCTGTCGCCGCGCCCCCGCGATCAGACTATCGGCCCGCCGGCTGGCCTCGTCGATAATTCCTTTGGCTTTGTCGTCCGACTCGCTGCGGAGCCGGTCTGCCGCAACCTGGGCGCCAGCCGCGACCAGAGGATTGTCCCCGGCCTTGGCCGTCAACGAGTCGGCCTGCTGATAGCCGGTCTGCTTCACCCTCGCTGCCAGTGACTCCGCCTGCTGCCGAATCACGGCGGCCTGCCGCTCCGCCTCCTGTACCATCCTCATCGCCGCGGAATCGACCTTTGCGGTGACCGCCTGCTTCACCGCCTCCTGCGCCCCCTGCGCCACGGACGACGTGACGCTGCCCAGGTCGACCTTGACCGTGGGATCGGTCACCTTGCCGGCGAGCTGAATATTGAGCGGGATCTCCGGCGCCGCAGCGAGATTGAAACCGGCCCGCGATGCCAGCCCAGCCAGCGCCTGATCGGCCCCACCCACCAGCGACTTCGGCAGCCTGAGCCCCAGGGTGTACTGCATGGTTTGATCGATCCCGTTCGAGCCGGACACGGTCACGGAGGTGCCGGCCAGTTTCACAGTGAAGGGTTGGGTGACCAGTCGGCCATCCTTGATCTGGAACGCGGCCCTGATGGCCTGCATGGTCGGGTTGTTCAGGATCGCGAGATTGGTGACGTCCACGATCTTCTTCATTCCGGGGAAGTCGCGCAGCGAGACATTCTGGCTCTGGAAGGTGCCCTTGCCGCTCAGCGCGTCGAACAGCGGCATCATGTTCTTCCCCAGCGCGCCGTTCAGGTTGACGTCGGTGCTCACGGTGCCCCGGGCATACTTGGCCACCGGCGCCAGCATCTGCACGGTGGTGAACGCCTGGAATGCGGATGGGATGTCGAGCCTGGTCATCTTGAGCCCGACATCAAACACCGGCTGGGTCACGTTCTTGGTGTCGTAGAACCCGCTCACCGCGATCTGGCCGCCCAGGGTGTTCATCCGGAAGTCCTGCAGCGTCGCCCGCCGGTCCTTGATCCGCACCCTGCCCGTGGCGCCGGTCATCTTGAGCTTGTTGTAGGTCAGTTGGTCGACCGTGGCGTTCAGGCCGAAGTCGATCTTGTCCGGCACCGGAATGATCTGGAGGTCGCCCTCGCCCGAGCGCCACTCGTCCAGATCGAACCGGTTGCTCCGCACCGTCGCGGTGCCCTGGAGGGTGTCGTCCCGGAAGGCCCAGGAGACCAGATTGTCGATCGAGCCGGTCGCCCGGAGATCGCTGCTGCCCACCGAGCCGGTGAACGCGGTCAGCTCGGCCCGCTCCGGCCTCAACCGAAGCGACGCCTGCTGAATCGCGAGCGGTAGGGTCTTGCCTCCCTCGCTCGATGCTGCGCGGGGCCTGAGCGTGAGGCCGGCGACATCCACCGTGCCGCTGGCCGCGACGTTGCCGTACTGCTTCTTGTCGATGGCGGACATCCGGGCCCGCACCGCAGCGTCCGCCGCAATCGTTCCGGTGAGCTGGTCGATGCTCTCCAGCTTCATGCTGCGACGGACGTCTGCCAGATCCACCTTGCCCTTGACCCGGAAGTCCACGTTAGGATCGGATACCGGGGTCCGGACCACCATCCTCGCATCCACCGGGTTCCGGCCGAGCAACAGGTGGAAGCGGTCGACATTGACCACGGTGCTGTCGGCGCTGCCGCCGGGGTTAGCCAGCGCCAGATCCAAAAAGATGGAACGCGCGGGCAGTGGCAGGTCGGGATACTGGAACGCGGCATCGTTGACCTTGGCCCTCAGCTGGAAGGCGGGAAAGGCGCTGTCGCCGTACTCGCCCTTCACCAGGCCGGCGACGGTGAAGCTGCCCGAGGTCTTCACCTTGTCGAAGTCGTGGGCGTACACCGCCGGCACCAGCGACAGGATGCTGCGGAAATTCGTGCTCGGCGCCTTGAAGGCGAGGTCCAGGCCCAGGAGCTTGCCGGTCGACTTGGCCGAGCCGGTAACGCCGAGCTTGAGGTCGTTGAGGCTGAGGTCAGTGGTCCGGAGGGTGTACGCCTTGTTGGCCAGATCGGCCGCGACGTCGGCATCGAGTCCCAACCGGACCCGGTTGAGATAGGGAATCCCGGCAAAGCTGACGCTCACCGTATCGGCCTTGGCCTGGGTCTTCACCGCGACCTGCTTCTGACTGAAGTCACCGCTGAGCGACTGGTTATAGCCCGCGAGCGACGCTTTCAGGCGGGTCTGCCGGTTGTCGAACGCGATCGCGCCGTTCTTGATCTCGAGCCGCCTCAGGCTCACCGCCATGGTCCGGCGACTGGTGTCCGTCGTCTGGCGACTGGTATCCGTGATGTTCCAGTTGGCGCTGCCGTCCCGCAGCTTGATCAGCGACAGCCTCGGCCGGTCCAGCTCCACCGCCCGGACCACGACCGGGCTCCCGCCCAGCACGTTCCGGAGCACGCTGCCGACACTCAGGGCCACGCCGAAGTGGGGGATCGATGCCAGGGTGTCGCCCCGAAAGCGGCCGGTCCCCACCACGGTGAGATCGTTGAGCGAGAGAGTGAGGCTGGGGAAGTTCCGGAAGAAACTGAGGCCGGCGTCCTGCCAATCCACCCGCGCGGTGACGCTTCGGTTGGCCGCTTCCTTGGCGCGCTGGGCGATCTGGTCCTGGAACAGGAGTGGGAGGGTCAGCAGCAGGACGAGCACGACTGCAAGCACTGCCCCCAGGATAACCAGAATCCGTCTCATTCAGGAAAAGTAAACCGAAAGAGTCTGCCGATCGCGGCGAGATAGTGTGAGTTGCGTCACACTTCGCTCGGTGGTCGAGGCCGCAGCGGAGTCGCCGCAAATTCAGGTATAATCGCACTTGATGGATGCTTGATCGCCACAGCTATCCTGCCCAGTACTGCCATTCGGCAGGTGCCGCGAGCCCACGGCGGGTTGATGGGTTGAACCGATCCTTGCTGGGGAGGGAAGCAATCATGATCGAGATACTCACGCGCCGTGCGGCGCTGGCCTTAACCGCGCTATTCCTTACTGCTTGTAGTGACCGGCTCACCGAACCTGAGCCCCAGACGGCGGACATCACCCCCACCGCCGATGCACCGGACCTCGCCGCCACGAACACCTGGCTCACCAAGGCCGACATGCCCGATACGCCTAGGGACCAACTGGCGGCCGCCACCATCACCAACTCCGCGGGGCAGTCCATTGTCTACGCCATTGGCGGACATGTTATCGGCAGCGGGCGCACCGGGCGGGTTCAGGCGTATAACGTCAGCACCAATACCTGGGTCTCGAGGCTGCGCTGGCCGGTGGCAGCGTGGAACACCAACGGTACCGGGGTCATCAACGGAAAGATCTACATCTCCGGCGGGATAACGGGCGATAAGGTCTTCAGCAGCCAGCTATATGTGTACGACCCCGCCACCAACGTGTGGACCAGGAAGAGCGACATGCCGGACGATAGCTGGGGCGGCATCTCCGGAGTGATCAACAACCAACTCTACGTGCTTACCTGTACTGAGCTGGAAGAGGACTGCTATGACGACCACACCAGACCCGAACTGTACCGCTACGATCCGCGCGCCGATCAGTGGAGCTTCGAGGGCTATGCGCCGACCCAAGCAGGCCGCCCGTTTGGTGGGGTGATAGGGGGGAAGCTCTACTTCACCGGCGCGAACAGCCTGCAGGATGGCGGCGGCGCCCGGTTCACCGTGTACGATCCGGCGACGAAGCAGTTCACGGCCAAGACCCCGCTCTCCAAGGCACGCACATCCGGGGCGGGGTACGCCACCCTGGGGGCAAGACTGTACATCTTCGGTGGCTTTGAGCGTCAGTCGGACGGGTCGCTGCTGAACGTGCGGACGACTAGGGTATACGATCCGGCGACCGACAGCTGGTCGGCCGGAGCGCCGATGCCCACACTGCGCCTCGGCATCGCCGCCACCCGAGTGGTGCTGAATGGAAAGGCGCGCATCGAGGTGGTGGGCGGGCCCAAGCCGGGGAACAATCTTCAGTACCTGCCCTGAGCGCGTTGTCTCGGGCTACTCGCCAGATGGACTGCGGGCCGAAGATTCTTCGACCCGCGGTCCAACCTGCCTTCATTGAACTTATCTGCTCGGAATGACCTGGACGCTCACGTGCGACGGCCGCGCCGGTGTCCGCCAGATCCGGTGGGTCTGGGCCCGGTAAACAGCCGGCTTCGCCGTGAAAATGTTGGGGACGAACGTCTGCGGGTTGCGATCGTACAGCGGAAACCAGGTGCTCTGCACCTGCACCATCATCCGATGCCGCCGCTTGAACGTGTACAGCTGCTGGTGCAGATCGACCGTGTACTCGGCCACCCGGTTCGGCACGATGGGTCGGGCCGCCCTGAAGCTAGTCCGATAACGTCCTCGCATGATGTCCCCCGCGATCATGAACTCATATCCGCCCATTCTCGGCTCGGGCATACTGTCGGGAAAGACGTCGATCAGCTTTACCACCCAGTCGGCATCCGTACCCGTAGTCGAGGCGAAGAGGTGGGCCGAGATGTTGCCGGCCACCGTGACGTCGGCTTCGAGCGGCGCGGTCGTCCAGGTGAGCACATCGGGTCGATCGTCCACGAAGCGCTGGTCCTGGCTTAGCCAGGTATACCAGTCCGAGCCCCGGGGATGGTAGGTCTCCTGAATCGGGCGCTGCCGGTAGGGTACGGGATGCGCCGGATCGGAGAGGTATGAGTCGTATTGAGGCCGCCCATTTGTCACGGCAGGCCTCGTCCCCGGCGTCGGTGGATCGAACGAGAGCACCCCGTCGCCGTGAAAGTAGAGCCGCCGCAGGGCCGCATCCTTCACCGGCCACTGCGCGAATGTCCGCCAGGTGTAGGCGCCGCCATCGAACAGCAGCGCCTCGGGCTGTTGGTGCGGCCGATCCTTGAGCCAGTGGGCGAACCACTGTGCCTGCACCTCGCGGAACCGCCTCCCGGTCTCTTCGCGGAAGTCCACCTTTCCCAGTCGCTGGGTCTCCCTTCCACCCCAGGAGCCATGATTCCAGGGGCCCATGAGGAGATGGTTCCTCGAGGCTGAGTCGTGCCGCTCGAGCGCGGCGTACGTCACCAGCGTGCCGTACAAATTTTCCTGGTCCCACCAGCCTCCCACGATCAGCGTCGGCACCGCCACCGTGGTGAGCTTTGGCGGGAGCGAGCGGGCCACCCAGAACGTGTCGTACGTGGGGTGCTGCACGAAGTTGTTCCAGGTGGGCACCCGGCCATCGAGACGCTTCGTCAGGGAGTCCGGCGTGCCCTGCTCGAGATACCAGTCATAGGTGTCGTACGTCGGGATCCGGAACCGATCGCTCATATTCCGGGACATCTGCATCCAGCTCTCGAACTCCACGCCTATGGTCTGGCGGAACGCGCCTTGATGGAAGTCGTCATCCCCCATCCACAGATCCGCCATCACCCCTTGCGGACTCAATGCCCTGACGGCCGGATGCGGATCGATGCCTGCCATGGCGGCAAGCCATCCGTTGTAACTCACGCCGAGCACACCGAGCCGGCCATTGGTGTTCGGCACGTGCTTCACCAGCCAGTCCGCCGTATCGAAAGCATCGGTGCTCTCATCGACGCCCTTGGGGTCGTGTGGGTCGCGGAGCGGGCGATCCATCACGAACTCGCCCTCGGACCGGAAGCGTCCCCGGATGTTCTGGAAGACGAAGACATAGCCGTCGCGGGCAAGGTCGCCGTAGGGAACTTGGAGCTGGCCCTTGTCCTCTTCCCCGACACCGTATGGTGTGCGGTTGAGCAGCAGAGGTAGTGGCTCGGGTCGGCCTCGAGGCCGGAAGATGACTGTCTCCAGGCGGACGCCGTCCCGCATCGGGATCATGACCTCCGTGCGATCGAAGGCGAGAGTATCCGTGGCTTGGGCAGCCAGCGCCGGCGGCAGGAGAGCAGTGTTGGCAAGAAGGGCGGCAGCGGCAAGATGTCGCATCGGGTCTCCGAACTGGATTTGCTCAGCGCGACGGATGGCCCAGACGAGAGCCGTCAGTTGCCAGTATGAGTCACGAGGCACGAGATACTTCGAGCGTTACACGGCATGGAGCCCACGCGCGCGTCATTTCGAGCGTCACGCGGCATAGAGCCCACTCGCGCGTCATTTCGAGCGTAGCGAGAAATCGGCCCGCTCGTACCTTTGCCCACCCATGTTCGTATACATCATGTCCAGTAAGACCCGGCGGCTCTACGTTGGTGTCACGAATGACCTTGTCAGGCGGGTCTGGGAACACCGCACAGGGGTAGTTCCCGGCTTCACCAGGAAGTATGGCGTCAAGGAACTGGTCTACTATGAGCAGATTGATGCTCCCGCCACCGCCATTGGGCGTGAGAAACAAGTGAAAGATTACGCGCGATCAAAGAAGCTGGCCCTCATAGCCTCACTGAACCCTAAATGGCGTGATCTGGCGGAGCATTGGTATCCCGACGTTCTCCCAGCCGATTTCTCGCTACGCTCGAAATGACCCAAGACGCCGCGGCCTCGCTACGCTCGAAATCACGCGTGTGGGTCGAAATGATATCACGCGAGTCGCTCCATAAATGCCAGCATCAGGGCAGGTCGTCCTGAAGACTGCTCACCACCGCACGGATAGGCAGCTGAGTCCGCCATCCATCTTCCGGTACTCCGACATGTCCACCTCGGCGATCTCATGGCCGAGCTCGCGCAGGAGCGCTGCCGTCTTAGGGAATCCCTGGGCGATCAGCACGGCGTCGTTGACCCGGATGCAGTTGGCCGCGTAGTCCTCACCCTCCGGCACCTCTACTACGTCCCACCCCCGCAGCGCCTCGTGTTCCGCGAGCTCGCCCCAGGCGAGCAGGCGCCGCCCGCCCAGCCAGGAGAGCCCAGTCTTGAGGTGCAGCATACCGGCTGACTCCCGGATATCGATGACGGTCGAGCCGAAGCCGCGCGCCGCGAGCCACCCAGACAGCTGGGCCGCCCCGTCTGCGTTAGTGCGGTGGGAGAGGCCGATGAAGAAATGGGAGCCGGCCTCGCAGATGTCGCCGCCGTCCACGGTGCCGGGATGAGTGATCTGGTCAAGCTGGGGAAACCAGGCGCCCAGCGCGGCGCCGAGTGCCGCCACTTCTCCGGCCCGGGTCGGGGCGCCGGGCCGAGTGAGGATCGCGCCTCGGCCGGTGACGATGGCGGCATCCTCGACGAAGGTGGAGTCGGGAAACTCGGGGTCGGCCGGCAGCCTGAGCAACGAGAGCCCCAGCCGCTCCAGCGTCCGGCAGTAGGCCTCGTGCTGCTCCAGCGCGAGTGCCAGGTCGGGAGCCCCAAGATCGGATGAGGTGATCCCGTGGGCGAAGGTGCCAGCAGGCGGCCGGACGATGGCGTGGGTAAAGTGCATAGTTATTGGCGTGATCGTCACTTCGAGCGCAGCGAGAAATCGCTGAACTTACGTTCGACATCGGAGCACAACCGGCAGGCCGTCCGATTTCTCGCTGCGCTCGAAATGACTCGCTTTCTCGAAGTGACTCGCTTATAGCACCGAGGAAAACTCCTCAATCAGAAACTCTCTGTGCTGTTCTCCGTGTCCTCTGTGGTTCCGTGCTGATGTCTTTCGAGCACGCGATACACCGGATAGCTGAGCGCCAGCAGCACCATCGACTTCCAGCTGTGGCTCCAGTCGCTGACGACCGAACCGCCGAGGAACGCCAGTGAGCCCAGCAGGGCGAGGCCAGTCGTGAACGGGAACCCCGGCACCCGAAACGGCCGCGGGGTTTCCGGCTCCTTCCGCCGGAGCGCAAAGACGCTCACGAATGACAAGGTGTAGTTGAACACGAAGAAGAAGGCGCACAGCGCGAGCACCGAGTTGACCGTTCCCGACAGGATGAATCCCGCGACAACGCCGATGGTGGTCCAGTGCGCCACGGTCGGGGTGCCGCCCCGGTTTACCGTCTGGAGCGCGGCGGGCAGCAGCCGGTCTCGGCTCATGGCCAGCAGAACCCGGGGCGCCATCAGGACAATGGCATTCATGCCGCTCAGGATGGAGATCAATACCAGCAGCCGGATCACCAGATCGCCCCGATCGCCGAACAGCTGCTGGCCCACACTCGCGGCCACGAACGGATCGCCCGCCATGCGGCTGATGCCGAGGACCCGGAGAAAGGCGACGTTGACCAGCACGTAGATCAGGATGACGAGGAGCACGCCCAGCACCATCGAACGGGGTATGCCGTGCCCGGGATTCCGGGTCTCCTCGCCGAAGTAGAGCGGTCCGTTCCAGCCGTCGTAGGTGTAGATCACCGCCTGGAGCGCGAGCACAATGGCGGTCGCCAGCGCCAGCCCCGAGGGAGCGGCGCCACCGGTGGTCCCGGAGCCCGCGGCAGTTTCAGCGGATGCGGGAACGGACAGGCAGACCGCGATCAGGCTGCCGAACGCCAGCGCCTTGGCCGCGCTCAGGATCTGCTGAGAGAGGTCGCCGATCCGGATGCCGCGCCAGAGCAGCAGACCGAAGAGCAGCACCACGGCGACGCCGGTGGCCCCACCCCGCCCGCCCAGCGCGGGCAGCAGCGGCTCGACATACTCGGTGAACACCATTCCGCCGAGTGCCACTGTCGCGCAGAGCGAGAGCCAGTCGCTCCAACCCACCACAAACCCGGGGTACCGGCCGAGCCCTCGGCTGACGAACACGTACTGGCCGCCGGACCGGGCGACCATGGCGCCGGGCTCCGCCAGGGAAATGGCCGCGAGCAGGGCATAGAGACCGCCGATGATCCAGGCGCCGAGGAAGAGCGCAGGACTGGGGAGCTGAGCCGCGACATCGCCGGGAGTGCGGAGAATCCCGATCACAATGGTGCCGCCGACCAGCACCGCGACGCCGAAGGAGACGCCGAGGACTCGGTGCAGCGTGCCCCGGCGGATGCGCTCCGGGCGAACGAGAGTTTCGGTCAGTTGGAAAGTCCTGCAGAGGGCCGGCCTTTAGGCTACAGGCGCGGGGTCATTGCGGCTAGTGCGCAGGAGTGCATCCGCGAATCGCGCGGGAGCCAGCGGGTCCAGATTCAGAAACAGGTCGGGCTCGAGCATCTCCAGCTCCATCAGCACGAATCGGCCGTCCAGGATGCAGCCGTCCACCCGGGCGTAGAGCCAGGGACCACGCACCGCGTCCAGCACCGAGCCCGCCTGCTCC
>Ga0307410_10000267_pt1 | contig 19988 bp, 10 predicted proteins | sample 322Ometagenome_3_FD_203707 | JGI IMG/M metagenome (GOLD analysis project Ga0307410, IMG submission 203707) | Maize rhizosphere microbial communities from greenhouse at UC Davis, California, United States - 322HYB-O-3 | ecosystem: Host-associated > Plants > Roots > Rhizosphere > Soil | place... | reverse complement strand
TAAGAGCAGCAAAAGAGAATAATAAATCGCCCGATTTAACACATTACAGAACTGTAAAAGAAGGCGATACACTCCCTTTGATGTCTTATCACATTTATGGTGATTCGAAGTATTATCTGGAAGTGGCCAGAGTCAATAACATTGTCAATTTCAGAAAACTAAAAACAGGACAAAAACTATTTTTTCCTCCCTTACAAAAACAATCCTAATGAACAATAGCGGAGTCATACAAACCAGTAAAAGTGCCGATTTAGTAACACTTAAGATTTTAATTGAAGGTGAGGAATTATCCAATACCTATCAGGTAAAAAGTGTTGTGGTACAAAATGAAGCCAACAGGATTCCTATGGCTCAAATTGTTCTGGTAGATGGAGAAGCTTCTGAAAGAGATTTTAAACTAAGTAATGAAGATTTGCTGATTCCGGGTAAAAAAATAGAAATAACTGCGGGTTATCACAATGATGAAGAAACCATTTACAAAGGAATCATCATCAAACATTCAATCAAAATAAAAAGCGATGCTTCTTTGTTGATTATCGAATGCAAAGACGAAGCTGTAAAACTCACTATTGGCAGAAAGAGCAAGTATTTTTATGATGTAAAAGACAGCGAAGTATTTGAGGAAATTATAGATACTTATGGCTTAGAAAAAGATGTTGAAGCCACTAATTTCAGTCATAAAGAAATTGTGCAGTACAACACATCCGATTGGGATTTTATAGTTTCAAGAGCCCAGGCTAATGGAAAACTTTGTTTTGTTGAGAATGGAAAAATTACAATCAGCAAACCCAACATAACGGCATCGCCTGTTGAAACTATTACTTTTGGTTCTTCTTTACTAGATTTTGATGCCGAAATTGATGCTCGTAATCAATTTGCAAAAGTATCCTCGTACAGCTGGAATTACACAGATCAGGAATTAGTTGAGATCGAAGCCAGTGATCCGGCTGTAAGCTTGAATGGAAATATTTCTGTTGCTGATTTGTCTAAAACTATTGAGCTTGAAAATCTTGAATTACGCCACGGCGGTACACTCACCGAAGTAGAACTGCAGGATTGGGCAGATGCTAAATTACTGTTTCAGCAATTATCCAAAATTCGTGGAAGAGTCAAATTTCAGGGCATTCCCGCTGTGAAACCGAACACCATAATTACCCTCGAAGGCGTCGGCGACCGATTTAACGGAAATGCTTATGTCACTGGTGTTTTTCACGAACTGGCAGAAGGAAACTGGACCATTAATGCACAATTTGGTTTAAATCCGGAATGGTTTTCTGAAACGTTTGATATTCATACACCTACAGGCTCGGGAATTATTCCGGCCATAAAAGGGCTGCATGTCGGAATTGTAACTCAACTCGAAGAAGATCCTAATGGTGAAGACCGGATTTTGGTAAAAATTCCTATTATCAATAATGATGAACAAGGGATTTGGTGCCGCGTAGCTTCGCCCGATGCGGGAGAGAAAAGAGGTTTTTTTTTCAGACCCGAGATTGAAGATGAAGTAATCATTGGTTTTATTAATGAAGATCCAAATAATCCTATTGTTTTAGGAATGCTTCACAGCAAAGGAAAACCATCACCGATCACAGCTTCTGACGATAATCATCAAAAAGGAATAGTAACCCGAAGTGAAATGAAGGTTTTGTTTGATGATGAAAAAAAATCTATCGCAATTGAAACTCCAGCAGGCAAGAAAATAACGCTCGATGAAGATCAGGGCATCATTAAAATTGAAGATGAAAATTCGAATATAATCACCATCGACAGTAACGGAATAAAAATGGAAAGTGCCGGAAATATTGAATTCAAAGCCACTGGAGATGTCAAAATCGAAGGGACAAATGTTTCTATAAATGCCAGCGCACAATTTAAGGCAGAAGGAAGCGCGGGTGTAGAAATGTCATCTGGAGCCACTGCCGTTTTAAAAGGAAGTATGGTACAAATAAACTAGAATTATGGGAGCACCAGCCGCAAGAATTTCAGATATGCACGTTTGCCCAATGGTTACCGCAACGGTTCCTCATGTGGGCGGCCCGATTTTACCTGCCGGCGCGCCAACCGTTTTAATTGGCGGAATGCCTGCTGCATGTGTGGGTGACATGGCCACATGTACAGGACCGCCAGACAGCATTGTTGCAGGCTCATCAACGGTTTTTATTGGTGGTAAACCCGCAGCACGCATGGGCGATTCAACCGCGCATGGCGGTACAATAGTCGCTGGATTAGCAACTGTATTAATTGGGTAATTATGGAAACAGAACAAGATTTTTTGGGTATTGGATGGAGTTTTCCTCCTGAATTTAAAGAAAGTACCAAAGCTGTAATAATGCTGACAGATGAAAACGATATTAAAAGCAGTTTGGAAATCCTGCTTTCAACTAAAATCGGCGAGCGCATCATGCAGCCCAAATACGGCTGCAATATGGATGAGTTATTATTTAGCCCATTAAACAGAACTTTAAAAACGTTTGTTTCTGAACTTATAAAAACGGCTATTCTGTATCATGAACCCAGAATTGACGTTGAAAAAATTGACATTACAAAAGGTGACGATTTGAGTGGCGAATTATTAGTACTGATAGATTTTAAAGTACGCGCTACCAATTCGAGAATAAATATGGTTTATCCATTTTACAAACAAGAAGGAACCAATTTATAAATTGTTAAAAAGATGAGTAATTGTAATACTATATTGAGTGTTTTGACTTCTAATGGCAGCGACCAAAAGCAACGCTATCTCAACGCGTTACAACCCGAAAACATTCGTCTTAATGATTTTGAACTAACAGACTGGGTATTGTTTGCCCATAATTTTTCTGAATATGTAAATTATTTTGAAACCTCAAATTCCCAAACTCCATCAGGCAATTGGAAACCTTTTTTTGATTTCTTTAAATGGAATGGTGAAAAACCTTCTATAGAAAATCAGTTAAAACTGGACCGTGTCAAAAAAGAACTGACTGATTTAATTGAAGAGAATAAAAAAGGATATGCCATTACACCGCATTTAACTTTGTTCCTCACCTTTTTGATGTTGCTGGAAAACAGCAAAAAAAGATACAACAACCTTACGAAACGTCATCTGGACTTTTATTACACCCAGATTTTACATATTGATAAACTGCCTGCAACGCCAGATAAAGTATACCTGATTTTTGAACTGGCAAAAAATGCTCTTCAGGAAAAAATTGAAACCAACACAGGTTTTGACGGTGGCAAAGATGCTTTGGGTAAAACCAGAACATATTATTCCAACAATGAATTAATCGCCAATAAAACGGTCGTTTCTTCATTGAAAAATATTTATAATGATATCGACGAAAAAAAAATAACAGCAAGTGCGGTCGCAAATTCTTACGATGGTCTGGGAGCTGCTTTTCCCGATAAAAACAATACGCAATGGTGGCCTTTTGGTTATATTGATAAAACTGGTGTCTTACCCAAATTGCCTAACCCGGCTTTGGGTTTTGCAGTTGCCTCTCCTATCCTGCTTTTATCAGAAGGAAAACGCAGCATTCAAATGAGTTTTACTTTTCAGAATAATATCACTGCTATAACTTCTGCCATCATAAAAGAATGCTTAAGCCTCCAGTTAACTACAGCCAAAAAATGGCTTGAAGTCGCCGAAATTTCATCATCATTACCCATAAAATCAGGCAGTACTTACACTACTTCCGTTAGCGGAAAAACGATGAAAATTGCTTTTCTCTTAGATGAAAATGCAGACGCAATTACGGGTTATGATGCCAAAGTTTACGGCGAAGAATTTGCCACTAATCTGCCCGTTGCAAAATTTAATCTGGATATTACAAAAGCCAATGGTTACGATTTATACAAATTATTGGCCGAAAACAAATTAGAAAACATTATCATCAATATTGATGTTCAAAACATTAAGAATGCAGTTCTGGAGAATGATTTTGGAAGCATCAACGCTGCAAAACCATTTTTCCCGTTTTCTCCGCAACCTGTTGATAATTCTAATTTTCTGGTAAAATACAGCGAAGCTTTTACAAAAAAATGGGAAAATATAAGTATCGATGTACTTTGGAAAAATACTCCTGTTGATTTTGTAGAACATTATAAAGCTTACAAAACGACTGCATTAAATACCATTAGCGTAGGTGCATTTAAAAGTAGTGTCCTAAATGCCTCTAATGGTTTTATAAGTACTGGCGGAATCGTAACAGCTAACAGTTATTTTCAATATCAGCCTGCAATTTTATCTAATAATATCTGGCAGAATTACGGAAGTGCTGCAACTTTATTTACGGCAACAAATCCATTTAAAACGACATTAAATATAACCAATTCTAATTTTATCACAGAGAAAAATGGCCAGCTAAAACTAACACTGACAAAATCGTTTTTACATAAATTATATCCAAAAATTTATGCTTTGGCACTTTCTACAGATGATGCCAATGTTGTAATTCCAAACGAACCTTACACACCGCTGGCAGAAAATCTTGTATTAAATTATACAGCTTCTGAAACAACCAAATTTTCAGTAACCGTAGGGGAAACATTAGAAGGAATTTATACTAAAAACGAAGCCAGATTATTCCATATTCATCCTTTTGGATATTCTGAAGAACACAGCTATCTAAAATCTCTTTTAGATTATGTAGAAAACGAAAATTCATATCTGTTTCCTACGTATTGCAAAGGCGGAGAATTGTTTATCGGTTTAGAAAATGTAAAGGAATTACAGCAAATCACCTTATTGTTTCAGGTTTTGGAAGGAAGTGAAAACCCAACGACACCTTCTTTTACCGGAAAACAGAAAATAGAATGGTCTGTTTTGGGCAATAACGAATGGCGTATTCTGAATCCTTCTGATATTTTAGGAAATGAAACAGATAACTTATTACAATCCGGAATCCTCAAATTTAATTTACCAAAAGAAGCCACTCAAAACAACACACGTCTCCCTAAAAATTATATCTGGCTTAAAGCCAAAATGCATAAAAAATTCGATGTGGTTTGTAAAGTAACCGGAATTCATTCGCAGGCGGTTTTGGCTGCTTTTCAGGATAATGCTAATGATTTATCGCATCTAAAAACGGGATTAGAAGCTGGAACAATTTCTAAACTGCTGCAAAGACTTAGTAATGTAAAATCGGTTACACAGCCTTATAACAGTTTCGATTATAAACCGGTAGAGTCCAGTGAAGATTATTACAGAAGAATCAGCGAACGTCTTCGACACAAAAACAGAGCGGTTACCATGTGGGATTACGAACATATCGTACTGCAAAAGTTTCCTGAATTATATAAGGTAAAATGCCTGAACCATACGTGCGACGACTCGTATCAATCGCCCGGAAATGTGACTTTGGTTGTCATTCCGGACACGGTAAACAAAAACGTATTTGACATTTACCAGCCACGGGTAAGCACCGCCACACTTAACAAAGTCAAAAAACATATTGATCAATTGAACTCGATGCATGTAACCACTTTTGTGATTAATCCAAAATATGAAGAAGTTCAGGTTGATCTGAAAGTCAAATTTAAGCCGGGTTTCGATGAAAATTTCTATATGCAGCAACTCAATGCCGATATTATCAAGTTTTTATCTCCCTGGGCACTCGACAAAAATATTCCGATCACGTTTGGGGTCACAATTCACTCCAGCCTGCTCATTAATTATATCGAAAAATTAGGTTATGTAGATTATCTACAAGATGTAAAACTATTAAAAAACGGGGTTTTGTCTGATAAAGCTGCTGTTCCGTCCAATCCAAAATCGATTTTAGTTTCCGCAAAAAGCCATGTAATCAGCACCAATGTCACACAATGTACTGTTAAAACCATAGAACCACAAGAAGAATGTCAACTGTAAACCAACATATCAGCATCCCAAAAAACGTCAGTTCTAATGATGACATGAGCTTTGACTTCCTTCGAAAAAAAGGAATCGAGTACATTGAATCATTGGGAAGTCAGTTTTGGACCGACTATAACACGCACGATCCCGGAATTACAATCCTGGAAGTGCTTTGTTATGCGATTACCGATTTGGGTATGAGAATCAATCTGCCTATTGAAGATTTATTAAGCAACAACTCAAACCCTATAGAAGAACAGTTTTTTACAGCTTCTGAAATTTTGCCCATGCAGGCTGTTACGGCTCTTGACTATCGAAAAATATTGATTGACATTGATCCAAACATCAAAAATTGCTGGCTTCAAAAAACGACCAAAAAATTATTTATCAATTGCAAAGAAGCTAAGATTTCACTCAAAAAAGAGGATTTTGCCGGCACCTTAGACTCTTTTATTAAAGAATCTGAAATCAAGGGATATTATAACATACTGGTTGATTTTGAACAAATTAACAATGCAGAAAAAGCGTTGCTTAAAACCAAAATAATCGAAAAATTTCATGCAAACAGGAACCTCTGCGAAGATGTTCTGGAAGTTCGTGAAGTTGAAATTCAGCCTATTGCCGTTTGTGCTTTAATCGAGCTTGATCCGGAGGCCAACGAAGAATATGTTCATGCTCAAATCACTTTTGAACTCGAAAAATACTTATCTCCGGGGGTTAAATATTATTCCTTAGCCGAAATGTTCGGGAAAGGATATTCCAGCGACCAGATTTTTGAAGGCCCTCTGTTGGAAAGAGGTTTTATTGATACTGCCGAATTAGAAAATTCGTCTTTGAGAACTGAAGTACGTCTTTCTGATATTATGCAGATTATCATGAATATAGAAGGTGTAAGTGTTATTAAAGACATCTCATTAAATAATTGTGATGCTATAGAAAGTGAAGGAAGTGTTTGGAATATCTGTATTCCTGCTAACAAAAAACCAAGCCTTTGCCAAAAAAGTACACTAAACTTTAGCAAAGGGGTTTTGCCGGTGACGGTTAATAAGGTAAAAGCAAAAAAATATTTAGAAGAGCTAAAAGAAGATCTTGCTTATTCACAACTAAATGCAGCTAAAAATAAGGAACTGCAAATTCCTCAGGGCAAAATTACAGCAACTGATTTCTATACAAGTATTGCCAATAATTTTCCCGAAAATTATGGTATTGGCGAAATTGGCCTTTCAGAATCTGCAAGTGGAGAACGAAAAGCCAAGGCCAAACAATTAAAAGGTTATTTGCTGTTTTTTGATCAAATTTTAGCGAGTTATTTTAAACATTTAAACAATATCAAAGAGTTACTTTCTATTAACAGCGATCTTGAAAATACGTATTTTACCCAGGTTATTACTGATATGACGGGTTTTGAGGAAATTGTAAATGATACATATTTATCATCAAATGAAGAAAAACTCGACGAATTATTATTTAGTGATCTCGATGATGCTGTTAAAAGACAAAACCAGATAAAAGATCATCTCATTGCACGATTTGCAGAACGGTTTGCAGAGTATGCTTTTTTGATGAAATCATTATATGGCGCTTCGTCTGATGAAATCGTACTGCAAAACAAATCCGATTTTTTAATCAATTACGATACGATCAGCAGTAAACGCGGCAGCGGGTTTAATTATTTTAATCAGCCCGTATCTAATTTATGGAACACTTTTAATGTGACAGGATTAGAAAATCGAATTGCGGGCTTATTAGGAATCAAAGGAGATAAAAATCCGGTTACGGGCAAAAGACGAATCAAAAGAAAAAACATCTCTGGTTTGTTTGTTCAGCTTTATGATCCGAGTCCTGGCGTGGTTCCCAATCTCTTTAGATGGAGAATTAGAAACAGTGCCAATAAAATAATCTTAAATGCAACCGAAGATTATGACAATCAATCGAAGGCAATCAAGGAAATGTATTTTTCTATCCTGAAAATTTACGAAACAAGTGAAAAGGAAATAGAGCAGGCATTTGAAAAACTTTTTAAAAACCGAGAAAATGGAATTGCTTTTCAAGATACCGTTATCGACACTTTTGAAGTAATTGAATCTGATGCTCATGAATACTCGTTTCATATCATTAACCCGGAACTCGTTGATGATTTGAGCAATCCTGACAGAATCATAGCGCGCCAATATATACTCTATGCCACTCTTGAAGAGGTAAAAGCGGCAATGCTTGATTTACTGCTTTTCTTTAAAGAAGAGTTTAGCGATGAAGGTATTTTTCTGGTAGAGCATATTTTACTGGTTCCCAATCCTGACGAAGTAATTGATGCCGGCTATTATATGCCAATATGTGTAGATGACTGCTCTGGCGACTGTTGTGTACCCAATCCGTATTCTTTTAAAATTAGTGTGGTTTTACCCGGATATACGTACCGATTTGCAGATGTTGATTTTAGGAATTTTGCCGAAAACGTAATCCGGCAGGAAATCCCGTCTCATATTTTGGGCAAAATATGCTGGATTGGCTATAGAAAAGATCAAATAACTCCAAAAGATAACGACTTGCTGGATTTTGAAAAGGATTTCAAAAATTTTCTGATTGATAAAACGCAAAACAAACAAGATGCTTTACCAAAATTCATTAAATCATTATCAAAATTAAATTCTGTTTATCCAACCGGCACATTATACAATTGTGGAGATGAAGAAGAAGATATTTCAGGAAAAATAGTATTAGGAAGAACAAATTTAGGAACAATATAAAATACAAAGGTCATGGCAGCAAAACTTACCACCATTACAGGACATTATCATAGTTATGTAGCAGATCAGGTGTTAACACACTTTCAGCTCAACGAAACTATTGATTATTTTGATGACCAAAATCGATTAAGCAAAGTCTTTCTTACCGGTACAGGAATTGTCTGCGGCTTTCAGGTTTCGGCCAATGCCGGCTACTCTACTGTTATGATAACGCAGGGAAACGGAATAACGACTGACGGTGATTTGATAAAATTGACCACAAAACCGCTTACCCCTGCAGATCAGGCGATGGCAACTGCTATTAAACAAAAATTGTTCTCGATTGATATTTCAAAAATTGATTATAAAACCTATAAAGTATTTGATACTGACAAAGGCAATTACCCACATTTTAAAAATGCCGGCAATACAATATTGCCTATGTGGGAATTACTGCCTGAAAAGCCAGTAGGAAGTCCTTTGGAAAGCGGCGAATCTTTATTAACAACTTTTACAAATTTAAAAAATCATGTTGTCCTTTTGTATCTTGAAAATTATACCAAAGATGCCGCTTTATGCGATGAGGTTGATTGTTCTAACAAAGGCGGCGAAGAAATTTTTAACTTACGCGTACTGGTAGTAAGCCAGGCAACTGCTAATATTATTATTGGTAAAAGCGGTTCTCCGGGAAGAGATTCTCTGTATAATAAATATGATGTTTTTCAAAAATACAGTACGCTTGACGAGTTGGGTGTTAAAAAAGTAATTCCAACATTCAACAGTACTTCGACTGCCAATCAAATCAAACAGCTTTTTTCTGCTGTTGTCAATGATGCTTCATTTCGATCTGACTTACTAGCCAATTTGGCTACCGTTCTTATACCCTTTGGTTATACAACTCAGCTTACAGCCATTAATACCCGCATCACGGCGCTGCTTACTATTGACCCAATCAACATTCCGGCAGATATTCATTACCGATACGATTTAGTAAAAGACATTGTGGCGACTTACAAAGAACTGAAAGATCTTTTTATCCAGCTCAAATCAGAGTGTAATCCGCCTATTGGGTCATTTCCAAAACATCTATTATTAGGATTTGTAGAAGATAATAATCGTTTTAAAGATTACAGACACCAATTTTACAAAGCGGCGGCTTTAGACCAAAATAAAACATTCAGCCATTTTGATTCTTTAGTCAGAAGATTAAAAGGGATTTTGGATAATTATCAGGTAACGGCCAATAGTATTAAAATTACACCATCAAAAACAATGGGTAAATTAGGCTCTAAATCGGTTCCGTATTACTATAATGTCGACGATAATTTATTGCATGCCTGGGATTTTGAGAAAAGCAGCCTTTATAATCATCAGGCAAATTTTAGTTATCACACTACAAATCTGGCAAACAATGATTACATCAAAACACCGCTGAGTTATTGTACAGACGACTATGATTTTTACAGAATCGAAGGTTATTTAAACGATAGTGTCGATGATGTAAAAAGTTTTTTAAACTCAAAGAAAATAGAATTCGGGCTGGATTTTGATTTTTATATTTTGGATGTTACTGAAAATGCTGCCGATTTAAAAATCTTATTCAATACTAATTATTCTTTTGAACATAAGGCCGGTGTTAAAAAAGGAGGAACTTTATTGCTATTAAAATCAGGGACAACATTTATAACTGATTTTGCTATTGATGGAAAAATAAGCCCGGACAACGGACTTGGATGCTGTACCATTATGGGATGTTTGTATCCGTGGATTAGCTCCTTACGCTATATCAATAATTTATCCCGAAGTATCAGAGGAACTCAAAGTAAGCGGGTTGAAATGCCGACCCATTATACATTAAGTATAAAAAAATATTCTATAAATGGTGTTAATTTAATTACCAACAGAGTTTTAGTAAACATTCCGTTAGACCAGATTCTCGCCCGCCGCTTGCATGTAGTAATGGAAACACTCAACAATCTATTCCCTACTGGTCTTTTATTTGATTTTATTGAAGAAGAGAAAAAACTTAGAATTATGCGTCTTGAAAAAGATGTTTTTGAATTTGAAGTTCAGGATATCACACTTTCAAAATCTGCTCCAATCTATACGTTTACAGAAACCGGAGTGACCAAAAATGGTAAAGTTTTCTCTTCAAATAAAATAACCTGCGCTATTATCAACTCACATAAAGCCAATATTTATAAAAAAATCCATGCTAATTATGATCCGATTAATAAAGACGATGACAATTTTGGACGCTTTAATGATGATTGGGATAAATTCGAATATTTAAGAGGCCTATTGAGATATCATGATGTAACAAAATCGTACATGCGATTTCCAAAAACGTTTGAAGATTTCTACACAATACCGATGATTTACAATAATCAGGAAATTGAGGACACAACTGTAGCAGAAGAACTAATGTCTATTGCTGATCAAATCATTAACATAAATGATAATTATAATAATATTTACATTGGCGGCGACTGGGTTAACGGAAATTGGGTCAACCCTACCATGCAGTCTTATTACTTAAAAAATTATACTGATACCAACGATGAGTTAGTACGATTTATGAATTTGAGAACAAAAATTCATAATGAAGAAAAAGTGAGTAAATACATGATTCACATTGACACTACCAGAACAGTAAAAACTTCTGAGTTTGATGAATTACTTAGCCGATATGCTAAAAAAGCAGAAATCTATTTCTACAAACCTACCAATGGTAATTTTATTAAAATAGAGTCAAATCGTTTTAGAAATCTCAATAGAAAAATAACAGAACCTGTAGTTACAAAACCAGTGATGACTAAGTCTGTAGTTACCAAAAGAAATCTGAAGAAACCGGATGACACCAAATAAAAAAGCTTGAGACTTATACCAGAACTGGCAGGTCTCAAGCTTTAATGGGGAGCTGCTATCAATTACGACAACTATCTTTTCCCAGTATAACCTCTCGGTCAGATACAAATGTAGGAAAAAAAATTAAACTATCAAATAAAAATGAGTAAAAATTCACATAGTATTCAAAGAGTTTTTTTAGAAATAGAAACACCTTCAATGGTGATGGCTAATGCTATCAAAAACAGCCTTGCTATGTTTGTTCAGGAAGAGGTAATTCCTATTTTCGAAAAACACTTTAATTTAGTTAAAAATATTGATAATCAGATAATTCAAATAGAAAAATTAGAAATTAATATTCAATCCATTATAGGGAAAAATGATATCTCGTTTTCTAAAAATGACATAAAAAACCAAATCGAAAAAGAGGTTCAAAAAGCATTAAATGATATACAAAAAAACACTAAAAATGAAGATAGAAAGACTTCTGAAATTCTTACAATTTCGCATGAGGAAAAAGAACTCAAAACCTTACTTTATTTTATAGAAAATGGCAGTATGCCATGGTGGGTTTCTACTGCAAATGAAGTAGACTTTTTAAAAAAAATCAATTCTGATCGATTTAAAAATGATGTTTTCAGAATCCCGTTTAGCAGATTAATACAGCAAAAAAAAGTTCAAAACCGGATTATAAATCAGTTTTCAAATGAGGAAATTACTTTTTTGAGTTCGGCGGTTTTAGGTTCAGAAAATCAGCAAAAGGCATTTTCAAAAAACAATTTAATACAGTTTCTAAATCAAAAAACGCACTCTTTTAAAACGGCATTCTGGCAATTAATTTTTGATTTTTGGATTGAAAAAAAACCAATCAACCTCATCAAGTTTTATCATCAGGAACAAGCTCAGTTTTCATCGAATAAAATGTCCTTTGAAAATTTTATTCAAAATATAAAAACATTCGTACCGCTTGATTTTACTGATAAACAGCTAACAGAAATGAATACAAGTTATTTGATTTCTGAAAAAGAAAAACCAATTAAAAAAGAAGAAAATATATTAAAACCTGAAATCACTTTAAAAAAAGAACAATCTATAACTGATGATGATTATCAGGAAGATATTTTAGGTTCAAAATCCTGTTATGTACAAAATGCAGGTTTAATCATTTTACATCCCTTTTTAAAAGAAATGCTAAAAAGTTGTGGTTTAATGGATGAAGATAATACACTTTTAAACAAAGAGTTAGCCGCACATGTTTTGCATTATGCTGCTACAAAAAGAGAAAATGATTATGAACATCTTATGCTTTTTGAAAAGTTTTTATGTGGAATACCAATGCAGCAATCCATACAAAAAGAAATTAAAATTGACGACAAACATAAGCAAAAGGCAGAAGAAATGTTAGACGCTGCGGTTTATCATTGGTCGGCTTTAAAAAATACTTCTACCGCTGTTTTAAGGAGCGAATTTCTGCAAAGAGAAGGAAAACTGGACTGGAGTGAATTTAATCCGAAACTGACAATTGAACGAAAAACGCAGGATCTTTTATTAGAAAAAATTCCATGGAATATCAGCATCGTTAAAATTCCGTGGATTCAAAAATTAATCTACATCCAATGGTAAAAATTTCCAACGGTAAAAATTTATAGTTATGAGAGCATTTGACCAACGAAAAAGAAACAATCCCGATAGCGGTACTTTTTTTGGCCCTAAAATCCAAAAAAAGTTAAAAACAGGAGCGGTTGGAGATAAATATGAAGTAGAAGCAGATCATGTGGCCGATAAAGTGGTGAATAACAATGCATCTGGAGGCGGACTTTTGCAATCGAAAGAGCAAGTACAGCAAAAACCTATTTCAGAAACCATTTCTTCGGTTCAGGCTAAGGACATGAAAGAGGAAGAATCTGTTCAAAAGAAATCGGACAAAAAAGAAGAAGAAAAATCTGTTCAGAAAAAAACGGACAAAAAAGAAGAGGAAAAACCGGTTCAGGCCAAATGCGATGCTTGCGAAAAAGAAGATAAGGTTCAGAAAAAAGATAAAAAAGAGGAAGAAAAACCTGTGCAGAAAAAAGAACAAAGTTCAGAAACTGAAATTCAGAACAATGAATTAGAAGGAAAACTGGACAGCTCAAAAGGCGGCGGAACTGGTTTGGATAAAAAAACTAAAGGCGAAATGGAGTCAGGCTTTGGTGCGGATTTTAGCAATGTAAAAATTCACACCGATAGTAATGCTGTCCATATGAGTCAGGAATTAGGAGCTCAGGCTTTTACCAATGGAAATGATGTTTACTTTAATAAAGGCAAATACAACCCGAACTCAAAAGAAGGAAAACATTTGCTGGCACATGAATTAACGCATACGGTGCAGCAGACAGGAATGGTTCAAAAAAAATCAACTTTGGAAGATCATCCGGAAAACCTTCAAAATCCTGAAAATCCACATTTCAAAGGAAACCCTCCACTTGAAAAAGCAAACGATAATGAAATGCTCATTTCAACCGGACAGAAAGGTCTTTATGTGGCAGAATTGCAAAAAGGACTACTGAAAACGGGTCAAAAATTACCAAATTTTGGTACAGACGGAGACTTCGGAAGTGAAACACGAAATGCAGTAATCGACTTTCAGGACCAGAACAACCTGAAAGTTGATGGCTTGGTAGGTCCTGAAACAATCGGTACTCTGGACAATATGCTAGTAGAACAAAAGGGCGGAAAAAAAGCCGGATGTAAAAGCACTGTTACATTTAATAAAGGACCTTTTCTTAGTGAAGCGAGTGCTGGTTTTTTTAGTACTGCAAAATGTCCAAATGTTACAATTACTATAGATGCCGTTGCACAGATAGTGCAATCTCATCATTGCAGCACTTTAGAAATAAGTATAGACCATGTTGGCAGAACAAAAAGAACGATAAATATTGACAACAATGGAAAAGGACATTTGAAAGAAACATTTAAAATGGAAAATCATAAGGACATTCACAAACTATTTTTCACCATGCCGGAAGATTGCAAAGGAATGGGTGACACATTTACTGTTAGTGGAAGTATTCGACGTCATTAATAAATTTATTTTAATTAAATGCCAGCATTCCGCCAAATAGCAAAATCAAAACCTTCTTCTTCGTCTTCCTTTAATGCAAGAAAGGGAGAGGATTTTTTTGGTGTGCAGGCAAAACTTAATATTGGCAAGTCAAATGATAAATACGAAGCTGAAGCTGACAAAGTAGCGGATAATCTCGTTTCTGATAAAAAGAATACTGCTCCGGAACCTTTCTTTACAGCTTCTCCGACTGTCCAAAATAAAGGCGCCACAGAAGGAATCACTCCCGTTGTTCAGCCAAAGTTAAAAGTAGTTCATAATAAAAACGCTGTATCTCCCGGAACTTTTTTTCCTGCTTCGCCCGTTATTCAAAACAAACGAAACAGCGAAATCCAGAAAAAAAATGATACCGAAAAAGAGGTTCAAAAAGAAACTGCAGCCGAGAAAACAATTCCGGTTGTTCAATTAAAATCAGATAAAGAAGAATCTGTACAAAACAAAATTGAATCTCCTAAACCGAAAGAGAAAACAACTACTTCTAAATCTTTAGTACAGCCGAAAAAAGAAGAAGAAATTCAGAAAAAAAATGCAGTTGAAAAAGTCGAGACCACGCAAAATAAACCCGATTCTGTAAAAACTGAAAGTCCAAAACATAAAGAACCAAACCTTGCTCCAAAACCACTGATTCAGAAAAAGAAAGAAGAAGAAATTCAGACTAAAGAGGAAGAGGAAATTCAGGCAAAAGAAGACGAAAAAGAACTTCAGATGAGTGCGGGTACAGATGCAAATCCTTCTGATGGTTCTAACTTAGAGAGCACTTTAAACAGTAGTAAAGGCGGAGGAGCTCCATTATCCGGTAAAGTAAAAAACGAAATGGAATCTGGTATCGGAGCCGATTTTAGCAATGTTCGCATACACAATGACTCAACTTCTGCTAAAATGAACCAGCAATTGGGAGCGCAGGCTTTTGCGACCGGAAATAATATCTATTTTAATGAAGGAAAATACAATCCAAATTCGACAGCCGGAAAGCATTTACTGGCCCACGAACTAACACATACTGTACAACAAGGAGCAGCAATCAGAAAAAAACCGGAACCAATATCTCCGGCTCCGGAAATGATTCAGGGTTCGTTTCTCGATTTAGTTCCCGACTGGATAATCGATCAGGCACGACACGTTCCGGGTTATACCCTTTTTACAGTTATTGTTGGTTATGATCCATTACGACAAGTAGATGTGGAGCGAACTCCTATTAATCTTGTAGAAGGATTAATGGGGCTTATTCCTTTTGGCACAGCCATATTTGACAAACTTCAGGAATATGGAATACTACAGCAGGTTTTTGACTGGGTTGAAGGAAAATTAAGCGAACTGGGATTAACAATTGACAGTATTCTGGATATGGTCGAAGATGTCTGGGACGAAGTATCGTTTCCTTACACCGATATCATTGATTTAGTAACCGAAAAATTTAACGAATTAGTTAACAGAATAACTTCTTTTGTAAGCGCAACTGTAGATCAGGTAATTACCTGGATAAAAGAAGCTTTGGTTGGTGTTGCAGAACCAATTTTAGCCGAAAACAAAGCCTGGTCATTAATCAAAAAAATAATCAAATACGATCCGTTACGTGATGAAGCGGTCAATGCGACAACGGTCGAAATATTAGAAGATTTTCTGATATTAATTGACAAGCAAACAGAGCTTGAACAAATGCGTGAAAAAGGCACGCTGCAAAAAACTGCCGATTGGCTTGATACTCAGGTTGGTACTTTCACTTCATTATTAGGTGAACTTCGCGGACTCATAACTTCGGCCTGGGATGCTATTCAGCCCGCGAATCTGGCAAATATTGCCGAAAACCTTTCGATACTTGCAGATCAGGCTGGAGGATTCCTGCAAAGAGTTTGGGATTTTGCCTCGGGCGTAGCCCTCAAAGTATTAGAACTTGTTAAGGAGTCATTATTAGCATGGCTTTCTTCTCAGGCTGCTACTGTCAGGGGTTATTCACTTGTTAAGGTAATTATCGGAAAAGATCCTTTTACACAAGAAGATGTTCCTCGTACAGTTCCAAATCTTATTAGAGGTTTTATGAGCCTGATGGATGGTGGCGAAGAACAATATGCCCAAATGGTCGAATCGGGTGCAATAGCCCGAATTGCAGGTCAGATTGAAGCGGCCGTTGCCACTTTGAACATGACGCCAGAATCTATAATACAGTTATTTACTGATATTTGGAATTCTATGTCTATTGATGATCTTATTCATCCAATAGATGCATTCATGAGAATCATTGAAAAATTTGGAGAGCCAATTGGGCGATTGATTGCATTTGTTGCAGAAATTATCCGAATTGTCATAGTTGCCATACTGGAGATTATGAATTTCCCTTTTGATCTCATAGGAAACATTATTACCAGAGCATTAGAAGCAATTGAGGATATTAAAAAAGATCCAATTGGTTTCTTGAAAAATATTCTCAGAGCTTTAAAACAAGGATTCATTCAGTTCTTTGATAATATTGTAACCCATTTAATCAACGGTGTTACAGGCTGGCTTATGAGTGAGCTAAAAGATGCTAATATTCCGGTACTTACCGATTTCTCTTTGCAAGGCGTTATTACCTGGGTAATGGAAGTATTGAATATCTCTATGGAAAAAATCTGGGAAAAACTAGCGGCACATCCTCGTATAGGGCCAGCAAGAGTCGCCAGAATCCGAAGCATGATTAATACTCTTGAAGGCATTTGGACATTTATCAAAGATGTTCAGGAACGAGGAATGGCTGCCATTTGGGATAAAATACAAGAGCAGCTCAGCAACCTTTGGAATACTGTTCTCGATGCCGTGAAAAACTTTGTCATGGAACGTATTGTCAATCGAATAACTGCCAGACTTTTAAGCATGTTAGATCCAACGGGAATCATGGCGGTGATAAACGGTGCGATGGCGTTCTTTAATGCCATACAAAGTTTTATAAAATACTTGCGCGAAATGCTTGAAGTAGTCAATTCTTTTGTCAATGGTGTCGCAGATTTAGCCAGAGGCAATGTCACTACTGCTGCAGATTATTTAGAAAGAACCATGGGACAAGCTATGCCCGTAGTGATTGGCTTTTTAGCTAATCAGGTTGGGTTAACCGGAATTGGTGCAAGAATTGGTGAAATGATTATTTCGGTACAGCAAATGGTCGATGAGGCATTAATCTGGCTGGTGAATAAAGCTGTAGATACGGGAATGGCGATGTTGGACAGAATTATGGGAAGAGGTGCGCCCGAAGAAGCAACTCCATCGGGTCCTATTGCGGGAGCTTTAGCTGAAATTAATAGTGAATCTGAAAAAGAAAAAGATGGAGGACAAATTACTCAGGAAGAAGCAGAGGCAATTAAAAATAAAGTCAATGCCGATCATCCTAATGTTATTAATATTTCATCTGTTACCGATGGTGGAGAAAATTGGGATTTCGTCTATGTTCAGAGGTCTGTTATACACATTTCTAAATCAGGAGCTGAAATAAATATTCAAGATTTGTTGTTGGATAAATCAAATGATACATATTATTTAGTTACTGCAAAAAATTCAGCTACACAACAATTGACAATGAAAATTTTAAATCACCCTACTTCAACTATTGTTTATAATACCTCCACTATAAATCAAGGTATTGAAGAAGGAACTTGGGAAAAACTCTCTCCAGGAGGCAGCTCACCTGTGAGTATTGGACAACATATTAAAGCTCCTTATATAACAGGATCTTTTGTAGCTGAAATAGTGGAACCAGAAAGACAAGGTTTAGTTTCTTACAGATTCCGTAGACAAAGTGCTAAATTCAGTACTGTATTTAATAATTTTGTGACAAAAATAAGTACTGGGGAAATAATCGTTATAAATGAAGATAATGAATATTTGAGAAGCCAAACACCTTCTCCAGAAATACAATCTTGGGCGCAATCCCTATTACCATCTAATGCTCCAGACCCCGCTTTTTTATCATTAACTGTTGATGGTACTGCACATGCGGATCATATTATACCATTTACAGCAATTGTACAAATGTCTGATTTTAACTTTCTGACCACTGAACAAAAAATTGCTGTTTTAAATTTAATGGAAAACTTTGCCTCATTAAGCCCCAGAGCAAATTCATCAAAAGGTTCAAAATCGTATGCACAATGGACTCGTCACGCTGAATTGAATATTCCTGTTGATAGTGCATTTAGAAGAATGATGATGAGAAAAGAAACTCAGGCAAGAGCTGCACTTGTTGCTAAGATTAATGAATTTTTAAGATTAAATACACCACCTTGAAAGTGCTAATGATTTACCGCTTTCATTATTAACGAAAGAATAAAAAACTTAATGTTAATCAATCTTCAGGGCGACCAAAATAAAATAAAAACTGGAGAGATTGTATCGACAATAATTTGAAAACATTTAAAAAAATAAAGTCATGCAAAAAACATTCTACAAAAAAGAGCTACTTATTAAAGCAACACAACAAAGAAAAGGAGCAAATAATAATAAGAAAGACGTTGAAAAAATTCAGTCCTGGCTTAATTTATTTGCAATGCAAAATCCAAATTCGGGAACCGCAACGGGCATCGATGGTGATTTTGGGCCTGCAACAGAAAAGGCTGTATTGAATTTTCAAAAATTCAACAGCTTATCCCAAACCGGAATTGTAGATCAAAAGCTATTTGATATACTGGTATCACCACTCAAAAAAGCTTTTGAAAGCCCAATATCAGGTACTAATTTGAGAGAATTAATTGTAAATGCAGCTAAAAATCATCTCAAAAGTCATCCTTTTGAGCTTGTTATTAACAGCCAAAGTAATTCTGGCCCGTGGGTGCGAAGTTACATGGATGGAAATGAAGGAACTGACTGGTTCTGGTGCATGGGCTTTGTTCAGGGCATTATTGACCAGGCAGCTTCTGTTCAGGGAAAAAACTTCAAAACCCTTATGCCTTTAACGTACAGTTGTGATACAGTTGGCACAACAGGAATTCAGAAAAAAATACTGACACGCTTTCAAACGGCAAGAACAAACCCCGCTCTCATAAAACCCGGTGACATATTCCTTCTGCAAAAAACAACAAATGATTGGATTCATACGGGAATTGTGACTGCGGTTCAAGGTGATATAATCGAAACTATTGAAGGCAATACCAATATGGATGGTTCTCATAATGGAAACGCGGTCATGAACAGAATCAGAAACTTTAAACAATCTAAACTTGATTTTTTTTCAATAGAATCCTTAGTTATTTAAAAAATGGAAAATGTATTCACTTACCTAAAAAACCAATTCGTATTTCAGCTTGACGTACTTTTTCAAGTTGATAACCCAGCAGAAAAACCTGTTTTAAATCAACAGGATTCTAATGGGTTTATCATCGAATTTATTATAGAAAATAACCTAACGGAGATTGACATTCTCTTATTAGGATTAGCTTTTGTTCCGCATGTTAAACCAGATTTTTTAAGCGCTGTTATTGCCGAATATTTACCAAATGGCGGTGAGTTACCTGAATTT
>Ga0307410_10000266_pt1 | contig 19991 bp, 19 predicted proteins | sample 322Ometagenome_3_FD_203707 | JGI IMG/M metagenome (GOLD analysis project Ga0307410, IMG submission 203707) | Maize rhizosphere microbial communities from greenhouse at UC Davis, California, United States - 322HYB-O-3 | ecosystem: Host-associated > Plants > Roots > Rhizosphere > Soil | place... | reverse complement strand
GGCATGGACAAATTTCATCGATGCTGGCCTTTTCCACTACGGGCGCTTTTTCCTGAATGATCGCGGTGATGTCATGGGAAAGGCGTGAGTATAATTCCATGTCACCTTTCATGATTTTGGCCTGTGGGCAAAGCTTCATGGCCATATGGATGGGCATCGCGGAGCGCACTCCAAAACGACGTGCTTCATAAGAGCACGAGGCCACAACACCCCTTTCGCCTCCGCCGATGATCAGCGGTATTCCGTTTAATTCGGAATTAGTCAGTCTTTCGCAGGACACGAAAAACGTATTCATATCGATATGCACAACTGCCCTTTCCATAGTCTTTTCTCATTTATACACCACAAAATTAGTACAGGTTATAACATTATTTCAGTATTTGCATGTTCTAATTTATAACAAATTTAATTAGTCATTTTTTTCTTATAGCACAAATGCGCGCCAATATTGAAAACTTTAAAAAACAGGAAGATTAAGAAAAGGTAAAAAGATTTTTTTTTAATGTGTTTTTTCTGAATTATACCTTATCTTTACACTCCCCTTATCAAATTCAGGATATCATTTTGCAGTTTTAAAATGACACGTGCCTTTACTTTGGAATATTGTTTGTCCAAAGCAGCTTCCTATTTTACCCGTTAATATAAATTATAGTAAAATGGCATTTGAAAAATACAATTCCCAGCGGTTTATTTACCTGGCCGATGACGACAGCGATGACAGGGAGTTCTTTACTGATGCGCTGAGCGAAATTGACCAGGATGTTATCTTAAGACAGGAGCAGGATGGCATGCATTTAATGGATAGCCTGCTTACACTTTCCAGCTCGGAGCTTCCCGAATTTATTTTCCTGGATATCAACATGCCCGGCATGTCAGGACTGGAATGTCTCCGGGAGATAAGAAATCTTTCCGGCGGCCTTAAAGAAGTCAGCATCATTATGCTCTCCACCAGCAGTGATCCGGAAAATATCCAGAAAGCATCAGAACTCGGGGCTACCTGTTATGCGGTCAAACCCAGTTCTTTTGAGAAACTCAAATCATTGCTCCGGGAAGTGCTCTCGATGAATCCTGTTGCGACTCTCCAGGAAAAGAAAAAGTTTCTTTTGCTTTAGATTTTAAATTAGCGGGGGCTGTAGGCAGATCATTCTGTTTGTGCACATATTTTGATCATTCGGAATCCTGTTTGCTGTCGCGAAAAATAAGCTTTTTCTTTTTTTATTATTTTTTAGGAGCTTTTCCCTCTATGCGTTCCACCGGTTTTAGCGAACTGACGAAGCAATCGTGGCTGTATAGTATGGCCAGGACAGCTGGCGGCAAAGAGTTTCATACAGGCATTTTAATTATTGATGTTCCTTTTTTGATGCCCTGAGTAGCAATAACACAGCAATTGCTTTTCTGATAACGCGGACAGTACTCGAATTAGGCACAGAAAAGTCGGCACAATTCAATAAGATAAGCATCGGCAGGGCATGCTGCAAGGGAATTGTGCAAAAGCACATGGGAACAATAATAGCTAAATCAGTGGAGGGTGCCGGGGTTGGCTATACTATATTTCTGCCTATTAAGCACTCATCCAAATCGCTCCGATAAAGTATATCGTTTTATCTTAGGTAAATTACCAGTTAGCTTACTATTAGGAAAAAATCAAAGGCAGGTCTATAGGGCTGCTGATTTGGATGTAAGGTAATTTTTTAAAGTGCGATAATAAATTTCAGTAAAAGGAGACTTCTATTGGTCCATTATTTTGTAGCCGGACTTTTATATTGCTGATATTTAAGGATTTAGTATCGGCAGGTACACGTTAAATACCGCTCCATTCTCATTGCTTTGGTTAGCATCAATTTCGCCATTATGGTTCTGGACGATTTTTTTGCACATGGCCAGACCGATTCCCGTGCCTGCAAATTCATTTTTTCCGTGCAGCTTCTGGAATATATTAAAAATTTTCGGGGTGTCTTCGGGCTTCATGCCAATCCCGTTATCGGTAAACTGGATCTTATAATAGGATATCCCTTCCTTAAGATGTACTGAACGAATCTCTTCATCTGAGGCAATACTGCAATGGATATGGATTTTGGGCTGTATATCGGGGCGTATAAACTTTAGCGAATTCCCGATAAGGTTGAAAAACAGCTGGGACATCTGCAGTGGAATGCCCTTTATGACCGGCAGGGTATCCCAGGTCACTTTAGCCCCGGTGCGCTCCATCACCACATCATAATCTTCCAGCGCATTTTTGGCGGTATCTTCAAGGCTGACGGCCACAAAATCGGCATCATCTTTCGGAAGGGCAGAGTAGGCCAGGACATCACGGATTAATTTGCCCATACTGCTTGTGGCATCCTTTATTTTATGGATATAACCTTGTGATTTTTCATCCAGATGTGCTGTGATTTTTCCCTCGAGCAGCTGTACAAAGGTACTGATCTTGCGAAGCGGTTCCTGCAGGTCATGGGACGCGATGTAGGCAAACTGCTCGAGTTCCCCATTGGAATGTATGAGTTGCACGTTGGTATTTTCCAATTCTTCATTTGTGGCCCTTAGTTCCTCTATAACAGCACCGATCTCTTCGGTACGCTGCTGTATCTGGCTTTCCAGTTCGGTCTGCAGTTCCATCCGGATGGTAATATCCTGGGCGGTTCCGTTCATACGTACAGGGTTTCCCTCGGGATCAAACACAGTTTTGCCCTGTGCATGCAATATTCTTTTCTTTCCCGTAGTGGGATGAATCACTGTGTACGTCTCATCATACAGCCCTCCCGACTCAGGATTCAGTCCCCATGCCACGGCGTTTGCTATCCTTTCCTGATCTTCATCAGAGATAATCGGTATTACTTTATTATAATCTTTTGCCGCCGGATCAAAACCAAACCACTCGATCATGCGGTCGGAATAGGTAAGTCCATTCGTGGCCACATCAATGCTCCAGGTACCGAGCTGCGCCAGTTCAACCGCGCCCCTCATGCTTTGTTCTGCCTCCTCGAGTTTGTTGCGCGCAATAACCTCCTGAGTTACATCAATAGCCGTACAGATAACACCATAAATTTTGCATTTGGAGTCATACAGAGGTTTGTAGGTGTAATCATAGTAGCCATGATAAGGTGATCCATTCCGTATGAACATAATGGGAGATGCCGTTTCGGTATGGATCTCGCCAGTGCTCAGCACATGCTGGTAAACGCCAAAGAGGTGTGTCTGCTTCATCTCGGGCACTGCTTCCATTATCGGTTTGCCAATGATCGAGTCGCCTTTGCCAAATATTTCAATCATTTTCTCATTGGCCTGGTGCAGCACCATATCAGGTCCCATATAAACCAGTTTGGCCACCGGGGAATTGTAAAAAACCGTACGGGAGAACTCTTCGCTTTCCTCCACCTTACGTCTTTGGATAACCTGCAGGGTTTGGTCCATAACCCAGATGGCGACTTTTTTTACCCTCCCGGCAGTATCTTTTAGTGGGGAATAGACAAAAGAAAAATATACGGTTTCTTCTCTGCCGTTTCTAACGAGTGTGACCTGGGCTTCCTCTGCCGAGTAAGGCTCGCCGCTTTTTATAACACCGGTCAGTGCAGCCTCGTAGTGGGGGCGCGCTTCGGCGAATGTATCCCAGTGGTGATGCCCAACGATGGCCTCGCGCGGCTTTCCGGTTGCTTTTATATAATTTTCGTTTACTATTTCCGCTATAAGGGACCCGGCATCCAAAATACAGATGCCCACCGGAGCGCTTTTTACTAATAAATAAAGTTCCTGTTGGTTTTCGATATTCATAAGTTTTGGATTAAATAGGGACGCAGCAGATTCGAAAGTTCTTTGATACTGGTAGGTTTTGTGAGAAAACCGCTGGCTCCTTCAGCTTTGAGTTTACGGGCTGCCGCAGCATCCGACGATGTAGAAAGCATAATTACAGGTATATCCTTTAAGCCTGCCGTCGATTTTAAGGCAGCCAGAAATTCCTGCCCGTTTATAATCGGCATATTGAGGTCCAGAAAAATAATGTCGGCCATAAGCTCGCCGCTTGTCAGTTTTTGCAGTGCCTTTACAGAATTGGTAAAAGAAAAACACCTTGCCCCATCTAAGAGGTACTCTACGGCCGCCAGAAAGAATTCAATATCATCAGCGTCATCGTCAATGTGAAAAATTTTTGTATATCCCATTACAGCAAGTTAATCAATTATCGTGATTTTAAAAAATACTTTATTTAAAAAAAAACATCTTTTTACACTGCAGGGATTAAATCCGATCATTCTTTGATTTTTTATAAGCTTATATTTTTTGATAATGAGACAATTAGGCGTGGTTGATGGCGTAGCTTTTTTGAATCTGCAGCAATTGATCAGGGATCATCTCGGGTATCACTATGTAATCTACCGTATCCGAATCGATTGCATTTTGGGGCATTGCCTTAAATAAGGCTGTTGCCGGGTCCTGGGCTATGGTAACGCCGCCAAATTCCTTTATTTTCTTAAGACCGACGGTTCCGTCAAAGGCAGTTCCCGATAAAATTACCCCAATGGCAAAAGTTTTATGTACCTGCGCCAGGGAATCAAAGAAAATATCAATACTGTTATTGCCTCTCTCATTGTCTGCTCTTTGGTTCAATTTTAAAATACCATCCTCGGCGACCAGAAAATTATTTTCAGGTATAATGTAAATATGATTGGGAGCAAGGTTGATATCGTTGACAATCTTATGTACGGGTATCTCTGTACTGAGTGATAAAATTTCAGGCAGGCTGCTGGGGTAGTCAGGTGATAAATGCTGCACAATGACATAGGCCATCCCGGAGTCAGCAGGGATCGCTTTGAGTAATTTTTTAAAGGCATCCAGTCCTCCTGCCGAAGCGCCAATACCTACAACCGGGAAATCTTGCCTGGTTTTTTTGGGTTCTCGATTCTGGGTAATATTCATGTGTTCCTTGATTTATACCAAAGGTATAGGTTTTAAGATAAAAAGGGGCGTTTTTTTGGCGGAAGCATGTTACGCAAGTATAGTTGAATTTTATAAAACCAACCTGTAATTGTAAATTATTTACCATTGCATTTTATTAATTTTGAAAATAAGCAAGTTGATGAACGGTCAGATTTGGTGACTAAACTCATGAAGAAATCAGCATATTAAATTAATTATACCTGTTTAATTTATGAAAGAATTGCCATTTGGGTTTTATGAAGAGATACTTACGGTTTTAGCCCAAAATTGTTAGGAGTTATTCTTTAGAGAACTGGACAAAAATTTAATTCCTTCATATGAGTGGTATCTTTGTAAAAAAGATATTGCTTTGGACAGATATCACCAATCGAAAGTATTGGATGCTTAATTGTCCTGCACAATGAAGTTTTCTGGTTCTGGAGCTGAGACAGACCACTGTTGCATAAGTAGTAGAGGCCTCAATGAAATAAAAAATGAGGCATTGGGCCTGAACTATAATGTACTTAGAAATTTCTTTGAGTACTATTTATTATATATTTCCTGCATGTGGGTCTTAACTGCCTTTTTTAGAGGCAATCTACCCGTCTATTTTCTCGGTATGGTAGCGCCTGAGCCACTGTTCCATTTTTTGTAGCAATTGGATTTCCGCCGGATCGCCTGTCGGGTCTGACAGGCCTGTGATGGTCCTGCTGTAATTGAATTTCCTGTTTTCAAAGCGGCAGGTAAACCTTGGCATCTCATTGTGGGAAACCATCCAGCTATCGGGCGGGATTTTTTTTATTTCAAACTTTTTCATATTCTCTGGTCAGCATCACTATGGTAAGTTGATAACACTGAAAACAAAATTTCAGGCTGTCTTTTGAAGCACCTAAATTTTGGTAAAGGTAAAGCAATATTCAGTCGGATCTTAAAGCTGTTTGTGGAATTTCTTTTGCAATACGGGTCTCAACTATACCTTATATTGCAGCACGGTTTGAGGTTTTCCCTTAAAATGGTCCGGGAATGTGGAAAAAAACCGCCAAATACACAAAAATGCATCAGGCGGGGTGTCCATAAACATAATCTTCCATTTTATGTTTAATTAAGTTATCTAAAGGGCTGTAATATCGCTCTTTGGGTTGTTCTTTACGGTTTTGTACTAAAAAGACTATTTAGCGATGGGCATCCCATAAATGTCAAAGATGTATTTTACTGACCCATTGCTGTTACATCCTGCTGGTGTATTGTTACAGAATTCGCATCCTCAAACTTTGCAGGACAGGCAGTCCAGGATATAATAAAAGACAAAATTCTTTGTGATCATTACGAATCTTTTCTTGCGGTTAGCGAAAAATTTTAGCCTTTTATCTTTCTGATATTTTTAGGGGCTTTTCCTATTATACGTTACCCGGGTACCAGCGAATTGGCGAAGCAACCTTTTGTGCCGAACACCGGCAAAGGATTTCCACTGCACACGGGCGAAGCGAACTGGCGAAGCAACCGGGGCCAGGGTAGGATCAACCATTTCAATCTCTGATGATGGCCACTACTTGTTTCCAATAGTGGAGGATATCCATCAGTTTTATATCGGCCTGAAATATAAAAACCTTTAACCATGCAGCATTTTAGACGCTTGAGTCAAAGGGTTATTTATGTAAAACAATTGCATCTTAAGGGTAAAACAGCATTTACCACGGTGCGTTATGTTTGCTGTACTGTTAAAGATTGCATAACCGCTGCAAGTTATTTTCCGACTGGCTTAAAACAGCGCCAGCTTACATTGCAAAATTTCTAAAAAAAAATAACAGCGTCATATTTGAACTCTAATTCGGCAGTCCTTGTAAAAAAATCAGGTTTTATTTTTCAAACTTTAATGTGCTACGATTCTCCGTAAATTTTAAAGAGGGCGAGTAGTGCTTTTTTTCGCAGTGCTATATGTTATACGTAATAATTTGATTATGATTAGTTTATGTTGATGTTTGAAAATATTATTTATATACTAACACAATTTTTATTGGAAAATTATTGTTAAATTTACAAATGCTCCCAAAATTTGAATCCTTAATTTAGTGGTAAATTAAGTGTTTTTCGAATATTTAACAAAAATTGCATTTCTCCATTTGAACATTTTTATACTATTTTGACTTTTTAAGATTGATATTTCCTGTAGCGGGTACCTGTAAGATAGATTTTTTTAAAAGATTAATTAATAATAAATTTCGAAATTATGCAAAAATCACTTTTAATTTTTATCACACTGCTGTTTTTTACAAACTGTAAAAAAGAAGGTTCTGCACCAAATGATTTAAGTCCCCAAGAAGCAAAAGCCCTTGCAAAAGAGGCCTATATTTATGGTTATCCAATGCTCATGGGATACCGGTCATTGTACTACACGGTCATAGATCAGAAAAGCCCGGGATATCGAAGCGGGCTCAATGAAATTACCCACGACAGGCGGCCTGCCGATGACACAAGGAAAGATGTGGTTTCGATGAATGCAGATACCCCATATTCAATGTTTGCATTGGATTTAAGAAGCGAGCCGATGGTTGTCTCGGTGCCTGATATTAAGGACAGGTACTATGTGTTTCAGTTCATCGATCTTTTTACGCATAATTTTGCTTACATAGGAACAAGAGCCACTGGAACTGATGCGGGGGATTATTTGTTTGTTGGCCCGGATTACAAAGGCGAAATTCCCGCTGGAAAATTCAAGAAAGTTTTTCATGTGGAAAGCCAGCTTGCCACAGGTATTGGAAGGACGCAACTCTTTGGCAGTAAAGATCTGCCAAATGTCATTAAAATACAGGATAAATACAAGCTCGCTTCAATGAGCCGGTTTTTAGGAACCCCGCCACCTGCAAAAGCTCCTGAAATTAAATGGGTTTCTCTGAATCCAAAAGATTTTGAAGATGTAAATTTTATCAAATATTTAAATGTCTATTTAAACTTAGTGAAGCCATTCAACAAAGAAGATGCCGGAGATATTGCAAGATTTGAAAAAATAGGAATCAAACCCGGAGCTGATTTTGATTCCTCGCAGCTAAATCAGGAAATTGTAAAGGCTATTAATGAAGGAGTGAAAGAGGGGATTTCGGCAATTAAGGAAAAAGCGGCACATATAAGCGAACAGAAAAATGGCTGGAATATGATGGACCCTTTTGGGGATCGGGCATTTTACAAGAAAGACAGGCTATTGCGCGCTGCGGCCGTTATGGTTGGAATTTACGGAAATGATAAGATTGAAGCTTTTTACCCTGTTGCGTACATTGATAAAAAGGGACAGACGCTGAATGGAAAAACAGGTAAGTATGAAATTCATTTTTCCAAAGAGGAGATTCCGCCCGCAAAATATTTTTGGTCCATAACCATGTATGATAAAAGCGCGGACGGGACAGGCGGATATTTGATTAAAAATCCTATCGACAGGTTTCTTATCAATTCTACCTCTGAAGGACTCACTTATGATAAAGATGGAGGACTGACAATTTATATTCAAAATCAGAAACCAGAAAAATTAAAAGAGTCCAATTGGCTTCCTGCTCCAGCAGAAGAATTTTATTTAATGGCCAGGATTTACGGACCCAAGGAGGCTGCTTTCAACGGCAGATGGTCTCCTCCGGCAGTTGAGAAAGTAAATTAGTTTTTTAAATAGGAATTCCAAAAAGATTATTTATGAAAAAGATATTACTACTATCGCTTTTAACAGCAATTTCAATAATTTTTGTATGTTGTAAAAAAGACAATAAGGCCGAGGAGATAAGTGCCGCAGCCCATGATTCAGCCAAAGTGGATCTAAAAGAAATTAGGGAAATCACAAAGCAGGCCTACATATATGGATTTCCCCTGGTGGATAACACCAGGATACAATATGCTTATTTTGTAGACAAACAAAATCCTGAATATAAAGCGCCATGGAATACAATTCGTAATATTTCCCGTGTTTTTACATCCGAGGATAAGGCTGTTCAGACTCCAAACTCCGATACCCCGTATTCCTGGATTGGACTGGATTTAAGAACAGAGCCTGTTGTTTTTGTTATACCTCCCATTGAAAAGAACCGGTATTGGAGTTTGCAGTTAATTGATTTATATACGCATAATTTTGCTTATTTGGGAAGCCGCGCAACGGGAAACAACGGGGGTGTTTTTATGCTTACAGGCCCCAACTGGAAGGGAGAGGCTCCAAAAGGCATTACCAAGGTCATTGCGTGCGAGACTGAAATTGCAATGGGGATTATACGCACCCAGTTATTCAACCCAGGCGATTTGGAAAATGTAGAAAAAATACAGAAACAATATGGCCTGAAAACACTCTCTGCCTATTTGGGTAAACCGGCTCCGCCGCAAGCAAAACCGATTGATTTTATAGAGCCTCTTACACCGGAAGAACAAAAAAAATCTTTGGAGTTTTTTAATAATTTAAATTTTGCCCTGCAGTTTTGTCCGGTACATCCTTCTGAAAAAGATTTAAGGGCGCGATTTGCCAAAATTGGGATTCAGCCGGGAAAAGTTTTTAATGCCGGGAATCTGGGTCCGGATGTTAAAAATGCAATGGACCAGGGAATAAAAGACGCATGGCTGGAAATGGATGATTTGAAGAAAAAATTAATAGCCGGTAAAGTTTCCTCAGGTGATGGTTTTGGGACCAGGGAATCGCTGAAGAACAATTACCTTTTCAGGATGAGCGGCGCTTTTCTGGGAATCTACGGAAATTCCAAACAGGAGGCTATTTATCCGGCCTATTATGTTGACGGTACGGGCGAAAAATTGAATGGCAAAAATCGTTATACTTTGAGATTTCCTCCGGGAAAGCTTCCACCGGCCAATTCTTTTTGGTCCATTACCATGTACGATCAGCCGGCAAGCCTTCTGGTGGCAAACCCGCTTAATCGCTATTTGCTCAATTCAACGATGCTGCAAGGGTTTAAAAAAGATGCCGACGGGGGCTTCACGTTTTTGATTCAGGCTGATTCGCCAGGAAAAGATAAACAACCCAACTGGCTTCCCGCGCCACGGGGTGATTTTGCTTTGATAATGCGGCTCTACTGGCCAAAACAAGAAGCTTTAAACGGAAGCTGGAAACAGCCTGAGGTGGTTAGGATCTGAATTTATTGCATTAATTTTATTAAACTAAGATTTGCTGGAAAGGTAAGGGCGTATTTTCGCCCTTACCTTTTAAATCCCACTTCGGATTTCCCTGAAGTTTTTAAAAAGTATCCAGGCTCTTGCTATTAAAATTTTCTCCGGGAAGGTTTAGTAAGGCACGGTGCATTATGACGCGATTCATTCCTGGTGAGTTCCTGGACTGGTTATTTTATCATTGCTGATCGTATTTTTCTGTGTATACTATTAATTGATTATTTCTTCTAAAAGTATAAAATCCGAATGCAGGGCTTTCTCAATCACTATGTTTTTAGCGCTTAAAAGTTCAGGCTTTTCATTTTTTTTAAATAAGTGTTTATATAGTTTTTCACCTTTTTTTTCTAAGTGTAATGACGTGTCAAAACCATCCAGACTATCTGCTAATTTTGCACTTAAATGTTCAATCTTAACAACGGTATATTCTTTTCGTACCTTCAATTTAGCTATTGAATCTTTTTTTTGGTGGTAAACATTTGCGTAATAATAGAAAAAAATAATTAACGCAACGACAATAGAAATAGTTATAGCTACAGGAAGGTTTTGATACATTTGGGCAGAATAATTTTCTGTCCCTTGATCATACCTTCTTTTTACAATACTTTTCATAAAGTTCCAAAACGCTGCCGGGACAAACAAAATAAAAAACCAAATTAATAAAAGAATAATTGCAGATTTTCGGAATTTATTTTTTCCTTTATGATAAAGGTTTTCAATTGTAATGGTTTCGTTCGGCGTCAAGGGTAAAATAGTTTTATTCATTTGATAAAAATACCGGTTAAATTAATTTTTTTGTTGGTATAAGGTTTCTTTTATTGTCTTTTTAAACTACCCATAATGTGCTGGTACTACAGCTTTGGGGCTACATTGAGATCATTAACGACTTTTATTTAGCTGGCTTTGTGCAACTAGTACGCTTTTGCAGGCGAATATAACAATAATATGCTACATTCTTTCAGTTGTGCAGCAATAGCAATGAATCATTTATCTTACCTGTCCGGCTACTGTTTTTACTAGTGTTGAAAATCAGCCAATTCGTTTCGGGCCGGCTTATTCCGGTATCAGGAATTTCTGCCGGAATCTGATTTGAAGCGGTCATCACGGCCAATTGTATGTAATATAATTTTTAGGAGCTATTCCCGCTGTCCGTTAATATATGACAAAATGAGTATTCGACAGGCCCTTGGACTATAGGGGAAAAGAAAAGGTTTCTTTGCTTTAGTTTTAGGCTGGATGAATGGGATATTTTTTATTGCCATTAACGTTATCTAAAATCAGTAAATCTTTTTTCTAAATCATTTAACCATTTTACTCTCTTTTTTTGGGTAACTGATTTGACCATGTTATGACTGATCCAGTTTAAATTCTTATATCCCATAGTTTTGAAAACACTCCTGAGCATTGCTTTTCGAATCAGATTGCCGATGAGCAAAGAGTACATTATCCTGGGTTTATTCATTGTGGTGATAATAGTTACACCTTTTAAATTTTTCAATAGTGGTATAAGCCCAAAACCCCTGGGATGATGGTCATAGACGATACCGGGCGCGAGAACCCTGTCGATAAAACCTTTGGTCATGGCGGGCATGAGATCCCACCAAATGGGAAAAATGAAAATCAAATGATCTGCGTTTTTCAAACGATTGTTGTAATCTATAACCTGGGGATCAACCGGCGTATGGGCTACAAAGGCCTTCAGGTCTTCTTTAGACATTACCGGATTGAAATTATCAGTATCCAGATGCATAAGATCTACATGGTGCTTCCCTTTTTGAAGACCTTTAATAACTGCTTCCAAAATGGCGCTACAGTAACTTTTTTCATAGGGGTGATTGAACACAATAACTACTTTCATTTTTGAATTGTTTATTATTTACAAGGCAAAGATCCAGCAGTAAGAGATGTTCGGACGATAACAATTGTTAAGAAATACAGACTGCGAAATCGTCCTTGATGAATTAAAGCTGGATTACTCCAGTTCCTTACAATCAAAATGATATCTCCTGAGAAGACGGATCACTTTTTTGCCGATGTTTTTTTTACTTTCAATACGCAAAATTTTATCACAATCTTCAAGGTCAAAATTCCACTGTATGTCCTGGAAGTTTGAATCGAGAACAGGCTTTAATTTTTTAATTTGTGTTTTGTTTTTGACTGATGTTTTAAATACGTGTATCATATGCCTCGCAATTTCCGTGTATGGTGATTCAAGCACAAAATTGGCAAATCATAGGGCAGACTATCGATAACAATTGTTAAAAAAGTTTTATCGTCTGTTGCGAATCCTGCTCAGCGATACAGAAGTGATGCCCAAATAGGAAGCGATGTAATGCTGTGGGATGCGTTGTATAATTTCGGGATGCTCTGCCAGCAGCTGCTCATAACGCTGCTGAGGAGTATTTTTAAGATAGGAAAAGAAAACCTGCTGGTTTCTTAGAAGCCTCATATACAAATGTTCCACTATAGTATCTTTTAGTTCCGGTGAATCCCGCAGCGTATCCTGGAAATCTTTTTGCGTGATGGTTTGTATAACACAGGGCTCAATGCTTTCAATAGCGTACAGACTGGGTTTGCCGGTCATAAAGCTTTCAATGGACGACACACCGCCGCCTTCAAAAAAAAACTGTGTGGTTATGTCTTTCCCGTTATTATTGATCCAGGTTCTCAGACACCCTTTTTCAATGAAGAACATGGTTTTTGAAATGCTGCCTTCTTCCAGCAGTATGGTCCTGGCAGGAACCTCTATTGGAGTAAAAAAGGGTTTAAAAATACTCCATCTGTCGGTATTGGGTTCTGCTTTTTCTGACATGGCTACATCTTTATTTAACCCAAAGGATATGCGCTATAACGGCTGTTGATTTTAAGTAAATTTATGGAAAATAAAATAATTATCGCTGGGACAAAAAATAAAATTTTTTTACTTTTTGATCTGCCATTGGGCGGAGCTGCAGGGCCTGAATTAACCGGGATGGGAATTGTTACCCGGATCCGGGCGGGATGATAAGCATCATCAATTGTATTATTATTGTTTTTTAGGAGCTGCTCCTGCAATATGTTGCAATCTTTTGCACACGAGGGAAGCAAACGTCAAAGCAAAACCCGCAATTACAGACCGTTTTTAAACTAAGCCAGGTGTCCAGTTCCCTTGTAGTAAGTATTAACTTCTGGTTTTATTTCTAATGCTCCGTTAAATCCGTATAGTAAAAATATAAATTTAAAACCCTCCGTCTTATTATTTCGCAATATTCAGCGTAATAATTAGTATCAAGCGGACTGCCGTCAAATCTTTTTGAGAACCAATTAAACTCTTTAGTTTTAAAATTTTTCCAGGCACTTTGCGCTATTACCAGTTCTGTCCTTTCAGCTGCATTGCATTGCTTTTTTGAAAGGGCATAATATTTCTCTACTAATTTTTCGTACTCCCGGGTTTTGTTTTTGATAAGTTCTAGTGCTTCTGTAGTATTAAGTTTTAGGGTCCCGTTTAATCTTCTGTTAAGGTATTGAATTTTAAAAGTATCGATTGCAAATTCAGAATAAATGTTTTTTGTAAAAGGATTCATTTGTTGTGATTCGACTTCTTCTTTTAAATCTTTAATTTTACTTTCAATCTCCATATTAATTTCTGTTTCTAATTCTTTTCTGTTAGTTTGGGAGAAACAATAATTCAGCGAAATACAATAAAATGCAAGTACGGGTAAGAGTAGTTTTATTTTCATTAAGAGGTTGGTTTGTATTTATTTTTAAGTATAAAGTGCATTTTTTGTTTCTGCCGGCAAATTCCAGCTTTCGGTATTCCGGCTTTTATGTTTCCCTAATTTTTTAAACGCATTGCCTGTAAATGCAGCATTTTTTTAACGTCTCCTTTAGTGGCTATTAGCGGTAGTTATTTGGTTATTTCAATTTCATATTCACAAACTTCAGTGGATTTCAATGGTTCGCATTTAACAGTGTAGGTTTTATCAGATCTTATAAAGCGATACTGATGATTTTTCATATGACAATGATTTACTTTTGCGTTATAAATAAGTTGTTGTAAAGAGTCATTTTTGGTTTTTGAAATTAGTTTTCCCGACTCAATATCATAAGTGGACACATATTGCCAATAAACGGTCTTTACCAGTAATGTAGCATTGGTTGTGTCAACCGAATGCCCGCCGTAAGGATAATCGAATTTAGCTTTCCATATCATTTTTCCACCATTGTTAAATGTAGCGATATCGCCTACGTAGGAACAATAAATAACCCTGCTGTCCTGGAAAGATGCAGGTTGACTCGCAAAAGCACCAACATGCGCGCGCCAGACAACAAGTCCGTTCGTGGGATTCAAACAATAAAGAAAGTTAGCATCTCCTCCAACATCAATTGTATTGCAATATATCCTGTCACGATATATAATGGCGTTTTGCAATCCTCTTTGATCAAACTTATCAGGCCAAAAGTCTCCTGGATTTAAAAGCGGATAGGGAACTGTCGGGTCATATTCAAAATTTGATCCATTCTTATGGCAAGAAATGAGGAAAATCAATACATAAACCACTAGTAACGAAAGTCGTTTCATAATTTTAATGATGGTTTTGATCTGTGTAATTCTAAAATTTCCACAATTGTTTCTTTTTTATTAATAGCTCCATTTTTTGCCTTTATGACTTGAACTTAAAGGTGTGCAGGTCACAATCCTAATGCAGTTACCCTTAGCGTTCTGGCCCTTGGCCGGGGGGAATAAAGATGCGGAATTTTTCCCTTAAGCACAAACTTTCAGGTACAAAACCATCTTCAGCTTCAGCTTAAAACTTCAATCCCGCTAAACCGCTGTTGTGTTTGGTTTTATTTCAAGTCTCCAATTTTTGTAAATCCTATTTCTTCAAAATTGTCAAATTCAAATATTTTACCACTTTCGAAAAGAATAGAATTATTTAGGATTCGCCCCTCAGTTATATTGTTTTTTGATTTTAGTTCAACTAAAGTCCAGTCACCATAATCATCTGCTTTCCAATCTCCAATTATAACTGTAGTGCCATATTTCAATTCGAATGTTTATCTTTCTTTAAAAGGTACGTGATTTAGATCTAAATTAAGATTAAAGAGCTAGATATGTTTGAATTTCTTAACTTTGCATTATGAAAGAGATCATAACAAGAGAAATTTCGCAGTTTAACAATGAACTGAAACTCCAGGGTTTTAAGGCATTTCAGATAGAGGATGATGGCGCTGAAACCAGAACCTACAGCAGAAAGGAATTTTATAAAATCTGCCTTACTACAGGAAAAAGCAGGATTCATTATTCCGATAAGACCTACGAGCAGGAAGGGACAATTCTTTTTTTTGGAAATCCGCACATTCCGTATTCGTGGGAAACCATTTCTACCACATACGTTGGTTACACTATTTTGTTTTCTGAGGCGTTTTTTAAAAACTCCGAACGTTCTGAAAGTCTGCAGCAATCTTCTTTTTTTAAAATCGGGGGGACCCCTGTTTTGAAAATAACAGAAGAACAGAGAGGCTTTCTGAATACTATTTTTCAGAAAATGATTGCCGAACAGCAAAGCGGCTATGTTTTTAAAGATGAGCTGATTCGCAATTATATCAGTCTTATTATTCACGAATCCTTGAAGATGGAACCTTCTGAAAATTTCGAGCAAAACAAAAATGCCTCATCCAGATTAGCATCTGTATTTTTAGAACTGCTGGAAAGACAATTCCCTATTGAAACCACTTCGAGTCCGCTACAATTAAGAACGGCGCAGCATTACGCCAAGCATTTGAATGTGCATATCAATTACCTGAACAGGGCTGTAAAGGAAGTTACGGGGAAATCAACAACGACCCATATTACAGAGCGAATCATCACCGAAGCCAAGGCGCTGCTGCAGCATACCGACTGGAGTATTTCTGAAATCGCTTATGCACTTGGATTTGAATATCCAACGTACTTCAATAATTTCTTCAAAAAAATTACAGGGACCAATCCCACCGCATTCCGTTTAGCGGAAGTTTGAATTTCTTAAGCTTTGGTTTGATAATCGTTACTGCCTTGCTTAAAGGCGGTGTTATCTTTGTATCTGAATATTTAAGTCAAATACTATGTCAGATAAAGATCCTATTTTCGATGCTGAACCATTGCAAAAAGATATTTTTGAGAGGCTTTTAGCCGGTGAGGCGATACTTCCTAACGATCCGCAACTAGGCAGGTTGAGAGCCGAAGCATTTGCTGTCAAAGCATTGCTTACCCAGATGAACAATGCTGTAAATCCCGAGGAAATTACAGCGATATTAGGCACAATTCTGGATAAAAGAGTCCAGGATGTTACTGTATTTACACCCCTTTACATCAACTGCGGAAAACATATTACAATTGGTCAAAACGTATTTATCAATTTTGACTGCACCTTTCTGGCATTGGGCGGCATTACCATTGAAGATGACGTTTTAATCGGTCCGAAAGTCAGCCTTGTTACCGAAAACCATCCATTAGATCCAGAGCAAAGAAAAGGACTCATTGGAAAACCTATCCGCATTAGAAAAAATGCATGGATTGGTGCCAATGCCACTATTTTGCCCGGTGTTACCGTTGGAGAAAATGCAGTTATCGCAGCAGGGGCAGTAGTTTCCAAAGATGTTCCCGATAATACCATCGTTGGCGGGATTCCTGCAAAATTCATTAAAAATGTTTAACCGCAAAAGATAGATTATGAAACTGAAATCTCTTCTAGCCGTTATGGCTGTTGTTTTTGCTTTTTCTTTCTGTAATGCAGGCGACAGCAAGGAGAATGAAACAGCACCACAAAACAATGGGAATGGAAATGAAAATACTAGTAATAATTCAACAGCTAAAATGAAAATTACAATCGGTTCAGCCGTTTTTACGGCAACATTGTATAACAACCCAAGTGCAGCGGCACTAAAAGCAATGCTTCCCCTTACCATAGATATGAACGAACTGAATGGCAATGAAAAGTATTACGATTTTTCGGGTCCGCTTCCAGCAAATACTTCGGCTTCGGTTGGAGGAGATATAAAGGCGGGCGATTTAATGCTTTATGGCGACAATGTGCTGGTGCTTTTTTATAAAAGTTTCAACACTTCCTATAGTTATACAAAACTGGGATATATCGAAAATCCTTCGGGACTGGCCACCGCACTGGGTGCCGGAAATGCAATTGTGAAATTTGAAAACAATTAAAGCAGGATCATTATGAGTAATATAAAATTGAAAGCAATTAAAAATAAAATGAAAAAGACATTAGCAATTGCAATATTGCTTGTTACAGGGCAAATAGCTGCACAAAAAGTACAATCAAATTTAGAAAAAATGGATACATCAAAAGAACATTATACCTTTCAACTTAGTTGCAAAGTAATGCGTCAAAAAGTTACATTTAAAAACCGTTATGGCATTACTTTAAGCGGAGATTTATACCTTCCGAAAAATATAGGAAACGAATTGCCAGCATTGGCCATCAGCGGGCCTTTTGGGGCAGTCAAAGAGCAATCATCAGGATTATATGCCAATCAAATGGCAGAACGTGGTTTTATTGTTTTGGCTTTCGACCCGTCTTATACGGGGGAGAGTAGTGGCCAGCCAAGAAACCTGGCATCCCCTGAAATCAATACGGAAGACTTCAGCGCCGCGGTTGATTTTTTAGGATTGCAGAAAAACGTTGACAGGAACAAAATTGGGATCATCGGGATTTGTGGTTTCGGCGGTTTTGCCCTCAATGCAACGGCTGTTGATAAAAGGGTTAAAGCCGTTGCCACAACAAGTTTGTATGATATGACCCGCGTAATGTCCAAAGGTTATAATGACACAGTTACTCCCGGGCAAAGAACCAGCACACTTGAAGCTTTGGGGGAGCAGCGCTGGAAAGACGCCGAGACAGGAAAACAAGCCGACGGGCCAAGAAATTTGCCCGAAAAATTAAAAGGTGATGAGCCGCAATTTGTAAAGGAATATTTTGACTATTACAGGACACCGCGTGGTTTTCACGTTAATTCAGTAAATTCAAATGGAGCTTGGCTTGCAACCAATCCACTATCTTTTATGAATATGCCAATACTTGCTTATGTGAAAGAAATTTCACCTAGGCCAATGCTGTTGATCGCAGGTGAAAATGCACATTCGAGATACTTTAGTGAAGATATTTTTAAAGCGGCAAACCAACCTAAAGAACTAATTATTATCCCAAATGCAGTTCACGTTGATCTCTATGACAAAACAGATGTTATTCCTTTTGATACATTAGAGCGTTTCTTTAATGATAATTTGAAATAAGATATCAAACGCTTATTGAAAAAGAGTATATGTTACATTGAAATAGGCCTAAGGAATTTTAAGAATAGTCTAATTTTTAGTCTGGTCCGACCGATCCTTTCCTAATACTGTTTTTAAAATAGCTGTGTAAGATGATAAGCCTCCAAAGTCATTTGATTTTGGAGGTTTTTTTTTAAGTTTATAATATGCAGAAGCCCTGTCGGTAATCGATTTTTTATATTCCTTGCCCTAAGCACATTAAAATTTTCGCTGTTATTATGCAGTTTGCCATCACCTGTATCATTACTGGCGAGTTCATCTTCTTCTAGCTCCTCATTAGTTCCCCAATTTCGAATTCCCTCTTGACTGCATTGTCCTTTTCGGGCGCTATGGTCTCAAAGGTGTCGCTTTCAGCCTCATCGCTCTTTTGGGTATCCATATCCGTTTGGGAGCCCTTTGAAGGGACATTCTCTACAACGTCCTTCTCTATGTCCTTCACCGTTATGTCTTTGGGTCGCTGCCGGGTTCCTTTTAAGGGTTCTGCGGGTCATAGGGGCTTGCTGTATCTTTTCGGTTTGATATTATTTTTTTTGAGCTTTTCCCGCTATCCGTTACAATCTTTTGTGCCGAACAACGGCACAAAAGGATTCCACTGCACACGGGCGAAGCGAACTGGCGAAGCAATCGGGACTAGGGTCTGCTGAGGAGCCCGGCTCTTTAGACTAATAAAAATAAAGTGAGATTATAAAAAAACGGCGCCAATTGTATTCAATTGGCGCCATTTGGCTTGTTTGTGACCCGAACTGGACAAATTTCTAGAAATTTTATGGAGGATTTGAAGAGATTGTCTTACTGGAAGTAGGGGCTGTCTGTCAGTGGCTTTATGAATTTGGTCTGGATGTCCTGTTGAGGATTGATTGAAAATTATTAGCATTAATCCCTATACAGCTGTGTGTTCTCTATGTTTTTAAAGTTTAAAAAGTCCTGGATTTTTAATTTGGAAATTGAATTATAGTCAAGGCTTCTTTTTATGATAGTATCAACAAAAAGCGCATACCGCTTTTAATTCACTTTTTGGTTCATGTTAATAATGTTCCACCATCGATAACCAGGCTTTGTCCTGTCCCATGCTGTTGTTTCATCAGATATAAGAATCCATCGGCAACATCTTCAGTTTCGCCCACTCTTTTCAGTAGGAGCGTATTTGCATAATGCTTATACATATTCTCGCGATCGGATTCGGGCATTGTATCCCACAAATTGCTTTTTAAAACACCCGGCACTACACAATTAACGCGAATAGGAGCTAATTCAACAGCCATAGCCCTTACAAAAGCCTCCATGGCTCCGCATATAGCGGAAGCTACTGACCACCCGGCTCCCGGACGTGCATTGGCAGTTCCGCTGGTCAGGGAAATAGAACCACCCTGATTTATAAAAGGGGTAGCATATTTTACTGCCGCAACAGCACTCCAGAAACGCAGGTCAAAAAAAGATTTTGTAGTATCAATATCGGTTTCACTAATAAGGTTTAATTGAAAGTTCTCACCAGCTGTATAAATTAGATGGTCAAAATTTCCAATTTTCGCAAAGAAGCTCCCAATATTACTCTCCTTGCTTAAATCTATAGCAAAGCCTTCTGAATTTTCAGGCAGCTGACTTAGTGCATTATTGATACGATCCAGACTACTGG
>Ga0307410_10000265_pt1 | contig 19999 bp, 29 predicted proteins | sample 322Ometagenome_3_FD_203707 | JGI IMG/M metagenome (GOLD analysis project Ga0307410, IMG submission 203707) | Maize rhizosphere microbial communities from greenhouse at UC Davis, California, United States - 322HYB-O-3 | ecosystem: Host-associated > Plants > Roots > Rhizosphere > Soil | place... | reverse complement strand
ATAAAGCTGCACCCGGTTCATCAGAACGCGCACACGGCCTGGGAGCCGGGTGAGAACGTGGCTAAATGCTCGGGTGCGTTTGGTCACACGGCCCCCGGAGAGAACTGCACCTGTGGCTTCTACGCCAGTTACACGATGAATGGGCTCATGTCCGGACCAGGATACGTTGTCGGTGTCGTCGAAGGCTACGGACGCGTCATTCTGCACGAGAGGGGGTTCCGGGCGGAGAAGATGGTCATCAAGGCCGTGCAGATGTACTACCCCACCTGGACACTTTTGAGGTACCCCGGCGTGAAGCGGTACTTCCAGAAGGCCGACATGCTGGCCGACTTCCCGCCGCCGGACCCGAGGCAGATCCCGTCCATGTTTGGACCCGAGGTGGGTGTGTCGTGGCCGGTCGGCCCCTCGGCGGAAGACGTTCGCGTCGCTGTGCAGCAGTTCGTGCAGAGGTACCAGCAGCACATCCAGTCGGTGACCGTAGAGATATCTGGAAGTAGTTGGGATATAGGTCCTGTGCAGCACACACATATTGAAATCGTTCACCCTGTCTCCGGGGCGAACTTCAACTTCAACCAGGTCAGCTCCGTTTGGATAAACAATGGGTAGAGCGATCGTTATCTCGATCACTATCGTGGTCCTCGTGATGCTCATCATCGGAGCTGCCATGTGGGCCACCAGGGAACAGCGTGGCGTGGGCTTCACGCCACGCCAGGAGAGAGCCAGGCAGCGCCTGCTCAACCGGGCTCACCAGATCCTCAGTGAAGCTGGCCCCGGTCGCACCATCGAGGACAGTGACGTGCTGTCCTCACGCACGTCGGCTGCTCGTGACGAGTGGCTGAACCGATACCACGACCTCAAGAACAAGGAGATCTAAGTTGCGTAAAGCCCTAGCAGCCATGGGCGCCCTACTCTTCCTGGCCACTGTCACCGCTTGTGCTGAGATCGCCGAGCCGGACATCGTGGGTCTCTACTACATGGAGGGGCAGTCGGACGGCTACAAGTTCGACCACTGCATCGATCCCGGTAAGTCTGATGATGTCCTCTGGAACAATTCCGTGGTCTGGCTCCCGAACAACCTCCGCACCTGGAACATCGCCCCTGAGGGTGGGGACACGAGCCGTCCCATCACCGTCGCCTCCAAGCCGGAGGCGAACCAGCCCTCCGGTGTCCAGGTCAACATCTGGTCACAGGTCAACCTGATGCTCAACACCAACTGTGCCGATAAGGGCAACAGCCCCATCGTCCAGTTCTGGGAGAAGATCGGGCGACGCTACGGAGCCGACGATGATGCCGGCTGGAAGACCATGCTGCTCAATACCGTCGTCCCGGCGTTGGAGAAGTCGACCCGGGTCGTGGTGCGGAACTACTCCGCTGATCCGCTGGTGGCCGGGACCAGCCTCCCCGAGATCCAGGAGGCCATCGCCCGAGAGTTCTCCACGGAGCTGAAGCGGGTCACGGGCGGGGAGTTCTTCTGCGGCCCCGAGTTCAACCGGGCCACGACGGCGTGCCCCCCGGTCCAGGTGCTCGTGAAGGACGTGGACTACACCGACCCCGGCATCCAGCAGGCCCGGAACGACAAGCAGAAGGCCCTGGAGCAGGCGGCAGCCCGAGTGGCGGCGGCGCAGGGTGAGGTGGACGCTGCGGCCAAGCAGCGAGAGCTGTACAACAACCCGGCCTGGGTGCAGCTGGAGAAGGCCAAGATCCAGCTGGAGATCGCCAAGGCGTGTGGGCAGAATCCGAACTGTCACATGGTGATGGGTTCGGACGGCACCATCATCACCACCAAGTAGCAGGACTCCCAGGGTCCGCCGGGAAGACGGTTGGAGAGCCGACACGGGCGGACCCTGGGTCCATGGAGGAGAGACATGCGAACTGAGCACAAGATCTGCACCGAGTTCGATGTGGAGCCGGAGCGTGCCTACTGGGAGTGCTCCTGCGGGGCCAGTGGTAGTGCCCCCAACTACACGGTGGACCTGGCCAGTGATCGTCACATCCCCGAGGGCGACATGCGCGTCGACACCAACAGGCCACTAGGAGGGATCTGATGGCCATCCCGGACCCCTACGCCAACGAGCCCACCACCGAGCTGGACGAGGACCTGGTCCGCGCCTACCAAGAAGCCAAGATGGCCGTGAAGATGTGGAACGAGGAGCTGGAGCGCATCAAGAGCAAGCTCCAGGAGGCCCTTGGCGACGCCCACGCCGGCACCGTGCAGGGCAAGAAGGTGGTCTCGTACCGGCCCCAGGACCGCTACGCCACGTCCAGGCTGGTGCGCGACAATCCGGACCTGGCGGAGAACTTCTGGTCCATGCAAGTGGAGCGGGTGTTCCAGGTGAACGCCTTCGCCGCCCAGCACCCGGACATCGCTGAGCAGTACCGGATCCGAGCCTTCGTGGAGCTGGGGTGACCAGCCGCGTCTGGCGCTACCCGGTACAGCACCTGGCGCCCTCGTTGGTGGCAGTGGGTACTGCCTACGTTCAGTGCTGACGAGTACGGCCGTAACACGATCGTGCAGCACGTGCCCCTGTTCGGGTTCATCGTGGTGGCGTGGAAGACGTGCAAATGTGAGACCTGCGTCGAGGAGCGGGCGATGCGTCGGGAGGAGGGTCTGTTGTGAGCATCAAGGAGTGTCGTTGGGTGCCCCGGCATCGGCTGGCCTCCTGGTGGTATCGGCGCCGGGGACTGATCATGGAGCGGTGCCCCGACTGTGGCTGCACCCGAGGGGTGCCGCTGGTACGGAGGCGGGTATGAGCGAGGACATGGGGTACCTCTCGCTCCCCCTGGAGCTTCAGCAGGAGTTGGAGCGGTACGCCAACTGTGATCACGACTGGCAGCCCGCTGTCACCGAGAGGCGATGGCTACGTGGTCATCCGCACGAGATGTGCTCCAAGTGCAAGACCATCAGGATGGAACGGTTGCCCCGAGATGGAGGGGGAGATGAGAACCAAGATCCTGTCCGTAACGATCCATGACTGCGAGGTCCAGCACTTCCGCAGCGGTGGCAAGGGCGGACAGAACCAGAACAAGCGGGACACGGGCACAAGAGTGATACACCACCCTTCCGGTGCCCGTGGCGAGTCTCGCGAGGAGCGCTCCCAACTCCAGAACAAGAAGCTGGCGTTCCGGCGCATGGTCGAGTCGCCGAAGTTCCGGACTTGACTGCTGATCCAGACCGGACGCTTAGCCCTGGTCGATTCTCGCGTGGAGCAGGAGATGACCCCGCAGCACATCAAGGTCGAGGTCAAGCGGGAAGGACGTTGGGTTGAAGATCATAGTCTATGGTGATCCCGCTCCCCAGGGCTCAAAGCGGTTCGTCCGCACGGCCAGCTCCGGCAAAGGGATCATGATCGAGGCGTCGGAGAAAGTCCGACCCTGGCGTCAAGACGTGAAGGCAGCAGCAGAGGCCGTCCTGGACTCCCTGGGGCGGCCTCCGCCGTTCACGGGGCCCCTGGCGATCAGGATGGTGTTCAGTTTCTTGCGCCCCGTGTCGGTCAAGCGGCACAAGCGACCGTGGCCCTCGGTGGCGCCCGACCTGTCCAAGCTGTGCCGGTCTACAGAGGATGCCCTGAAACAGGCAGGTGTGATCCACGACGACGCCTTGATCGTGGAGTACACCCGGCTGGCCAAGGTGTATGCCGGGGAGGACCCGGATGCCCTGGACCGCTCAGGGGTTCTGATCATCATCGGGCAGTTGATAGACTCTCTTTCTATCCCAGGGACCCCTCCCGGGAGGAGAAGGAAGGTGGCGTGATGGAGACGCACCAGCTGGAGTCCGGGCAAACGCTCCGGACCCACCACGCCGATGAGTGCGTGGGCCAGTGGTGCGCCATCCATCGCCCCATGCCGGGCCCGTGGTCATCCTGGCCACGGTACTGGCGCGGAGACAGGCGCATCCTGGAACGCCTCTGCCCCCACGGGGTAGGGCATCCAGCCGCAGAGATGGCCGAGACCTCCCCCAGCTGGGAGCTGATCCATGGCTGCGACGGCTGCCCCTGCTCGCCACCCCAACAGGAGGAGGAGTAACGGAGTGTTACTGATCCAGTGGTTTCAGAGCATGGCCATCGGCATCCTCGTCGGCATCGGCATCGGCTACCTGGCCTGGAAGCTGCCCGTCCATGTCGCCCAGTTCCAGGCGTGGCGGGACCGGCGTCTCAACTACCGGGCCAGGCACCTGCGGCCCCGTGATGCGGCTTTCGTGGCCAGGATCCGGGGGGCGTACAGCGACGACGTGGTGGTCCCCAACACGGGCCCGGAGATGTACGCCGGTGAGCGGCTGCTCTCCCTCCTGGCTGAGCGGTGGCAACGGTTTGTCGCTGAGACTGCCCCCCGCTCCCCGCTGGAGTATGCACGGAGGACCGACGCTTGATCAGTACTGACGAGTGGATCTCCAGCTCCGTGTATCCGAAGAGGGATCCGGTAGCAGACTCGCAAGTCGAAGTGAGGATTTCTCAGTTCACGGGTCAGGTGATGGTCCGACACTCAGCTGATGGGGGCTGGGCCATCTCCGTGCCCGTAGACACCTGGAGAAAGTTCATCGCGGGGGTCAAGCTAGGAGACTTTGATCTATGAAGACGAAGATCATCGATCAACTGATCAATGCGGGACCGTCCCTCGTCCTAGCCGGAGTCCTCGCAATCGGGATGGCTGTAGCGCCAGCATGGCCCACCGGGGAAGAATGTCAGGAGCGACTCTTCGATCCAGCCCCTCTCAAACCTGATCAACGCGCCTTCCTGGAGACCTGTGTCGGAGCCTTCACCCTTCCCACCACCCCGCCTAGTCCTACTGCTCCGTCAACGACGCCGCCGGCAACGACAGCTCCACCGTCTCCGACTGCTACGGCAACTGTCACTGCTCCTCCTGCACCGGAATCGGAGTTTCCGACCCCCGCAACGACGGGAGTTCCGGCCGGGTGGACGCCTGCGACGACCCGTACCACCGACCTGAGGATCACTGAGGCTGGTGCCATAGTCCGGGACGTGCGGCTGGTCAACGCCAGCCTCATCATCGCCGCCAGGGACGTGACGATCCGCCGGGTGCAGATCGAGGGTGGCGCCATTCACACCAAGCCGGGATCAACGTGCTTCAATCCGACCATTGAGGACACGTCCATCCTCCGTGCCACTGGTCCCACCACCGGCTCGGAGCCGGTCATTGAGCCAGGCGGGTACACTGCCCGCCGGGTGAAGATCAACGGGCCTCCGGAGGGCTTCCGGGTGGGCGCTAAGGCGGCCTGTGGGACCACCACGATCCTGGACAGCTTCGCCTTGGCTCGCTCCCCCGACGACTGTGGAGACTGGCACGGTGACGCCTTGCAGGGCTACGACGGTGGTCCGCTGGTCATCCGGCACAGCACCCTGGTCCTGGAGGAACGTGGATGTGGGGGGACAGCCCCGTTCTTCTACCCCCGCAACCAGGGCAACACATCTGTGGTCGTGGACCGGCTGCTGGTCAAGGGTGGCGGGTACGCCTTCCGGCTGGGCATGCCGGGAAGCGTGACTGGCCTACGGATCGTTGCCGGATCGACCTACGGGCCGATCGATGTTCGGTGCTCAGTAGTGTCACCGTGGGAAGCACAGGTGGTGACCGTGGATCCCAACTACCGGATCTTGACCCGGACTCCAAGATCTTGTAACACGGAGACTGGATCCTGAGGTATACTGGTAGGGAGGGGTCAGAGACACGGTCGTTCTCCCCAGGGCTCCATAGACCTGGCCCCTCTCCACAGCGGGATAGCGCAGCTCGGCAGCGCGCTGGGCTCATAACCCAGAGGTCACCGGTTCAAATCCGGTTCCCGCCACGTCGGGTGTTGCCCGAGACACCTTCCCGCGACGCGGCCACCACAGCCTCAGTCGGGTAAAGCTCCAAGGAAGATACGGTGGCTCCAGTTGTGGCACTCGGGCTTCTAACTGAAAATGGGCGGTGGCGCAGTAGGAAGCGCGCCGTGTGGGGTAGCGGCAGCCGGCTGCCAAGTCCCCTGAGATCGGAGGTCACGGGTTCGAGTCCCGTCCGCCCACGAACGGAATCCAGGCAACGGCTCCCTTAGGCTGACCTGGACCGGCTCCACCTCGCGCGGGGTGGAGGGCGCAAGGGCCGTGAGCGCCATACAGCTAACGGTCACTACAGACTAGGCGTCGGGCGAGGCGCCTTCCCGGAGGGCGGCCACCACAGCCGAGGGCCGGGTAAAGCAGGCCGGGGAAGATACGGTGGCTCCAGCCGGTAGCACTCGCCCACCAACTGAACATGGGGAAGATGACAGATCCGGGGTGGTGCCCGGTGTGACCCAGCCATGATGGACCGTGCGAGTCGGTACCCCACGTAGACCCGGATCGGACGGGGTCAGGCAGAGGCCGCTGGTACACGCCAGCGGCCTCTGCTCATTCATCTATGGAATCAGAAGGGCCAGGTGCCGTTCTGACCATGCTCCAGCAGGGGCACCATCTGGAACCCCTTGTCCGTTAAGCCGCCGAACGTCCAGCGGTTGTCGGTACCGGCGTCGCCGCCGTAGCGGTAGCCGGCCAGGTTCCAGGTGTACACCGGGATCCGGCTGGGAACGACGGAGCCGGCGCCACCATCGTGGTGCTGCTCATCGGTGACCACCAGGACCCGGTCGTGCCCGTTGTAGAACTGCCGGGTCGCGGCGGCCGTGTACGTGCCGCCGAGGTTCGTGAACTGCCCCATGAGGCGAAGTACCGAGCCACCGGCCCGGTAGGGCACCTCATGGGCGGTACTGCCGTACTGGACCAGAGTGACCCGGCCCGGGTTGCGCAGTGCCAGGGCGGCACCGAACAGGGCACCCACCTCAGCTCGGATCATGTTCGACTTGCCGGAAACCGGCATGAACATGGAGCCCGAGCGGTCTACCAGGACCAGCGACCGGCCCGGCAGCTCCGGAATGTTCTCCACGGTCAGATCGAACGCCACCTCCAGGGCCTGGCTCCAGCGCACACTGTCCAACGCCTTGTAGGCGGAGAAGAACCGGAACGGGAACTGGCGCGACTTTCGCACCTGCCACGGGTCGGTGAGCTTCGCGATGACCTGCTGTACTGCCTCCCCCGAGATCCCCGCCTGGTCAAAGTTGCGCAGGTTTCGCAGCAGGGCCATGTACCCCATGGATGGGATCAGGGCCTCCCACAGCTTCGCCTTCGACCCCTTGCTACCAACCAGGGACAGTGCGTCCTCCCACGTCATCCCTGCCTCGTGCAGTGCCGAGGCAGACAAGGCCAGTTCCGGCTCCAGTGCCACGTCTCGACGAAATGCGGCGTTGGCCTGGAGAAGATCCAGCTGACCAGTGAAGTCAACTTCGCGGCCACGGCGCCGAGCCAAGGCCACCTCAAACAGCTCTCCCTGCCAGATCTTGTCAGCCGCCGGGTGGGTCAACTCGATCACGTCACCGAACCGGAAACCCTTCGAGTCGGTGTCGTATTTCAACAGGCTCCGCTCGTTGTACAGCCGAACCACCGAATCAGCGATGCCGCGCTTCACTGGCTTGGGGATGGCCCGGCCGTAGGTGCTGGTCCAGTAGGCCAGCGCCTCACCCGGCTCATCGGCCCGCTGGAGCACGTCCCGCACGATGGCACGGGAGCCCGGCACCTTGGCCTGAACCATGGCACGGGCTGCCTCCAGGGCGCCCACCAGGGACACGGAGCGCATGTTGGCCTCGTTACGTAGCCACACCAGGAACCGGGCCGTCCACTCAGGATCAGAGACAGCCACGGCACGGACCAGCTGGGTGTAGCGGTCGTCACGAGCCTTGGCCTTCTCGTAGAAGGTGTCCTCCTTGACCATGTTCGATACGGCCAGGAGGAACAACTCGGACTTGGCATCACGAGCGAAGCCGGGGGCACCCTCATGGGTGCGGGAGGTGGCCAGGACATCGGTGACGAGGGGTGCCTGGGCCACGATTCGTGGCCGCCCTCGATTGAACTTTGACATGAATGTGGCTCCTCCGTGTCGAGGGAGGAGCCACATCGTCAAGTGATGCCTGAGATCAAGTCAGCCGGGCGATCGTAACCGCGCTACCAATTGCGCCACAGCCCCACAAGTGGGGCCGGTTGGACTCGAACCAACAACCTGTCCTTTACAAGAGGAAGAACTCCCAACCTGCGCACCAGGCATCTGAAGTTGTGGCCCTCCCGAGATCAAAGTCGCCCCTCGGATCGGTATCCTTGCAGAGGAAGTATCCGCTGGGCTTCGCACCGGAAGGGTGCGTCGACGACGTTACATGGACAGGGAGGGCTGTGCAAGGGGTTAAGTCAAGATCCTATAGCGGCCTCGGTTCGTGTGCGGGGCCAGCGTCTCCCACTCCGGGAGCGGCACGTCATGCTCCCCCAGGCCGACCGCGTAGAAGCAGTCCCGGGCCAGCTCAAGTGCCCGGCGATGCGCCCACCACTGGTCCCGGCCCGAGGCCGTGAAACCAAACTGTAGGCGGTGAAACGGAGCACCAGATACCTCGGGGTCTTTGAACCACCACCGGTGGGCGCAGGCCCGCTCCAGGACTAGCTGGACCTTGTCATGGCCGCCTTTGTCCCAGTTGCCCGGGTATGTGAATGAGTAGCGACGGTGCGTGGTCACGGCCAGGAGCCTACGATCTCTGCCAGCACCCAGGCAGCTAGGCCGAGCCCCACCGGGTTGAACCGGGGGGTGGTCACATTGAAGCCAGCCAGGATGAACAGTACGAGGGCCACGATGAGGAGGATGAGGCTGATCATGACTTGCTCCCGTTCTGAACCCTCAGCAGCAGATACAGCCGCTGTATACCCACTCCAGCCAGTGCCCCATACACGAGAGCGAACACCCACAGCGGGATGGGGAAGCCGATGGCGAGGAGGACGAGGGCGATGCTCTCCACGCCCGTGATCAAGCCGAACCACATCAGGTGCCGGCCGATGGCTGAGGCTCGCCAGTTGGACTTCAATCCGTAAAGCGCCGCGAATGCCAGGCTGACCACTGCCGTGATGGCGATCTCGGCAATGATCAGGAAGGTCATGTCGGTCGCCTCCGAAGCTTGAAGGCTTCATCTACTTCACTGACGAAAGCATCCAACTTCTTGACCGCAGCGTGTGCTTTCCGCAACGTAGAGTCTACCTGTTCACGCTGCTCGCGTACACGGATGAGATCATCTTCAGCTCGACGACGGAACCTCTCTGCCTCCTCGCACCGGGGCCGACGCCGTTTGAACCAGCTCACTCGGGCCTCCGGTTGCTGGCGTTGACCATCGGCAGCAGCATCCGCACCGACTCCAACGTCTCCTGCTGCGAGGTCACAATCTTGTCCATGGTGGCCGTCAAACGCGTCACGTCACTGGTCAGTTGCTTGATCGTGGCTTCGTCGGTTGCGGCACCTTCGCGATAGATTGTCACGATTTCGTCGTGAGTCTTCTTCGACATCACCTTCGTGCTCACGAAGCCGTAGATACCCACGGCCAGCAGTCCCACGACGCCGAGGGACTCCAGCCAACCCGGCAGCTCCGTGAGTTCCACCTAGCCAGCTACAACGGTGCCTGTGATGGTCAGCGGGGTACCTGGAGCGGGGCCAGGGGGCCCGGGGATGCCCTGGATGCCCTGTTCACCCTGTGGGCCAGGTACAGCCTGGAGCTTGGCGTGGACTCGGTAGATCTGCTCACAGGCGTCGTCAGTGACACGGTCCCCGCTGGTAGCCGTAGAGCCGACACTCTTACGCAGTGCCAGGACGGCGGCGGAGGTGGAGCTTCCATACACACCGTCCACGACACCCGTATAGAAGCCACAGGACTTCAGCATGGTCTGGAGGAACTGCACCTCCTGGCCCTCGTCACCCTTCTCCAGCCCGAGCATCTCGGCGTGCCCCTTCCCTTGGAGGATCTGCAACATGCCGGCATACGTCGGCCAATGATTGATGTAGCGGCGCAGGATGCTGAAGTGGGCATGCCACCGGTGCGTGTTGTCCGGCACCCTGGTGTACCAGCCGACGAAGTCGAAACCTTCTGGCTGGGCGTCCATGTCGGCTTGGATGAGTACTTCACGCCAGCCACGTAGGCGGGGGTCCCGCATCCGGAAGGCTCGGGCGATCCGACCACCGTACTTGGAGATCTTGGCGTAGTTCCCTGCTTGCGCTGATCGGAAGGTCCAGTCGAAGCCGGCCCCGTATTCACCGGGGCCGGCTTTGTCGTCAGCAAGCTGGATCGAGTAGTCAGTCCGCAGACCGTCACGGAGGAGTTCGTTGCGACTGTTGTGGTACCCCGGCTTGTCTCCAAACGTGCCCGCGTTGACGGTGTCGTCATCCAGGTCCAGGCACTCCTGCACGAACCGCCACATGGCATCAGAGATGTGATCCGGGTTCGGGTTGGTCGCCATGGTCACAGGCTAACGGGCATCTCCCTGGGTAGGAAGTCCGGAAGTGTTGCCGTGCCCCATGTTGTACCTGAACGTCCGCTCTGCCAGGTGCGTCATCACTAGTCCCCGCTCACAGCAGAGCTGCGCGAAGCCAGTGATATGTGCCCAGTCCTCGTTGCTACATGACCCATGGTTGGAGCTGGGAGGGAAGCCCACCTCTTGGGCCAGGGCCGTATTCTCCAGGACGCCCATCGTGGTGTGGTGCGGCGTGCAGGGATTGTAGGGGAGGCCGAAGTGGCCCAGCGGGGCCTCTTTCGTCTTGAAGGGGTCGCGCACCGACTCGAAGTACGGGTGCACCCAGACGGCTCCGGTCTCTTCGGCGACCCGTAGCAGCTTCTCCAGGTGCTCGGGGAACCACTCATCGTCGCTGTCGATCCATGCCGTCCACTCCGTCTCCACCATGCCAAGAAGGCGCTGGCGGGTTGCGCCAGCGCCCTCCCGGTTGGTGTCGTTTACCACCAGTATCCGCTCCGGCTGCCGGGTCTGCGCCCACACTGAGGCAAGGGCACGGGCCAGGAGGCCGTTACGGAGACGGGCAGGATGCGCGGCGACGCACACAGTGACACCAGGTTCCATTGCCGTCCTCAGCCGTTGTTGAACCAGACCGAGTTCACCCGGTTGCGGTGGGTACCACGTGACGTTCGGAACACCGTGAAGTTCCCCTCCGCGCCGGACGGGATCGGACCACCGTCGAAGTGGGCAACCTGCAACAGGATGCCGGTGCAACCGAAGTCGTCGTAGAACTGGACGTGGTGAGAGATGTTGCCTTCTCGTCGGTTGGCGTACGAGTCGGCGCTGTTCACACCGCCACCCACCATGTTGATGCACTGGCCGGCGACACCTCGTAGGCGGTAGATCGTCCCGGTCCCATCAGTTCCGGTCCACAGACAGACTGTCCCCCAGTCGCAGTCGGCGTACGAGGCGTGTGCCGGTGAGGCGGCCAGGCCGAGCATCGCCAGCAGCGTCACAGCGAACACGATGATCCTCTTACGCATGATCATCATCACCAGACCCTGATCCGGGCCGACGATGCCACGTTGTTCGCCATGGTCGAGTTCAGGTTGATCGAGATCAGCTCATCCGGCGGGTTCAGTCGCGTACCGTCGCAGTTGGACGCATTGAACAGCCGGATGCTCGATCGCCCCTTGGGACCATTCATAGTGACGGAGTTTGCCCGGTTGTTCCACGTGCTCGGAAGGTTGATACAGAAGTTGCTCGCCGTAGTCGGTACGTTGATGAAATACCAGTCACCCTGGTACGGATCAGTATCGTAGAGGCACGCGCCGAACAGCTCCTCGCATTCTATGGCTGCTGCCACCTGGTTGTGCGCGTTCCCTGTGTCACTGGTTGCTGCTGCGGGGCTGGCTAGGAGTCCCAGGCTCAGGAGGGTCACCAGTAGTACGGTCAGTCGCTTCATCACGACGAGATTCTCCTCAGTAGTAGAGCACTCCGTATGACGGCGCGTATCGCCGCTGACGGAAGTCGAAATCGAAGTGTCGCACCTCGGCGCGCAGCCTCCGATTATCAGTCACGTTCCTCTTCAGTTCGGCCATGTTCCCGATGCCGCACAGTGGACCAATCCAAGGCCGGTCAACGATCTCTCCGTCATTCACAGTCTGGAGTCGGAAGATCGCACATTCGTCGGTGGTGCCAAACCAACCCTCCCAGCGGAGGGTGACTTCACCGCAGCCCGAGGCGCGGTACCAGGGCGTGATCCAGCCGTCCCCCTCTGGTTCAAAGATCCAATCGGGATCAACATCAACGGAACATCCACTGATGCTCGCAACAGCCGGACTGGGGGCGGTCACCCCCGCCACGAGGCCGGTGGCCGTTACCAGTGCCACCAGGAACATGGCCAGTCGTCGGGACATCGTCTCCTCCTCGCGTGTCGATGGAACCTAGGCTCCATGGTGGTGCAGACGCCACCACAGGTGCCAGGGCAACTTGTAGTTGTACCTCACCTTCCCTTCACTGAGTCGAAGTAGCACCGGCAAGGACAGTTGGTCTTGGTGGGACCAGTTCAGGCACTCCACCCACCACTGTTCCCCCACCTCCAGCACGGCAGCAGTGTGCCGCCGCACGTTGGCACCCGTAGCCATCAGCCCCCAGTTCTCCGGGTGACCGATGCTGCGGTAGAAGTTGGCCTGGGCCAGGATTGAGTCACGGTCGTACCGAGCCAGGGTGGCACTGAAGGCTGCTTCCGGGTAGATGCAGCGGCGGTGCGGGTGCGGCACCATGCCCCAGTCATCGTCCCCCAGGGCAGCCAGGCAGCGGTCCACGTAGTCGGTGACCAGCACCTCCATGCTGGCATCTATCCACAGGGAGACCTCTGTGCCAGGCGGCGTTGCTAGCTCAGGGTGACACTTCCAGTACTTGTGGGCCAGCATCGGACCTGTGACGGCCGGGGAGCCCTTCACGGTGGCGACGGAATGGGGCACCACTCTGGTCTCCCAGCCACGCTCCTGGGCCAGCTTCGCGGTGTCGTCAGAGTCGGTGTAGAACAGGCACGGCACGTCGGTCTGCGGGGCCTGCTTCACAGTGTCGTAGGGGCCGTACAGGGCCGTGTAGAGGGCGATCTTCACTGCCGGGGCTTCTCTCGATGCCGGTCGGTCCAGTTCCAGGCGGCGAGCATGCCACACTCCACGCCCAGGCGCAGGATCTCCTCGATGACGGTCACCTCACCGATGCGGTGGATGGTGAGCCGGTCCACGGCCATGTTCAGTCCTTCACGGACCACCTGATCCCAAGGGTCTGGTTCAGCTTCACGCATGAGGCCGGTCATGCGACACCTCGATACCACTCGATCGTGTCATTGATCTTGGTCCAGTCCAGGTGCGGACGCCAGCCCTCCTCCTGGTCCAGTAGCCCCCAGCCCTCACCGGTCGCGAAGATCCACGTGGGATCCTCGCCGTCCCGCATCGGGAGGAAGTTGATGGTGGATTCCGATCCCGTCACCTTGATGACGTGCTCCGCCAACGCTCGAACGCTGATACCCGTGCCGGAGCCAGCGTCGATCGTGGCGTTGTCCAGCTCCTCCGACACCGTCTTCTCGGCCAGGATGAGGAGGATCCGCGCGATGTCATCGACATGGATCAAGTCGACGCCCTGCTCCCCGTCACCCCACACCGGGAGCGGTTCCCCTTGCCACGCCTTGATGGCGAACGTTGGCAGGATCTTCTGTGGATGTCCGGGGCCGTACTTCTGGCCGGGACCGTAGGCGTTGAAGGCGCGGACGTGGCCCACCTTCAGGCCACGGGAGTGGCGCAGGGCGTTGGCCAGGCGCACGGTGGCGATCTTGGTAGCGGTGTAGATGCTGGGGAACACGTCCGGCATGGTGATGCCGATGTAGGCGGCACCGGAGTCCACGCACCAGTCCATGATGCGCAGGGAGCCGGTGATGTTCACGTCCACAGCCGCCTGGAGGTCGTTGAACAGCTCGTGGGTGCCCAGCAAGCCGGCCAGGTGGATCACCGCATCGGCACCGTGGAGATCCTTCAGATCGCCCAGGATGTCGTTGCCGTCGTCGCGATCGAATCGCCACGCCTCGTGCCCCCGCAGACTGGCCTGCGCAATGGTGGCCGCACCGATGAAACCGCCGCCCCCGGTGACCGCGATCCTCATATCAAGTCCTGATCCTGTGCCTCGATGGTGAGCTGCCGGACGGCCAGCTCCTGGAGCACATCGTAGGGGGAGTAGGTCTCCGTACGGTTGATCACTTCGTCAGGGACGGTGTCGACCAGTTCCAGCTTCATGTCCATGATCGTGTCGTAGAGATCATGGAGAATCAGGTTGCCCGGGTCCAGGTTCCACGCCACCAGCGTTCCCGTAGGTGCTGTGTCCACCAGGCGCAGCTCCAGGTCGGGGCGGTAAGTGCTGAGCAGGTTCGTCACTTTCCACACATCCCCCGTCCAGTCGCCGGGGCACTGCACCCGGGCCGCCTCAGCCTGGTTACGGGGCAGCACATCATCGAACACCACGACGGTGCGCAGGTTCGCCCACGTCTCCACGCCCATGAAGTCCCGTAACGCGAACTCGAACAGGTGCATGCCGTCAATGAAGGCCAAGTCGATGGTGCCCAGCGACTCCCGCTCCGCGTTGGCGAAGACGTGATCACTGGTGCCCATAGCCACCCGCTCATTGGGACGCAGGTGGCGACGCATCACTGGCTCCGGGTCAACGCCGAGGGCAGGGCACTGGGCCAGTATGAGGGAGTCACCTTGGTGGACGCCGATCTCCAGGTAGCCCCGCGGCTGGAGCAGCTCATGCAGATGGGCGAGGAACTGGTGTCGGGTCACCATGGAGTGTCTCCCCAGTAGGCTTTGAAGGTTGCCGCATCTTTGCCGGTCTGCTCGTGCAGTTCCGGAGTCATTTGGTTGTTGGCGGTCAGGTGTTCCACGTCGAAGCCCGGTATCATGATCATTCCGCCGAGCTGGCGACTCAACCAGTCAAGATGATCATCGCCGAACCACCAATGAAGCTGCTCGTTGGCTCGGGCTCCCTTCTCCCCGGCCAGGATGAAGGCCCAACCGGTCATCCTGGTCTCCAGTGGTACCCGACCTGGGTGGTGGTGCAGGTGTGGGAAGGTGCGGCGACCGCCGGAGCAACCGGCTGCTGCCTGGAGCATCCGCATGCGGCTCGCCACTGCGTCAAACCAGCCAGGCGGGACGATAGCGTCATCGTTGAGGATGGCTACATCCCACTTAGGACTCGTGTCCCCTGAGTCAGTGTGGTTGTGCAAAAACACCCGCGCGTTGTCCAAGCCGACATTCCAGAGCTGAGACAGGTTAACCGGGTCAACCGGATCATGAACAAATAGCACGTTGTCAAGTGGCTCAGGTACTGGACCTACGCCGATCATCCCGTCCTTCGTGTTGTCGATCACGAAGACCTGATCCACCTGCGGAGCGATGGCGTTGAGGCAGCGCTCCAGGAGGATGATCCGATCGATGGTCTGCGGCTTGGTCGGGATGACCGCGAAGCGGGGGATCTTAGCCGCGCTCAATCTTCAGTGCCTCCTCCCATGCCTCCAGCCACCGCCACGCGTTGACCTGGTACGTCTGGTCTGCCATGAACACCTTCCCGGCCTCGATCTGCTCCTGACGCAGCGCCTCGTCATCCATGAGCCACTTCAGCTGGGTCCGCCACTCCTTGGCGGTGTTGGCGAACAGGCCACAGCCGGACTCACGCTGGAGCTTACGGTACTCCTCCCTAGGGGAGGAAACCCAGGGGATGCCCACGGCCATGTACTCGATGCCCTTGAGCCGGGACTTGGCCGTGTTGAAGGCGGTGGGAGCCAACGGGATCATGCCCACGTCGAACGTGTCCGCGATGCGCTGGGCCCAGTGCACCAGCTCCACTGACCCGGTGCACTGCGGCTCCTCGCGCAGCCGTAGGCACTCCCGGACCCGGGAGCGTCCCCCAACCACCTGGAACGGGTAGCCCTCGTCAATCAGCTCCTGGACGGCTCGGCCGGTGATCTGAAGATCGTTAGGATGGCTCTTCGTGGTCCCAGCCCAGCCAAAGTTGCCGGTGGTCTCCTTGTGCATGCCCAGGTAGGCGGCGGGGACGTAGTTGTCCAGCACCCTTCCTCGCCCGTGTTTGGCGTAGACCCGTTGGAGCTGCTTGGTGCTGGTGGTGACCATGGTGGCCACCTTGCAGGACTCCTCGGCGTGCTTCCAGGAGTACGGGGTGCTGGAGGTGGTGCGGTACTGGTGGAACGCCACGTTGTCCGGATGGATGGAGGACATGTCGTCGTCCATGTCGACGATGACGGCCACTCCGTTGGCCCGGATCATCTTGATCATCTGCGGTTGCAGTGGATGGGCTGGTCGCTGGATCACGATCACGTCAGCGTCCTCGGGGATAGCTACCCCCCGCAGGGTCTGCTTCCCCTCATGCTCCTCGATCTTCGCCATGAAACCGGTGTTCTGTTTCGGCGGCAAGATTGTGATGTCGTGCTCGGTCTGGGTGCGCTGGAGCACATTAGCCGGCCAAATCAGTCTGTAATGCCCACACCCCCATGGATCGCCAGGAAGTACATAAACCTTCATACGGGGGAACCCATGGCGATGACGTGCACCGTGGTCTGGGTGGTGTTGGTGCGGTAGATCCACACGGTGCAGCCGGTCGGTGTGACCTGGTTGAAACTTGTTTCGAGGACAGTCGAACCCGGTACCGAAGTCTCAGCCGTAGTGGTCACATGAACGTTCCCGGGCAGGGGACGACCCCAGTCCACTGCCGCTGAAGTGGGCGTATTGGCGACTGGGGTGATCCGCACACTCGTAGAGGCGTGGTTGGACAGCACCTGCCCCACCACGTAGCAGGCACCCTCGGGGACCTGGATGACGAACACGCGGAGATCGTTGATCCAGCCCATGTCGCCCATGAACTGGGCGCTAATAGCGGTCGAGTCACCGTCCAACGTGACCTTTTTATTGATGGCATCGGTAACTGTTCCCAGTCGCAAGGTCCAGGTGAGGCCCAGCCGACTGGCACCCTCGACAATGGCCTGGACGCCGGTGGCGACAAGCGAAGGTGCCTCTGTGATCTCAGCCTGTGTCACTCGTATACCTTTCGCAGTAGGTGCGACATGGCTCCCCCCGCAGTGAGCGCCATAGACCAGCCGATCTCCAGCCACTTCGATCCTTGCCACCGGATCACGTTGTACGAGTCATGGCGAGGATCAGGGGGGGTGGTTAGTTGGACCCGTTCGAAAACGGTCTTCCGGCGCGCGAGTCCCTGCGCCACAGCGGTGGCCTGGGATACATCGAACAAGGGGATGTTCTGCACTGACGCCACCACGAATCCTCGCTGTGTCACCGAGTGAGGGGCCGTGGGTGGCACGTCTGCGGTGGCTGTCACTTCTAGCGACGTGTCTCCGGAGGAGTTCGAGTTCACCACGAACCGGTTGGGGGCAAGGATGAGGTCGTCGGTCAGGATGATCGGCTCTCGGATGACCCGGTTGTGGGCGTCGAAGTCGAAGTCCGGCAGCCGGCTTGCCGGGTCGAAGGTCCGGATGAAGCGCATGACTCCGTTGTTGTCGAACCACGGCGAGAAGTAGTCGCCAGTGATCGACAACTGCTCCAGTACCTGTCCCCGGCTGGTTCCCGATCCCCACGCCTCCATGGCCTGGAAGGGGGACGGCTCCATTTCGTAGCGGATCGGTAACCCCTGAAGGATGGCCCGGATAATGTTCGTGGTGGCCAGACCAACCCCGCTGACACCTGCCGTGATCTGCTGATCGACCAGGAACATCTCGTCCCCCAGGGCCATGGTGCCCAGTTGGCCGCTGGTGTACTGCTCACGACTGGCATCGGTGAACATGTATACGCCCAGGGGATAACTGGCCCCGTTGGGAAACACCATCGACAGCCGCATCCGGTCGGTGAGCGTGTTCACGGTGGCCGTATCGGCCACCCCCAGGCTCAAGTTGAGCTGCCGCTTGATGACCCGGGTGGTGTCATGGGTGAGAGTGGCCCCCCGTAGCGGGTGGATCTCCCCTAACTCCACGCCACTGACACCATTGAACAGATGGAACTGGAAGGTGGCTTGACGCTGCCCCACCCAGGGCGCCAGGTCCAAGAGTGGATCATGAGGCAGCGCGGTCAGTAGCTGATGAGGCATCAGGGATCAACTTCGCTGGGGGTAGCGGTCACCTCAACGATCTCTACCGGGGCCTTGTAGAGCCGCCGGTAGAGCTGCACCCGGCCACCCGGCACCAGGACCGTGGCGAACCACCGGTTGCCGTCCTCGTCACGTACGCAGACGTACGAGGTGTCCGCCCAGGCCATGTCCCGCAAGCTGGTGAAGTCGCCCAGCGTCTCCGGGGCGATAGCGGCGGCCTGGACCAGGACCGTGCGGCTGAACCGCTCACCGCCCCGCTCAGAGGGCCGGAAGGCGGTGAAGAAGTCGCGCCCGTACATGGCTTGGAGCTGGGTGAAGTCGGCCTCGGCGAACACGAAGTCCTCCGACACCTGGCCTTCCCAGATGCTGGAGTAGGCCAGGTTCGAGCTGCCGTCCTGCCGCTCGTTCGACGAGAAGATCAGCAGGTGGCCACCCTCGCAGCCAATCTCCACGCCCGGTTCCGGGATGGTGGAGCTGACTTCGCTGGACCATGCCCCCGGGAAGTCGTACAAGTCGACCATCCGGATCCGGTAGGACGACTCGATCCCGACACGGGCCTCGTAGTCGTTGAAGCTGCTCTGGCCGGGACTGGTGGCAGCCATGATGGTCTCCCACTCACCGTCCACCGTGTCCATGCGCTGTAGCTCGTACTTGCTGAACCAGTACCCCGGGGGGGTAGCGGAGAAGTCTTCGTAGGCCATCGTGTTGGTTGTGGTGGTGTCACTGGACGTGAACGTGCCAACGCTGTCACCGTTAACCAAGTTGGTGTCGGTGGTCTCCAGGTCCCAGAAGTCCGGCTCAGGGCTGTTCTCCGGCCACGCCTTGGCTCGGAGGAAGCTGCCGTACCCGACGAAACGGAAGTAGAGCATGGCCCCGGCGCCACCAGCGTAGACCAGCGGTACTGAAACGATGTCCGTGTTTGAGCCACCCACTCGGCGACCGATCCGCATGGTGCCTACGCCGGCCGACGTGAAGTTCGTCTTCAGGTAGTAGTAGTTGCTGCTATCGGTGTATCGGCCAATGAAGCCCACGTCGAACCCGGTGCCAGTGATGACTGTGGTGGCACCAGCCCTAGCCTTGATGTCGAAGTTAGGGCTACCGATGTCAGTGATGGCATCGAACCCGGCTCCGGCCGAGCTGGGGGTCACTAGTCCCTGGCCGTCAGCGACGCTGAACGCGGCACCCACGTTCACCGTCCAGGCATTGCCCACGTCTGGGGTACCCCATGCACCAGACTCAGTGCGATCGAAGCTGTCAGTGGTAACGCCACTGTCGAATGGCAGGGACCAGGACAACTCGTGGAAGTACATCTCGGACGGGATGCAACACGGGTCGATTCCACAGTCCTGGCCGATGCCGGAGAGGGCCTGGCTGCTGATCTCCACCGTGAGCCCGGTGACCGTGGGTGAGTCCTGGGCGAAGATGATGACGGCGTCCGTGGTCTGATCGTCAGCTGTAGCCGTGATGGCCGGGGAGTACTGCGGCACCCAGCCCATGTTGATCGTGGACCCAGCTGATGGCGCCCCGTACGTGGCATTGGACAACTGGTTGGGGGTCGGCACCAGCAGCTTGGTATTGCCGGGATTACCCGACAGGGCCGGTGCGGTGACGCCCAGCACCTCCCAGCGGTTTCCGATCGTCTCCCCCGGTGCCCGCCAGCGGAACTGTGGGTTGGTGCCGGTACCCATCGTGGGGGCAGTCACGAACCGGAGCGTGACCTCCTTCCAGCCATCCACGATCTCGTCCAACTCATCCCATTCAGCCGGAGTGAGGGACACAAAGGTGCCAGTTCCAGTGACCGCCGGGTTGTCGAGGATCAGCGGCACCGTGGTCTCGCCGAACCTCCGGGCGTAGTACCGAACCCACGGGTATGAGCCGACACCACCGGCTGCCGAGTCGAGGATCTCCTGGGTAGCCGAGACGGTGCCGTACACCTCGGCTTTCGCCTGGCGCCCGTAGACGTGGATCTCCGTCAGGGGTCCCGAGCCGGAGGTGTGTAGGGACAA
>Ga0307410_10000262_pt1 | contig 20150 bp, 18 predicted proteins | sample 322Ometagenome_3_FD_203707 | JGI IMG/M metagenome (GOLD analysis project Ga0307410, IMG submission 203707) | Maize rhizosphere microbial communities from greenhouse at UC Davis, California, United States - 322HYB-O-3 | ecosystem: Host-associated > Plants > Roots > Rhizosphere > Soil | place... | reverse complement strand
CCCCCTGTTGCCGCAGCGGCAAATAAGGCCGTGTTCGTGGATTGTGGCGTGGCCGATTTCGCCGGTGATGCCCACGTTGCCGTAGTACGGGGCCCCGTTGAGGATCAGCCCGGCGCCGATGCCCGAGCCGATCTTCATGAACATCAGGTTGCTGATGCCGCTGTGGGGTCCCCAGGTGACCTCGGCGAGGGCGCCTAGATTGGCGTCGTTGTCAATGAAGACGGGAAAATTAAGGGTGTCTTCAAGGTACTGCAGGATGTTGATACCCACCCACTCGGGGAGGATCGCCCCCTGCGCCACGGTGCCCGTCCGGCGGTCGATGGGACCGGGGATTCCGACGCCGGCGCCGACGATGGCGCTGCGTTCCACGCCGCTTTCCTCCAGCAGTTTGGCAAGGAGTTCGACGGCGGCGCGAATGCCCTCGTCCGCGTGGTGGCCCAGCGGCAGCAGCACTGATTCCTCGGCGATGATGTGGTAGCTCAGCGTCGCGAGGACCACACGGAGGTGGCGGCGGCCGAAGTCGATCCCCACGGCTACGGCCCCGTTGCTGTTGAGCCGGACGTTAAGTGCCCGCCGGCCGGAACTGGTAATCGGTTCCGTGGAGGCCAGCCCGGCGTCCTGCATGATTTTGACGATGTTGGAGACCGTGGCTGTGGAAAGGCCGGTTTGCCGGGCGAGTTCAGCCTGGGTTGACGGGCCGTTCAGGAGGCACTCGATGATCCGTTGCTGGTTCAGGTGCCTCAAGGCGGACTGTGAACCAGGATTTTTGGTTCGGCTCCTCGTTGAGCGCGGTGATGAGGGCATGCAATGAAGCGTGCACCATCTGCACCGTTGTAGTCAAGAAGTTAACGCAAGGCATGATTTCGGGCCCCGCGCCGCACGCGCGGACGTTCCGCACTGCAGGGGCCGTTTTCCGGGTGGAAATGCACCTACGGCCCAGTCTGCACCTTGGCTACGCTGGGAGGAAGAGGCTGCAACAAGAGGCGGTCCGCGCTTCCCGCGGGCGTCCCGGAGACTATAGAGGTGGTAATGGTGCTGCTGGCACTCCTGCAGGCGAACGCCGCGGTACTTGATGTGGAAGCAAATTGCAGGGCAGTCGACGACGCCGCGCGGACCGCCGCGGCGGCCGGAGCCCGGGTGCTGCTTACCCCGGAACTGTTCCCGGTAGGGTACGCGCCGCTGCGGGTCCGGGCAGAACTGGATCCCGGTACGCTCCCGTCCATCCGGCAGGCCCTGGGTGACATTGCCCGGCGGAACAGCATAGCTCTCGTGTACAGCCTGCCCGCCGTTGCTCCAGACGGGCGCTGGCAGATCACCTCCACCCTGGTGGACCATGAGGGCGCCGAGCTGCTGAACTACGCCAAGGTGCACCTGTTTGGCGCGGAGGAGCGCCAGGCGTTCAGCCCGGCAGCGGAACCTCCCGCCGTCGTGGACTTCCTCGGGATCAAAACGTCCATGGTGATCTGTTACGACGTCGAATTTCCCGAGGCGGTGCGTGCCGCCGCGGTCCGCGGCGCCGAGCTCCTGCTGGTTCCCACGGCACTGTCCCAGGGGTTCGAATCCGTGCCCCAGGTCCTGTTGCGCGCCAGGGCGCTGGAAAGCCAGCTGACCGTGGCCTACGCCAACCACGCAGGGAAGGAGGACGGCTGTGAGTTCCTGGGCGGAAGCGTCATTGCCGGTCCCGACGGATCCCTGCTGGCCACGGCCGGAGGGGCGCCGGAACTGCTGTACGCCGAAGTGTCCGCGGCAAGTGCCCGCGAGGCGCGGGCGGAAGTGCCGTACCTCCGGGAGCGCCGGCCTGACCTCTACCGCGACTGGGAGCCAGGGGAGCCTGCCGCAGGCGGGGAGCCGTCCACGTACTGAAGGGCAAACCAGAGCTCGGCGCGCACCTGGGCCTGGTTGAGGTCAGTGTCCAGCAGCTCGGCCAGGGCGTTGACCTGACGGCGGACACTGTTGCGGTGCAGGCCCAGGGCCTTGGCCGTGGCATCCCAGCTCCCGTTCTCACCCAGCCAGGTCCGCAGCACGGCCAGCTGGGCGTCCCGCCGCTCGGGATCCTCCTGGCTGAGCACCGGTTCCAGCAGCCGGGCCGCCAGCATGGTCCCGGCCTCGCGACCGAGAAGCCCGGCCACGGACCAGGTCACCTCATCCACCCGGGCGCTACGGCCGGTTGCCTGTACCCGCGCACGCAGCGACGTCACCCGCCGGTACGCGGACGCCAGCTCCTGGAACTCCGCGGCATCCCCGATCACCAGCCGCCAGCCAAGTGCCTCCGTCTCGGCAAGCAGGGCGTCGTCAACCTTCAGGCGGGTAATGGCGGCAAAGCCGTAGTCGGTGATCTCCACCAGCTTGGTGTCGAACATCCGGCGCCACTGCAGCAGTTCCCGCACGGGACTGTCGGCGGCCCCGCCCGCTTCCGTCTTCACGCCCTGGACAACCCGCAGCGGGGCCGAGCGCGTAGAGGAAATGCTCTGTGCCAGGAGGTCCTTGAGCCCGTTGACGTGCTTCGTGCCACCCGAGGTGGCGCTGTCCGGGTGCAGCAGCAGCGCCGTCGCCAGCTGGCTCGGTGCCAGCGAGCCGCTGGTCCGCTGCCGCACCAGCAGTTCCAGGAGTCCCACCACGGAAGACACCACGCTGTTCTGCGCCGGGGTGAGGGGACCGCCGGATCCCAGGATCAGGGCGCCGAGGTTGGCATCCCGGGTGCTGCGGAGGGGATGGCCGAACACCATCGACGGACCCGGTTCCTCGAGCGACTCCATTTCCACCCGGGGGCCGCTGCCGGCCAGCAGCCTTTTCAGCAGCGGCTGCAGGACGGAAAGTTCGACGGCGCCGGGCGGGCTGGCGCTTCCAGCGGCCGCCGACCGGGCGCGGACCCGGCCGTCGGCTCCGACGAGCAGTGCCCAGACCGGAACCCGCTGCACCAGCGCCGCGAGGAGCTCGTGTTCCGGCCTGGCTGAAAGGACCGCCCGCATCAGCTGCCGGTTGGTGTCGGCCAGTTGCCGGAACACCCTGGCGTTGTCCGATTCCAGAAGCTGCGAAAAGGCCAGCCCGATCGCCGCAAACGGAACTGTCTTGGGAAACTCCACCAGGGTCAGGTTCTGGCGCCGGCAGGCTGCGATCAGGGCCTCGGGAACAGCTTCGAAGTACGGTTCCAGCCCGAACCCCAGGGCCCCCACGCCGGCGCCGACCAGCCGCTTTACGTAGGCCTCCACCTTTCCCGGGCTACCGCCGTCGCCGAGGAACGGCAGCCCGGCAGTGAGGATGAACTCGCCGTCCAGCAGGTAGGGCGTCGGATCCTCCAGCTCGCTCGGCTCCACCCAGCGGAGCGTGCCGGCGCCGTTGCCGCCGTCGTGGAGTATTTTCAGTTCAGGCGGCAGCTTCTGCAGGAACTGTTCCAGCGTGACAAAGCCGAGCCGCTCGGCGGCGGCTTCAGGCGCCAACGGGACCACCGGCCTCCTGGTAGTCCGGGCACTCGTAGGCCCGGGGCAGGCGCGGGGCGATCCGGTTGATGATCTCGTCGCCGTGGCTACCGATCGCCGCGCCCCACTCATCGGCGCTCGCCGCCCCCGTGCGCGGATCGCCAAATAGCACGGCTGTGTCACCAACGGTGACGTCACTGGCATCCGGGCCCAGGTCCACCATGAACTGGTCCATGCAGACCTTGCCGATCACCGGGACCCGGCGGCCCCCCAAAAGGATCAGGCTGCGGCCGGAGATGCCTTTGGGGATCCCGTCCGCATAGCCCAGCGGGATCAGCCCCAGGTACCGCGGCTCGTGCGTGATGGCCTGGTGCTCGTAGCTCACTCCGGTTCCCGCGGGGACCTTCTTGACCAGCACCACGGGCGCGGTAACGGTCAGTGCTGGACGCAGGCCGAAGTCAGCCGGGGCCAGATGGTCCGCCGGGGCCAGCCCGTAGAAGGCCAGGCCGGCCCGCACCATGTCGAAGGCGAACTCGGGCCGGTCCAGGATGTTGGCGGAACTTGAAACGTGCCGGAGTGCCGGGTCAAGGCCAGCCGCCCGGGCCACGCGGACCGCCTCTTCGAAAGCGTCCACTGCCGCCAGGTTGGCCGGGTGCGCGGGAACGTCGGCCCAGGCCAGATGCGTCCAGACGCCCCGCACCGAGAGCGTGCCGACGCGCTCTGCCGCCCGTGCCGCGGCCACCAGTTCCGCCCAGTCCTCTGCCCGCGCTCCGCCGCGGCTCAGCCCGGTGTCCAGTTCAAGATGGACGACGGCCGGGCGGCCCAGCGGGCGGGCGATGCCGGCCACCACGTCCAGCTGGGCGACGCTGCCCAGCGAGACATCGACGTCGTACTCCAACGCCTCCCGGATAGTCCCGCTGGAGGCGGCAGCGAGGTAAAGCCACGACAAAACCGGAGCCGTGATGCCTGCCCGGCGCAGCGCGATCGCCTCGTGGAGCTGCGCCGTCCCCAGCCAGTCCGCGCCCGCGGACAGTGCCGTCCGGGCGACGTCCACGAGCCCGTGGCCGTAGGCATTGCCCTTCACCACAGCCATGAAATGGGGTGCCGCTGAACGCTCCCGGAGCGTCCGGATGTTGTCCGAAATTGCGGACAAGTCAACGCTGACCTGCCCGGAAAGCGCCGCATTCCGTGACGTTTCATTGTGTGCATTAAGTCTCATGCCAGAACACTATAGGGCATTTTGCACAACGGTGAGAGGTGGCTCACAAACCTAAGCTGGACCAGGGGAAAGCCGATAACTACTCACGAACGGACGTCAATGATGACTGTGCCTACACTCACCGGCCGGCCGCCGGCAGCTGCCCGCCGTCCGGGCCTGGCCGCGCAACTGCTGCGCCGCAAGCCGATTGGCCAAATGGTCAGCGAGGCCGATAACGGCCACGGCGGGACCAAGCTGGTCCGGAGCTTCGGCGTCCTGCAGCTGACCATGATCAGCGTGGGCGCCACGCTGGGAACCGGCATCCTGGTCATCCTCGGCGAATCGGTGCCCCTGGCCGGTCCCGCCATCTGGATTTCGTTCGCCATCGCCGGCCTGGCAGCCCTGCTCTCCGCCGTTTCCTACGCCGAAATGGCCGGCCTGGTCCCGGTGGCAGGTTCCAGCTACTCCTATACATACGCCACCATGGGCGAAGGCATGGCGTGGATCTGCGGCTGGTGCCTGGTGCTGGAATACGCGGTGTCAGTGGCCGCTGTGGCCGTCGGCGCGGGCCAGTACGTCAACGAGACCCTGGCGGTCTTCGGGCAGGTCCTGCCGGACTCCGTTTCGCAGCCGCCCGGTGACGGCGGCGTCATGAACATCCCTGCCATGGTCATCGTGGTCCTCGCCACCATCCTGCTGGTCCGCGGAGCCAGGGAAAGCGCCTGGATCAACACCGCGATCGTGGTTATCAAGGTAGGCATCCTCCTCTTCTTCTGCGCAGTGGCCTTCACGGCCTTCAACGCCGGCAACTTCGAGCCGCTCCTGCCGATGGGCGCCGCCGGTGTCTCGGCCGCCGCGTCCACGGTGTTCTTTTCCTACATCGGCTTCGACGCCGCCTCCACCGCCGGTGAGGAAGCGCGCAACCCCAAGCGCGACCTGCCGCGCGCCATCATGCTCTCCATGGTCATCGTCACCACCATCTACGTCCTCGTGGCGGTCGCGGCCATCGGCGCCCGCCCCTGGGGCTGGTTCGACGGCACCGAGGCCGCCCTGGTGAAAATCCTCGAAGAAACCACCGGTCAGCCCTGGATCGCGCTGGTCTTCGCCGTCGGCGCCGTGCTGGCCATTGCCAGCATCGTCCTGACCGTCCTCTACGGCCAGACCCGCATCCTGCTGTCCATGTCCCGCGACGGCCTCATCCCCAGGATCTTCGGCCGCGTTTCTTCCCGCACCGGCACCCCGGTGGCCGGGACCGTGATCGTGGGCGTCCTCGTGGCCCTCACTGCCGGGCTGGTCCCGCTGGGCGACCTGGCGGACGCCACCAGCATCGGAACGCTGTTCGCCTTTGCCCTGGTCAACGTGGCCGTCATCTACCTGCGCCGCAACCGCCCCGAACTCAAGCGCACCTTCCGCGTGCCGCTGTTCCCGCTGACCCCCATCCTCGGTGCCCTCATGTGCGCCTACCTCATGGCCAACCTCGGCGCCGACACCTGGGCGGTGTTCGGCATCTGGATGCTTGTGGGACTCGCCGCCTACTTCGGCTACGGCCGCAAGCACTCCAGGGTGGCGGCACTGGGCCACGAGGAATACCGTGAACTGACCGGGCGCGAAACTTCAACACTGTCCACCCCCGAACCGACGAAGGCAGACCTTTCATGACCATCGCCACCGAACTGCCGGCCAACGACCCCGCTGCGGCGCCCGGCCGCCAGACCGCCGCAACTCCGGGCGCGGCAGCCGATGCCCCCATCACCATGCTGAACCCGGACTTCCCCTTCAGCTATGACCACTACCTTGCCCACCCGGACGGCCTCGGCTCCGTCCCGCCCGAGCTGTACGGGACCGAAGTGGCAGTGGTTGGCGCAGGCCTGTCCGGGCTGGTCACGGCCTACGAACTGATGAAGCTGGGCCTCCGTCCGGTCATGTACGAAGCGGACCAGATCGGCGGCCGGCTGCGGACCGCCAGCTTCCCGTCAGCGCCCGGCGTGGTGGCTGATCTTGGCGGCATGCGGTTCCCGGTGTCCGGCAAGGCGTTCTACCACTACGTGGACCTGCTGGGCCTGCAGACCCAGGAGTTCCCCAACCCCCTGGCCCCCGCCACCTCCAGCACTGTGATTGAGCTGGCCGGGCAGAAGCACTACGCGAGCACGCCGGCGGACCTGCCGCCGTTCTTCCGCGAAGTGGCGGACGCCTGGAAGGCCGCAGTGAACGATGGCGCCATGTTCAGTGAGATGCAGGACGCGATCAGGGCTCGGGACACGGCCAGGATCAAGGAGATCTGGAACGAACTCCTGCCGCTGATGGACGAACAGACGTTCTACGGCTTCATCGCTGCCAGCGAATCGTTCAAGGAAGCGGGCTTCGCGCACCGCGAGGCGTTCGGGCAGGTGGGTTTCGGCACCGGCGGCTGGGATACCGACTTCCCCAACTCCATCCTCGAAATCCTGCGCGTCGTCTACACCGACGCCGATGACCAGCACCGACTCATTGCCGGGGGAGCGCAGCGGCTCCCCGAGGCGCTGTGGCAGCACGCGCCGTCGGGCATGGCCCACTGGCCGGAAGGGACGTCCCTGGCGTCGCTGCATTCAGGTTCCCCGCGCGGCGCGGTGGACCGCATCAGCCGGGACGCCAACGGCGACCTCCGCCTCCGCGAACGCTGGGGACGGGAGGCGAGCTATCCCGCCGTCGTCACCACGTGCCAGTCCTGGCTGCTGTCCACCCGGATCCACACCGAGGAGGCGTTGTTCCCGGCGGAGCTGTGGACGGCCATCGAGCGCTCGCACTACATGCAGTCGTCCAAGACCTTCGTCATGGTGGACCGCCCGTTCTGGAAGGACACCGACCCGGCCACCGGCCGTGACGTCCTGTCCATGACGCTGACCGACCGGCTGAACCGTGCCACCTACCTGCTGGACGACGGGCCGGACAAGCCCGCGGTGATCCTGCTCTCCTACACCTGGAACGACGACGCCCTGAAGTGGCTGGCGCTCGACGCCGACCAGCGGGTGGAGCTCATGCTGCACTCCCTGGAGCAGATCTACCCGGGAGTGGACATCGCCAGCCACATCATCGGCCAGCCCATCACGGTGTCCTGGGAGGCTGACCCCAACTTCATGGGCGCCTTCAAGGCAAACCTGCCCGGGCACTACCGGTACCAGCAGCGGCTGTTCACGCACTTCAAGCAGGACAAACTGCCGGAGGCCCAGCGCGGAATCTTCCTGGCAGGCGACGACGTGTCCTTCACTGCCGGCTGGGCCGAGGGTGCGGTCACCACCGGCCTCAACGCGGTGTGGGGCGTGGTGAACCACCTCGGCGGGCACTCTGCTGCGGGGAATCCGGGCCCGGGCGAGCTGCTGGACGCGCTGGGGCCGATCAGCCTGGACTGACGGTCGCGGTTTACCCGGCGTGCATCTCCCGGTGCGCCTGCGCGAGCTCGCGGTAGTGGGCAGCGTTGCGCTTGACGCCGTCGAACTCCTCGTCGGTGAGTTCGCGCCGGACCTTGGCCGGAACGCCGGCCACCAGGGAGCGCGGCGGAATCACCGTGCCTTCAAGGACGACGGCGCCGGCCGCTACCAGCGAGCCGGCGCCGATCACCGCACCGTTCAGGATGGTGGCGCTCATGCCGATGAGGCAGTCGTCCTCAACAGTGCAGCCGTGCACGACGGCGCTGTGCCCCACGCTGACGCGGGCCCCGACGCTGCAGGGGAAGCCCGGGTCGGCGTGCAGCACCACGTTGTCCTGCAGGTTGCTGCCCTCGCCCACGGTGATGGCGGCGGTGTCGGCACGCACTGAGACGCCGTAGAACGCGCTGGCGTCCTCGGCGAGGGTGGCGTTGCCGATCACGGACGCGCTGGGGGCCACGAAGACTGAAGGATGGACGTCCGGGCTGATGCCGGCAAAAGGATAAAGAGGAGCCATGAGCCCAGCCTAGGAGTTTTTGTCCAGATAAAGTGCCCAAAACCGTCGTCAGGGGCGGTTATCTGGACAAAAACTCCGCGGTCGGCTTCAGCGGGCCATCGGACGCCGGTCAGGCAGGCGGACTTTGTGCCTAGTGACGCCGCCGACGTGCCCCACTAACATGGGGCCCATGGAACTTCGGGGTTTTGGCCCTCAAGGGCTTCAGCTGCAAGGACTTCACCTGCGGAAGGATGGAGGGGGCGGCCCCGGCCGGTTCCGCCGGCTGATGCGGCGGATTGAGGAGTTCGAGGCCCTTGACCCGGCCGTCCGTGCGGCCGAGCCGCCGGCTGGCCGCCTGGTCCACAACCGGCGTCTTCGCAGCTTCCTGCACGGCGATGCAACCGGAATACCCCTGCACGGCGTCCTGACTGATGCACCCTTCGGAGCGTGGTTCATGGCCATGTACCTGGACCTTTATTCCGACCCCGGGACGCAGCGGGCGGCCACGCGCCTGATAGGCCTTGGCATCATCACCGCCGTGCCCACCGCGTTATCGGGATGGGCCGAGTGGGCTTTGGCCGGCCGGGGAACGAAGCGGGTCGGCATCGTCCATGCCGGGCTGAATGGCACGGCCGTGTTGATCTTTGCCGGATCCTGGGCTGCGCGGCAACGGGGCCGGCGCAGGCTCGGCGTCGGGCTGGCACGGGCCGGGGGTCTCGTCTTGATTGCGAGCGCTTTCCTGGGCGGATATATGGGGAGTGCCCGCCGGGGAACGTAGGGCTTCCCGGTTCCCCGACCGATGCGCGTTTAAGGTCGTCGTCCGCGGATTTCGCGACGTTAAGTGCGAATCAATTGGGCCGGGGAGTGCGGAGGACCAGGAACTGGTAGTGCTGCGTCCAGTGGCCCGCGCCGGGTCCGGATTCCGCCCCCGTACCTTCCGGCCACGTGACGAACTCCTCGATCTCGCCGTGCCGGCCGAAGATCCGCCGGAGCGCTGCATCGCTGCGCCGGCTGAAAAAGCGCGGCGGCTGGATCTTGTCTTCGGGGTTGATTACCTCTACATCGTCCCCGGACCAGAGCCCGACGGCGATCGGCGCACCCGGCGCCGTCACTCGCACGAGTTCACGGACGACGTCGTCGATGTCGCTGTTGGGGATGTGCAGCAGGGTGCTCATGGTCCACAGCGCCGGGAAGGCGCCGTCGGCGAACGGCAGGTTCCGCGCGCTGGCAACCGAGACATTGAGCCCCTTGGCCGTGGCCAGCCGCACGTGCTCTTCGGAGAGGTCCACTCCGGTGTAATGGATGCCGGCCTGGACGAACTTCAGCGCGTCGAGCCCCGGGCCGGAGCCGATCTCCAGCACGGCATGCCTTCCCTCGGCCTTTAGCCGGGCAATGAACCGCTCCCGCATGTGCACACGCTGCGGGGTGAGCGGATGCGCCGGATGGAGGACGGCGCGCTGGTTGTAGAAAGCGGCCACCCTGTCCTCGCCGCTGTGCTTCTGCAGAGCAGGGTCCTCCCCGGCCGGCCCCACGTCCTGCCCGCCCGTGCCCGAACCCTAGTTGAAGACGACGGTGCGGTTGCCGTCCAGCAGCACGCGGTGCTCGGCGTGCCACTGGACGGCCTGCGCCAGGGTGCGGCCTTCCACGTCCCGGCCCATCTGCACGAACTGCTCGGCCGTGCGGCGGTGGTCCACGCGGATGACTTCCTGCTCGATGATGGGCCCCTCATCCAGGGCAGCAGTGACGTAGTGGGCCGTGGCGCCGATCAGCTTCACGCCACGAGCATGGGCCTGGTGGTACGGCTTCGCACCCTTGAAGGACGGCAGGAACGAATGGTGGATGTTGATGGCCTTTCCGGTGAGTTCGGTGCACAGCTCGTTGGACAGGATCTGCATGTAGCGGGCCAGGACGGTCAGCTCAATGTCTTCCTCCGCAATGATCTTGCGCAGCTCGTCCTCGGCCTGGACTTTGGTGTCCGCGGTGACCGGGATGTAGTGGAACGGAATGCCGTAGAACTCCGCCAGACCGGCCAGTTCCTGGTGGTTGGACACGATGGCGGGGATCTCGATGGGCAGCGTTCCGGAGCGCTGCAGGAACAGGAGATCGTTGAGGCAGTGGGCGGACCTGCTTGCCATCAGCAGGGTGCGGACTTTCCGGCCGGCGGAGTCCAGGCTCCATTGCATGCCGAAGGCCTCCGCCACCGGCTCCAGCGCAGCGACGACGTCTGCCTGCGAAGCCGCTGTGGTGGCCTCAACCCGCATGAAGAACGTGCCGGTGTCCTGGCTTCCGTACTGCTGCGAATCCGTAATATTGCAGCCGGCCACGAGCAGCGCTCCTGCTACGGCGTGCACGATGCCGGGCCGGTCCGGGCAGGAGAGGGTCAGTACATAGGCGGAGGTCAGCTGGTCTTCAGTCACGAAGAACAGCCTACCTGCGCGGGAGGCTGTGCTTTCAGCGGGATCCGGAAAGGTTTTGGTAGTCTTAACCGTCGCAACTGGCGTTGGATGGCTAACCATCAGGGAGCGGCACTTACGAAGACCACGGATCGTACGCCTGGGCCGAGGGTCATGTCTTGCCGGCCGGCAGTTTAACCGCTGCCGATTCCTGCTGTTGTGCCCCTGACTCAGGGCTTGCCCGGAACCAAGGGCTTTCCCGTAATCAAGGGGCAGGGCAACGTCACAGCCGGTAGCCTGACCTTTAGCAGCGCCCATCCCTAGCCAGGAGTTCTTCGTGACCACTTCACCAACTTCCGTCAGCACTTCCTCCACCGTCAGTAACCTGCCGCTGGCTGAGCTCGACCCTGAGATCGCCGCCGTACTGGACCAGGAGCTTGGCCGCCAGCGCGGCACCCTGGAAATGATCGCCTCCGAAAACTTCGCCCCGCGCGCCGTCATGGAAGCCCAGGGCTCCGTCCTGACAAACAAGTACGCCGAGGGCTACCCGGGCCGCCGCTACTACGGCGGCTGCGAATACGTGGACATCGCCGAGCAGCTGGCGATCGACCGCGTCAAGGACCTGTTCGGCGCCGAGTACGCCAACGTCCAGCCGCACTCCGGTGCCCAGGCCAACGCCGCAGCGCTCTCCGCCATGATCACCCCCGGCGACAAGATCCTGGGCCTCTCCCTGGCCCATGGCGGCCACCTGACGCACGGCATGAAGCTGAACTTCTCCGGCAAGCTCTACCAGGTTGCCGCCTACCAGGTGGAGCAGGACAACTTCCGCGTCGACATGGACAAGCTCCGCGAGCAGGCCATCGCCGAAAAGCCCCAGGTGATCATCGCCGGCTGGTCCGCCTACCCGCGCCACCTGGACTTCGCAGCCTTCCGCTCCATCGCCGATGAAGTGGGTGCCCTCCTCTGGACGGACATGGCGCACTTCGCCGGCCTCGTGGCCGCGGGCCTGCACCCGAGCCCGGTGCCGCACTCCGACGTCGTCACCTCCACCGTGCACAAGACCCTCGCCGGTCCTCGCTCCGGTGTGATCCTGGCCAAGCAGGAGTGGGCCAAGAAGCTCAACTCCAACGTCTTCCCGGGCCAGCAGGGCGGACCGCTCATGCACGTCATCGCCGCCAAGGCCGTTGCCTTCAAGATCGCCGGCACCGCTGAATTCAAGGAGCGCCAGGAGCGCGTCCTCGAAGGCGCCAAGATCATCGCCGACCGCCTGAACCAGGCCGACGTCGCAGAAGCCGGCGTCTCGGTACTCACCGGCGGCACCGACGTGCACCTGGTCCTGGTGGACCTGCGCAACTCGCAGCTGGACGGCCAGCAGGCCGAGGACCTCCTGCACTCCGTGGGCATCACCGTGAACCGCAACGCCGTTCCGTTCGACCCCCGCCCGCCGATGGTCACCTCCGGCCTCCGGATCGGTACCCCGGCCCTTGCCACCCGCGGCTTCGGCGCCGAGGAATTCACCGAGGTGGCGGAGATCATCGCCACCGCGCTGAAGGCCGGTTCCGCCACCGACGTGGAAGCCCTGCAGGCCCGCGTGGACAAGCTCGCCGCCGACTTCCCGCTGTACCCGCAGCACGAGCAGTGGTGACCCCGTCCATGGCGCAGACCGCGAAGATCCTTGACGGCAAGGCCGCTGCTGCCGCCATCAAGTCCGAGCTGGCTGAGCGTGTCGCCGCCCTGAAGGCCCACGGAATCACTGCGGGCATTGCCACTGTGCTCGTGGGCGCGGACCCTGCCTCGCAGCTGTACGTATCCATGAAGCACCGGCAGTCTGTGGAGATCGGGATGAACTCGATCCAGCGTGAGCTTCCGGCGGATGCCACCCAGGCCCAGGTTGAGGCCCTCATTGACGAACTCAATGCGGACCCGGCCTGTCACGGTTACATCGTGCAGCTGCCGCTGCCCAAGCACCTGGACACCGACGCCATCCTCGAGCGGATCGACCCCGCCAAGGATGCCGACGGCCTGCACCCGACCAACCTTGGCCGGCTGGTGCTCAACGTCAGCGGCGAGATCACCTCGCCGCTGCCGTGCACGCCCCGCGGCGTCATCGAGCTCCTGGAGCGCAACGGCTACAGCCTCTCGGGCAAGCACGTCGTTGTGGTGGGCCGCGGCGTCACGATCGGCCGCACGATCGGCCTGCTGCTTACCCGGCGGGCCGTGAACGCCACTGTCACGCTGACGCACACGGGCACCGCGAACCTCTCGGAGCTGCTGCGGCAGGCGGACGTCATTGTGGGCGCGGCCGGTGCCAAGCACATCGTCAAGGCTGCGGACGTCAAGCCGGGTGCGGCCCTGCTCGACGTCGGTGTCACCCGTGAGACCGATCCCGAGACGGGCAAGAGCAAGGTCCACGGCGACATCGATCCTGCCGCTGCCGACGTAGCCGGCTGGATTTCGCCTAACCCGGGCGGTGTCGGCCCCATGACCGTGGCGCTGCTCATGACCAACGTGGTTGAAGCCGCTGAACGCCAGTTGGCAGCGAAAGGCCACGCAGGCTGAGTGCCTGCTGACTGAACACGCCGCAGGGCGCCTGCTCCCGATGGGAGGGGGCGCCCTGCGGCGTTTAACCCGCATCCCTGCCGGCAGCACGGGGCCCCGCGCCGGGCCAAACACATCGAATGGATTTTTTGATTTCCAACTCTTTCTTTGTTCGAACGTGAGTACTAACGTGGTGTGGGTGCCTGAACTTGTGTCCAACGAAGAACTGTCAAGCAACCCATCCCGCACCCCAACCCAGGGCGACCAGATGCAATACGTCATCACCGCCGAGAACCTCACCAAGACGTACGGCGACGTCACCGCCGTCGACGGCATTTCCTTCAGCGTTCCGGCAGGTGAAGCCTTCGGCCTGCTTGGCCCCAACGGGGCGGGCAAGTCCACCACGATGAAGATGATCGGCGGCGTCTCCCAGCGCACCTCCGGAAGCCTGTCCATCATGGGGCTGGATCCCGAAAGCCACGGCCCCGAAGTCCGCGCGCACCTCGGCGTCGTGCCGCAGCAGGACAACCTCGACGAGGAACTCAGGGTCCGCGACAACCTGCTGGTCTACGGCCGCTACTTCGGACTGCCCATGAGCTACCTGCGGCCCAAGGCCGATGAACTGCTGGAGTTCGCCCAGCTGACGGACAAGGCGAAATCCAAGGTGGATGCACTCTCCGGCGGCATGAAGCGGCGGCTGACCATTGCGCGCTCGCTGATCAACGAACCCCGGATCCTGTTGCTGGACGAGCCCACCACTGGCCTGGACCCGCAGGCCCGGCACATCCTCTGGGACAGGCTTTTCCGGCTCAAGGAGCAGGGCGTGACGCTTATCCTGACCACGCACTACATGGATGAGGCGGAGCAGCTGTGCGACCGCCTCATTGTGGTGGACAAGGGCCGGATCATGGCCGAAGGCTCACCGTCCAGCCTCATCCGCGAATACTCCACGCGGGAAGTCCTGGAACTGCGCTTCGGTTCGGAACGCAACGCCACCATCGGTGCTGAGCTCGAGGGGATCGGCGAGCGGCTGGAGACGCTCCCGGACCGCGTGCTGATTTACGCGCACGACGGCGAGGCGGCACTTGAACAGGTGTCCGCCCGCGGACTGCGTCCGCTCACGTCACTGGTCCGCCGGTCATCCCTGGAGGACGTCTTCCTCCGCCTCACCGGCAGGAGCCTCGTTGACTGAGCAACCCGCGCCTTCCGTGGCGGGCGGCCGCGGACCTGCAGTGCCGGCTGTGCTGCGCGCCCACTCACCTGCCGTGTCAGCGGCCCGCGCCCGCCGCTGGGGATCCTTCTACTACGCAGAACAGGTCCTCCGCGTGATGAAGAGCTACGGCTGGACCATCGTGATGTACGGCGTGGGCCAGCCGGTGGCGTACCTGTTCGCCATGGGGGTGGGCCTGGCCACGCTCGTGGACACGAGCGGCGGGGGAGTGTTTGGCGGCGTTAGCTATCTCGCCTTCATCGCCCCGGCCCTGCTGATCTCTGCGGCCGTTATGACCGCGGCCAACGAATTCACGTTCCCGGTCATGGACGGTTTCAAGTGGCGGCGGGTGTACTACGGGCCGCATGCGTCCCCGCTCACGCCTGAACAGATCGCCGCAGGCCACATCATGGCCGTGACCCTGCGGTTCCTGCTGCAGTCCGCCATCTACTTCGCTGTGGTGGCGCTCTTCGGTGCGTCACCCAGCGGCTGGGGCTGGGTATCCGTCCTGGTGGCCACGCTCGCCGGGCTCTCCTTCGGCCTGCCGCTGATGGCCTATGCCGCCTCCATCAAGGATGACAAGGGCCAGTTCGCCATGGTGATGAGGTTCATTGTGACCCCCTTGTTCCTGTTCTCCGGAACGTTCTTCCCGCTCGATACGCTGCCGCTGGTGGTGCGCTGGATCGGCTGGATATCGCCGATCTGGCACGGCACCGAACTGGGCCGTGTTTTCAGCTACGGCTATGAGGAGCCGCCGCTGCTGACCATCCTTCACCTCGTCTTCCTGGTGGGCCTCGCCGTGGCGGGCTGGATGCTCACCAAGCGCCAGTTCGTCAGGAGGCTGGGCCAATGAGCACACTCACCGAAGGCCACAGCGTCACCGAGGCGGCACGGAACCGCCACTTCGGACCGATGTACTCACGAAACGTCAAAGCAGTCATTGCCCGCGGGCTCATGGCCACCAAGAGCAGCAACTGGATGGTGATGCTCTCCGGATTTTTCGAGCCTGTGCTGTACCTGATCTCCATGGGCGTAGGCCTCGGCGCCATCGTGGGGGCAGTGCAGGGTCCGGGCGGCCAGGAAATCAGCTATGCCGCCTACATCGCGCCGGCGCTCCTGGCCGTGTCGGCGATGAACGGCGCCGTGTACGACTCCACGTGGAACGTCTTCTTCAAGATGAACTTCGCCAAGCTGTACCAGGGAATGCTGTACACCTCTCTGGGCCCGCTGGACGTGGCCATGGGGGAGATCTTCCTGGCCCTGCTGCGGGGCCTGATGTACGCCACAGGATTTACCGCAGTGATGGGCGTCATGGGGCTGATCACCACACCCTGGGCCATCCTCATGATTCCCGCCTCGGTGCTGATCGCCTTCGGTTTTGCGAGCTTCGGCATGGGGATCACCAGTTTCATGAAGACGTTCCAACAGATGGACTGGATCAACTTCGTGATGCTGCCGATGTTCCTCTTCAGCGCCACGTTCTACCCGCTGAGCGTGTACCCGCAGTACATCCAGTGGCTCATCCAGGCCATGCCGCTGTGGCACGGCGTGGAGCTGCTCCGGCAGATCAGCGTGGGTATCTTCAGCCCTGCCACTGCCGTCCACATCGCGTATTACCTCGTCATGATCGTCCTGGGCGTCATGCTCACGGCCGGGCGCCTGCGCAAGCTGTTCCTGAAGTAGCGTTCGCCGGGGGTGGAAGCGTCCATTTTCCTGCTCCGGCGTTTGAGACAATGGAGCCATGCGAACTTTGGGTAACCCTCACTCTGCGTCCAACCCGGCCAAGGGCGGGTTCTCCATGCTGCGAATCAGCGGCCCGGGAATGATGCTGTTTGTCATCGCCTTCGTGGTGGCCGTCATCTTCGCCGCCAACCAGAACGACGTCGTCGGCTGGGTTGTTGCGGTCATCGCCGGCTTCTGGCTCGCGCTGGCAGCGTTCGTCGTCTTCAGTATCCAGAAGGCGGCCAAGAAGGCGACCGCGAAGCTGAACGAGGCACAGAACGCCTTCAACGCCGCGACCGGCCGCGCGCCGTCGCCGGGCAGTGCCGACCACGGCGGTACCCGCCTGGTCCGGTCGCGCAACGAAGCCGAGGAAGTCCGGGACATGAAGCTGGACCACTCCTTCAAGATCGTGCAGGTGCAGGTCCGCGTCGTCGAGCAGGAGCGGGCCAAGGGCGCTGCCTCGGACCAGGACACCATCCGCCGCGCACTGGAAACCATCGAGATCACGGCCACCAACGCCCGGGACATGATCAAGTCCTCCGGCGGTGCTGACGAACCTGTCAGCGGAACCATCATCGACTAGAGTGGAGCGGGTGAGCTCGGCATTGGAGAAGGACCACCTTCGCATCGCATCAGTCAACGTCAACGGCCTCCGCGCTGCCTACCGGAACGGCATGGCAGAGTGGCTGGAGCCCCGCGAGGTGGACATTCTGTGCCTGCAGGAGGTCAGGGCGCCGGACAAGATCGTCCGTGAACTCCTGGGCGAGGGCTGGTTCATCCTGCACGAGGAAGCCGAGGCCAAGGGCCGCGCCGGCGTTGCCATTGCCTCCCGCGAGGAGCCGCTGGCAACACGGTCCCACATCGGTGATGACTACTTTGCCACGGCCGGGCGCTGGGTCGAAGCGGACTTCCGCGTCCGGGATGCCGCCGGTGCAGCCACCCAGCTGACGGTGGTGAGTGCCTACGTTCACTCCGGCGAGGCCGGGACCCCCAAGCAGGACGACAAGTTCCGCTTCCTGGATGTCATGACGCGCCGCCTTCCTGAGCTGGCCAAGCACAGCGACCATGCCCTGGTGGTGGGTGACCTCAACGTCGGCCACACGGAGCTGGACATCAAGAACTGGAAGGGCAACGTGAAGCGCGCCGGATTCCTTCCTGAGGAACGCGCGTACTTTGACCGCTTCTTTGGCGAAGAGATCGGATGGAGGGATGTCCACAGGGGCCTGGCGGGAAACGTCAACGGCCCCTACACCTGGTGGTCCCAGCGCGGCAAGGCCTTTGACACCGACACAGGCTGGCGCATCGACTACCACATGGCCACCCCCGCCCTCGCTGCCGCGGCTTTTTCGGCAGTGGTGGACAGGGCACCGTCATGGGACACCCGCTTCTCCGACCACGCACCGCTGGTAGTGGATTACCAGCTCTAAGCCCGAAGGTTTTTCTCACAATGACTAGCTCGACTTCTCCGGTGACCAAGAAACGCATCCTCTCAGGTGCCAAGCCCACAGCGGACTCGCTGCACCTGGGCAACTACATTGGCGCCGTCCGCAACTGGGTAGACATGCAGGCGGAATACGACGCCGTGTTCTTCATCCCGGACCTCCATGCCATCACCGTGGATTTCGAACCCGCCGAGCTGGCCAAGCGCACCCGCGTGGTTGCCGCCCAGTACATCGCGGCGGGCATCGACCCGGACAAGAGCATCTTCTTCGTCCAGTCCCATGTCCCCGAACATGCCCAGCTCGCCTGGGCGCTGAACTGCATCACCGGGTTCGGTGAGGCCTCCCGCATGACGCAATTCAAGGACAAGACTCAGAAGTCGGGGGCAGACGCCGCAACGCTCGGCCTGTTCGCCTACCCCACCCTGATGGCCGCGGACATTTTGCTGTACCAGACGGACCTCGTCCCGGTGGGCGAGGACCAGCGGCAGCACCTGGAACTGACCCGGAACCTGGCCCAGCGCTTCAACACCCGCTTTGGCCACACCTTCACGGTGCCTGAGGCCACGATCCTCAAGGCCACGGCCAAGATCTATGACCTCCAGAGCCCCACAGCCAAGATGTCCAAGACAGGCGGATCGCCGCACGGTTCCATCCAGCTCCTGGAAGACCCCAAGCTCGCAGCGAAGCGGATCAAGTCCGCAGTGACTGACACCGGCACGGAGATCCGTTTCGACGCCGAAGCCAAGCCGGGGGTTTCCAACCTGCTCACCATTTATTCAACGCTCACCGGTAAATCAGTGGCCGAGCTTGAGTCGGAATACGAGGGCAAGATGTACGGCCACCTCAAAAAGGATCTCGCGGACGTCATGGTGGACTTCATCACGCCCCTCCGGGACCGGACCAACGAACTGATGGCGGACCCGGCGGAACTGGACCGGCTGCTGGCCCAGGGCGCGGAACGGGCCCGGGAAATCGCCTCCGTCACGCTCGGCCAGGTCTATGAGCGCATGGGCTTCCTGCCGTCCCTCAGCCTCGCAGGAGTCCGCTAGCCCCATGTCATCCGCCAGCAAAGTCACTGCCAACGAAAAGTCCCCTGCGTACCGCGGAGAGGGAAAATTCGTAGACGCCGATGATGAGGCTGCCATGGGCCGGGGCACTGTCCCGCGCAAGCGCCGGGCGCGGACCGACGAGATGAGCGTCGGCGTCATCCTGGGTTTCCCCCCGGATATTGCCGAAGAACTTCAGCGCTGGCGGGCGTCCTTCGGCGATCCCATGGCCGGCGTCATTCCCGCACACATCACGCTGGTGACCACCACTCCCACCAAGGACTGGGAAGCCACCCGAAACCACGTCCGCGAAATAGCACGCCGGCAGGAGCCCTTCACGGTGACCATCGCAGGGACGGGCTCGTTCCGGCCCGTTTCCCCGGTGGTCTTCCTGAACGTCGAAGACGGTTTCGGCCACTGCGTAAACCTGCACGAACAGCTGCAGACCGGGCCGTTGGAACGGGAACTGCCGTTTGCCTACCACCCGCATGTGACCATCGCCCACGATGTGGCACCGGAGAGCCTGGATGAGGCCGAAACGGTGCTGAAGGATTACCGGGCCACGTTCCCTGTGGTTAGCATGGGGCTGTACGAGCACGACATCAATGGCATTTGGCAGCTACGGGAAGAGCTCGACTTTGGCATCGAAACTGACCACCCCCGGGGCGCGTCCGGCTGAGACGGCGCAAACGGCGCAAACCGGGGAAAATACTCCGCTCCCTACGGAGCGCGCCCGGCTGAAGCTGGAAGTGAGCCGCAAGAAGGTTGAGTGGAGCAAGGCCCGCAGGTCGGGCGGCGGCACCGTGCCGGGACTGCTGGCCATGTTCCAGTGGCTGCTGGCGCGGCTGAACGCCTTCCGTCCCATGCGCGCGTTCCAGCACTACAACCTGCAGCACGGGCCGCTGATGGCCGCCGGCATCGGCTTCAGGATGTTCTTCTCCATCACGGGCCTGCTGGCCACCGGGTTCTCCCTGGCTGCCCTTTTCCTGAGCGGACAGCCTGCGCTGCTGGACCAGATCATCAAGAGCGTGGCCCTGACCGCGCCCGGCCTCTTAAGGGTCGACGGCGGCGACGGCCTCGTGGACCCTCAGGACCTGCTAAATCCCGCAGGCCTCGGCTGGACCGCCGTGATCGCCGCTGCAGTGACGGTTTTCACGGCCTTGGGCTGGATCAGCGGCATCCGCGACGGTGTGCGGGGCATGATGCAGCTCGGTCCGCGCGGGATTAACCCGGTCCTGCAAATACTGCGGGACGCCGGCACCTTGCTGCTGCTGGGTGTCGCCCTGGT
>Ga0307410_10000261_pt1 | contig 20155 bp, 18 predicted proteins | sample 322Ometagenome_3_FD_203707 | JGI IMG/M metagenome (GOLD analysis project Ga0307410, IMG submission 203707) | Maize rhizosphere microbial communities from greenhouse at UC Davis, California, United States - 322HYB-O-3 | ecosystem: Host-associated > Plants > Roots > Rhizosphere > Soil | place... | reverse complement strand
TTGATCAAGACGTTGTTGTCCAGCTCCGCCCGACGATCCTGATAGATGATGATACCTTTGTAGGTACCGGTCTTCGGCGGAGTCATCGTCAGCTTGCCGCCGTTGATATCGGCGGTGCCGATCTTGCTCATATCGGTGCCGCTGGTCGTCAGGACGATCGTGCACTCGTTGCAGGTCAGGCTGGCACCGTTGGTGCTCATCTTGAGACTTGCGCTGTCGAGCACGTATATGCCGGGGTCCAAGGTCACGTTGCCCTGGATCGTCACGTCACTGTTAAAGCACATGATCTCGCCAGCGGCAGGCGTGACTGTGACCGGCGGCCTGTTAGGCTTGTTGTCCGGATAAGTATTATCAAAATTCTTGCACGGGGTCGTCGGCGTCGGCACCGGCACCTTCGCGAACGGATCGTCCTGCGCGGGCATGAACGGCTGAAGCACCGTACTGTCTCCCCAGTGATCGCTCGCCGGAATTCCGCCCACCGCGCCAATCGGAGTTGCCTCCACCTCGGCATTGCCGGTTGCGACGGCGGCCGTCATCGATGTCGAGTTGGTGAACATCCCGCAGCGAAGCTTGGTCTTGGTGCTGCCCGTGGCATTGATGCCCGTCTGCGGCAGATTGACCATGGCCCGCGCGCAATAGATGCCGCTGGGCACGACCGTGGCTGTCGCAGTCGCCGTGATCGTCGGCACGCTCGACAGGAACATGCCCGAGAAGGAGAGGCGCTTCTGGATCGCCAGGCTAACGCGCACCGCCCGCGAGTCTGACGTAAACCCGCCCACCGAAGGAGGATTAGTGGCCGTGCAGGTCGGCGTGATGCCGACGACATTGTAATTTTTCTTGAGGTCGTACGCGACCGGATTCGCGTACGTGGCGCCTGAGATATTGGTGCAAGTGCCGACCGCCTTGCCAGAGGCGATGGCATAAACGCCCGCCATGGCGGCGGAGTCTGCAGCGCGCTGAAGCTGACGCTTCCAGAGCGTCCACTGGATCGTGTCGCTGGCGAGGCCGGCGGATCCGAGGACGAGTGGAAGAGACGCCCCTGCGATGGCCAGGGCGTTGCCCCGGCGATCACGCCACAGTCGCTTGAAGGATGAGATCATAGAATGAACCCCAGGCAGTCGATGCGCATTTGAACCTCTCGTACCGCCATCAGGGTGTTCGAAACGTTCAAAGGTTCGGTTAACGGGCGCTAACACTGTGCCCTTCGACTAGCGCTTGAACCGGAGCGTGTTATTCCTATAATACACCAGATGCAGATGCCGCTTGCGTGGCCCGGGGCAGCCGTCCACCCTGCCCTGCCGCTTCCAGGCGCAGAACGAGGACTTTGAAATGGCCACGGATCCGACCACCGAGACCAAGACGGCGACGAAGCTGAAGCTCGATCCGCCCGAAGCGCTCAACCCGATTGCGGCGGCGGATGCTGCTGGCCTCGTTCCGCTGAAGACAGAGGAGACTACGGAGCTCGACAAGCGTGTCGATCAGTTCGTCGAGGAGCTCGCGGCGCTCGATGCGAACAGCCCCGAGTTCGGCAAGAAGGTCGACCAGCTGACCGGCATGGGCCGCAAGGAGATTGCCGAGGCGGCCGGTGCATCGAACCGCTTCCTAGACCGCCCGGTGAAGGCGATCGACAAGGATACGGGGATCGGTGCGGATCTGACGGAACTGCGCCGGACAGTGGAGTCCCTTGACCCGAAGGGCGCATCAAAGCCGCGCAGACTGCTCGGTATCATCCCGTTCGGGAACACGGTCGACCGTTACTTCGACAAGTACCGCAGCTCGCAAACGCACATCTCGAAGATCCTCGGCAGCCTCGCCAACGGCAAGGACGAGCTGCTGATGGACAATGCGGCGATCGACACAGAGCGGGCGGGCCTGTGGAAGACAATGCACAAGCTCGAGCAGATGGTGCACATCTCGAAGAGCCTGGACAAGAAGCTCGAGGACAAGGCGAACGAGCTGGACGCGACCGATCCTGCCAAGGCCAAGGCGATCCGCGAGAGCGCGCTCTTCTACACCCGCCAGCGCACGACGGACCTACTGACGCAGATGGCGGTCACGGTTCAGGGTTATCTCGCGCTGGATCTCGTCAAGAAGAACAATGTCGAGCTGGTGAAGGGCGTCGATCGCGCCTCGACGACGACCGTCTCCGCGCTTCGCACGGCCGTTACCGTCGCGCAGGCGATGACCAATCAGAAGCTGGTGCTCCAGCAGATCACTGCCCTGAACACCACGACCGCGGGTATGATCGATTCCACCGGTGAGATGCTGCGCACCCAGACCGGCGCGATCCACGAGCAGGCCGCGTCGTCGACCATTCCGCTGGAGACGCTGCAGCGCGCCTTCCAGAATATTTATGAAACCATGGACCAGATCGACCGGTTCAAGCTTCAGGCGCTCGAGAATATGAAGCAGACCGTCAACACGCTGGGCCAGGAAGTCGAGAAGTCGAAAGGCTATATCGCGCGGGCCGAAGGCGTGAACCAGGGCAAGCTGGAAGCCGCCGGATCTCCGCTGACGCCGCTTGAGAGCAAATGACCACAGAGAAGTTCGACCGAGTCATTGAGCGAGCAGACCGCGTAATGCGGCAGCTGGACGAGCGCGACGGCGCCGTCCGCGAAGCCGCGCGGCGCGAGCGGCAACGGCTCAACGCAGGCCTGATGCGCCGTGTGACGCGTGTCGGCGTGGCAATCGGCGTCATCAGCCTGCTGACGATCATCGTCGGCCTCGTGCAGCCGATCGGCATGTTCGGCTTCCTCGCGGCCATCGGAATCGCCATCGGAATCGCCGCGCTGCTCGGTTTCATGCCGAGCGGGAAGGACAACCCGGTCGCTCCGCCCGCGGACCTGCCGAACGGCCAGATGGTCCAGCGCTTCGATTCCTATTTGTACCGGCAGAGGGCGGCGCTCCCTGCCCCGGCACGTTCGGAGGTCGACGCGATCAGCAAGATCCTGCCCTCGCTCAAGCAGACGCTCGAACGCGTCGAGGATCTCAATCCCGAAGCGCAAGACGCGCGGCGGCTGATGTCGAAGCATCTGCCGGGCCTGATCGATCGGTACGTCAATGTGCCTCCGGCTTACCGGGCCCAGAAGGATGGCGAGGAAGTGACGGTGGACGAGCGGCTGGTCGAAGGCCTCGCGGCCGGTCGGGAGGCCCTTGCAGAAGTTACTGAGAAACTCGCGAAGTCGGATCTTGCAGCGTTCGAGACGCAGGGCCGCTTCATCAAGAGCCGCTACGGCGAAGAGCGTATCGACGGCTGAGCACCCCTGTTTCCGCCGGTGGGTCATGCTATTGAGGCGGCGGGGTAAGTAATGGGGCTTAACGCTGGCATGGCGACGGATTCCGCAGTGAGCGCCGAAGCTTCACGCGCGCCGAGAACCGCCCTGCCTGACCGCATTCCGGACCTTTCACGTCGGGGGCTGATCCTCTTTCAGCTGATCTGGATCCCGGCGCTTCTGCTCGCGATCGTGGGACCACTCGCGGGCATCTGGTATCGCGTCGATCAGGCCGGGCAGAATTCTGCACTGATCGTCGGCAGCCGCGCGGGCATCGCGCTCGACCAGGACGACCTCACGCGAGTCCGTTTTCCGATCGGTCCCGCGGCCAAGGCTGCGGGCGTTCGCCGTGGCGACGACATCGTCGCGATCGATGGCCTGGAAGTTGCGGACGTGGTGCCAATCTCGCGGGCCGGTCGGGCCCGTCCGAACGACGCTACCGAGACGGATTACGTCCTCTTCTCCCCGATCCTCGAGGGCATCGACGAGTCGGAATATACATTGCGCCTGCGATCGCGGGACGGCAGCGAGCGAGACTATCGCGTCAAGCTCGGTGAGCAGCATATCGGCCAGGCCGCCAGGCGGTTCGGTCTTTCGCCGGCACTTCTTGGCGTCGTCGACCTGCTGCACCTGGTCACCTATCCCTTTCTGCTGTTCGCCGCCTGGATATTGCATCGGCGAAAGCCGGAGGACCTGATTAGCTCGATCCTGTCGCTGGCGATCCTGCTCACCATCGCGGCAGAGCAGCCCTCGGCCGCCTTCCTCCAATATGTTCTGAACTTTCCGGGCTGGGCGCACCGCCTGCTCTACGATGCCGGCAACATTTCCCTCCTTGCGGGCGTCCTGCTCTTTCCGTTCGGGCAGTTGCGCCCGCGAACCATCCTCGTCCCCCTGGCGCTGCTTCCGCTGCTCTTCCTTCTCCAGGGCGAGTGGTATCGCGCCGTTTTCATGCTGTTCATGGCCGTCGCCGTGGCCACCCTTTTCGCCCGCCTGCGGGCGACCCCCCCCGGCGATGCCCGTCAGCAGATCAAATGGGCGCTGTTCGGCTTCTGCGGCTACGCGGTGTTCCTCGCGGCAGCGCTCACCATGGATGCGGCGAAGCTTCAGGCGGGCTCCTTCGGAAGCCAGCTCTTGCTTGAGCTCCTGGGCGGGCTGAGTTTTGGCATCGCCTTCCTCTCCCTGCAGATTGGGCTGCTGATCGCGCTGCTGCGCTACCGGCTATATGATGCGGAGGCGGTTATCAGCCGGTCGGCGACGCTCGCGCTCGTCACGATCTTCATCGGCGGGATCTTCGCGGCGAGCAACGAAGCGGTGAAGGTTTTCATCCAGGGTCTCTACGGTCCGAATTCCGGCCAGACCCCGGGCATCTTCGCGGCGGCGGTCGCAACGGTGCTGGTGAGCCCGGCTCAGGAGCGCATTCAGCGCTGGTCGGAGCAGCGCTTCCAGCGCAACCTCGTCAAGCTGCGCGAGGATCTTCCCGATTGCCTGCGCGAGCTTCGCGAAAGCGCGCCGATGGACGAATTGCTCGGCGAAACCTTGCGTCGCGTTGAGGCAGGTGTGCGGACGACCCGGCTCGCCGTACTGCTGAATGGGACAGCGACGGCGACGCGCGGCATCGCTCCGGATGCCGTGGCCGACTGGCTGAAAGGCTTCGACCCTGCGGCATGCCACGATGCAATCTGCAACTCCGCCGATGCAATATTTCCGATCCGCGTGCCGCTTCAGTCGAAGACGGATGATGGCGGCTCAATCGGCTGGCTGCTCGTGGGGCCAAGGCCCGACGGCTCGCTGCCCAGCAAGGACGAGCAGCGCGCCTTGGTCGAGGTCGCTGACCCGATAACCCGGGCAATTCGCGTCGTGGCTCGCCGCGAGCAGCGCGAGCACGCCTTGGAGCGGCGCATTGACGCTTTGGAAGCGCGTCTGGCATCGGAAGGGCCGAAGGCTGTTCGAAAACGGACCAGCCGTTAGGTCCGAATTGATTGACCCCCCTATAATCCAAGCATAATTTGTCCATTCGCAGGGGGTTCCGAGTCATGTTGCGCGTATCGATCATTGCGGCTTTGCTGCTGGTGGCTCCGGCCCCGCTTGTCTTCCCGGTAACCGCCGCACAGGCCCAGACCGAGGGGCAATGCGACGACACTCCGCAGAAAAAGGCCAAGCGCTCGATGTTCGGGAGCATCCTAGGCGGCCTTGCGGACCAGGTGGTTGGCCGGACCGGGATCGACAATGTCACCGGCGGGCTGATCCCTGTAGGATCGATCGTTGCCGACGAGCTCATCAAGCTGCTCGATTGCAAGGAGCAGAAGCAGGCGGCGAACGCGACCAACGAGGCCATCCGCGGCGGCGTTGGCACGGAAGTTCGCTGGCAGAGCGAGTCTCGTCAAAACGTTTCCGGGGCCTCCAAGGTCACGGCCCAGGAAGCTCTGGCCGACGGCACACAATGCATGACCGTGACCGATGTGGTGATCATCGACGGCGAAGAAACGACTGTTCCCAAGCGGATGTGTCGCGGAAGGGGCGACAGCGGCTACAGGAAGGCGTGACTTGAGCGTCTTTCCACTGATGCTTGCGGCCGTGATCGCCAGCTCCGATACCGAAGCGGCAGCGGCCGCTAACCATGCGGAAGCGGCAATGGTCGCCACCATTCCGCCCGATCCGAACAATCCGACCTGTCCGAAATCGCTGGACTGGTCGACCTACCGTCAGATGCGCTTCACGCTCCTCGAAACAGAGGCGCGCCGCATCCTCAAGGCCGAGGGCGTAATCGACGCAGACGCTGCGTCGCGGCTCGCCGATGCTCTCAAGGAGCATGATCCGATCGACGAGATCTGGCTTCGCTCGCCCGGCGGCGACGCACGGGTCGGCAACGAGGCCGGAACGATCATTCGCAAGCTTGGCGTGCCGACGCGGATTCCGGCACGCTGGGCATGCTTCTCCGCCTGCAACTTCATCTTCATGGGCGGCCCGATCCGCTTCATCGACGACGGCGGGCATTTCGTGGTTCACATGTTCACGCACCTTTCGAACAAGGACGCTGTCCACGCCGAAGTCTCTCAGAGCGCGGACGAGGCGCTCGCCCTGATCAGCGGTGTCGAACAGGACTCGGCCATGCTGGCGAGCGAGGACAATGATTTCCTCATCCGCATGGGCGTCTCACGCAAACTGCTGACGGAGGTCATGTACAAGCAGAAGGCAGTCGCGGCCGGCGATGACAAGTCGACGCGGCGATGCCTTACCAGTCGGGAGGCCGTGAAATACAATGTCGCCAACGCACAATAAGCTTGGAGGTCGAGCCATGAATCGCCGGTTCCCGCTTCTGGCAGTCGTAGGCGCTGGCGCGTGCATGGCGCTCTCCGGGCCCGCCTTCTCGAAGGCGCTGGTCGTGCGTTCCGCGGGTCCGTCGGCCAAGACGTATCCGCCCGGCAAGGCCCTCCCCGACAGTGCCAAGATCTCACTTCAGCCCGGCGACAGCCTGACGATCCTCGGACCGGGCAGCAAAAGAACGCTTCGTGGCCCCGGCACCTTTGCGACGGCTTCAGGCGACGCACTGGCGATGACCGCGTCGAAGCGCGCACGTTTCGGCGCCATGCGCACCGGCGACCTTGCACTCAATCCGAGCCCGTGGAACCTAGACGTGACGCAGAGCGGCACGATCTGCGTAGGCGCCACCGGCCTGCAGATGTGGCGGCCGAATTCCGAGGAAGCGGTCAAGCTCAGCATCAGCAAGGGCAGCGGCTCCGCAACAACAGTCGACTGGCCTGCGGGCAAGTCGACGCTCGCATGGCCCGGAGCGATCAAGGTCGAAGAGGGTTCCGAATATCAGCTGGCGCTGGCAGGCGGCACCACATCGGAACGCGTCAGGTTCACGGTACTGCCCGCAATCCCGGACGGGGTGACCGATGCGGCCCAGGCATTGATCGCGCGCGGCTGCCAGAACCAGCTCGACGTCCTCGTTGACGGGATCGAAGGCGACTGATCTAGCCGATCACCCCTGCCGACCGCAGCCGCTCGATCTCTAAAGCGTCGATCAAATATTCGGCCAGCACATCATTTGTATGCTCGCCAAGGGCTGGCGGGGGGAGGTCGGAATCGGCCCGCTCGCCGTCGATGCGCACGGGCGAGCCCATGACCGACGATCCGGCCATGGTCCGCACCATCTGGCGATGCTGCGCCTGAACGTCGGCGAGCGCCTGGCTGATCGAGTTGATCGGCCCTGCCGGAATGCCGGCGGCCTCGAGCTTTTCGAACCACTCGTCCGCCGGCTTCCGGCGAATGCATTCGCTAACAATGCGGACCACTTCGTCGCGGTTTGCGACACGCACTGCGTTCGTTGCGAAGCGTTCATCGCTCGCCCATTCCGGATGACCGCAAATATCCGCGAGCCGTGCGAACTGGCGATCGTTCCCGACGGCGACGATCAGCGGCTTATCGGCGGCCGTGAACGGCTGATACGGCACGATGTTCGGGTGCGTATTGCCCTGCCTCGGCGGGTCCTTGCCTGAGACTAGCGCATTGGAAACTTGGTTCGCCAGCACCGCGAGCTGCGTGTCGAACAAGGCCATGTCGATATGCGCGCCCTCGCCGGTGCGTTCACGGCGGAACAAGGCGGCGAGTATTGCGGTGGCCGTGTACATGCCGGTGAACAGGTCGACGACGGCAACGCCCACGCGAAGCGGGCCCCCGCCCGGCTGGTCGTCTGGTAACCCGGTAATGCTCATCATCCCGCCCATGCCCTGGATGATGAAGTCGTAGCCGGCGCGCTCCGCGTAAGGCCCGTCCTGGCCGAAGCCGGTGATCGAGGCGACGATCAGTCGCGGGTTCGCGGCGCGAAGGGATTCAGCATCGAGCCCGAACTTCTTCAGCCCGCCGACCTTGAAGTTCTCGACGACGACGTCGCAAGTCTCGGCGATCTTCCGAACGAGCGCGGCGCCTTCCGGCCGGGAGAAGTCGATGGCCGCGGATTTTTTGCCGCGGTTCGCACTCAGGAAGTAAGCCGCGACGCGCTCATCGCCCTCTCCATGCCAGGGCGGTCCCCAGTGGCGCGTGTCGTCGCCGGCGCCCGGCCGCTCGACCTTGATCACCTCCGCGCCGAGGTCGGCAAGCAGCTGCGTGCACCATGGCCCCGCGAGAACGCGCGACAAATCGAGGACGCGGATTCCGGCGAGCGGCGGAGTCACGGCTTGCGCCTGCTCCAGGGTTTGCGATCGGCGAGCACTGCCTGAGCTGCATTATGACCGGGAGCCCCCGTCACCCCACCGCCCGGATGCGCACCGGAGCCGCACAAATAGAGGCCCGGAAGCGGCATACGATAGTCGGCGGCGCCAATCATCGGACGGGCGCTGAACAATTGATCGAGGCTCATCTTGCCGTGGAAGATGTCGCCGCCGATCAGGCCGAACCGGCGCTCGAGGTCCAGCGGCGAATGGATCTGACGGCCGATGATCGACTGGGCGAAACCGGGCGCGTGCGCATCGACGGTCGCGATGATCGTGTCGGCGGCCTTCTCGCGCTCCTTGTCCCAGCTGCGCCCGTCGCCGAGGTCGTAGCGGAAGTGCTGGCAGAAGAGCGAAGCGACATGCTTGCCCTTTGGAGTGAGCGTCGAATCCAGCGTCGATGGGATGAGCATCTCCACGATGGGCTGCTTCGACCAGCCGCTGGTCTCGGCGTCCAGCCAAGCCTGGTGCATGTAGCCGAGGCTCGGCGCCATGATGATGCCCGCCGTGAGGTGTTCGCCCTTTTTGGGAAGAACCGTGAACTTTGGCAGCTCTGACAGTGCAACGTTCATTCGGAATGTCGCACTTTCGCCTTTCCAGCTGTGCATCCTGCTGTGGACGTCCGCGTCTACCGCACCGTGCGGGACCAATCGATCGAACAGAAGCTTCGGGTTCACGCCTGCAATGACGGTGTTCGCGCGCCACGCCTTGCCGCCGGCGACCACGCCCGCAGCCCTGCCCTTGTCGACGATGATCTCCTCGACCGGCATGCCGAGCAGGATGTCGGCGCCTTTCTCGCGCGCCGCACGCGCCATCGCCTGGGTGATGGATCCCATGCCGCCGATGGCATGGCCCCAAGCGCCGGGAACACCGGCGGCTTCCCCGAACAAATGGTGGAGCAGGACGTAGGCGCTTCCAGGAGCATAAGGCGACGCGAAATTACCGACGACCCCGTCGAAGCCGAACAATGCCTTGGCAAGGTCGCCCTCGAAATAGCGGTCCAGGATTTCGCCTGCGCTGCGCGTCACGAAGTCGTGGACGATGCGGATGTCGGCGGTCGAAAGGCCGATCATATCCTTGCCGAGCGTGAGAAGCGACGGCAGACCAAGCGCACCCGCTCCCACTTCCGGCGGAGCGCGCAGGATCCACTTCTGGAGGATCGGCACAACCTTCTCGAGATCGGCGATGTATCGATCGTAGCCGGCGCCGTCGGCCTTGTTCAGGCGCACGATCTCCTTGCGGGTCAGCCCATTGCGGCCGGCAAGCAGATATTCCCCGTCGCCCGGAAGGAAATTGTCGCGCTTTCTCAACACGACTTTCAGGCCGTGCCGCTCCAGGTCCATGTCGCGGATGACCTTCGGGTTGAGCAGGCTGACGGTGTAGCTCGCGGCCGAGTTGCGAAAGCCCGGCAGGAACTCGTCCGTCACGGCAGCGCCGCCGACCGTGTCGGCCGCTTCCAGTACCGCGACCTTGAGGCCCTTTGCTGCCAAATAGTAAGCGCAGGTCAGCCCGTTATGGCCGGCCCCGATGATTAGAGCGTCGAATTCCATCAAGTCCCCACCGGTGTTCTGCCAGGCCTATAGTGGGGACCCTCATCCCCCGCCAGCCGTGCCAAATTTTGGCATCCAAAGACGAGACTTTGCCGAAACGGGGACGCCGTGCTGGTCTAATAATACAGCTAGAAAAATTCGTGGAGCTTTGGGGGTTATGAAAACGATGACAGCACTGGCCGGCGCAGCGGCACTCGCACTGATCCCAGCGACCGCCGGCGCGCAGGCACAGGAGGCGACGGCCACCGCGCCCGCGAAAGTGGAACCGCGGGCGGTCGTCGCCGACGTGAAGCACATCCTCAATGAAAATTACGTGCTGCCGGAAGTGCGTCCCCAGCTTGCGGCGGCGTTGGACAAGGGCCTCGCCGCCGGTCGCTACAATGTCAGCGACCCGGGTGTCCTATCCGAACGCATCAACGCGGACCTGACGGCCGTTGCGCATGACGGGCATCTCGGCATGCACTTCGACCCGAAGCAGTCGGCCCAGCTCGCAGCGCGCCCCGCCGGTGCCGGTGCGGACGATGCACCTCCCACCGAAGAGGATATCCGGTTTGCCGACCGCCTCAATCACGGAATTACTCAGCTGAAGGTCCTGCCCGGCAACATCCGCTACATGGAGACGGTCGGCTTCTTCTGGGGCGGCGACAAGACCAAGGAAGTCTACGACAATGCGATGCGCTTCCTGAAGGGCGGCGACGCGATCATCATCGACATGCGGCAGAACGGCGGCGGAAGCCCCGATGCCGTCCGGTACATGATCAGCCACTTCCTGCAGCCGAACACGCCGATCGTGACCTTCTACATGCGTGGGCAGGCCGGCGACCGTTGGTCGAGCCTCGCTGGGCTTCCGGCCGGAAGCCTCGCCGGCAAGCCGCTTTACGTGCTGACCGGCGGCCGCAGCGCCAGCGCCGCCGAGGAATTCATCGGCCATGTCGGCGGCTACAAGGTCGGGGAGTTGGTCGGCGAAAAGACCGCGGGCGCGGGCTATCGCAATGAATTCTTTCCGGTGGCCGGCGGCTATGTGCTCAGCGTCTCCGTCGGCCGCGCGGTCTTGGCGTCGACGGGCAAGGACTGGGAAAAGGTCGGCATCGCGCCGACGATCAAGGCAGACCAGGGCGGTGCTCTCGAAGTCGCGCAGATCCACGCCCTCCGAAAGCTCGCGGCCAGCGCGACGGGGCGGGACAAGGAAGTGTTCGAAGGGAGCGCGGAGGTGCTGGAGGCGCAGCTCAAGCCCGTCTCGACATCGCTGCCGCTTCCGCAATATGTCGGCGTCTACGGCGTGCGGCACATCACCAACGAGGACGGCAAGCTGACCTTCCAGCGCGAAGGCGGACCCAAGGGCCAGCTCGTCGCCGTGGGTCCGAACGAGTTCGCCTTCATCAGCGACCCCATGCAGCGGGTGAAGTTCAAGGTCGCAGGCAATAGTGCAACGGAGCTGCAACTGATCCGCAGCGATGGAAGCACGGCCGTGGCGGCGCGCAACCCGTAAGAGCGGTCGCCTACTTCATCAGGACGAGCTCTTCCGCCATGGTCGGATGGAGCGCGACAGTGGCATCGAAGTCCACCTTCTTGAGGCGCGCCTTCACCGCGACCGCAGCGGCCTGGAGGATTTCTGGAGCGTCCGGTCCAATCATGTGAACTCCGACCACCCGGTCGGTCTCCCCGTCCAGGACGAGCTTGTACAGCGACCGCTCGTTGCGGCCGGCGAGCACGTTCTTCATCGGCCGGAAGTCGGATGTGAAGGTCTTCACCGTGCCGAGCCGGTTCCGCGCCTCGCCTTCCGTCATGCCGACGCCGGCGAGCGGCGGATGGCTGAACACGGCGCTCGGAATGCAATTATAATCCACGCGGTGCGGCTTGTTGCCGAAGAAGGTGTCGGCGAATGCCTGCCCTTCGCGGATCGCGACCGGCGTGAGCTGGACCCGGTCCGTCACGTCCCCCACCGCGAAGATGGAGGGGATGTTAGTGCGATTGTCCTCGTCGACCTTGATCTGCCCGCTCTCGCCGATTTCCACCCCAGCGGCGTCACAGCCGAGATCTTCGACGTTGGGCCGCCGGCCTACGGCGAACAGGACCTGGTCGGTTTCGATGTCGTCGCAGCCGGTCATGCGAACGTGCAGGGATCCGTCCTCACGCTTCTCGATGGCGTCGATGGTCGTGTGGAATTTGAAGTCTATGCCCTTGCGGATCGATATCTGAATCAGGCGGTCGACGACCTGCTGGTCATAGCCGCGAAGCAGGACGTCGGTCCGGTTCACCAGCGTCACCTTGCTTCCGAACTGATGGAAGATGCCGGCGAACTCGTTGGCGATGTAGCCGCCCCCCGCGATGATGATGCGTTTGGGGAGCTTTTCGAGATGGAAAGTCTCGTTGGAGCTGATCGCATGCTCGATGCCCGGCAGGTCGGGCATGAGCGGGCGGGCTCCGGTGGCGATCAGGATCTTGTCCGCCGTGATGGTCTTGCCCAACGCGAGCTGGACCGAGTTTGGGCCGGTCAGGGTGGCTCGTTCCTTGAAGACGGTAACCTGGTGGTTGGTCAGCGTCTCGGTGTAGGCGCCTTCCAGCCGTCCGACCTCACTAAGCACATTGTCGCGAAGAACCGACCAGTCGAAGCGCTTCTGGGGCACATCCCAGCCGAACATGGCGGCGTCGTCGAGGTCCTCGGCGAAATGCGCACCGTAAACGAGCAGTTTCTTCGGAACGCAGCCGCGGATGACGCAGGTGCCGCCGACCTTATGCTCCTCCGCGACGGCGACCCGAGCGCCATAGGCCGCAGCGACCCGCGACGCGCGAACCCCGCCCGATCCGGCACCAATCACGAACAGGTCGAAGTCCGCCATTACAGCCCTGCCCTTTCGATCAGCGCACGCGTGGACGCGTCGAAGCTGCGGTCGTCAGCGGACTCGTCGAGCTTGCGCGCGATTTCCTTGCCCAGCTCGACTCCAAATTGGTCGAACGGATTGATGCCGAGAAGCACCGCGTTCGCGAACGTGCGGTGCTCATAGAAGGCGATGAGAGCGCCCAGCGTCCGCGCATCGAGGCGTTCCAGCAAGATGGTCGAGCTCGGGCGATTGCCAGGGTAGCTGCGGTGCGGATCGTCGCTCTCCTTGCCGCGCATCAGTGCGGCGCTCTGAGCGAAGGCGTTGAGCAGCAGCTGGCGATGATGATCGGGCGAAAGCGAATCCTCCGCCTCCGTCACCGCCAGGAACTCGACAGGCACGAGGACCGTGCCCTGGTGCAGCAGCTGGAACACGGCGTGCTGGGCGTCGGTGCCCGTCCCGCCCCAGGTGACCGGCGCGGTTGGCTGGTCGACCGGCGAGCCGTCCAGGGTCACAGACTTCCCGTTCGATTCCATCTCCAACTGCTGAAGGTAGAAGGGAAGCAGTCGCAGCCGTTCGTCGTAGGCGAATGCCGCGCGCGTCTGGCATCCAAACCTGCGAACGTAGAGCCGGTCGATGAAGGCGGCGATGAGCGGCGCGTTGGCGGGAGGCTCGGCATAGCGGAAGTGGCGATCGATTTCCGCCGCGCCCTCGAGCAATTCCTCGAAGGCGCTCCAGCCGAGCGCCAGCGCCGCGGACAGGCCGACCGCGCTCCAGAGCGAGTAGCGGCCGCCCACTCCCTCGCTGAACTGGAGGATCCGGGTCTCGTCGATACCGGCGTCGAGCGCAGCATCCGGACGGGCAGTCACGGCGATGACGCGACCATAGGGATCGTCGACGCCGGCGGCCCCAAGCCAGTCCAGCGCGGCGTTCATGTTGGCGAGGGTCTCGGCGGTTGTGAACGTCTTCGACGCGGTGACGATCAAGGTGGTGGCGGGATCGAGGGTCCGCACGGCATCGTCGAAGGCTTCTCCGTCGATGTTCGAAAGGAAGCGGACATTCAGCCGCGAGCTGTGGCGCCCGAGCGCATCCACCAGCAGTGCCGGCCCGAGCACGGACCCCCCGATGCCTATGTGGAGGACGCCCGTCACGTCGCCGAACGCGCCAGCCTCAACTGCGTCGACGAGAGCCCGCATTCGGCTTCGTCGAGCGGCGGCTAGCTCCACGGCGTCGGGGGCACCGGTCCCGCGCTCCGCAATATGCTCCGCCGGACGGCCTTCCGTTGGGTTGACGGTCGCGCCCGAGAACAAAGCATCCCGAGCGGCAGCGAACTGCTTCCCTTCGGCGACAGCGACGAACCGGCCGAGCAGTTCACGATCGAGGTGCGTCTTCGACCAGTCGAAATAGATGCCGCCAAGCTCCAGCGTCATTGCCGAGAGCCTGTCCGCATCGCGCTCGAACAATCTTTCGAGCGGCTGCACGTCGTACGCGTCGATCGCGTCCCAATACTCGCCTGCCATGCGCGGCGTCATAGTCGGCTACCTCACAAAAACCATCCCCGCTTGACGTGCCGCACTCCGCCCGAAAGAAGCGAGCGCGATGGCATTCAGCTATGCTCGCCGACCGGGCGCACGGTCCGACAAGAAGGAGCGCCGCGGCGGCCTGCCGCGCCTCGTCGTCGAAGTCCTGCTGATCGCCTGGGTGATCCGCAGCTTCGTCTTTGCGCCCTTCAGCATCCCGTCGGGGTCAATGCTCCCGACTTTGTTCATCGGCGACTATGTCGCGGTCGCGAAATGGCCCTACGGCTTCTCCCGGTTCAGCTTCCCGTGGGGCTTCCCTTCGTTCGACGGCCGCATCTTCAGCAATCTTCCCGAACGCGGGGACGTCGTGGTCTTCCGTGTGCCTGGCACCGACGAGGACTTCGTGAAGCGCGTGATCGGCCTCCCCGGCGATACGCTGGAAGTCAGGGGCGGCATGCTGGTGATCAATGGCCGACCGAATCCGCGAGAGCAGGCGGGCACGTTCGCAATGCCCATTTCCGCGAACAGTCCGTGCCGGGTCGTCGCGGGCGCAACGCCGATGACCACCCGTGCTGATGATGGAGGTGCAGCGTGCCTCTATCCTGTCTTCCGGGAAACGCTGCCGGACGGCCGATCCTACCGCGTCATCGACCAGGTCGATAATCCCCGCGCCGACAACGTGCCGCCCACGGTAGTGCCGGCTGGCCATCTGTTCCTCATGGGCGACAATCGCGACGACAGCCTCGACAGCCGCTTCTCTCCGCAGGAAGGCGGGATCGGCTTCGTGCCCGTCGAAAACCTGATTGGGCGCGCCACCCTGATCTTCTGGTCGACCAACGGGACAGCGGAATATCCGAAGCCCTGGACCTGGTTCAGCGCGCTGCGCGGTGACCGGATCGCGACGGGCTTCAACGGGAGCGAACGGTGAGCGAGCGGCGCGCCTTCCTTCGCCAGACGCTCGGTCATGACCCCAAGGACTTGTCGCTGTTCGAGCGGGCGCTCACCCACTCGAGCCTTGGCAAGGACAGTTACGAGCGGCTGGAGTTTCTCGGCGACCGTGTCGTGGGACTGGTGATCGCGCGCTGGCTTTACGAAAGGTTCGAGAAGGAGCCGGAAGGAAAGCTGTCGCGGCGCTACAACGTCCTGGTCTCTCGAGAGACTTGCGCCGAAATCGGACGCGAGCTTGGCCTCGGCGAATGGATCAAGCTCGGCAAGCAGGCCCGAGAGGACGGCGCGAACCGCAGCGACAATGTGGTCGGCGACGTTGTTGAGGCGCTCATAGGCGCGCTTCTGCTCGACGGCGGCCTCGACACGGCCGATGCGTTCATTCGCCGCACTTGGGCGCCCTATGTCGAATCGCAGGGCAAGGCGCCCAAGCATCCGAAATCCGCGCTTCAGGAGTTAGCGGCGGCGCGCAACTGGACCGCTCCGGAATATGAAGTCGCGCGCACGAGCGGCACCCATCATGCACCCCGCTTCACGGTACAGGTCGCAATCCGGAACATTGGCGAAGCGACTGCCGAAGGCGCGAGCAAGCAAGAGGCGGAAACCGCAGCCGCAACCGCCTTGTTGGAACAATTGCAATGAATGAAAGCTCAACCCGCGCCGGGTTCACCGCCGTCATCGGTGCGCCGAATGCCGGCAAGTCGACGCTCGTGAACGGGCTGGTCGGTCAGAAGGTCGCGATCGTCAGCCCCAAGGCACAAACGACGCGCGCGCGGATGATGGGAATCGCAATCCACGATCGCTCGCAAGTCGTGCTGGTCGACACGCCGGGCATTTTCGAGCCTCGCCGTCGCCTGGACCGTGCGATGGTCGCCGCCGCCTGGGGCGGAGCCGGCGATGCCGACCTGATCCTGCTCGTCATCGATTCAGCCGATGGCCTGAACCGCGAGGTCGATCGCATCGTCTCGGGCCTGGAGCAGCGCGAGCACCCGCTGTGGATCGCGCTCAACAAGGTGGACATCGTCAAGAAGCCCAAGCTCCTGGAGCTGTCTTCCAAGCTGACCGAGCGGCTGAACCCCGACAAGGTCTTCATGATCAGTGCCGCCAACGGCGAAGGCGTGATCGATCTAAAGGAGGCCCTTGCGGCAGCCATGCCCGAAGGCCCCTGGCTGTATCCGGAAGACGAGGTTTCCGACGCGACCGATCGCATGATCGCCGCCGAGCTGACGCGGGAACAGCTCTACAATCAGCTCCATCAGGAGCTGCCCTATGCCTCGGCGATCGAGACGGAGAGTTGGGAAGACCGGGAGGACGGTTCGACCGTGATCCACCAGCAGATCTTCGTCGAACGCGACAGCCAGAAGGCCATTGTCATCGGCAAAGGCGGCTCGCGCCTGCGGACGATCGGCGAAAGGGCGCGCGCGGAGATCAGCGAACATCTAGGCCGCAAGGTGCATCTGTTCCTGCACGTGAAGGTCAATCCGCGCTGGGGCGAAAACCGCGCCCTCTATGAGGACATCGGGCTGGAGTGGAGCGACTAGGCGAGGACCTCGTCGACCCACTCGGGCACCAGCTTGCCTGCCGGGCCGATCCGGCTTTCGTCGAAAAAGACGCTCCCCAGGCCGGGGTCGAGGTTCATTTCCAACGTCTGGGCGCCGCAGTAACGGGCTGTTTGCACGAAGCCTGCTGCCGGATAGACCGCTCCCGAGGTTCCGATCGATACGAACAGGTCCGCGTTTCGCAGCGCCTCATCGATCCTGTCCATGTCGTAAGGCATTTCACCGAACCAGACGATGTCGGGCCGGACGTGTCCCGGGGTGCCGCACAGCAAGCATACTGCGCTCTCCCCCATCTCTCCTGTCCAGCCGAAGCGTTCGTCGCAAGCGACGCACCAGCCCTTCGCCAGCTCGCCGTGCATGTGCAACAGGCGCATCGACCCGGCGCGCTCATGCAAATCGTCGACGTTCTGTGTGATCAGCAACAACTCACCCGGCCATTCGACATCCAGTCTTGCGAGCGCCTTGTGAGCGGCGTTGGGCTCGACCGTTCCAAGCTTTGCTCGCCGGGCGTCGTAAAAAGAATGAACGAGGGAGGGATCCCGCCGGAACGCCTCGGGCGTGCAAACATCCTCGACCCGGTGGCCTTCCCACAGTCCGTCGGGGCCGCGGAAGGTCGCGAGGCCGCTCTCAGCTGAGACGCCTGCGCCGGTCAGTACGACTATGTTATTGATCTCATTGCGATTTGACATGAGAGCCTACGGTTTTTCCCGCCGTCGATTACATAAGTTATGATGATTGTTGGGGGTGGTTGCGATGACACGAGCTTGGCTTTTGATATAGAACGCTTTTTCAGGCTCAGTCATTGGGGATTGCTGAGCGGGGGCGCTTATTCGCAAGATTTTACATTCGCGTTTGCCGCAACGCTGGGCACGACATGCGCCGCCACTGCTCGTCGAGCTGTGTATTGGCGTGCCGGCCGCGCTGCTCATGCTCGCCGTCCGCCTTCCCATCAGTCCTTTCATTGGCGACCGCGCGCCCTACGCGCTCATCTTCCTCGCCGTCGTCATTGCAGCGGTGCTTGGCGGATGGCGAAGTGGCCTCATTGCCCTGATCGCAGGCCAGCTGACGACCTGGTACGTGATCGTGCCGCCTTCCTACAGCTTCGCATTGCCCGACATCGAGCGAACTGTCGGGTTGGCGGTTGCGACTGTCTCGCAGTTGCTCATGCTGCTCGTCATCTCGCTGTATCAAAGAGAGGTCGACGGGGGCCTTGCCGAGCGGGAGAAGAGACTTGCCCTGCTCGACCATGCCCTCAACGAAATCGACCATCGGACGCGCAACAATCACCAGACCGTGCTCGCGATGATTCGCCTGCAGGCACAAAGATCGACACATGACGGCGTCAGGGACGCGCTGCACCAGGTGGCCGACCGGATCCACGCGATCGCCCAGGCGACGGAGCGGCTCGCGCTGCGCAGCGGGGATCTGGAGAGCATCAGACTGGATGACCACCTCTGCGGTCTCTGCGAGCACATCGAACGCGGCCTTTCGCGTCAGAACGTGAACGTCCGCTGCGAGGTGGAGGAGATCACGACTAGCGCCGAAATGGCCATCCCGATCGCCATCATCGTCAATGAGCTCGTGACCAACGCCCTCAAGCATGCGTTCGATGGCCGCGACGAGGGCGACGTGGTGGTCACTGGCCGGATGAACGGCGAGTTGCGCCTGAGGGTGGCCGACAATGGCGTCGGCATTGGCCGGAACACGAAAGCCGATCGCGGCGGCCTCGGCTCGAAGCTCGTCGAGAATTTCGCCCGGCAGCTCGGGGCCCGGCACGAAATCGTGTCATCGGAACTAGGCACGACGCACGATTTGGTCATCCCCAAGGTCGCTTGACTGCATCGAACGGCAGCGCCAACCGTGTGGGCGTTGTGAGCGAGGGAAAGATCCGCATCGGAATCGGCGGCTGGACCTACGAGCCGTGGCGGGGAGTCTTCTATCCCTCCGACCTGCCCCAGAAACGCGAACTCGAATATGCGTCGCGGCAGCTGACCGCCATCGAGATCAATTCCACCTTCTACTCGCGCCAGAGCCCCAAGAGCTGGGCAACCTGGGCCGCGGCAGTTCCCGACGATTTCCAGTTCACGATCAAGGCATCCCGCTTCTGCGTGACCCGGCCGAAGCTCGCCGATGCAGGCGAAGGCATTGGCAATTTCTTCGCCCAGGGGCTCTCGGCTCTCGGAACGAAGCTCGGGCCGACCTTGTGGATGCTCGCCAAGTTCCGGAAGTTCGACCGCGAGGACATTGCGGGCTTCCTCAAGCTACTTCCGCGCAAGCAAGACGGCGTCACGCTTCGCCACGCAATCGAGCCACGGCATGAAAGCTTTCGGGACGAGGCATTCTATGCACTGTGCCGCGAGCAGAACGTCGCCGTAGTCTATGACGACGACGATGAATTTCCGTGCATCGACGCCGACACAGCCGGCTTCCGCTACGCACGCCTTCAGCGAATGCGGGAAGAGGTGCCGACGGGCTATGACGATGCCGCTCTCGACGGCTTCGCGAAGCAGGTGAAAGGCTGGGCAGCGAACGGTCGCGAAGCCTACGTCTTCATGATCAACGGAGCCAAGGTTCGGGCACCAGCCGCGGCGGTCGCACTTCAGCAACGGCTATCCAACTGATTTAGTTAGCCGCGACGCGAACAACAGTATACTCCAGCCCCGGGACGACGCGCTGCTGTGTCGGTGAGTGTCGCCGTTCCTGTTCACCGGGGCGCTCAGGCTTCCGGAAACGGGGAGGCACTTCCATGCATAAGACAATACTCACCGCGCTTGGCGCGGCTGCAATGCTTTTCGCGGCACCTGCCATCGCGCAGGATTTCCCGGTGAAAGGCGGCGATTATTGGACCGTCGCGGAAATCACCGTGGATGACGGCCACTTCGGCGATTATGCCGATCATCTGGCGGGCCTTTATCGCAAGTCCATGGACTTCCAGAAGTCGAAGGGCTGGATCAAGACCTCATACATCCTGTCGAACGTGAACAAGCGCGTTGGTGAGCCCGATCTCTATCTGGTCACGATCGCGGATCGTCCGACGACGCCCGCCGAAGATGAGACACGGGCCAAGGAGATCAACGCCCATCTGCAGTCCAGCTCGCGACAGTCCGACACGCAGAGCGGCGAACGCGCCAAGTATCGCAAGCTCGGCGGGAACATGCTGCTGCAGGAGCTTGTCTACAGGAAGTAAGGCTCCGAGGGCCGGGCTGCCGTTGCACGGCGTCCGGCCTTCCGCCATCAGTGCGCCCATGCGTACTGACGAGCAGCCGATCCGCATCAG
>Ga0307410_10000260_pt1 | contig 20184 bp, 19 predicted proteins | sample 322Ometagenome_3_FD_203707 | JGI IMG/M metagenome (GOLD analysis project Ga0307410, IMG submission 203707) | Maize rhizosphere microbial communities from greenhouse at UC Davis, California, United States - 322HYB-O-3 | ecosystem: Host-associated > Plants > Roots > Rhizosphere > Soil | place... | reverse complement strand
GCTGGAACCTAGCAGAGTTTCGTAGAGTGACTGGAACCAGTGACGCAGGCTCTCGAAGGGATGACGCTTGCCGACTTCGAACAGGACGTTCTGGATTGCGTCGCCGGGAGTATTGGTGCCCAGCTTGGCCAACTCTGCATCCAAATCTCTTAGCGCTTCCACTTCATGGTCCTCGGGCGGGCGCCGATGCAGCGTCGGAGCGACGAAGTCGCGCGCATAGTTGACCGCCAGGCGGATCAGCTTGTCCAGCTCCGGGTGCGTCTCAGGCGATGTGCCGGGAGCGTAGCGTTGGACGAACTTCCACGCGGTTTCCTTATCGCTGACGCCGGGCAGCGAGGCGAGGTTTAGCAGCAGCCCGTAGGTCAGTGGCAATATGTCGGCCGGTACCTTGCCGCCGTGGATGTGGTGGACGGGATTGCCGAGCTTCTGGTCGATCGGCTGGTCGGGGTAATTGCCGCGGAACTGATAATATTCGTCGACTGCTCGCGGGATGACACCGATGTGCAGGCTCTTCGCCTTTCGCGGCTCGCGATAAGCGAAAAAGGCCAGGCTCTCCTCGTTGCCGTAGGTCAGCCAATCCTCGAGGCTGAGACCGTTGCCCTTCGACTTCGAGATCTTTTCGCCATTTTCATCGAGGAACATCTCGTAATTGAAGCCCTCGGGCGGCCGCCCGCCGAGCACGCGCGCGATCTTTCCGGACTGGATCACGCTGTCGATCAGGTCCTTGCCGGCCATTTCGTAATCGACCCCGAGCGCTACCCATCGCAGCGCCCAGTCGACTTTCCACTGCAGCTTCGACTTGCCGCCAAGCGCGCTTTGCTCAACCTCGTTTCCGTCCTCGTCGACGAAGGCAATTGTGCCCGTTTCGGCATCGACGACCCGCACCGGGACTTGCAGCACCTTGCCGCTCGTCGGCGACAGCGGCAGCACCGGCGAATAGGTTTGACGACGCTCCTCCCGCAGGGTCGGGAGCATCACGCCCATCACCTCATCCCACTTGCGCAGCACCTGGCGGATGGTCTCGTCGAACCGGCCGGCCGCATAATATTCGGTCGAGGAAGCGAATTCGTAATCGAAGCCGAAGCGGTCGAGGAAGCGGCGCAGCATCGCATTATTGTGAGCGGCGAAGCTCTCATATTCGCCGAACGGGTCGGGGATGCGGGTCAGCGGGTGGCCGAGATATTGCGCCAGCATTTCCTGCTGGGGGACATTGTCGGGGACCTTGCGCAGGCCGTCCATGTCGTCGCTGAAGGCGATCAGTCGGGTCGGGGCACCGCCGGACAATTCCTCAAAGGCATGGCGGACCATGGTGGTGCGCAGAACTTCGTTGAAAGTGCCGATGTGCGGCAGGCCGGAAGGGCCGTAGCCAGTCTCGAACAGGATCGCCTCGCCACCCGGCTTGCCGTCAGGCCAGCGCTTCAACAGCTTGCGCGCTTCCTCATACGGCCAGGCCTTGCTGGTCATGGCTGCGGTTTGGATTGCCACAAGCTCGCCGGAAGCGTCGCTCAACTGTTGCCCTTTCGTTCTCGTCAAGTCATTGAATGGATTGCCGTGCCCGCTCCTTTGCCTCTTCCCGCACTCCATGCAACCCATGCCGGCATCTGGATCGCCGCTGGGGGCGAAACGCGCGAGGCGTCGCGGGGCGAAGCCATCGCCCGGCTGGCGGATACGCCGCACATCATCCTGAACGCACCGCTAGTCGGCCAACGTCTCGGCTACGCCGATGTGTCCGGCCTCGATCTGCTGGAGCTGTTCGCCTTCGTCCATCCCGCCCGCTTCGCCGTACCAACCGTGTCCGGCCTGGCGCGGGCGGTCGGCGTCGAGCCGCCCGCAACTGACGGCGCTGCCGCCGCCACCCTGGTCGGAATCGCAGAGGCGCTCTTGGCCAGACTTGCCGATCATGGCTGGCCGGAGCGCGAAGGCGCCTGGACCTCCAACGCAACACTTTACCGGCTTGGCTGGAGCTGGGCGCCGTTCGTCGGCCAGCGGCTGCCGAGGCCCGAGCAAGGCGAGCGCATGCTGTTTTCGCGGCTCCAGCAATGGGAGGAGCAGGCTGATCGGCCGCAGCCCGGGACCATCTCCATCCCGCCAAACGATGCGATGGAACGGCTCGCCCAGCTCACCGGAGAAGGTTCGGAGCCACGCGAAGGACAGCGGGCAATGGCGGGTGCAACGGCGTCGATCTTCGCCCCCCGCCGTGCCGCCGGCGAGCCGAACATGCTGTTGGCCGAGGCAGGCACGGGAATCGGCAAGACATTGGCCTATCTTGCGCCGGCCTCCCTGTGGGCCGACCGCGCGCAGGGCACGGTCTGGGTATCGACCTTCACCAAAGCGCTGCAGCGGCAGCTCGATGCCGAAGGAGGCCGGCTGTTCCCGGATGCCCGGGAGCGCAAGAGGCGGATCGTGATCCGCAAGGGCCGCGAGAATTATCTCTGCCTTTTAAACCTCGAGGACGCCATGCAGGGCGCCTTCTCCGGCCGGGCCGCGGTGCTGGCACAACTGGTCGGACGGTGGGCGGCCTACAGCAAGGACGGCGACATGGTCGGCGGCGACCTGCCGGGCTGGCTGCCGAGCCTGTTCCGCCGTGCCGGTGCGGCGGCGCTCACCGACCAGCGCGGGGAGTGCGTCTATGCCGGCTGTCCGCACTACCGGAAATGCTTCATCGAGCGGGCCGAGCGGGCGGGCCGCGAGGCCGATCTGGTCATCGCCAACCATGCGCTGGTCATGGTCAACGCCGCCCGCGGCCGTCCCGACGCGCCCACCCGGATCATCTTCGATGAGGGGCATCATCTATTCGACGCGGCAGACTCGACATTTTCCGCCGCGCTGACCGGGCGCGAGGCGATCGAAATGCGGCGCTGGATCGTCGGCCCGGAAGGCAAATCGCGGGGGAGGAGGAGAGGCCTGGCGGCGCGGCTGCTCGATGTGGCGAGCTATGACGAACAGGGCAACCAGGCGCTCGATGCGGCGGTCGAGGCGGCTCGCGCGCTGCCGTCCGATGGCTGGCTGGCCCGGTCGGCTGAAGGCGACCCATTCGGGCCGGTCGAGGCGCTGCTCGCCGAGGTCCGCGGCACCGTCTATGCCCGAGCGAAGGCGCAGGAGGCCGGCTATGGGCTGGAAACCGAGCTGGCCGAGCCCGACGGCAATCTCGTCTCTGCGGCGACGAGCGCGATGGAGGCGCTGGAGGCGCTGGCCAAGCCGCTGGCCGCCCTGACGCGGCGCCTCGAGGCGATCCTCGAGGATGCGCCCGACTGGCTGGATTCCCAAGCGAGGGCGCGGGTCGAAGGCGCGATCAGCGGGCTGGCATGGCGCCGGGAGACGCTGGCGGCGTGGATCGCGTTGCTGGGCCGCGTGGGCGGCACAGGCGATCCGGATTTCGTCGACTGGCTGGCGATCGAGCGGGTCGAGGGCCGCGAATATGATGTCGGGCTGCACCGCCACTGGCTCGACCCGACTCGGCCTTTGGCCCGGGCCGTCCTCGAACCGGCCCACGGCGTGCTGGTCACCTCGGCGACCCTGCGCGGCGCGGAAGGCTGGCCGAGCGCCGAGCAGCGAACGGGCGCGCTCCATTTGCCGGGCCCGACCGGATATTTCGAGGCCGCCAGCCCGTTCAATTATGCGGCACAGGCTGAAGTGCTGATCGTGACGGACGTCGGCCGCAACGATATCGCCGCTCTGGCCGGCGCCTATGCCCGGCTGATCGAAACCGCCGAGGGCGGGACGCTCGGCCTGTTCACCGCCATCCAGCGCCTGCGTGCGGTCCACGCGCGAATCGCCGACCGGCTTGCCCGGGCCGGCCTGCCGCTGCTGGCCCAACATGTCGATCCGATCGATACCGGGACGCTGGTCGATATATTCCGCGACGATCCGCACGCCTCCCTGCTCGGCACGGATGCGCTGCGCGACGGCGTCGACGTGCCCGGCGAATCGCTCCGGCTGGTGGTGATGGAGCGGGTGCCCTGGCCGCGTCCGACGGTGTTGCACGCTGCGCGCCGGCTGGCCAATGGCGGCAGCGCCTATGACGACCGAGTGGTTCGCGCGCGGCTGGCCCAGGCCTTCGGGCGGCTGATTCGGCGCCAGGGCGACCGCGGGCTGTTTGTCATTCTCTCAAGCGCGCTCCCGTCACGCCTGCTGTCCGCGTTTCCGCCCGAGGTCGCGGTGTCGAGAGTGCCGCTGGAAATTGCGCTCGATCGGGTGCGTGCGAAGCTATTCGGCCAGATCAGCGTTGGGCAGAGCGAGACGGTATGAAAAACCTGACGCTCTTTCGCCACGCCAAGACCGAGCGTGATTCAACGACCGGCCGTGATTTCGACCGGCAGCTGGCCGAGCGCGGTGAGCGCGACGCGGCGCGAATCGGCGACGAAGTCCGCAGGCTCGGCCTGGAATATGACGTCGTCCTGTCGAGCCCCGCGGTGCGGGCTGCGCAGACCGCCGAGTTGGCCGGCTTCGCCCCGCGTTTCGACGAACGAATCTACGACGCCTCGTCTGCCGAGTTGCTCGCGGTTGTTAAGGAGAATGGCGCAGGGGCCGGTCGACTGCTGATGGTCGGCCACAACCCGGGTCTCGAGCGCCTCGCTTCGCAAATGATCGGCAAGGAGATTGAGATGCCGACGGGCTCGCTCGTCGAAATCGCTCTGTCCGGGGATTGGCGCGACGCGAAGTTGGGCGGTGGGCAGCTGGTCCGCTTCATCAAGCCGAAGGAGCTGGACTAGCCTTCCAGCGCTGCCGCGAGCCGCGCTCGAACCGCCAGCAGCCGATCTATGTCGATCGCACCACGTTGAGGTTCAGGAACGTCGCTGTCGACGCCCGGCGGAAGAACCGTCATCGCCGACGGAGGGATGGAAACCGTTTGGTCGTCCGCTGGCTTGGATCGCAGCAGCTTCTGAACGCCTTTCACCGTATAGCCCTCTTCGTTGAGCAGGCGGTGAATGCGCCTGGCCAGCTCCACGTCGGCCGGGCGGTAATAGCGGCGGTTTCCGGCACGCTGCAGCGGCTTCAGCTGCGGGAATTTGGTTTCCCAGTAGCGCAGGATGTGCTGAGCCACCCCCAGGTCGGCGCTCAGCTCGCCGATGGTTCGGAAGGCGTCAGGAGCTTTTTCGCTCGCCGCCAACGCCTGGCCTATTTCGCAATCCGGTCGCGCATGATCTGGCTCGCGCGGAAGGTCATCACCCGCCGCGGCGCGATGGGAACCTCGACCCCGGTTTTGGGATTGCGGCCGACCCGCTGACCCTTGTCACGCAGGATGAACGTGCCGAAGCTGGAAATCTTGACATTCTGACCGACCGAAAGCGCGTGGCACATATGGTGCAGCACGCGCTCGACGATGCCGGCGCTCTCGGCGCGCGACACGCCCAGTCGATTGTGAACGATATCGGACAGGTCGGCGCGGGTCAGCGTGCCCGCGTGCATCATGTCCGTCGAACGGGCAACACCCGCGTCTGCCATAGTGAGAATCTCCGCCCCCTGATTGACCAGCTATCCGAGCAGCTTGTTACGCTATCGCAAAGCCTCGCTGTCGGCAATTCGACTCTTGCCCGAATTTCCTTGGCTTTCAATAGCGAAGCGCAGCCGCACCCCAAGTAAATCCACCGCCCATCGCTTCCAGCACCAGTAAGTCGCCCCGCTTGATCCGCCCGTCGCGAACCGCGACGTCCAGTGCCAGCGGTACCGAGGCCGCCGACGTATTGGCGTGGCGGTCGACGGTGACGATCACCTTTTCCGGCGGCAAGCCGAGCTTCTTGGCGGTGGCGTCGAGAATCCTGGCGTTGGCCTGGTGCGGCACGACCCAATCGATGTCGTCGGAGGTCAGCCCGACTTCCGACAGCACCTCCGACAGCACTTGGGCGAGGTTGACCACCGCATGACGGAAAACCTCGCGTCCCTTCATTCGGAGCTTGCCGACCGTGCCGGTGGTCGACGGGCCACCGTCAACGAACAGCAGGCCGTTGTGGCGTCCGTCGGCGTGAAGCTTGGTCGAGAGGATTCCGGCCTCTCCCTGCTCGGCTTCCAGCACCACCGCGCCGGCGCCGTCGCCGAACAGGACGCAGGTCGTACGGTCCTCCCAGTCCAGGATCCGGCTGAAGGTTTCCGACCCGATCACCAGCGCCCGCCGGGCGTTGCCGCCGCGAAGCATGGCGTCGGCGACGGTGAGCGCATAGAGAAAACCGGTACAGACGGCGTGGACGTCGAACGCGATACAGTCGTCGATGCCGAGCAACGACTGAACCTTGGTCGCTGAAGACGGGAATGTCTGGTCCGGCGTTGCCGTGGCCAGCACGATCAGCCCAATGTCGTTCGGCTCCAACCCGGCCGATTCGAGTGCCTTGCGGCAGGCCTCGACCGCCAGGGTCGCGGTAGTTTCTCCATCGGCGGCGACATGGCGGCTGCGAATCCCGGTCCGCTCGACGATCCACTCGTCGGAGGTGTCGACCATGTCGGCAAGCTCGGCATTGTCGACGCGACGCTCGGGGAGAGCTGAGCCGGTGCCCTTGACGACAGAACGAAGGGTCATTCGGCAGCTGCTCCAGTGAAAGCGTGGGCTCGGAAGTTGTCGAGATCCTCGCCGATCTTGCGGGTGATGTCGTTGCGGACCATCGATGCCGCAACGCCGATCGCGTTGGCCACCCCCTTGTAGTTGGCGCCGCCATGGCTCTTCACGACTAGGCCGTTCAAGCCAAGGAAAACAGCGCCATTATGGTTATTCGGATCGAGATGAGTTTTCAGGAGGTTGAGCGCCGGCTTGGACAGTGCGAAACCGGCCTTGGACCTCAGCGAGGAGGTAAAGGCGCGCCGCAGCAAGTCGGTCACGAACCGCGCGGTGCCCTCCGCTGTCTTCAAGGCAATGTTGCCCGAAAATCCGTCGGTCACGACGACGTCGATGTCGCCGCGGCTAAGCTTGTCGCCCTCGGTGAATCCGTCGAACTTCAACGGCAGGTAGGTTGCCTCGCGGAGCAAGGCGGCCGCTTCCTTCAGCTCGTCAGTGCCCTTCAGCTCCTCAGTTCCAATGTTGAGCAGCTTGACGCGCGGCTTGGCGATTCCGAGGACCGTGCGCGAATAGGCCGATCCCATCACCGCGAACTGAACCAGGTTTTGCGCATCGCATTCGGTGTTGGCGCCGAGGTCGAGCATCACGCAATCCGTCGCGCCGAGCGTCGGAAGCAACGCGGCGAGGGCCGGCCGGTCGATCCCGGGCATGGTTCTGAGCGCCAGCTTGGCCATGGCCATCAGCGCGCCGGTGTTGCCGCCGGACAGGGCGGCATCGGCCTGCCCGTCCTTTACTGCATTGATCGCCAACCCCATCGAAGTGGTCTTGGCGCGGCGAATTGCCTGGCTCGGCTTTTCGGAGGCGTCGATGGCGTCGGTCGTGTGGTGGATGGTGACAACCGAGGCCAGGGGCTGATGCTTGGCGAGTTCGGGCGCGATCTTCTGCTCGTCGCCGTAGACTTCGAAGGTCAGCTCGCGGTCCTTGCGGCGGGCGCGGGCCATCCCGGCGATTATCACCGCCGGGCCGATGTCTCCACCCATGGCGTCAATCGCGATGCGGGGGCTCACGGCCATGCGTGGGGCGCCCTTGCTTACGCTAACGCCGCTCAGGCCTCGGTCGAAACGATCTCGCGGCCGTTATAGTGGCCGCAGGCCGAGCAGAGGTTGTGCGGCAGCTTTAGCTCGCCACAGTTCGGGCATTCCTGGAAGCTGGCCGGCGACAGCGCATGATGGCTGCGGCGCATGTTGCGCTTCGAGGGCGATGTTTTTCTCTTAGGGACGGCCATCTCGGCTCTTCCTTAAATCTGCCAAAAAAATTGGCGACTCTCCTCGCCCAGCTCATCGGGGAAACCCCGCGGCGGCGGCCGGATCGTCGCGAACGAAGGCGCCCTATAGCGGAAAGTGCGTCCGACGCAAGCGATTCACGCCCGCGCCAGCACCTTGTCCGCGACGAACGGATTTGTAGCCCTTTCATGGCCAAAGGTCGACATCGGCCCATGGCCGGGGACGAAACGCGTGTCGTCGCCCATCGGCCACAGACGCTGCGTGATGGAATCGAGCAATTGCTGATGGTTGCCGCGAGGGAAATCGGTCCGCCCGATCGAGCCTTGGAACAACACATCGCCAACCAACGCCAGCTTCGATTCGGGGTGGTGGAACACGACGTGCCCGGGAGTGTGTCCTGGGCAATGGCGCACATCGAAAGTCAATTTCCCGACTTTCACCTGGTCGCCGTCGAGCAGGTAGCGGTCGGATCGGAACGGCTTGCCATTGATCCCGTAGCGCCGGCCATCCTCCTCGAGCCGGGCAATCCAGAACAGGTCTTCCTCGTGCGGGCCTTCGATCGGCACACCCAGCTCCTCGGCCAGCATCCCGGCCTGCCCGCAATGATCGATATGTCCATGCGTGAGCAGGATCTTCTCGATTTTCGCGCCGGACTCGGTCGCGGCCGACTTCAGCCGCTCCAGGTCGCCGCCAGGGTCGACGAAAGCGCCGAGCATCGTCTCGGTGCACCATAGCAAGGTGCAATTCTGCTGTAGCGGCGTAACCGGGATGATCGCTGCGCGGAGAGGCGGCTCTGTCATTTCGTGGGGTCGAGCTTGGCCATCGATGGAGACTGGTCCTTCATCTCTACAGCTACCGCCTCCGCCCGGCGCAGCACACGGAGGATGTTGCCGCCCGCAAGCTTGGCGAGATTCTGATCGCTCCAGCCACGCCGGATCAGCTCCGCAAACAAGTTGGGATAATCCTCGACTCCGCCGAGGCCAGTGACGGTCCGATCAATTCCATCCAGGTCGCCGCCAATTCCGACATGGTCGTAACCGGCGAGCTTTACGGCATGTTCGATATGGTCGGCGACGGTAGCCACCGAGACCAATGGAGCTGGGTGGGCGGCGTCCCAGCTCTTCAGTCCGGCCTCCACCTTGGCCTTGCTGTAGGAATAGAGCGACTTGAGGCGCGCTTCCTCGGCCGAGCGCTCACGGCTCCATGCCCAGTCCTCGGCCGACAGGAACGGCGGTACGAAGGTGACCATCAGCACCCCGCCGTTGGCGGGCAGCATCCGCAGCACCTCGTCGGGCACGTTCCGCGGATGCGGATTGATCGCCTGCGTGTTCGAGTGGGAGAAGATCACCGGAGCCCTGCTGGCCTGAATCGCGTCCTTCATCGTGGCCGGCGAGACGTGGCTCAAATCGACCAGCATGCCGAGCCGGTTCATCTCCTTGACCACCTCGACTCCGAACGGGCTTAAGCCGTCATGCCTGGGCTCGTCGGTGCCGCTATCGGCCCATTCGGTCGTCTGGCTGTGGGTGAGCGTGATGTAGCGCACTCCGAGCTCGTGAAATTGGCGGAGTGCCGCCATGGAACCGCCGATCTGGCGCCCGCCTTCGATTCCCAGCAGCGAGCCGATCCGGCCGCGCCGATGGACTCGCTCCATGTCGTCGGCAGTCGCGGCCAGTTGGAGATGCTGCGGATAGGCGGCGATGACCCGCCTGGCCGTATCGATCTGTTCGATCGTGGTGCGGATCGCCTCATCGCCCGTGATCGTGCCGCTGATGTAGACCGACCAGAACTGCCCGCCGACGCGCCCGGCTCGCATCCGCTGCATGTCGGTGTGCAGCGGTGTCTCGCGGCGGTCGGTGCCGCTTTCGAGGCCCTCGACGCTCTGCCCATGGCCCTGGCGAAGCGCCCATGGAAGATCATTGTGGCCATCGATCAGCGGCGTCTTCTTGAGGACGCGGTCGATCCGCGCCTGCACCTTTGCATCAATCGGCTGCTGGGCGGCGAGCGGGCTGGCGATAGTCATGGCGGCGAGCAGAACGAACGAACGCATTGGCGGGACCCCCGGCGATGAATTTGGTCAGGCTTTACGAAGCGCGGTCTGTGGGGGCAAGGCGGACCGATGTGGATCCTGTTCGACGATGCCCGGGATGGAGGCGCCAAACCGCGTCTCTATCAACGGCCGGCAGAAATCGTCGATGCGCACGTGCTGGATGAGGTCGTGCCGGCCTTGGAAAAGATCCGCGCGGGGCTCCAGGCGGGGAAGCATGCGGCGGGATATCTCGCCTATGAAGCGGCCCATGCCTTCGACCCCAAGCTGCGGGCGAGCGCGCGCCAGGCTCAAGGCGCTCTGCTATGCTTTGGGTTGTTCGAAGGTTTTGAAACGCCCGCCCTTGCGAACCTGCTGCCCTCGCCGGAGGGCGCCTATGTCGGACGGCCGGTGCCCCGAATGTCGCGGGAGCAATATGGAATCGCGGTCGAAAAAGTCCGCGAACATTTGTTCGCCGGCGATTTCTATCAGGCCAACCTCACCTTCGGCTGCGAGGTGGCGGTGGCCGGCGATCCGCTCGCCGTCTACGCGCGGCTAAGGCGCTCATCGCGAGCCGGCTGGGGTGGAGTGATGGCGCATGACGGAGCGACGATCATTTCACTGTCGCCCGAACAATTCTTCACCATCAGCGACGGCGTCATCGAGGCCCGGCCGATGAAGGGAACCGCATCGCGGCGCCCCGACCCCAGCGATGATCGCGATGAAGCGAAGGCCCTGGCCGCCGACGAGAAACAGCGCGCCGAAAACTTGATGATCGTCGACCTGATGCGCAACGACCTGGCGAGAGTGTCGGTGGCGGGAAGCGTCGAGGTGCCAGAGCTGTTTGCCGTCGAGACCTATCCAACGCTTCACCAGATGGTCAGCAGGATTAGGTCCCGCCTGCGGGTCGAGTGTGACGCGGTCGACGTGATTGGCACCATCTTCCCCTGCGGTTCGGTGACAGGTGCTCCGAAGGTCGCAGCGATCGAAGCACTCACCCGGCTCGAGCCCGAGCCGCGCGGCGCCTACACCGGGTCGATGGGCTGGATCGAACCTCATCGCCATGGCGACGCCGGCAACGCGGCCTTCAACGTGCTCATCCGGACGCTCGAATGGCACAGCGGATCAACAAAAGCGCGGCTTGGACTCGGCTCGGGGCTTGTCGTCGACAGCGAGCCAAGCAATGAATGGGCCGAGTGCCTGCTCAAGGGGGATTTCGTGCGCCGGGAAGCTCAGGATTTTGACCTGATCGAGACAATGGGCTTCGATCCGTCCGAGGGCATTGTCGAGCTCGACCGGCATCTCGATCGCATGAGGAATTCCGCAGACGATCTGGGATTTCAATTCGACCGTCACGCCGCTCGCAATGAGCTGCAGGCTGCGACTTTCGGGAGGAAGCAGCGGGCCATGGTCCGGCTGTTGCTGTCGAGATCGGGCGCCATGGCCATCCAGTTGAAAACCTATGAGGATCCGGAAGAAGTGCCGGTTCGGGTGGCGGTCCGGCCATTGCCGGTCGAACCGAGCGATTTCCGTCTGCGATACAAGACGACCGATCGGCGATTCCTCGACCTAACCCGGCAGCAGGCCGGCGAATTTGAAACGGTCTTCGTCGACCCCGATGGCCAACTGACCGAGGGCAGCCGGACCAGCCTGTTCGTCGAGCGCGAAGGCAAACTGCTGACTCCGCCGCTGTCGCGCGGGCTGATGCCCGGAATCCTCCGCGCCAAGCTGATCGAGGAAGGCAGCGCGGAAGAGGCGGAGTTGAGACCTGCCGACCTGGAAGGCGGATTTTATGTCGGCAATATCGTGAGAGGGCTGATTCCGGCCAAGCTCGCCTAGGCGGCGATCGGGAAGCGCAGCAGTCGATCCGTTACCGGGACCAGCGCAGACGCCCCGTGGCCAACCTTTCGAACAATCTCCGGATGCCCGGCATCCAGGCCGCCGGTAAAGGCACCAAAGGCTGGCAGGATCAGCTTAGTCGTGCTCGCAACAAAGCAGCGGCGAGAAACGCTGCGCCCTCTGAGGCTTAACCGCAGCTTCGGATGATAGTGGCCGGACATTTCCGGCCGCCCGTCGCCCGCAATCGCCTCATGTCGCAAGGCGATGCCGGCAACTTCGCATTCTTCCTCGATTCGACCCCCGCAGTGATCGGCGAATCCGGCGTCATGGTTGCCGACGATCCAGATCCAGTCGAGCCGCGACGTCAGGCCGGTGAGTAGTTGCCGCGCCTCGCTTTCCAGCCGGTCGCAACCGAAGCGGTCGTGGAAGCTGTCGCCGAGGCAGTAGAGACTCGATACGCCGGTCCGCTCGATCTCCCGGCTGAGGAGCTGGAGAGTCGCGAGCGAATCATAGGGCGGCAGCATCTGCCCTCCGGCCGCGAACCAGCTCGCCTTTTCGAGGTGCAGGTCGGCGACCAGTAGCGCCCGTTGGCCTGGCCAATGCAGCGCGCCCTCGGGACTGGCGAGAAATTCATGGCCGGCGAACGAAAGGGGAACCATCGAATCGAGCTGTAGCCCGAACTTCGCAGCTATTCCAAATGGTTCGTGACATGATCGCGCAGTGCCCGCGCATCGTGCAGCGCATTGTGTGGGACGACGCTGTTGGCGGCCATCGAAAAGCCCGCGAGCGGAATGAGGTGGAGGCTCAGCGGCGGAACCGTCAACATCCTTCCCGGTCCGGTGACGAGCAGCATCGCCAGCTGAGCCAGGTCCTCTGGCCAGTCGGCGACGATGTCGGGAGCCTCGTCATGGGCTAGCCAGTCGGCCAGCGCCTTGGCCGCCGCGCTGCGCTGCAGGCGGGGGCTCTGCAAACCCTCCGGCACCATGTCCAGGTACGGGACGACATGGCGCTCGACCCAGGGGTCGATGGGCGCGTCGCAGGCCAGGGTCACGTAAAATTCCTCGCTGCCGTCTTCGGGCACCAGCGCGAGACTCAGCAATTCGCCGCCGAAGCCGTTATATTCGGTGTCAAGGAAATAGCGCATTGCCGAGGATACTGGACGATTGCGTTGCTTGCCGCCAGTCTCGCTGGACATCTGGGATGAAGGGGTTGGCGATGCGTGGTCTTTGCTTGCTGGCGGCCGGAGCCGCCCTGTTTTCGGTGCCACTGGCAGCCGCGCCCAGCGCGGCGGATCGCGCCGCGCTTGAAATGGCCGTGAAGGCCGACCATCCGGCCGCGATCAAGCGGCTCCAGGACTGGATCGCGCTTCCGACCATCGCCGCCGAGAACCTCAACGCTGCCGAGGGCGCGGAATTTATGCGTCGGCTGGCGCTCGATGCGGGCTTCCAACAGGCCAAGCTGGTTGCCACCAGCGGGCTTCCGGGCGTCTTGGCGACACTCGATGCGGGCGCCAGGGAATGCATCGGCGTCTACTTCATGTACGACGTCAAGCAATATGACCCGGCAGAATGGTCGTCGCCGCCGCTCGAGGGACGGATCGTCGACCGACCGGGCGAAGGAAAGGCGATCGTCGGCCGCGGCGCAGTCAACCAGAAGGGTCCGGAGACCGCCTTCCTCTCGGCAGTGAGGGCGTTCAAGGCGTCCGGCCGCAAGTTGCCGCTCAACATCGTGCTCGTCGCCGAGGGGGAGGAGGAGATCGCATCGCCAAACTTCCACCAGGTGATCGCCCAGCCCGAGGTGCGCCAGGCGCTGAGCCGCTGCGTCGGCGTATTCATCCCGTTCAACGCCCAGAATCCCGACGGCAGCGCATCGATCAACCTCGGAGCCAAGGGCGCGGTCGAGCTGCAGCTCGTCGTCGGCGGCGAGACTTCGGATCGCTACCCCAAATCGGACACCCATTCGAGCAGCCATGCCCGGATCGAAAATCCCGCTTGGCGGCTGGTCAAGGCGCTCGACACACTGGTCGCGGAGGACGGGCACACGCCGGCAGTCGAAGGCTGGTTCGAGAATGTGAAGCCGTTGACCGCGCGGCAGAAGGAGCTGGTGGCCCAGCTGGCGCGGCAAGGCACGGAGGCCGAGGCCAAGAAGGCCTCGGGCAACGTCGGCCGCTGGATCAACGACGAAACCTACCAGCAGAGCATCGAGCGGTTGATCAGCCAGCCGACCATCAACATCCAGGGACTGGTTAGCGGCTATATGGGCCCCGGCGGCAAGACCGTCCTGCCGAGCCGCGCCGAGGCCAAGATCGACCTCCGCCTGGTCCCGGACATGACCAAGGACGAAGTGGTCGGCAAGCTCAACGCCCATCTCGCCAAGCACGGCTTCACCGACGTCAAGGTGAACGTCAGCGGCGGCTACGGGCCCAACGAGAGCGACGAGGGCAGCGTCCTGTTCCGCGCGCAGAAGCGCACGCTCGACCGGTGGAAGGTGCCCTACGCGGTCAACCCGCGCCTCGCCGGTAGCTGGCCGGGAGTGGTCTTCACCGGGCCGCCGCTGAAGCTGCCCGCCGGCCAGATCGGCATCGGCCGCGGCGGCGGCGCCCACGCGCCGAACGAATGGTATTTGATCGAAAGCAGCAATCCCAAGGTAGCCGGATACGATGAGCTGACGATGTTCTACATCGATTATCTCTACGACCTGGCCGACGAGGCGAAGGGCGCTAAACGCTAGTTTGGCTGCGCGCACACATCCGCGGGCCGCGGCTTGCCCCTGCGGCACCGCTCGGCGGCTTCGCGCGCTTCCTTGCCGGCCTTTTCTTCGGCCTTGCGGATCTCGCGGCCGCGCTTTTCGTCAGCCTCGGACTCGCTGGTCGTAGCCATGTCGACGCCCTTCGCCGCGACGTCGACCGGCAGGGTGACGATGTCGACCGCCGCGTCCGCCACGCTGGCAACGACGCAACCGGACAGGGTGGGGAGAAGAATCAGGGACAAAAGTACGCGCATGGCTGCTCCGTGGAGACCGACGCATTAGCTGCCAATGAACGTCAGATCGACTGAAAGAATTCCCACATCAGGTCGTTGGCGTTGATCGCCATGCTGGGCTGCTGGTTCTTGCGGCGGCTTGACGCCCCTGGCCAGCTGTGCGCGCCGGTCTCGGTGACGCACAGCTTGACCGGAGCTCCGCCCGGACCAGCCGCGTGAAGGTCGCAGGCGGCGGCGCCGACGGTCAGGACGCGCCGCGCTTGCGGCCGGCTGTGATTGAGCCGCACCCATTTTTCGATCGTCGCCGGAACCGACACGAAGTCGGTCTTGGTCAAGGCGTCGAACCCCGAACCGCCGTTGTAGAGCACGTGGGTATCGTCCTTGGCGTGGAAATGGATCACGGGTACCGGCCGCGACGGGTTGCACGCCCTGGTATTGTCGGTCCCGGCCACTGCAGCAATGGCGCGGATCATCTCCGGCTCCTCGCATGCCAGGCGATAGGACATCATCCCGCCGTTCGACATGCCCGTGGCGAACACACGGCCGCGGTCAACATTGGCCTGCCGCGTGACGCGCTGAATCACTTCCTTGAGGAAGCCGATGTCGTCGATGTTTTGCTCGACTGCCTTGCCGCAACAGTTCCCGGCGTTCCAGGTGGCGAGGATGCCCGATTTGAAGCGGCTGTAACCATTGGGAAAGACGGCGATAAAGCCGGCCTCCTCCGCCTTCTCCTTGATGCCATAGTGGTCGGCCTGGAAGTCCATGTCGCCACCTCCGCCGTGCATCGCCAGCAGCATCGGTGCGGGTTTACCGCGCGGCAGGCTGGCCGGGACATGGACGATATATTCGCGGCGAAGCCCATTGTGCATGAAGCTGAAACGATAGGTTCCCGGCGCGCTAACCTTGGTTTCGTTCGGGTCGCTCACCTGGGCAGCCTTGGCCTGGGCTCGCTGGCGCAGCTGCTTGATCCGCTCGAGCCGGTCCTGCGCCGGGGCATTCGACGCCAATATCGCGGCCCCGATGCAGCTCAGGATCGTTACGCCAGTCCCAAATCGCCTCATGCAAGGGCCCCTTTCAGTTTCAGGCGCCCGTTTCCGTTACGCCCGCTGAACGAAATCTGAGGCATTCGTTTGAGCTGCGTTCATTTCCATCTCAGCCTAATCAAGCCGCATCGCTTGCTCGGCGAGCGCTTCCGCCTCGATCAGTATAGCTTCGTCCGCAGTGCCTTCGGGCGCGGATTCCCGTCCGACGATAACCATGAGCGGCACCGCCATCGGCGTGATCCGGTCCGCCTCGACATGCACCATGGTCGCCGCGGCGCGGTCGACCAGCCGCACCAGCCGGCCGAGCTCGGTCATCCGCGTCCGCGCGTCGTCCCAGGCGGCCCGCAGCAGCAGATGGTTGGGCTCATATTTGCGCAGCACGTCGTAGATCAGGTCGGTCGAGAAGCTGACCTGGCGCCCGGTCTTGCGCTTGCCCGGATGCTGGCGCTCGACCAGCCCGCCGATCACCGCCACTTCACGAAAGGCGCTCTTGAGCAGGTAGCTGCGTTCGACCCACTCGACGAATTCGCGCTCGAGGATATCCGGCGAGAAGAGCGACTGGGGATTCTTGACCGGCTCCAGCCCGTAACACGCCAGGCCATAATCGTTAGCGACAAAGCCGAGAGGCTTCAGCCCGGCATTCTCCATCCGCTTGGTCAGCAGCATTCCGAGCGACTGATGCGCGTTCCACCCCTCGAAGCTGTAGGCGACCATGTAATGGCGGCCCTCATGTTCGAACGTCTCTACCAATAGCTGGTGCGGCTCGGGCAGGATCGAGCGCTCCGACTGGACCTCGAGCCATTCGCGCACGTCGTCAGGGAAGCGGTGCCAGTCGTTGCGGTCGGCGAGCATCTGGCGGACCCGGTTGGCGAGATGGGTGGACATCGACATGCGTTGGCCGCCGTAAGTGACGATCCGCGCCGATTTCTTGGAGGCGTGGACGATGATGTCGGTGTCTTTGATTCGCTCGACCTCGAGGCTCAGGCCGGCGAAGAAGAAGTGATCGCCAGGCGCCAGGGTAGATGCGAACCCCTCCTCGACGGTTCCGAGCCTCCGTCCGCCCTTGAACCGGACGTCCAACAGCGGCTGCTCGACAATCACACCGGCGTTCATGCGGTGCTGGACCGACACTGCCGGCTTGCTCAGCCGCCACCGCCCGGGCGCCTCCTCGACGATCCGCTTGAACCGGTCATAGGCCTTCAGCGCATATCCGCCGGTGGCGACAAAGTTGATAATCTCGCGAAACGTCTCCTGCCTGAGCCCCGCATAGGGCGCCGCTGACCGGACTTCGGCCAGCAACTGACCCTCGTCGAACGGGCCGGAGCAGGCCACCGCCAGCACGTGCTGGGCCAAGACGTCAAGCGTTCCCGGCCGAAAGTTTTCGGGGTCGAGCTCGCCCTCGCCGATCGCATCCAGCGCGGCGCGGGCCTCGAGATACTCGAACCGGTTGCCCGGGACGATCATCCCCTTCGACGGCTCGTCGAGCCGGTGATTCGCCCGCCCGATTCGCTGCAGCAGCCGCGAGCTACCCTTGGGCGCGCCCATCTGTATGACCAGGTCGATGTCGCCCCAGTCGATGCCGAGATCGAGGCTGGCGGTAGCGACCAGCGCCCGGATCCTACCATCAGCCATCGCCGCCTCGATCTTGCGACGTGCCTCGACCGCCAGGCTGCCATGATGAATACCGATCGGGAGCGACCGGTCGTTGACCGACCACAGTTTTTGAAAGGTCAGCTCGCACAGGCCGCGGGTATTGCAGAACACCAGCGTGGTCTTGTGCCGCTCGATCAGCTCCATCACATCGCGTGCGGCGTGATAGCCCGAATGACCGGCCCAGGGGATGCGGTTCTCCGGTATCAGGATCGACAGGTCCGGCTCCGCTCCCGGGTCGCCCTGAACCAGCTCGACCAAATCCATGTCGGCGTCCGGCGCCAACCAGCTCCGATAGGCATCCGGGTCGGCAACCGTGGCGCTGAGGCCGACCCGGCGCAGCGTCGGCGAAAGTGCCTGGAGCCGCGAAAGTGACAGCGCGAGAAGATCGCCACGCTTGTCGCGGGCGAAGGCGTGGATCTCGTCGATCACGACATGCTTGAGGCTCTCGAACATCAGGCCGCTATCCGGGTAGCTGAGCAGCAGGCTGAGACTTTCCGGAGTCGTCAGCAATATTTGCGGCGGCCGCACCCGCTGCCGGGCCTTACGGTCCGATGGGGTATCGCCGGTCCGGGTTTCGACCCGGATGTCGAGTTCCATTTCGTCAACCGGGGTCAGCAGGTTACGTTGAACATCGACTGCAAGCGCCTTGAGCGGCGAAATATAGAGGGTGTGCAAGCCCTCGGCGGGATTCTCGATCAAGTCGACGATCGTCGGGAGGAAGCCGGCTAGAGTCTTGCCCGCCCCGGTTGCGGCGACCAGCAAGGCGTGACCGCCGGACCGCGCGGCCTCCAGCATTTCCAGCTGATGCCGGCGCGGCCGCCAGCCGCGGCCGGCAAACCATTGCTCCAGGACTGGCGGGAGGGCGTGGCTCAGCGCTCTTCCTGCTTGGCTGCCTTGTCCTCGGCTTCGTACAGCTCGCGGGTCGCCTGCTCGGTCCTCGGGTTGCTGGTTTCCTTGCCCTTGCTTCGGGTGCGGGCGACGACCCAAACCAGGACCGCCAGCAGAATGACGATGCCGATGACTTCCATCGTGAACAGATTCAGTCCGCCGGTATCCATGACGATTCTCCGTAGCTCAGCGGAACCGGTCCGCATGTCCAGGCTATAATGCGGGAATGGCCCGCTTAGGTTCCTGGATCGAGCCTTTTCCCGAAGGCATTTATGTAAGGCCGGCCGACGCCTGGGTCGATCCGTCCCAGCCCAAGGCGCGGGCGCTGGTTACCCATGGTCACGCGGACCATGCCCGCGGCGGTCACGGCGAGGCGTGGGCGACTCCCGAAACGCTGGCAATCATGGCAACGCGCTACGGCGATCAAAATGGCAGGCCGATGACCTATGGCGAGCCGATCCGGCTGGGCGAGGTCGAGGTGAGCTTCGTCCCAGCTGGCCATGTGTTGGGCTCCGCCCAGATCTTGCTCGAATATGGCGGCCAGAAGGTGGTCGTCTCGGGCGATTACAAGCGCCGGCCCGATCCGACCTGCCCGCCGTTCGTCGTCACGCCGTGCGACATCTTCATCAGCGAGGCGACCTTCGGCCTGCCGGTGTTCCGCCACCCCGATACCGGCAGCGAGATCGACCGACTATTGCATCGTCTGCGCGCCGAGCCGGGACGCTGCGTATTGGTCGGTGCCTATGCCCTGGGCAAGGCGCAGCGGGTGATCATGGAGCTTCGCGGCCGGGGATACCACGAGCCGATCTACATCCACGGTGCGCTGGAGCGGCTGTGCCGGCTATACGAGGAATTGGGCGTGCCGCTCGGCGAGCTAAGGCTCGCGACCGGCGTTCCCAAGGCGGAGCTGCAGGACAGGATCATCCTCTGCCCGCCCGGCGCGCTCAACGACCGCTGGTCGCGGCGGCTGCCCGACCCGATCACCGCGATGGCCTCGGGCTGGATGCGGATCCGCCAGCGCGCCCGGCAGCGCAATGTCGAGCTGCCACTGGTCATCTCCGATCATGCCGACTGGGACGAGCTGACCCAGACCATCCGCGAGGTGGCGCCCAAGGAAGTATGGATCACCCACGGCCGCGAGGATGCCCTGATGCACTGGTGCCAGCTGCACCAGATCAAGGCGCGGGAGCTGAACCTGGTCGGTTATGAGGATGAGGATGACTGATCGCCGAGCCTCCGGCGATCGCGGCGATCGCGCCGAGCGCATCCTGCGACCGCTTGCGGTCGATGACCAACGCGGCGGTCTGGATCACCAGGTCGACCAGCGCCAGGTCGCGGACGGTCGGCTCCCGCGGCTCGCGATGATACATGGCGAACGTTCCGAGCACTTTCCGTCCGGTGGTCAAGATCGGGATCGACCAGCAGGCGCGGAGCCCATGCGCCGAGGCCAGGTCGCGAAAATCAGCCCACAGCGGATCGCTGGCGATGTCGCTGACAAACACCGGTTCCGAAGTATAGGCCGCTGTGCCGCACGATCCGACGGAGGGCCCGATCTCGGCGCCATCGATCGCTTCGCAATAAGCCGGTGGCAGGCTGGGCGCAGCCCCATGCCGTAAGTGCTTGCCGTACTCGTCCAACAGAAGAACCGAGCCGAGCACTCCCGTCTGGGAGGTCGATTCCACAATCCCAAGGAGCTCGCCCAGCGTCTCCTCGAGCGGCTTGTCGCCAACCGCCAGCTCGAGCACTCGGCAAATCCGCTCGGGCAGCTCGCCTATCGCCTTGTCGGCGCCGTCCCGGGCAAGGATTTCTGACATGCGCCACGCATACCGCAGCCGGCGACCGCAGTCACCAGTGCCGGCTAATGCGCCGCCTCGACCGCGGCGATGCCGCTACTTTCCAGCTGATCGTTGATCGTCGCCATCAGGCGGGCGAGGCCTGGCTGGTCCTTGGCCTCGGCGCGGGCGACCAGCACGTCCTGGGTATTGGACGC
>Ga0307410_10000259_pt1 | contig 20190 bp, 12 predicted proteins | sample 322Ometagenome_3_FD_203707 | JGI IMG/M metagenome (GOLD analysis project Ga0307410, IMG submission 203707) | Maize rhizosphere microbial communities from greenhouse at UC Davis, California, United States - 322HYB-O-3 | ecosystem: Host-associated > Plants > Roots > Rhizosphere > Soil | place... | reverse complement strand
CGCACGACACCCCGCGGCTGTGGAGCGCGCCGTTCGTGCTCCCGCGGGCGAGCCGCGTGACGAGCGGCTTCGGCACCGCGCGCACCTTCAACGGCGCCGTGCAGACGCGGCACATGGGCGTGGACTTCGCCGGCGCCGTGGGCGCGCCCGTGCGCGCCGCCAACCGCGGGGTCGTCGCCCTCGTCGTGGACTTCTACCTCGCCGGCCGCGCCGTCTACGTGGACCACGGGGAGGGACTCGTGAGCGGCTACTTCCACCTCAGCCGCGCCGACGTCGCGCCCGGCGACACGGTCGCCCGCGGCCAGGCGATCGGGCGCGTCGGCCGCAGCGGCCGCGTCACCGGCCCGCACCTGCACTGGGTGATGCGCTACGGCGCGGTGAGCGTGGATCCGAGGAGCGCGGTGGGGCTCAAGCGTTAGCAGTTCACGGGTGTCGGCGTCTTCTCAACATTCCCGGCGCCGAGATCACCGCCCACGCGCCTTCCAGCAGGATGAAGCCCCAGCGGCCGTCGAGCACGGCGATCCAGGTGAGCAGCGCCGAGCCGAAGAAGTTGAGCGCGCCGAAGGTGCGGCTCTCGCGGTCGAGGCGGCCGGTCTGCAGCGCGGCGTAGGCCGAGAGGACGAGCAGCGCGCCGACGAGCGCGACACCCTGCTGGAAGAGTGACCCGCCGGCGAGTTGCTCGCGCATGCCCGTTCTCCGAGATTGTTCGTATGGGTTGGTTCCGCCTTGCCTCGACGCTCGCCCTGCGGGCGGCCGTTCGTCCGCCGCTCGCCCGCGACCTGCTGCGCGTCGCCTGGCGCTTCCGCGCCCGCGGATGGTACCGGCGCTTCCCCTTCCTCCCGCTGCCGCCTCGCGAGTATGTCCGCTGGCGCATGTACACGGCCTACGGCGAGGAAGATGCCGTGCCGCCGGTAGAGGACGTGGAGAGATACGCGCGCTGGGTGGGTAGGCATCGCTGAGGGTCTCTCAACGGCGAAAGAAGAAAGACCGTTCGGGGCACACCGGTTGAACTCTGCGTGGTGTGCAGCTGAACAGTCTTTCCTCTTTCGCGCTTGCGACCAGTGAATCCGCCCCGTCCCCCTTATCTTCCCCGTATGACGCTGGAGTCCTCCCTCAAGGCCCGGGCCTACGGCCTGGGTTTCGACCTCGCCGGGATCGCGCGGCTCGGGCCCGCGGAGACGGCGGACGCGTTCGAGGCGTGGGTGGACGCCGGGTACGCGGGGGAGATGCACTACCTCGCGCGCGGCGCCGAGAAGCGGCGCGACAGCCGCCGGCCGGTCGAGGGGGCGACGAGTGCGATCGTCGTCGCGATGGACTACGGCGGGCGGGAGCCGGCCGGCCCCGTCGCCCGCTACGCGCGCGGCGACGACTACCACGACGTGATGGTCGAGCGGCTGCGCGAGCTACACCGGTGGATCGAGGGCGAGGTCGGCCGCCCGATCCGTGGCAAGGGCTACGTCGACACCGGCCCCCTCCTCGAGCGTGATCTCGCGCGCCGGGCCGGGCTCGGCTGGTTCGGCAAGAACACGAACCTCGTCAACCCGCGCCTCGGCTCCTTCTTCTTCCTCGGCGCCCTGCTGGTCGAGCTCGACCTGACGCCCGACGCGCCGTTCGAGGCCGACCGCTGCGGCAGCTGCACGCGCTGCCTCGACGCCTGCCCCACCGGCGCCTTCGTCGCCCCGCGCACGCTCGACGCCACGCGGTGCGTCTCGTATCTCACGATCGAGCAGAAGGGGGCGATCCCGGAGGAGCTGCGGCCGCTCGTCGGCGACCTGCTGTACGGGTGCGACGTGTGCCAGGATGTGTGCCCGTACAACGTCAAGTTCGCGCAGGCCCTGCCCGACGACTCGCCGTACGCTCCGCGTGCGGCGTTAGGCAGCAAGGACGTACGCACGCTCGCCCGCGACTTGTTAGGCATGACACAGCAGACGTTCAGCGCCGCCTTCAAGGGCTCGCCGATGAAGCGCGCGAAGCTGCGGGGACTCAAGCGCAACGCGGCCGTGGTGCTCGGCAACGTCGGCACGACGGACGACGTCGGGCCCCTTGGGCGCGTGCGCGACGAGGAGCCCGACGAGATGGTGCGCGAGCATGCGGCGTGGGCCCTCTCGCGGCTGGAGCGCCGGTAGGAGACCCACTCCGCGACGTCGCAGGTTGTCAATCCTTCGTCACGTCGGCACAACGACCGCGTCGCGCGCCGGCGTCGGCCCTCAGTGATGCCTGGCGTGGTGCTGGTGCACCACTGCGTGCCCGCGGCCGCGGGAGATCAGCCTCCGGTTCACCGGGAAGGCGGCCGTGCCGGCGATCAGGAGCGAGACGATGAGGCTGCGCGAGAAGAGCGGCGTGTCGAGCCCCGTCCAGCGAGACGCCGCCGAGAATGCCCTTGGCCGTGGGCTTCCACCGTCGCAGGACGGCCGGGTCGCGCCCCTCCCCTCTTGACAGCTACAGGAACACGCCGCACCTTCCTCTCGACCTCGACAGGAATCCCTGGCGCTCGCCGGAGCCCCGTGACCGCTCGATCCCAGACCGACGCCCTGCGGGGCTCGCTGGATCTGCTCGTCCTGAAGACGCTCTCGCTCGAGCCCATGCACGGCTGGGGGATCAGCCAGCGCGTCCAGCAGATCTCCGACGGCGTGCTCGAGGTGAACCAGGGCTCGCTCTACCCCGCCCTCCAGCGCCTCGAGAAGGACGGCTTCATCACGAGCGAGTGGGGGACGACCGACAACAACCGCCGGGCGCGCTACTACCGCCTCACCGCGGCCGGCCGCCGCGCCCTGGGGGCGGAGCTCGAGAACTGGCGCCGCTTCGCCGCCGGCCTAGAGGCTGTGCTGCGCACGACCTGAGGCGCCGCGCCGGCGAGTGAATCCTTCCGCGCGCCCGCCCGTACTCCTCTAGACAGCAACAGAAGAACGCCCGCCTTCCCCTGATCGCCCGGAGTATCGCATGCGTTGGATCGATGCCGCCCGCGCCCGCCTGAAGCTCCTCGTCTCCCCGCACGCGGCCGAGACGCGCATGAGTGAGGAAATGGCGTTCCACATCGAGATGGAAACGGCCCGCCTGCGCGCGCGCGGCGTGGACGCCGGGGAGGCGCGGCGCCGGGCGCTCGTCGCGTTCGGCGGCGTGGAGCGCTACAAGGAGGAGATGCGCGACGGCCGCGGCCTCGCCTGGCTCGGCGGACTGACGCTCGACCTCAAGCTCGGCGGCCGGATGCTGGTCAAGTATCCAGGGCTGACGGTCGTCGGCGGACTCGCCATGGCGTTCGCCATCTGGGTCGGCGCGGTCGTCTTCGCGATGGTGACGCTGTTCGTCAGCCCCACGCTGCCGCTGCCGCAGGGTGACCGCATCGTCCACCTGCGGAACTGGGACGTGCAGGCGAACGACCCGGAGCCGCGCGCGCTGCACGACTTCGTCGTCTGGCGCCAGGCGATGCGGTCGATCACCGACTTCGGGGCGTGGGAGGACGTCACGCGCAACCTCACGGGGCGTGACGGCGAGGTTCGCCCGCTGCAGGTCGCGGCGATCACCGCGTCGGGGTTCCAGGTCGCCGCCACGCCGCCGCTGCTGGGCCGCGCCCTCGCGCCGGCGGACGAGCGGGCCGGAGCGCCGTCGGTGGTGGTCCTCGGCCACGACGTGTGGCGGGCGCGCTTCGCGGGCGACTCCGCGATCGTCGGGCAGACCGTGCGGCTCGGGGACGCGTACGCCACCGTGGTGGGCGTGATGCCGGACGGCTTCACGTTCCCGGTCGCGCACGACGCGTGGACGCCGTTCAGCCCGAACGTGCTCGACGCCGCGCCTCGCCGCGGCCCCGGCATCACGATCTTCGGGCGGCTCGCCCCCGGCGCGACGCTCGACGACGCGCAGGCCGAGCTGACGGCGCTCGGCCGGCGCGCGGCGCGCGAGCTCCCCGACACGTACGAGCACCTGCGGCCCCAGGTGATGCCGTACGCGCAGATGTTCGGGATGTCGCTGGCGGAGGAGGGCGGGCCCCTTCTGCTGATCCAGGTCTTCACGCTGATGCTCCTCGTGCTCGTCTGCGGGAACGTGGCCCTGCTGCTGTTCGCGCGGGCGGCGACGCGCGAGAGCGAGATCATCGTGCGGAGCGCCCTCGGCGCGAGCCGCGGGCGGATCGTCATGCAGCTGTTCGCCGAGGCGCTCGTGCTCGGCGGGGTGGCCGCCGCCGTCGGGCTCGCGGCCGCCCACGTCGCGCTGCGCCAGTGGGGGCTGCCGTTCCTGGAAGCGAACATGGGGAAGATCCCGTTCTGGTACGATCCGCGTCTCTCGCCCGCCACGGTGCTCTACGCCTGTGCGCTCACGCTCCTCGGCGCCGCGATCGCCGGCGGGGTCCCCGGGCTCAAGGTCACGCGCGGCATCGGCTCGCGCCTGCGGGCGGGCACGACCGGCGGCGGCGGCCTGCGGTTCGGCGGCGTGTGGACGGCGGTGATCGTCGCGCAGGTCGCGGTCACCGTCGCCTTCCCGGCGGTCGTCCTGCTGGAGGCGCGGGAGCTGAACCGAATCCGCTCGTACGACGTCGGGTTCGCGGCCGAGGAGTACCTCGCGGTGAGCCTCGCGACGGAGACCCCGCCGGGGGCCGACGCGGACAGCGCGAGCAGGGCGGCCCACCTCGCGGGGTTCGGGAGGGTGCTCGAGGCGCTCCGCCAGCGCGTCGCGGCCGAGCCGGGAGTCTTCGGGGTCACCTTCGTGGACCAGCTGCCGCTCACGAACTACGGCGACTACCGCATCGCCCTCGACGATTCGGCTTCCGTCGCCGCGCCGTCCGGCGCGGCGGACGCACCGGTGGGGCCGCGGCCGCTGCGCTACACGACGATCGCGCTCGTCGATCCATCGTACTTCGACGTGCTGGGAGCGCCGGTGCTCGCGGGCCGAGGGTTCCAGGCCGCCGATCTGGCGCCGGGCGCTCAGGTGGCGATCGTGGACCAGGGCTTCGTGGACCAGGTGCTGCAGGGGCGGAACCCGATCGGCCGGCGCGTGCGCATCGGCGACGGCGACACCCCGCCCGACGGCCCGGGCGCCGACTCGCTTCCGTGGCACGAGATCGTGGGCGTCGTGAAGGATCTCGGCATGATCGGCGCGGCGGAGTCCGGGCGCGCGGCGGGGCTCTACCTGCCGGCCACGCCGGGGAGCGGCTTCCCGCCGCAGATGGTGATCCACGCACAGGGGGACCCGATGACGCTCGTGCCGCGCGTGCGCACGATCGCCGCGACGCTGGACCCGACGCTGCGGCTCTCCGAGTTCCAGCGCGTGGACCAGGTCACGAGCCCGCTGCTGTGGATCCTCGGGATGTGGATACGCACGTCGCTGGTGATGACCGCCGTCGCCCTGTTGCTCTCGCTCGCCGGCATCTACGCGGTGCTGTCGTTCACCGTCGCCCGACGCACGCGCGAGATCGGCGTGCGCGTCGCGCTCGGCGCGAACCAGCGGCGCATCATCACCGCGATCTTCCGGCGGCCGCTGACGCAGGTCGGCTTGGGTATCGCGGCGGGTGCCACCCTCATCGCCGCCGGCGCACTGGCCTTGTCTCGCACCACCCAGTTCGCGAGCGCGCCGAGCGGACTCTCGGTTGGTCAGGTCGTGCTGCTCGTGGCCTACGCTGCGTTCATGTTGGGGGTGTGCTTGCTCGCCTGCGTCGTCCCGACGCGGCGCGCGCTCCGGGTGGAGCCAATCGTGGCGATGCGGGTGGAGTAGGCCGGTCCGAGGACCGTCCGCCGCGCCGGTCGCCGCGGCTCGCTGACTCAGCGCGGCGACGGGGACGGCGGCCGCCTCGCCGCGAGCAGGGCCTCGAACCGCGAGTCCCCCCGCAGCGGCGCCCACGTCGGGTCCACCCGCAGGTAGGCGGGCGTGTAGATCGACCGGATCGCCAGCAGCTCGCCGAGCCACGCCAGCGCCGCGTCGCGCTCGCCGGATACGACCGCGGCCTCGGCCGCGAAGAACAGGAGGTCCGGGAGGTTCCGCGAGACGCCGCCGCCGGCGAGCCGCCGCTCCGTCGCGATCGCGCGGCGCGTCAGGTCCACCGCGGCCGCGCCGCGCCCCCGGAACGCCTCGGCCGACGCGAGGCCGGTCACCAGCCGGGTGTCGTCCGGCACGTCGCGCAGCTCGACGCGCTTCAGTCGCTGCGCGGAGTCCGCCCACTGGCGCATGCGCGCCGAGTCGCCCTGCAGGTAGTAGTGGCGGGCCCTCACGAGCGCCATGCCGCTTCGGCCGTCCGGGAACGCCTCGGGCCCGAGGGCGAGCAGGCGCCGCAGGTCCGCGGGCGCGAGCACCCAGCCCAGCGCGTTGCTCCCGAGATCGCCCAGCACCTGGTCGGCCGGTAGATCGCGCATCGCCTCCTCGGCGACCCGCCGCGCGGCCGCGGTGTCGCCCGCGGCGAGCTCGATGCGGACGCGTGGGACGGCTGCTCTGACGGCCGGCGACAAGGACCACGCCAGGCTCGCCAGCTCTCTCGCCTCGCGGAGGCGACCGAGCGCGGCGAGCACTTCGGCGTGAATCCGCATACTGGTGGCGCGCCGGGGGTCGAGCCGCCGCGTCTTCTCGAAGTACGGCAGCGCCTCCTCCAGGCGCCCGACGTCGAACAACGCGGTCCCGAAAATGGAGTTCGGCGCCGCGTCGTTCGGGCTCGCGACCACCGCCCGCCGCAGCTCGTCGAGCGCCCGCACCTTGTCGCGCTTCACGAGGCGCAGGTACGTGCCGTGTGCGCTGGCGCCGATCGCACCGGCGGGATCGAGCGCGAGGGTCCGGAGCGCCGCGACGCGGCTCCGCTCCTCCAGCGCCCGCGTCGGAACGCCGTTCGCGTACGCGAGCACCAGCGCGCTCGTGAGCCCCGCCCACGCCCGCACCATCGTGCTGTCGCGCGCGACGGCGGCCTCGTAGAGCGGGACGGCCTCGAGGTTGGAGGCGGCGTCGCTACGCGAGCCCCAGCCCACCCGCGCCTGCGCCTTCAGGTACAGGTCGTACGCGACCGGGTCGCGCACCGTGACCGCCGTCGCGGGCAACCGATCCTGCGCCGACGTCGGCAGCTCCATGGCGGACACGACCCGGCCGGCGATTTCGGACTGCACGGCGACGACGTCGCGGAACTCCGCCTGAAAGGGCGCGGGCGCCTGCCAGCGGCTCTGCGCCCGCCCATCCGGCGTCACCTCGACGAGCTCCGGGCGCACCACGACGCGGCGCTCGGCGCCGCTCCCCGCGACGCGCACGGTGCCGGTGAGCAGGTAGCGGACGCCGAGCTCCTTCGCGATCTCGGCCGGCGTTCTGCTGCTGCCGGCGTACTGGTTGGAGCTGGCGCGCGCGATCACCATGAGCTCGCGCACGCCCGTCAGCCGCCCCCGGATCTCGTCGGTGATCCCGTCGGTCACGTAGGCGTCGGCGCTGTCCCCCTGGTGCTCGAACGGGAGCACGGCGAGCCCCGGCGCCGCGTCCGCCACCCGATCCGGCGCGCGCGTGGCGACGTAGCGGCCGAGCCCCGTCAGCGCGGCGAGGACGGCGAGCGCCACGCCCGCGAGCAGCGCCCGCCGCCGGCGCCGCGCCGCGGGAAGCACGCCGCGCGGGCCCGAGGCCGCGAACGCCGCGCCGCCGCCGGCCGACGACGTCACCGCATCGAGCGCCGCGAGCACCGCCGACGCGTCCGCGGGGCGGTCCGACGGGTCTTTCGCGAGGCACGCCATGACGAGCGCGCCGAGGCCGGGCGGAAGTCCGGGCTGCCGCTCGTCCAGCGGCGCCGGCGTCTCCGCCATCTGCGCCGCCACGAGCTGGCGCTGGGTCTTCTTCTCCGAGAAGGCGTGCGCGCCGGCGAGCAGCTCGTACGCCATCATCCCCCAGGAATACAGGTCGGCGCGATGGTCCGTGTGGTCGCCGACCGCCTGCTCGGGGGCCATGTAGGCGGGGGTGCCGAGCGACGTGCCGACCACCGTCAGCGCGCCAGTAGAGAGGTCCCTCGCGCCCTCATCGCCCGCCACGCGGGCACCCGGCTCGGGACGATCCGCGCCGCGCTGCGCGGCGCGGATCGCCTTGGCGATTCCGAAGTCGGCCACCACGGCGTTGCGCCCGGCGAGGAGCACATTCTCCGGCTTGATGTCGCGATGCACGACACCGCGCGCGTGCGCGTACTCGAGCGCCTCGGCCACGTCGCGCAGGACGCGCAGCGCCTCGTCGAGGGGGAGCCGGGCGCGCGCCATCCGTGCCCGCAGCGTCTCCCCCGTCACGAACGGCATCGTGAAGTACGGGAGCCCGTCGTCCGTCTGCCCCGCGGTGAGCACGGGGACGATGTGCGGGTCCTGCAGCGCCGCGGCCAGCCGGATCTCGCGCGTGAAGCGCTCGGCGCTCAGCCCCTCGGCGGTCTCCGGGGAGAGCACCTTCACCACGACCTGGCGGCCGAGCGCCGGGTCGGTGGCGACGAACACGCGCGCCATGCCGCCGCCGCCGAGCTCGCGCTCGAGCGTGTAGGCGGCGCCCAGCGAGGACTGCAGCCGGTCGCGGAGCTGGTCGGGCACGGGATCCTGCGGGAGGGGGCGGGGCGGCAATATCGGGCCTCGCATTACGATCAGCAAACGAACGGCTCTCGCCCGGCGACGCCCGGCGAGCTCACTTCGGCCGCGAGGTCCCGATCTCCCCGACGTTGTCGTCGCGCTCTCGCTCGATGAGCTTGCGATAGGGATCGATCCCCGCGCGCGCCGGCTGGCGCGGCACCGTGACCACGATCGCCTGCTTGCCGGCGCGAACGCGGTGCTGCTTCAGGTAGAGCGACTCGCCCGGCGAGCCCTTGCCCGGGTTGCCGGCGAACACGCCGATCTCGACGAGGTCGTCCATCTCGACCGGCGTCTGGTTGCCGATGCTGTCCGCGCGCGCCTTCGAGGCGTCGACGAACAGCGTCACGCGATAGGCTCCGCCGTCGATCGGTTCGGCCTTGGCGGAATCGGTGCGAACGTCCCAGAGCGTGATGTGCTCGAACAAGTCCGACAGCAGCGGCTTGAGCGAGTCCGGCGTGATCGCCCCGAGCTCGGCGTAGAGCGCGCGCGACGTGGGAGCCGGCGCGTTCGCCCCGCCGTACTCGTCGCGGAAGCGGCGCAGCGCGCCGTTGACCACATCGGCGCCGAGGCGCTCGCGCAGGGTGTACATCGCCACGGCGCCCTTGAAGTAGTAGACGTAGTTCTGGTCCACGACGTCGAGCAGCGCCACCTCGCGGTTCGTGTAGACGCTCCGCCACTCGAAGTACTTGTTCATGTTGTAATCGTAGAACTCGCGAGCCATCCGCTCGCCGTACGTGGTCTCCAGCACCATCATCGAGCTGTACTGCGCGAGCGTCTCCGACACCATGCCGGCGCCGGGCTCGGATGCGGGGATGACCTGCCCGCCCCACCACTGGTGCGCGGTCTCGTGCGCCACGACGAAGAAGGTGCGATCGACGTCGCCGGAGTCGACGCGCGTCAGGAACGCGCTCCCCTCCGAGAACGCGATCGTGTGCGGGTGCGCGCGGGCGCCCGGCGCGTACAGCGGGAACTCGACGACGCGCAGCTCGTCGAACTGGAACGGGCCGAACTGCTCGCCGTAGTAGGCGAGCGATGCGCGCATGCTGCGCATCATTCGGTCGACGTTCACGTCGTGCGTCGGGTGGTAGTACACGGCGAGCGCGACGCCCCGCGCCGTGTCCCGGCGGAGGGCGTACTTCGCGGACAGGACCGCGATGCCGTAGCGGATGGGCCGATCGGTCCGGTAGTGGAAGTAGCGGCGGCCCTTCTCGGTCCATTCCCGCACGAGCCGTCCCGGCGAGACGGCCGTCTGATGCGGCTCGGTGCCGATGATCGTCTCCATGTCCACCAGCTGTACCGCGCCCGCCTTCGCCCGCGTCTCCACGTCGCCAGCGCTCGGCGCCTGCGTGCGTGGAGGGAGGCCGCGCTCGCGGCGTGACTTCTCGTCTGTCAGCTCCCGGCCGGCCGAGTAGCCCAGCGCCGGCATCCAGTTGGCCAGGATGTACACGCCATTGGGCGTGACGTCGGTGGGTGGGCCGTCGTTGCGGAAGCCGCGCGGCCGCTGGACGAGCCGGAAGGTCATCGCGATCGAGTCGCCCGGCGCGAGCGGACGATCGAGCGCGAAGATGCGATAGCGCTGCACGGAGTCGTCGAGGACCAGCCGCGCGCCACGGTCGAAGCTCACCGCTCGCGTGTCGACGAGCATGCTCGGCAGCACGTGGAGGGAGTCGATCGCCCGGCCGGCGCGGTTCACGAGCCGGAACGTGCCCTCGATCTCCGCCGCGCCCTCCGCCGGGTACAGCTCGACGCGCATGCGCGATGCATACGGGCTCGGCGAGGGTGCGTCCGCGAACCGCTTGTACTTCCGCTCGTACTCGGCCTTCAGCTGCGCGACCTCGTCCGGCGTGCGGTACGCGTTGAGGACGTGCGTGTTGTAGAAGACGAATCCACCCAGAGCGACGATCAGCATCACGGCGACCGCGGCGGCGGCCAGGACGCTGCCGTGGAGCCGCTGCCGCGCGAGCGCGAGGCGGCGGCGCAGGCCCAGCTCGCGCCCGCGGACCCAGAACAGGTTGGCCAGCAGCGCGAACAGCAGCGCCCACGCCGCCCAGTAGAGCTTGAACCACACGAGCCCCGCGGTGAACGGCGCGAGGCCGTTCATGTCGGACCAGGTCCACCCCGGGTCCGACCCGTAAATGGCCATCCGGTTCGTGATGCCGATGAGGCCGGACACCATCGTCGACACGAAGTACACCACCACCAGGAGGTGGCCGAGGTACTTGTTGTTCACGATGACGTGCACGGCCGTCGCGAGGGCGGCGAGCAGCACGTAGTCGACGAGCTTCACGCCGAAGAGGAGCTCCAGGTAGACCGGGATCTCGAAGCGCGTGTAGCCCTGGAGCGCCTGGAGGATCATTCCGGCGGCCATGAACGCCAGCTGCAGCACCACGAGCATCGTGACGAGCGCGAGGAAGCGTCCGAGCAGCGCGACGCCGTTCGGGACCGGCGCGACGGCGGCGATGTCGCCCATGCCGACCTCGCGCTCGCGCCACACGAGCTCGCCGGCGAGCACGGCGATGATCAGCGCGATGACCGGCGGCACGTAGCTCCCGAGCACCGTGCCGGCGATCAGGTGAGTCACGGGCCACGACTCCGTGCCAAAGCTCTCGGTGCCCACGTTCCAGCCCGCGGTGAAGACGATGACCATCGCGCCGGCAACGATGAGCAGGAACACCTTCGTCGCGGCGACCTCGCGCCAGCCGCGCGCGGCGATGGCGATCGTCTGCCGGACGCGTCCCCCGAAATCGAAGGAGCGCCGCCCGGGGGCAGCTTGCACCGCCTCGATCGGCGCCAGCCGGTCCGGGGCGGTGTCGACTACGGCACGCCGGCGCCACCAGCGGCGGAGCGCGACGCCACCGGGGTGCGCGAAGCGGAAGCGCGCGACCAGCAGCGCGAACGTCGCCGCCGCGATGCCGATCCACAGCGCGCGGTTGAGCAGCATCACCGTCGGCCACCCGATGAGCCGGGCGCTCTGCTCGGCGGGCGTCCAGAGCTTCGTCGTCAGCGAGATCGCGCCGCCGCCGAAGGGACCGACCAGCGCTTCGAGCATGGCGCTGCCCAGGGCCGTCGTGAACTCTGCGGCAAGGGCGCCGAGCAGGAACAGCGCGAGACCGCCGAGGTAGGTGGCCAGCGCCTGCCGGGTGAGCGCGGCGGCGGCGAACATGAACGCGCCGATGATGATCACGTTCGGCAGCAGCATCAGCACGTACGCCTGGACGTACGCGTCGAGCTGCACGGGTCCGAACTTCCCCTCCGACATGTACGGCATCACCGATGCGAGGAGCAGGCCGAGCGGGACGCCCAGCACCAGGATGGCGTTGACGAGCAGTCCGCCGAGGAAGCGGCCGCCGAGGTACTGCGCCTCGCGGACGGGAGACGTATAGAAGAGCGAATGCATGCGCGTCTGCACGTCGCGCGACGCGGCGTCGCCGAAGATGCCGGCAGTGACGAGCATCCCGACGCTGCCGAGGATGGTCGACATCTGCATGACCGCGACGGGAGCATTCAGGTAGTTGCTGCTCCCGTTGATCGCGTGCAACAGCAGGAACGGGATCCCGAAGAGCACGAGCGCGTAGACCCAGGTCGAGGGCTGGCGGACGCGGTACTCCACCTCGAAGCGGAAGATTTCGCCGACCATCATCGTCCGGCCGCCATCGCGACTGCCGGCGCGGACGGACCCTGCCCCGAGCTTGTCGAGGGGTGGTGTCCCGCCATCACGCTGAAGTAGACGTCCTCGAGATCCGGCTCCACCCTCTCGAACTCCGGCCCCGGCGACGACTCCGCGTAGACGTGCACGAGGGTGCGGCCGCCGAGGAGCTTGGTGCAGATGACTTTGTGGCGTTGCTCGAGCGCTGCCAGCTCGGTCTTTGCGACGACGCGCGTCCAGACGCGGCCGCGCAGCGCCGCGATCGCGGCCAGTGGCTCGGCCTCGAGGAGGATCTCGCCCTCGTCGATGATGGCCATGCGGCTGCAGAGCTCCGAGACGTCCTCGACGATGTGGGTGGAGAGGATGACGACGGCTTGCTCGCCGATCTCGCTCAGCAGGTTGAGGAATCGCACGCGCTCGGCGGGATCGAGCCCCGCGGTGGGCTCGTCGACGATGATGAGGGACGGGCCACCGAGCAGGGCGACAGCGATGCCGAAGCGTTGGCGCATACCGCCGGAGTATCCGCCGAGACGTTCGCGCCGGACGTCCCACAGGTTGGTCTGGCGGAGCAGACCCTCGACCACGTGCTGGCGTTCACCGCGGTCGGTGAATCCCTCGAGGATGGCGAAGTGGTTCAAGAGGCGTTCGGCCGAAACGCTGGGGTAGACGCCGAACTCCTGCGGCAGGTAGCCGAGCGTGCGACGGACGCGGTCTTTCTCGCGCAGCACGTCGATGGCTTGCCCGGCGCCGCCCGGATCACCGAGGGTGATCGAACCGGTGTCAGGCTCCTGAAGGGTGGCGATGGTGCGCATGAGGGTGGACTTTCCGGCGCCGTTGGGGCCGAGGAGTCCGTACATGCCGCTGGGGATGTCGAGGGTGACGTCGCGGAGGGCGCGGACGCCGTTGGGGTAGGTCTTGGAGACGCCGCGGATGGCGAGGTGCATCATCGGATGGAGGGCTGGGGCGCGGAGATCCCAGGCTGCGGGGATCGGGAGGGGCGAGGGGCCGCGTCGGTGTCGGGAGGCGGCACGGAGGCGGCAACGACTACAGTTGCCGTCTCCGCCCTTCGCGTTACGATCGCTTTCGCACTTCGCACTACCTCGCCAGCGGATTCGGCCGGAGCTGGAACCGGACCGCCTTGCTCGTGGCTCCCTTCCCGCCCTCCATGTGGTAGGGGGTGCGGGTGCTGATGGCGGCCCAGAGACCGCGCCCCTTCCAGCCGGCGTCCGGGTCGTCGATCCGGCCGTCCAACCACTTGGTGTAGAACCCCATTGGGTAGGGGACGCGCAGGACGACCCACTTCCCGTCCTTGAGGACCAGGAGCCCCTCGGACTGGTTCCCGGTGTTGATCGGCACGTTCTCGCCGAGGCCGAGCGTGTTGAACTGGTCCACCCAGGTGAAGTAGCTCCCTTCCCCACTCCCCGGGCTGGTGACGTTGCCGAGCTGCGGGAGGGGCTCGGCGTAGAAGGTCCACCCCTCCGGACAGTGCTGGCCGGTGGCGGTGGGGCCGTTCAGCGGACCGCGGCACTTGCGTCGGTCGAAGCTGGCCATGTGCCCGCTCGCCATGGCGGTCCAGTACACGCCGTTTCGGTCCACGTCGCCGCCGCGCGGGGAGAAGCCCTGGTTCGCGACGGCCGGGTTGTTCCACGGCACCTCGAAGATCTCGGTGAGCGCGGTGTGCGGCGGGTTCGAGCCGGGGCTGAGCCGGACGATCGCACCAGGGAACCCGAACGTCGTTCCCCACACCGACCCGTCAGGCGCCGGCGACAGCGCGTACACCCCGCCTCCGTACTGCCCGGTCCCGATGCGCTTGTCCTTGCCGGGATCCACGGGCGCGTTCGGCTCCACGTACTCGTCGCGGCGGCCGTTCGCGTTGACGTCCATGATCAGCGCGGTCCATCCCTGCGCCCTCTCCTCGTCGCCCGTCTGGTCCCACAGCCTGGTGTTGAACCACCCCACCACCGGCCCACCGCCGCTCGTCCAGAGGGTGCTGTTCGCATCCTCGGCGAACATCAGGTGGTGCGTGCCGAAGCAGGTGCCGACGTGCTTCATCTCCTTCGTCTTCGGGTCGTACACCGCCAGGTGGCGGTTCGAGGCGTTGAGCGGGAAGAGCTGGGCCGAGGGATGGCTCGAGCCGGCCTTGCAGAAGGCCGGGTTGTCCGGCGGACGAACCCTGGAGGTGATCCAGACGCGCCCCTTCTCGTCGAACATCGGGTTGTGCACGTTCGCCCGGCTGGTCCAGATCGCCTCGGTGCCCCAGTAGGGCGAGGGGGCAGCGACCTGCGCCGGCGCCGCGCGTGGCGTACTCGGGTCGCGGACGGTGACGGGGACCTGGGACGCGGTATGGGTCTTCGGGTCGAGCACCGGCATGTAGTCGGCGCTCGCCTCGAGCACGGCGTAGACCGGACCGTTGGCGTTGACGGTGGGATTGCGGCGGTCGGTCGACACCAGGTCGTGCAGGTACGCCTTCGGATCGGCCCAGTCCCGGAGGGTGATGACGACGTTACGCTCGATCCCCTGCGGGCGGGGTGGCGCGGGCGGGACGGCCCCCGCCGCGATCCGGTCGGTCCAGTCGGCGAACATCCGCAGCGTGCGCGGCGCGCCCATCTGCTGCACCGCTCCCATCATGCCCCCTCCCGCCTGGCCGGACGCCAGTCTCCGCTGCCACGCGATCTCGGAGGACTCGAAGGTGCCGAGCGCCGGGTGCAGCTCGCGCGTCCCCTTGCTCCCCAGCTGGTGGCAGCCCATGCAGGCGCCGTTCTTCACGAACCGGACGTACTCCGCCTGGCTCTTGAAGTTCGGGTTGATTCCGTTCCCCTCCGGGCCGGTGCCGGGGAACTCGCTGTCGGCCGGGACTCTGATCAGCGAGAACCAGTACCCGGCCGGGTAGTACTCCGCCGCGGCGCGCGCATTCGGCGCGGGGGTCGCCCGCAGGTTCAGCGTCGTCCCGGGCTCCGCCCGCTGCTTCGGCGAGTCGACCAGCCCGTACCCACGCACCCAGACGTCGTAGCTCGCCTGCGGGAGGTCGGGGAGGAGGTACCGCCCCCGGTCGTCGGTCACAACGATCTTGGCGAACTTCGTCGGGAGGTCGGAGGTCTCGGCGATCACCCACACCCCTGCCTCGGGGCCGCTCGCACCCATCACCACCCCCGCGACGTCGTCGCGATCGATCGTCGTCCCGCCGGGGGCGAGCTGCGTACCGTGCGTGCAGGCCGCCCAGAGCAGCGCGGACGCCGCCACCGTCGCGCCCGCGAAGAGTGCCTTCGTCGTCTTCATCCGCCAGCTCCCCTGATGATGTTCCGCCGCGTTCGGCACGACTAGTCGATGCCTACGAGACTGTCGGGCGAAGGTTGCATGCGACAATCAGGGACGCGACGACGCAGCCGGCGGGCGGCGCAAATCGGCGACGAGCGGCTGATTCTGGCGACGAGCGGCGGGCGGGCGCGCCATCGTCGCCGCACTCCCATCATCCAAACCGGTCCCTGAGCCGCGCCCCGAACCGACGGCTCATGGTCAGCGGCTCCGGCAGGCCGCGCAGGTACACGTGCTGGCTGGCGTGCGACCATGGCTCCAGCCGCTCGACGTACTCGAGGTTCACGATGGTGGAGCGGTGGATGCGCACGAACTGCCGGTCGGGGAGGCGCTGCTCCCATTCCCGGAGCGGTTTCGCCGACGGCTTGCGCACCAGGTGCGGGGCCAGGCGCAGCGTGGAGCCATCGCCCTCCGCCTCGATGGCCACGATGTCGCGCACCCGGACGAAGGCGCGCTCCTGACCGAGGCGCAGGAAGAGCCGGTCCTCGTAGGTGACCGTCTCGCGGGTGGGCGCCGGCGGCTGCGCGGCTGCGAGCCGGCTCACCGTCATGGCGAGCCGCTCGGGCGCCACCGGCTTGAGCAGGTAGTCGAGGGCGTTCACCTCGAAGGCGCGGAGGGTGTAGTCGTCGAACGCGGTCACGAACACGACGTCGACATCCACGCCCAGCAGCGGCAGCAGGTCCATCCCCGTTTCGCCCGCGAGCTGGATGTCGAGGAACACCACGTCTGCATCCGTGGCGTGCACGAGGCGCGCGGCGTCGGACACCGAGGCGGCCTCGCCCACGACGTGCACCTGCTCGGCGTGCGCCTCTTCGAGCAGCGTCCGCAGCTCGCGCCGGGCGAGCCGCTCGTCGTCCACGAGCACGGCGTGGCGCCGACGCGCGCTCACGTGGCGGCCTCGGCGCGGCAGCGGGCCGGCAGTTCCAGCAGGACGCGCACGCGCCCGTCGGCCTCCTCGATCTCGATGCGATGCTCCGCGGGATGGAGCGCCGCGAGGCGCGCGCGGACGTTGGCGAGCCCCACGCCGCCGGGCAGGCCGTCGTCGTCCTCGTCCGCCTCAGGCGCAGTCGTCCGACCGCCCGCCCACCGTCCCGTGTTCTCGACCACGACCCTGAGCCGGTCCGGTGCCACCAGCCGCGCCTCCACCCGCAGCACGAGCGGCGCACCGGCGGCGCCGGCGGCGCCATGCTTCAACGCATTCTCCACGAGCGGGTTGAGGAGGAACGCCGGCACCTCACAGCGCAGCGCGGCGGGCTCGACGTCCACGCGCGCGTCGAGACGCTCCTCGAACCGCACCTGCTCGATCGCCAGGTAGCCGCGCACCGACGCCACCTCCTCCTCGAGCAGCGCGACGTGCAGCGGGCGCTCCACCAGCGCGTAGCGAAGGTAGCCGGAGAGTGCGGTCACCATCTCGCGGGCGCGCTGGCGGTCCTCGTTGATCAGCGCGCGGATGGAGTTGAGCGTGTTGAAGAGGAAGTGCGGGTTCAGCTGGTACGCGAGCATCCGGAGCTGCGCGTCGCGCGCCGCGGCCACGGCGCGCAGTGCCTGCTCCCGCTGCTCGCGCAGCGCGGTGTTGTACTGCATCCCCAGGCGCACGAGGCTCCACCCGAACAGCGGGAGGGCGCCGTTGATCAGGGCGCCGTCGAGGATCCACCCGTGCCGGGCGGGGAGCGACGACGGGCCACCGACGATGATCGAGTGGATGATGCCGGCGCCGAAGTGCCGGTAGTAGTAGTAGGCGAGGATCCACAGTACCCCTGCCGCGTACGACCCGGCGAGGCTGATGGCGAGCGCGCGGCCGAAGGACGCCGGCCCCACGCCAAGCCGGTCGTACACGAGGCCGAGGATCAGCGACAGCAGGAAGCCGATCAGGATGTACACCGGCGTGGTTGCGAGGACGACCGCCCACGGCCGCACGTCCAGCCACCCGATCATCATCGCGGCGCCGAACAACAGCCAGCCGCCCACGCTGAGCAGCAGGAAGCCGCTGGGGCCGCGGCGCCGCGCACCATCCGGCGCGGCCTCCAGGGAGTCCGCCGCACTGGGGCGAAGGGTGGACAACGGCGTCATCGCTCCGTTGGTCATCGGTAGGGAGTAGCTCACCGCGGCGTGCGTCCGAGCGCCTCGAACACCGCCGACATCGGCACGCGCCGGGTGTCGCCGAGTCCGTTGCCGGGCCGTCGAGGCGGGCGTTCCGTTCGCGGGTAGAGAGCGCTGCCTCCAACGACGGCCTGTCCGCGAAGCGGCGGTCGCTGGTAAAGTAGAGGTACCGGCCGTCCGGCGACACGATCGGAGACGATGTTCCGGACGACGTCTCGGCAGGCCGTGGATACGCTTCTCGGCGACGGGGCCGTCAACGTACTAGGTGGTGCCTGACGACGCCGTGGTCTCCGTCCCCGCTCCGTCCCGCCTCCCCTACTGGATCTGGATGTACAGCGGCACCGGCCAGAGCCGTAGGATGTCGCCGCGCGGCGTCGGCGGCCTGTCGTTCTTGGCCTTCGTGAACTGCTTCCAGCCCGTGAACTGCACCGGCTCACTCTTGATGTCCCGCCAGTAGGTGTCACGCTTCATCCAGGGCGGGCCGAAGCCGTCCATGTGCATCACGACCTGCACGCGCGGGTCGAGCGCGATCTTCGCGGCGTTCGTCACGCCGCGGGGCGTGAAGCGGTGGACGACGAGGATCTTCGGCGGGAGCTTGTGCCGGGTCACCAGGCCGGCGAGGAAGCGCGAGGCGTAGTTGATGTCGGCCGCGTCGTAGGTGCCGACGCGGCGCCCGGGGATGCCGCCCTTCTTCATCGAGAACTCGGGGTCGATGCCGAGGTGCACGTCGGGGCGCACGAGGAACTTCTCGATCCACGGGAGCTCCGCCTGCAGCGTGCTCTGTCCGACCTGCAGGTCCACGAAGAGCAGCGCGTTCCGGCTCCGCGCCCAGCCGTACACCTTCTCGATCATCGCGCTGTCGTGCCGCGTGCGGTACTTGCCGCTCGGCCCCGGCGTCGCGTCGGCGACGAGCACGATCAGGTGCAGCGCGGGCTGCACGGGGTGCGTGGGGTCGACGCGGTTCCAGGCCGCCACCTCGGCGTCCAGCTTGCGCAGCATCTCCTCGGGGTCGAACTCGCCGAGGATGCCCATGCGCCGCGACTTCGGGTTGCCGTAGAACGCGACGATGCGCATCGCCGGGAGGATGCTCCCGGGCAGTGGCTCGGGCCCCTTCACCGGCCAGAGCGAATCGACCGGGCTCCCGACGTCGCGGAAGGCAAGATGCCGTTCGCCCGCCTTCGGGCCAATGAGTCCGCGGACCGGCCGCGGCGGCGTCGTGTCCGTCGTCGTGTCCGTCGTCGCGCGCACGGCCGGCGTCGCTGGCGTGACCCCGGGCGCTACAGCGGGCGCGACGCGCAGCGGGAGCGTGTCCATCACGGTCGCCCGCCGCGCCGCCTCGAGCGAGTCGACGGTGTCGGCCGGCACCCTGGGTGTTGAATCGCGCGACGCGCCGCGCGCCCGCTGCACGGACGTCGCCTCGGCGCCAGCATCCTGGGCGCGCTCGCCGCACGCCAGGGCGAGGGACGCGGCGACACCGGCGACGAGCGCGTACCGGCGGGTCGTGGATGCTGCAGGCGAGTGAAGCGGCACGATGAATCGTCCAGGCGGCGGTGATCGGTGCCACGGACGCTAGCGGGTTCGCCGTTACTGCACGACCCCCCGGCGGAATCTCGCCTCGGCGCTCTCGACGTGGGCGCGGTAGCCCTCGGGATCAATGAATGGGTCGGCCGGGTCCTTCGCCCTGTCGCGTGGGACGAACTTGCGGTAACGGCCCCACAGCCGCGCGTGTGGTTGCCCGTGAGGCCCGCGGTGAGCGCGATCAGACCGACGCGGACCGTGTCGCCGGCCCGTTGGCGATGCGGAGCTTGCCTTCCTGGACGAGCAGCCGCATCGGCTCGCCAGTGCGCTCGTTGAAGAACAGCCCCGCCCTGCTGCTGACGTCGACACCAGGCGCATTGTCCGAGTTCGCGGCCTGCGCCCGGACCGAGGCCGGAAGCGGTGGGAGGTACAAGTCGGATACGCGCGCCGCGAGCGCCGTTGCCGACACCGGATCGAAGTTGCACGCGACGGCGACCGACAGGCCGTGCTCCGGAACGCGACCCATCCAGGTGCTGAATCCGGCCGCGCCGCCGGAATGCGACACGACGAGGCCGCCGGGCGTATGGTCGACGATCAGCCCACGCGAGTACTTGAGCCTCCTGCCGTTGTTCAGGCGCGTCGTTTCATGAAGCTTGTCGGTCACGAACTTGCCGAGCCTTCCGCTCGCCAGTGCGTCGTTCCAGACGATGAGGTCACCCACCGTGCTGACGATCGCGCCGCCGCCGCGGTTGTTGCCGAGCCGCATGAACGGCTTCCAGCCGGCGCCGTCCTTCCGGTAGCCGAGGGCCGCGTTCGGGCCGGCCTGCAGGATGTCGGGCACGTACGCGCTCGACTTCATCCCGAGCGGCTCGAACAGGCGTCGGCGTGTGAACTCGGCGAACGACATCCCGCTCGCGCGCGCGACGATCGCCTTCGCCAGCTCGAAGCCGCTGCTCGAGTACGACCACTCCTCGCCGGGCACGAAGTTGAGGCCGCGCTGGCGCTCGATCAGCGTGACGACGTCGGTCCCCTCCGGCGCCAGCGGCAGCATGCCCGTCCAGTCTCGGATGCCGGACG